>Ga0187889_10004797_pt1 | contig 10943 bp, 10 predicted proteins | sample June2016WEW_7_10_2_FD_132992 | JGI IMG/M metagenome (GOLD analysis project Ga0187889, IMG submission 132992) | Peatland microbial communities from SPRUCE experiment site at the Marcell Experimental Forest, Minnesota, USA - June2016WEW_7_100 | ecosystem: Environmental > Terrestrial > Soil >... | reverse complement strand
CCGAAATTTTTCGAAACTTTCATTCAGCCCCCATTTCCATCATTTAAAAGAATTCATCCACCTGGGACATAAGCTTTTTGGCCCTCCGCTGGGCCAGGGTATTCGACAAAGTCAAATCCGGTTCGATACTGGCCGGGGTTTCCAGGACGCGCTTCAGCGTGGAAACAAAGAGGTCTCGATTGAGGGTCTGACGGGCATAATACTGGGCGTAATATACATCGGTCATGAAGAATTTTCCCTCTCCGTACGCCCGGGCCTTCTGAAAATGCTCTTCGGCCTTTTTCAGGTTCCCCCCGAACTGCTCTGGCCTGGCCGATAACAAGATGGCCTTGAATAAATGAACACCCCCGTAATAGTATCCGGGGTCGAGCTGCAAAACCCTTTCGATCAAGGCTTCCACCCAGGGCAAATCCGCCATGGCCTCGGCTCCTCCATTACTGGCGATCCAGCTGCCCCAGATATTGCTCACCCAGAAGAGCGTCGGAACGTCCTTTTTTCGAGTCTCTTCCAGCCTCTTTTGGAAGACGTCGAGGGGCTTGCCCAGGGTGTCTTTGAAAGGAGGGGTCAGCTCGAGGGCTTGCAGGGCATATTTTTTGGCCCTTTCATTCAGGTCCGCGGCCCGGTCCTGTTCGTCCTCTTCCAAAACGGAGGCGTAGGCGGCATAGGCTTGGGCACCGGCGAGAAGAAGATCCTTATGATTCGGGTAACTCTGGACCATTCCGTCTATGAGCATGAGGTAGGAGGGAATTCCCTGGCGGACGAGGACTACGTCCGATTGCCGGTTGGCGGAGAGGGCCACCTCGCGAATAAGGGCCGGCGCCTTCTCGGCCACGATTTGCTGACTGGGAAAGCAACTCGTGACGAAAACGAAGGCGGGCAGAATAAAAAAGATTTTTTGGCGAAGGGCGAAGGCCATAGATAAATAAAAAATATCATTTATCCAGGGGCAGGTCAAGAAAAGGGTTTGATATGGAGCATCTTGCGTACTTCTTCTGGCCTAGCAATGTCTCTGCCCAGCTCCCTGGCCAGCCGGACAGCCTTTTCCACCAGCTCGGCATTGCTCTTAGCCAGCACGCCCCGGGATAGGTAGACGTTATCCTCGAAGCCGACCCGGACATGGCCGCCGTTCAAGATGGACATCACCGCCATGGGAAATTCCTCGCGGCCAATTCCCAGGGTGGTCCAAACTACATCCTTCTGGGGTATAATCTCTTTCATGAACATAAAATTTTTACAGGTCGCCTCCATCCCCCCTGCCACTCCCAGGCAAATCTGATAAAGATACGGGGGGGGTACCAAACCCTCTTCGACCAGCCGGTTCGCCAGCAGGACATGCCCGGCATCGAAACACTCCAATTCCGGCTTCACGCCCCGCTCGCGTGCGACCTTGGCCCCGTAGGGGCCCCAGTCTGGCGGATTGATAAAGACCCTGTTCTGATAATTCATGCTGGCGATGTCCAGGGTGCACAGTTCTGGCCCAAGCGTGGTGGTGCCCAGCCGCCGCTCGATAACCTTCTCTCCGGTCAGGTTGGCGGCGCTGGTCGTGAAATTGAGCAGAATATCACACTTCGAGCGAACCCGGTCGCAGATCTCTCGAAAGTACTCCAGCTCAAAGGAAGGGGCCCCCGTCTTGGGGTCCCGTACATGGACATGGGAGATTGACGCTCCTGCTTCGAAAGAACGGACGATTTCATCCGCAATCTCCTCGGGGGTGTAAGGCAGGTTGGGATTATTCTTCCGGGTGGGGCCTGAACCCGTTACGGCAGCGGTAATGAAAAGCTTTTCCATATTCTTTCTCCTAGGACATCGGTTCTCGAAGGTGTCGAAGACGCGAAAGTAAGTCAACCCCAATGTTGCCTAATCTTAGTTCAGAAAGGGCTGCCAACGGTTGACAGAAGCGCATTGGAGCCCAATTTTCACTTCATTTTTCAAGTAGGCCGTGAATTGACTCCTGCTGGTCATCCCGGCCCTGCCTTGAAATGCTGTCCTTTTCCTCCGGATTTTCTTTTTCGCGGAATGAGGTTTAGTGGTTAAGCTTATTTTATGTAACGTTTACATTAGCGATCGTCGCATTCTTTCTTCAGTCTTGATGGCGGGGTCATCGATATCGGATTGTGACTGGGGGGCCCCTGGAGCCGGATCAGTTCGCTGGGCAGTCACTATTTGGCCTCGACCCCTAATTCTTGGGCCATTTTGCGAGACAAAGTCTGGAACTCCCTGAACTTTTTCAGGGTGTCCTGGGGAGTGCGAAATTCGGCCCATTGTTCAACTCTTCTCAGGCCCTCCTTAATTTCTTTCGGATATTTTTGGATGGCCTTGTTTTGCGCATCCTGGAATCGATCGACGATCTGTTTGGGCGTCCCCTTGGGAAAGGCGAAGCAATAAATACTGGGCATCAGGATGGGGTATCCCAGTTCTTTGAACGTGGGAACATCCGGCAGTCCATCCAGCCGTTCCTCTTCGGCCGCGGCCAATATCCGGGCGGTGCCGGCGTCCAGGTGCCCCGCCGCCCCGGAGAGAATGCAGGCCTCGACATGCCCACCCAGGAGGGAGGTCATAGCCTCGCCGCTTGATTTAAAGGGCACGTTCACCTGCTTGATTCCCGCATATTTGTTCAAGAGCTCCAGGACGAAATCAGCGGCGGTGAGCTTCCCATAGGTCCCCACCTGGAAGCCCCCGGGAGTCTTCTTGACTTCCTCGATAAAATCTTTTAGCGTTTTCCAGCGGGCATCCTTTTTTACCACCAGCCAAATGGGTATTTTTGAGTAGCTCCCCAGAAGGATAAAATCCTCCAGTTGAAAATCCATCTTTTTCACGATGGGAGACAGGACCAGAGGGGTCACACTCCCCACCAGGACCGTATAACCGTCGGGTTTTGCCTTGGCCACAATAGCCGCCCCCAGGGAACCGCCTCCTCCCGGCTTATACACGCTGATCAGGGGCTGCCCTAAAAATTCAGAAACTTTATCCGCCATAACCTTGCTGCCCAGGTCCGTACCCGACGCCGGGGCATAGGATACGATCATGTTGATGGGCCGGTTGGGATAGGGTTTTTCCGCAGCCCAACTCGGGGACGAATGTAGCCCGACCAGGGAAAAAGCAAGAGCCCCAAAAACCAGGGCGGCACTCATTCGTTTTCCTTTTGGTATTCCTATTTTCATTAATCACTCCTCCTTTGCAGATAGTCTCGGGAAGCATCCCCCAAGCTTAAACTCAATAAGCGGTCCTTGGAAAAAAGAGAATCTCCGAAGGGCTTAATCAAAATCTCCTCCTTTAGGGCGCTTTCTGGACCATGGAAGAAGCGGCATAAGCAGAAGAAAAAGGGCGCTCGCGATCAGGAACAGGGATATGGACCGGGTGAAAAAAATGGAAAAACTACCATGGGACATGATCAACGATTGCCGGAGGGCATTTTCCATCAATGGGCTCAGCACGAACGCGAGGATTAAGGGAGCCCCCTCGTAGGCAAACTTCTTCATCAGGTAACCGATGATTCCGAATAGGATCATGATGATCACTTCGAATATGTTATTGTTGACACTGTATACCCCGATTAAACAAAAAAGGAGAATGAGAGGGAAAAGGATCGGGTAGGGGATCTTAAGGATCTTAACCCACATCCCGATCAGGGGGACGTTAAGGATCAGCAGCATGATGTTCCCGATATACATGCTACCCAAGATCCCCCAAAACAGATCGGGATGGTCCCTGATCAAAAGCGGACCGGGCTTGATATTGTGGATGAGGAGAGCTCCGAGCAAGATGGCCATCACTACGTTCGCCGGAATTCCCAGGGTCAAAAGGGGGATGAAAGCCCCCTGGCTTGCCGAATTGTTAGCGGACTCCGGGCTGGCTACGCCCTCTATGGCGCCAGTTCCAAACTTCTCCGGGTGCTTGGATACTTTCTTTTCCACGGCATAGGCCGCAAAGGAAGCGATCACCGCCCCTCCACCCGGAAGGATACCCAGAAAAAAACCGACAAAAGTCCCCCGTATTATGGGCAGGATCGAATCTTTCCAATCCCGGAGGCTGGGAAGCAGGTTGGCGATCCGGGTTTTATAAATTTCTTGCCTGGCAGCCTGGTCAATGTTCAGGAGAACCTCGGAGATGCCAAACAAGCCCATGATTACCGGGATCAAACCGATCCCGTCCATGAGAGTATAACTGTGGTAGGTGAATCGTTCGATGCCGGAGATATTGTCGGTCCCGATGGTGCCCAAGAAAATTCCCACGCAAGCCATCATGAGCGCTTTAACCATGGATCCACTGGCCAAGTAGGTCAGAACCGTTAGGCCCAGGAACATCAAGGAAAAATATTCCGGAGGCCCGAACTTGAGGGCAAAATTGGCCAGAGGGGGGGCAACCAGCATAATCATCATCGTAGCCAGGGTACCGGCAATGAAAGATCCGAAGGCGGAAATCCCCAGAGCGGGTCCAGCCCGTCCCTGGCGGGCCATCTGATACCCGTCGAGGCAGGTGATCACGGATGCCGCCTCTCCCGGAATATTTACCAGGATGGAGGTAATGGAACCGCCGTACATAGCTCCATAATAAATCCCAGCCAACATAATGATCGCCGAAACAGGGGTTATATGAAAGGTAGATGGCAAAAGCAGGGAGATCGTGGCGACAGGTCCCAGTCCCGGGAGGACTCCGATCAAGGTGCCAATCAGGCAGCCTACAAAACAGAAGAGCAGGTTTTCAGGCTGAAAAATAACGGAAAAGGCCAGTTGCAGGTTAGAAAGGAGATCCATGCTTAAAACCCCAGAATTCCCTTTGGAAGTTGGGTCTGCAACCATAGCTCAAAAACGACGTAGCAGGACACGGAAGCAATCACACTCCCCCCGATGGCCCAAAACCACTTTTGGGGTTCCATCCCGAAACGGAAGAGAAAGATCAGGAGCAGGAAGGTACTCATCAGGAAACCCAGATGGTCCAGAACCAGAGCATAGGCCAACAGAGCCAAAAGAACCCAGATTAAATTCTTCCACCTTTTCCGGGAATACCAGGATGCCTTCTGCTCCGTGGATTCTGCCATCCGCGCTTGCATAAAGCAGATGATTGACAGGCCCGCCAGAATGAGGCCCACCAAAAGGGGCAGGAACCCCGGCCCCGGATCGCGCCAGGATCCTAATGGCAATCGAATTGATTCAACGCAAATATAAATTGCAAAGAAGAACCATATCAAACTGCTAATTTGATCGTATCTTTTCATGATCCCTCTCCTGGAGGTGCCCCTCGCTTAGGTCCAGGACTTGCCCGGGCAAAATATTACTTAGCCGCGGTCTCCAACTCTTGCGCCATTTTGGAAACCAGACTCTCCAATTCCTTTACCAGGGGGAAAATAAGAAGCTAAAAAACAGGACTGTACCGGCCCGTTTCCAGACCCCCCTTGTATTCTTCTGATAGCAATTCAGTTTTTGGTGCTGTGAGTATACTTGGAGAGAGATTTTGCGTCAAGAAGATTTGAGGAAGCTTTGCCGTGGCTAGGTATATGGGAATTCTGCATTGTAATATGTGTAAATTTCATTTGCCATTTTACTTCGAGAAGAAGATTAACCGTTGAAGTCTCAGCCCAAGATCCCTTGAATGAGTGATTTCGCAAGAAAATGGAAAAACTTCACCTCCCATCCCCGTCGTTCGCCAAGGCGGAAGGCGTCGGGTGGCGTCCCCGAGAGACTGGATGGAGAGCGGGGGAACAAGGGTCAAGAGGTTTTTTCTTTACAGGTAAATCCCCGGCTGATATAGTACCGGAAAAAAATAAGGATCATCTCCAAATCAATTGATCGAATATTTTATGAAAGCCTGTCAAGGGTTTGGAACGAAAGGCAGATTGCGCCGCAAGCATCGGCGGGATATTGCTTTCTCTATCTACCTCCCTTGCCTTCCGCAAAGCGCAGCGGGGGAGGGAAAAGAAAGGTCGGGAGGATAAGGGAACACCCCCGCCCCAGCTAAGGAGAGATCCATGCCTTAGGATTGCAAGCAAGATGACTTTCGTTCCGAGCCTCTGAGATAACAGCAGATTTTACGTATACCAGCTCTTTGACCCTCAACTAATTTGGAGATGATCCAAAAATAAAAACTCTTCTCGTGAATTTTGATAAGTCGAGTTTGGGCTCTTCCATCCGACAAGCCCGCCGGAACGGAACCCCCCGGGCGGTCAATTTAGGCGGGATGACCCTGGTCGGGCCAGTTCGCGATTCAAGGAGGTTTTCCAATGGCTGGAAAAAAACTTTGGTTGGTACTGCTCATACTGTCCCTAGGCATTCATCTGCTGATGCCAGGCGATTCCCAGGCACAGAAATTCCTGACCAAACCCATTGAATTTGTCTGCCATGCCGGCGTCGGCGGGGGCAGCGATCTCATGGCCCGGATGATCCAGACGATCATCGAAAAAGAAAAGCTTTGCCCCCAGCCGGTCGCCGTCGTTAATCGCTCGGGCGGCGGCGGGGCCATTGCCTTCGCTTATGTGGCCGGGAAAAGAGGCGCTCCTCATTTCTGGCTTACCGCCACGACCAGCTTTTTGACCACCCCCCTTCTGGGAAAATCCAAGTACAACTATCGGGACTTTACCCCGCTGGTGAATCTTGCCTATGACGATTTCTTTGTAACCGTGAGAGCCGATTCTTCGTACAAAACCATGAAGGATCTGATTGAGGATGCCAAGAAAAGACCCGGGGACCTCCGGACCGGCGGGACCTATGCCCCGGGTACGGATGCCATCACCTCCCATCTCATTGAAAAAGCGGCCGGCGTGAGATTCAATTATATCCCCTTCAAGAGCGGGGGCGAGGCCATGATTGCCCTCCTCGGAGGTCACCTCGACATGTTTTATCCCAATCCGGGAGAGGCCCTGGCCCAGGTCGAAGCCAAAAAGGTGCGCATCCTGGCCGTGGCCAGCGAAAAGCGATTGGCGGCGGCCCCGAATATCCCCACGTTGAAGGAGCTGGGGATCAACGCAGCTTTCCAGCAGGTCCGGAGCATTGCCGCTCCCAAGGACCTGCCCCCGGAGGCCGTTCGCTATTATGAGGAGCTCTTCCGCAAGCTGGCGGATTCCAAGTTGTGGAAGGAAAAATATATCCAGGAGAACATGCTGACCTGGGATTACAAGAACAGCGCCGAGACGCTAAAGATATGGGAAAGCAACAACGAAAGCTGCGCCCGGGTCATGAAGGAAATGGGCGTAATCAAGTAATAGAAGGGTGGGCGATGAGAAAAGGTCTGATCACTGCAAGTATCGTCTTGATCGGACTGTCGATTTACGGGATCATCGAATCCTCCAGATTGGAGCGAACGATGCAGATGGGCATCGGAATCGGCTTTTTGCCTTTCTGCATGAGTCTGGTGATCGGGGTTCTGGCGGCTTTCCTTCTGACGGGCATCCTGAGAGGCAGGATTGAAGTCAAGGAGGGGCCGATCTGCGAGAAGGGCGGCGCCTGGCGAGTTTTGATATTGGTACTCCTCCTCATGGGGTACATGGTTTTGATCGAGATGATCGGCTACGTGACTTCTACATTCCTTTTCTTCTGCTTTACAGTCTTTTTCCTGGGCAAAGGGCGAATCGTGAGGACCCTGTTGACCAGCGCGGCCTTCACGTTCTTTCTCTTTGCCATTTTCCGGCTGTGGTTGAAGTCTCCGCTCCCCGTTGGTTTTTTGGGGATTTAGAGGAATCGGAAAGATGGTTGAAAGTTTGTTTGGCGGATTCGTGACGGCCATTTCGCCCAGCAATCTGCTCTTCTGCTTTTTCGGCGTGACCATGGGGACGATCATCGGAGTTTTGCCCGGCGTCGGCCCGATCGCCGGGACGGCCATGCTCATCCCCTTCACTTTCGGTATGAACGCCACCACCGCCATCATCATGCTGGCCGGCATCTACTACGGGGCCATGTACGGCGGCTCCACCACTTCCATCCTGGTGAACCTTCCCGGAGAATCCGCTTCGGTTATGACCTGCCTCGACGGCTACCAGATGGGCCGGAAAGGCAGGGCCGGGGCGGCTCTGGGCATATCGGCCATCGGCTCCTTCATCGCCGGGACCCTGAGCGTGATCGGCCTGATGCTGATGGCGCCTCCTCTGGCCAGTTTTGCCATCCGCTTCGGCCCGCCGGAGTATTTTGCCCTGATGGCGCTGGGGATGACCCTGGTCATCTCCCTGGTCGGGGAATCTCTGGTAAAAGGATTAATCGCCGGCGCTTTCGGGATTTTCCTCGGAACGATCGGCATGGACCCCACCACCGGCATCGAGCGCTTCTCCTACGGGATCCCCACGCTTTTGGACGGCCTCAGTTTTGTGAGCGTCTCCGTCGGGCTCTTCGCCATCTCCGAGGTTTTGGAGATGGCCGAGCAGTCCTCCCAGCCTCCTTCCTATATCGATAAAATTTCCAACCTGCTGCCCAACCGGGAGGATTGGAAACGGTCAATTTTTCCCATCCTCCGGGGAAGCGCGATCGGGTTTTTTGCCAGCGTCATGCCCGGGGCGGGGGCCACGGTCGCTTCCATGCTGGCCTATGCTACGGAGAAGAAAATCTCCCGGTACCCGGAAAAATTCGGAACCGGAGTCATCGAAGGCGTGGCCGCACCGGAGAGCGCTAACAACGCCGCCACGGGCGGAGCCATGATCCCGCTTCTCGTTCTCGGCGTTCCGGGCTCGGGCACTGCCGCGGTCATGATGGGGGCCTTGCTCGTCCACGGGATGCGCCCGGGTCCTTTGCTCTTCGAAAAACATCCGGATTTCTTCTGGGCCGTCATAGCCAGCATGTATATTGGAAATGTCATGCTGCTCATCCTGAACCTCCCCTTCGTGGGGGTCTGGGCCCGCATGCTGAAAATTCCCCATTCCCTCCTGATCCCCCTCATCCTGGCGGTCTCCTCCGTGGGCGTCTTCACGGTCAACAACAACTTGGTTGAGGTCTGGATTATGTTGGTCTTCGGGGTCATCGGCTATTTCATGAAAAAATTCGGCTTCCCCGCCGCCCCCGTAGTCCTGGCCCTCATCCTGACCCCGCTGATGGAAAACGCCCTGCAGCAATCCCTGCAGATGTCCCATCAGAGCCTGTCTATATTTTTCACCAGCCCGATCTCTCTGGCCCTCTTGATCGTTGCCTTCATCTCCCTGGCCAGCCCCCTGATCCGGTTCCTCTGGGGTAAGGCAAGATCTTCGGCCTGATATGCGGTGAAGTTTGGTGAATGGGTAAAAATCAATTTCCAAAATGTATTTTCGGGTTGGCGGGCCTGATGGAATTCCTGCTGAAATTCTTAGGGAGTTAGTACGGATGGTTCCAGCGACTCTTTGAGGCCAGAAGGGGGAAAATACGATTTAAGCTCTGCAAACGCCTATGTTCGGGATGGATTTATTGGGAAGCCATAGCCAACCCGTCTTTCAATGGAGGATCTCCGGCCAGTCATCCTCTATGCTTGATCCGAATAATTCTCCACACCCGGGCGCCGGTTGATTACAATTGCCTCCTCTTCGCCCGTTTTTGGAGACCTCTTAGGTTACATCCTTCACGCATAAAATCTGGAAGGCCCATTGCGGTCTATTTTTGACCACCTGCTGGGTTAGGGTAGAAATGATTGACCAAAAGGTTTTGGGAGAAAATTTCAGTGCCCCTTTCGTCCCTCTCAAGGCCTTCTATCCCAATATGCCAATGACCCGGAATCCTTTCTCCCTCATTTCTTCGACCGACCAACCGGATTTGTGAATTTGCAGTCTATTCCCCCCGAATTCTTGCTGCGGAAGAAGGCCATTGGGGGTAAAAATGATCACTCTCTTCGTAGCAATTTTCTCCATCATGGAGATTAATTGAAACCCCTCCTCTTTTTCCAAGTGCTCGATTAAATCTAATGCCAGAACGCAATCAAAGGATTTAGGGGAAAATGTTTTATCCAGATCAAGGGCATTCATCAGGAGATACTAGTCGTGGATCCCCTCCTTCTTACTTTCTTCTATGGCGGCGGCAAACATGTCGCAACCCACACCATGAAATGTTTTGGGCAAATGCTTGATGGGGGAGGATGAGCCACAGGCCAGATCCAACACAGATTCACAGCCGGTTAAAGCGAGGTCCAATTCATCAATGTATTCATAATAGAGACTGTTCCGAAAAAAAGTGAAAATGGCCATCAAAGGTCCAGAGAAAGTTGGGTGTAGGCCGCTTTCATCGCCCTCTTGGCTTTAGCTTTTGTGTTCGTTTTCATTTCCGCAAAAAGAAGAAGGAGCTGACAAGTATCGGCCAAGTAACCAATAATTTTTGCCATCTCTAAACTGTTGGCGAAGAATCGGTTCAGAGATAGTTTATTTTTATCATTTTCAAAACCTCTTTCCGCTTGGGGGCGTATTTGTTGCAGTAATCTTTGGGCAACCGTGGTATGAAGCGGAATGATTCCCAAACGGTGTTCATCTATTTGAGGACGAATAGAAACCTCTTGGTAACAAGAACCCTGTAATCGACAAAGCTTACAGGCAGCATGATCCATTGGGGCAATATATCGATGAGTTTCGGTTTCGGGATCATAGCCATCCCAGGTGAGAGGGATTCCCTCTGGACACTCTGGGCAACCATGATCAACATATTCTTCCGCAGCTGACATGTTTTCTCGAACCCTGGTTATAACGGCTGTCTGGAATTGGTTTCTGAGTTCCTTTTTATGATTGCTGCTGATGTAACCCATATCTGCGACAGCGATATCAATATGCAAGGACAAATCCCTTTGGGTATTGCGGTTCATCGGGCGTAAGAGATATCCCTCATTAACATTGGCTGGTTCAACGAAACTGACCAGAGGGACTAAACGGTTTTTCTCCTTTATTCTTAACCAGAGACGTAAAGTATGCTTCTTGGATCCAACAAAATAGGGACTTTGGCCACTTTTTTTCGTTCGCTTCCCTTTGGCGGCTCCCCTGGCGGTGTACTCCTTTGGGCATTGGCAATCGCCAGGACAAT
>Ga0187889_10004796_pt1 | contig 10945 bp, 10 predicted proteins | sample June2016WEW_7_10_2_FD_132992 | JGI IMG/M metagenome (GOLD analysis project Ga0187889, IMG submission 132992) | Peatland microbial communities from SPRUCE experiment site at the Marcell Experimental Forest, Minnesota, USA - June2016WEW_7_100 | ecosystem: Environmental > Terrestrial > Soil >... | reverse complement strand
GCTTGCCGGCGTGATGATAATGGTGCGGGAATAGGCATAGGGGACCCTGGGAAAGTCTTGACGCGACCACGCCAGAACGTTCATCTCCGAACTACCACATCGATCGGGTGGGGCATCAGGCGGGATCGGACTTAGCATGGAGTTGCCTCAAACGGAGGTGGCTCTGCGAATCCGCGCCTCGGACCTCTCGGCCAGATCCGCAGAGCCGATGGGCGCCTGACTTGCTCCCGCGTCGATCCTCGGACGGAAGTGCCGCACCGGACACCGGCTATGGCCGCAGCAGCCGCCGTGTCTGGTGCGAAAAAGGACGCACTGCTCACCCTCTCGCTCCCGCACGGTTCGAGGCAGGGCTGGAAGCTGCGCGCACGCTGTTCTCGAGGACACCGATTCCCTCGATCGTGGTGCGCATGATCTGCCCGTCTCGGAGGAACACAGGCGGCGTTCGCGACCCACCAATGCCGCTCGGCGTCCCCGTGAGGACGAGCATTCCCGGTTGCAATGTCATTATCTCGCTCACGTACGCGGCGAGAGCCGCGGGGCAGAAGATGAGATCGGAAGTACGCCCATCTTGCATGGCGATACCGTCGATCTCACAAGTGAGCCGCAGGTTCTCCGCGGAGCCGCCAGGTAATTCCTCAGGCGTGACGAGGAACGGTCCCACCGGCGTGCTCGCCTCGAACGACTTGCCCTGTAGGAACTGCGAAGTCCGGCGCTGCCAGTCGCGCATCGACACATCGTTAGCAACCGTGTAGCCGGCGATCGAATCTTGCGCCTCGTCACGCGAGAGGTTGCGTCCGCTCCTTCCGACGACGAACGCGAGCTCGACCTCCCAGTCCACTTCCGACGACACGGCTGGCAGAAGCAAGTCGTCGTGGGCACCGATGAGCGACGACGCGAACTTTGCGAAGAGCGTAGGGAAGGTGGGCACGTGGCTCCCTGCCTCAGCCGCGTGTGCCCCGTAATTCAAGCCGACGCAGATGATCGCGGGCGGTCTCAGGACAACCGGCGCGAATACCAGTCCCGCAAGCGGCCGGAGTTTGCCTTCAGTCAAAGCAGTGGACCGCCAGTCGGGGCCCGAAGCAAGCAGGTCGCCAACGTCCGAGAAGCCGAGTTCAACGACATGGTCGCCCTCGACGCGCCCAGCGCGCGTCCCGTTCTCGATTCGAAACGTCAGCAAGCGCAACTTGGCTCTCCCGTCGATTGGGGTAGCACCGCGCTACGCGGCATGCCGCCCGGTTACAAGTGAGGGTACCTGATCGAGGAAGGTTTGTCAACTGTCTACAGACTTCGACGCTGTTACAAGGTACGTCACCCGAGCCACTCCTGAGATGAGTGCAAGGTGGCGGCCTGTTCCGGAAGGCTTCTCGAGCCCGTGCCGCTGGTGATCCGTGCCACGTCGGGGTTGCGCATGCCGGGCCACAGCACGACAACAGCCTCGAAGCGTGGTTCATCCACATGCCTGGCCTCGTCGTTATGGTGCCGGCGACCGCGTACGACATAAAGAAAGGGGCTGATCAAGACTGCCCTTCCTTCGGAAGGGCTGGTGATCTTCTCGATGCACAGGCGCATGAACGGCGTGCGAGGTCCAGTCGGCGGGCCGGACGACCTCGTGCCCTTCGGCGCGGCGAAGATCTGCCGGGAGGGCCCCGACTGCACAGTCGTCACGTACGGGGGCGCGCTCACGAAGGCTTTGCGGGCCGCTGACGTCCTGGCGGGATCGAGCATCTCGGCCGAGGCGATCGATTTGTGTACGCTCGCGCCGCTCGACATAGGCACAATCACATGCTCGGCCCGAAGGACCGGGGACGTTGTTGTTGTCGATGAGGCCCCGAAGTTTGCAGGCCCAAGCGCGGAGATCGCCACCGCGATCGGGGAGACAGCGAGTATCTTGACGCCCTGGTCGGGCACCTCGCGGAATCCGCTCGGCGATCCCTGAAGGACCCAGGGCAGTTCGAACGGTTCCTCCCGAGCGAGGGCGGACGTCGTGGAAGCCGTGCACAAGACCTTCGGACTCTACGGTCCTGCCGGTGTCGACGATCTGATCTCCCCAAGTACAACCAGTAGGGATGGACCGGGTGGTTCGGCTAAGGTAAACTGTTATCCGAGCGAGCCAGGGAGCTATCACGATCGGTCAAGGAGTGGGAAAACTGGCGGCGGCGAGTCGCCGTGTGCTCGCGGACGAGGTGGTCGACACGCTTAGGACTGCCATCTTGCACGGCGAGTTCGAGCCGGGCATGCGTCTCATTGAGGTGGAGCTCTCAAACCAGATGCAGGTGAGCCGCGGTCCGGTCCGGGAGGCGCTCGTCCGCCTGGAACAAGAAGGGCTGATCGTAAACGAACGCCATCGGGGCTCGACGGTCATCAAGCTCTCGCTGACTGAGGTTGGCGAGATCTACAGCCTGCGCACGGTGCTCGAATGCCTCGCGGTCGAATTCGCGTGCCGTAACGCCTCGGACGAGGAATTTGCCGAGATCGGTAGCGTGCTCGCGAAGTTCGACGCGCTCCCAATGCCCGTCACGAACGTCGAGGTCGCGAACCTCGACACCGAGTTCCACGACGCGGTGTTCAGAGCCGCTCATCACGTTCGCTTGTACCGGTCATGGATCGCCCTGCGATCCCAGATCACGATGTTCCTGTCCCAGCGCGGCGTGTTCGCAGAGGATTTCTTGACTAGTTGGCGCGAGGAACACGAGGTGCTCCTCGCGATGCTGAAGTGCCGGCAGACCGCGAGCGCGGTGAGGGAAGTCGGATCGCACACCGAACGTGCCTATCGCCGCCTGCTCGCTGGACAAGAGGAGGGGGTCGCGACGGATCCGTAGGCTCCGCGTTTGTTGACAGTTGACTGTAGCCGTGGGATACTGTGAGCAGATCGACAGGTCACCACCTGAGTGACTTGTCACACGTGTGTGAAAAGTGGGTCCTTCCAAGCGATCCGATGATTGGCATGAGCGCAGTGTCTTTTGTGGTGAATCGCGAGCCGCGAACAGAAGGAACAACCATGGCGACGGAGATGATGTCAGCCTCGAAAGACGCATTGCCGTGATTGCCAACGGCGGCCGGAGCGGCAGATGGATCGTCCGCGGGTTGGTTGCGCAAGGCGTCGTCAAGTTTCCAGACTGGCCCGACGAGCTGGAACGTGACGACGAAGAGTTCAAGCTGTGTGGCAACTCTCGCATCGCCAACGGCGTCGCTTGGCTTCTCAGCGTCAGGCACATCGCAGTCTGGTTCGCTCGGACGCGAACGATAATGACACCGACCTGAAGGAGGCACGATGACGTTTCGCTTGGTAGCCGCGTCGGGGCCATCCATGAACTCTCGACTAGTCGAGGAGCACGGGCAGCTCTACTCTGTCGACGTTGCCTCGGCACCGCTGGTGACGCCAGCTGATGCTGTTGCGAACACGGCGGGGGCTGATGGGGTGCTTGTCGGGACGAACCCGCTCCCGCGGGCCGTAATAGAGTCTATGGCGCCGTCGGTGCGAATCATCGGTCGGATCGGCGTCGGTCTGGACGCGATCGATCTCCGAGCGGCGAAGGACCGGGGCATCGCTGTTTTTCACGCGCCTGACTACTGTGTCCCCGAAGTTGCGACCCATACCGTCGCGATGCTGCTCGCTCTCAACCGCCAACTTGTCGTTGGTGATCGTCTCGCGCGAACAAACTGGCTCGGATGGCGTGCGATTGAGCCGATCTCATCGCTCTCGGAACAGGTCGTGGGACTCGTCGGATTTGGTCGCATCGCCAGGGCGGTGGCCGCTCGACTGAAGGCACTCGTGTCCAAAGTCATCGCCTGCGATCCTTACAGCGTCATCGATGACGCCGAAGTCGACTCCGTGACTTCGCTCGAGGAGCTCCTAGGGCGAAGCGACTATGTATCACTCCATCTTCCGCTCTCCGCCGACACTCAGAAGTTGATCGGATCTCCCGAGCTCGCGCTGATGCGACCGGGCGCCGCCTTGATCAATGTGTCACGTGGGGGTCTCATCGACGAGGCGGCCCTAGTTGACGCACTCGTCAGTGGCCACCTGTCCGGTGCAGCCCTCGATGTCTTGTCGGAGGAGCCTCCCGATGAGAGTTCACCACTGCTCCACGCTCCTAATGTCCTGTTGTCGCCCCATGCCGCTTGGTACTCGGTGGCTTCGGAGCGACGGGTATGGACCATGGCGTTCGAGGGCATTCTTGAATTCCTTAATGGAGAGCGACTCACCTCGGGTCGGCTCGCCCCGCTCGACTGACACATGCCACATCCGCGATCGATAACGCACCTCGACGGACTGGAGGAGGAGACATGAGTGAACGAGGCCATAGGAGCCGGTAGATGTTCTCGCTCGAAGATCGCGTAACCGTCATCACGGGTGCCGGCAGTGGCATCCGGCGGCGCATCAGCATCGACATGGCGTAGGCCGGTGCCGATGTGGCGATTGTCGATGTCAATGAAGCGGGGCCTCGCCGAGACAGCAGGCATGCTGGTCGCATCGGCGTCGCGGTCGAACCAACCCTTGAGCGTCAGGTGCGACGTGAGCAGCGAAAACAGGTGCTTGCTCTATTCGAGCGAGTGCAACGCACCGGCTCAAATATCATCCTGGTCGGAGGCGACGGCGCGTGTGATTGAGCGCCGAGCGCCGAAGACTGGTGCCGGACTCGGAGACGTCCGGCAAATACGGCAACGGCAAGTGAGGAAAAGGGGCTTCCACGAGGCTTGGGCGAGTGACAAGCCGGTCAAAGAGCAAAGGAGTTGTCATGCCGAAAGCAGAAGTACGCCGCTATCAGATGTTCATAGACGGGGAACTCGTCGCCAGCGATCAGACGATCCCGGTCGTCAACCCTGCTACCGCAGAGCTGATCTCCGAGGTTCCCAAAGGAACCGCAGCCGATGCAGCAGACGCTGTCCTTGCTGCTGAACATGCGCAGCAGGAGTGGCGCAGATTGCCGGCGATCGTCCGGGCCGGCTACCTGAAAGAGATCGCCCAGAAGGTGCGGAGGAACCGGGACGACTTAGCCGCGATCATCACAGAAGAGCAGGGCAAGATACTTTCCCTGGCCAAGGCGGAAGTGGACTTATCGGCCGACTACCTCGATTACATGGCTGAGTTTGCTAGGCATTATGAGGGTGAGATCATCCAGAGTGACCGCCCGGGGGAGAACATTCTGCTTTACAAGATGCCGGTCGGCGTCGTGGCCGGGATCCTTCCCTGGAACTTTCCCTTCTTTCTGATCGTACGAAAGATGGCTCCGGCATTGGTGACGGGGAACACCATCGTAATCAAACCCAGCAGCGAGGCGCCCAACAACGCCTGTGCCTTTGCGAAAATCGTCTCCGAGTCTTCCCTACCCAAGGGTGTCTTCAATCTGGTTACTGGTTCCGGGTCGGTCGTTGGGAAAGCGCTTGTCGGCCATCCCAAGGTCGATATGGTCAGCCTGACCGGTAGCGTGGAGGCCGGCATTGCCGCCATGCACGCGGCCGCGGACAACGTCACCAAGGTTTCTTTGGAGCTGGGCGGAAAGGCTCCCGCGATCGTGATGCCGGATGCCGACCTCGGGCTCGCTGTAAAGGCAATCCAGATCTCACGCATCACCAACACTGGACAGGTCTGCAATTGCGCCGAGCGCGTCTATGTCCATGAATCGATTGCTTCCCAGTTTGTTGAAAAGATGTCCGCCGCCATGGAGCAGACCGTAGTCGGCGATCCATTCGACTCCAAGGTGGATATGGGTCCGCTCATCAGCGAGAAACAGCTCGAGCTTGTCGATGCCGCAGTTCAGCGGGCCATCAAAGAGGGCAGCGAGTTGGTGACGGGCGGGATGAAGTACACGGACAAATCAGGCTATTACTATCCACCGACTGTGCTTACGAACTGTGAACAGAAGAGCGACATCATGCAAAAGGAGGTCTTCGGCCCGGTCCTTCCCATCGGAACGTTTAGGGATCTCGATGAAGCGATCGAGTTCGCCAACGACTGCGAATATGGCCTTACGTCATCCATATACACGCACGACGTGGACGTTGTGATGCGTGCTTGCAACGAGATCCGGTTCGGGGAAACATACGTCAATCGCGAGAATTCGGAAGCCATGCAAGGGTTCCATGCCGGTTGGCGCAAGTCGGGAATCGGTGGTGCGGATGGAAAGCATGGGCTAGAGGAGTACCTGCAGACCCACGTTATCTATCTCGACTATGACACTGCGAAGAAGTAGTGCTTCGCTGGTGGCCTCACAAAACAACATGAGCGAGCGGAGGATTGAGCAATGAGCAAGGAGTCACCGCATCAGCCGCTTGGCGGCCTACCGGTCGCTGCGGCGCCTAAATGGACAAATCCGAATGTAGGAATGCTCGCGCTTATCGCAGCGACGTACCAAGAGTACGGCGAAGGCTCTATAGCGGTGCTGCGGGCCGGCATGCGAAGGCTGGGGCGACGCACCGGGCAGTACATGCTGGAGACACACCTCGTTGCTGCCGGCTGCACCCCGACAGAATGGGGCCGGTTCAGCCATCAGCTTATGGAACTTACCGGCTTCTACACCTACGAAGAAGTCGAAGCATCGGAGAACATCTACTGCTTTCGAGTGCCTTCCGACGCGATGCCCTATCACGAGCCGATCGCCTATCTTGGCGCTCCTCCGGATGCCTGTGATATCCTGTGCGACTGGGACCGTGGATGCTTGGAGACGATAAACCCGCGCATCCGGATGACACAGCCGCTGTGCTCCGTCCGTGGCGACGAGTACTGCTTTTGGCAGTACGACTTGCTGCAGTCGGAAGCCGCGACCGACACCTAGCAGTGCTGGGCACAATCGACGCGCGCCCACTGGAGCCTTCAGCACCGTGCTCTCCGTGGTGACGATGGGCGCATTCATCTTGCTGACCTAACCCCTACGAGCACCTGGCAGCATGGCCGGCAACACTTGGAGCTATGTGGACGCTGAAGACCTGGCGGACGCGCTCGTGCTCGCCTCCGTGTCCGAGCTGCCTCGGCACGAGGTCTTCTATATCGCTGCTCCGGACAACCTCGTCGGCCCATCTCACGCCGACTTAGTGCCGCAATATTATGGCAACCGGGTTGAACTGCGGGCAACTAGTCGCCAGGACGCCTCGGGCATCTCATGCTCGAAAGCGGGGTGGTTGCTCGGCTACGTGTCGCGACGATCATGGCACGACTATCTCGATGACGACGAGACGTGCCGCGCTAGCGCGCAACCGGGTGCCCCTACTCAGGCCAGAATTCCCAAGCGCGAGGGGAGGCACGTTAAGGTCATCGAGTCCCTGAACCGGCCGTCGCCAGAGACCCTACGGCACGGCCACCGGTCGCGTAAGTGTAATAAGGAGCGCGTGAATGAATGAGAAGTTAAGTGGGATCCTTATCCCGGTTGCTACTCCCTTCGACGCGCAGGGTAGCCTCAGTGTTACAATGCTCAGAGACAACCTTGCCAAGTGGAACCAGACCGGCGTCCGCGGCTACATGTGCTTGGGCAGCAACGGCGAATTTCGCTCGCTGTCTGACGACGAATCAATCACCGTCGCGACGGAGGCTATTCGACTCAAGGGCTACAAAACGCTCATAGTAGGTGTCGGAAGGGAATCTCTCCGCTTGACCCTAGCCTTCCTAGATCGGCTCATGGACCTAGGGCCTGGAATTGACTATATTTCAGTTCTTACGCCGCATTACTTCGCAAGTCTCATGGACGACCAAGCACTAATCGACTACTACGAAGCCATCGCGGAGTACAGCAAGATACCCGTTCTTGTCTACGTAGCACCAGGCTTCGCAAACTCTGTCACCGTATCACCCGCGAGTGTCAGGAGGCTGGCCGATCACCCCAACATACATGGCATAAAGGACACCTCGCCTGCCCTACTGGTCGGCTACATGCTTAATGCTGGGAACCGCAATGACTTCCAAATTATGGCCGGTTCCCTCAATAACCTCATGACCTGCCTCGCGTTTGGCGGCTCAGGTGGAGTAGTATCGGCAGCCAACTATTTCCCCTCTCAGTGCGCGCAGATCACCGACCTCTATTTGTCCGGGCGGCGAGAGGAGGCTCTGACCTGTTATATTAACCTGCAGCGTGTAGTTATGCAGACGGGGGCAAAATACAGTGTGGCAGGGCTCAAATGCTGCATGAATCTTTGCGGATTTTCTGCAGGCGTGCCACGCCTTCCCGTGCGACCTCTCTCTGCGAAGCAGGAGGCTGAGATCAGGACGATCTTGATAAGCAGCGGCATGGTGGGAACCTGACCATCATAACGCGGCCAGGCAAAGGATGGATATTGTGTTATTCCTGTCGGTGGATTTCGGTACCTCGTCCGTCAAGATGTCTATTGTCGATGAAACCTTACGCGAGCTGCAGACCGCCAGAGCAACGTACCGATACCTGCTGCTTCCCGGATCAAAGGTCGAGATAAATCCCGACGAATTGTGGAAAGCGTTTTACGAGGCGGCATCAGATCTCGATCCGCAACTACGGAGCAAAGTGGAGATGCTGTGCTATGACGCCTTCTCTCCGTCTCCGGTGTTTATCCAGGAGTCCGGCGCCCTCGCATACCCGAACGTGATCACGCATTTAGACCGTCGTAGTCGGGAGCAGTGCGCGTATATCGACCGGCACTTCGGCAGGGATCGCTATCTGCATATTGCCGGCATATATCCGTTTGCTGGTGGCGCCGGCGTCATGACGTTGCTGTGGCTGAAGCAGAATCAGCCCGAGTGCTTGGAGTGTACCTACCGGATTGGCCACCTTACGACCTACCTGCACAAGCGGCTTACGGGAGAATGGATGGTCGATTTGGTCAACGCGTCGATGTTAGGTCTGTACGAGACCGTTACTCAGAGCGGCTGGTCGAGGACGCTGCTGGAGGCGTTCGGGTTGGATGAGAAATGGTTCGGTCTCATCTACGCTCCGGGCACAATCCTGGGCGGGCTGCTGCCGGAAATCGCGGGTTTTGTGGGTCTGAGGAGCGGTATTCCGGTCGCGGTCGGGACGAACGACATGGCAGCGGCGCAAGTGGGTGCGGGCAACGAGGAGGTCGGTTGCATTATGAACACGGCAGGTAGTAGCGATATGGTCAGCATTCTTACTGACGCGCCGGTTGTGAACCCTCACTACTATCTGCGGAATTCAGCGCTGCCGGGCATGTGGCAGATCTATGCGACTACGGCCGGCGGTTTTGCTCTGGACTGGTTTCACGAGCAGTTCGCACGCGACTTCTCCACGGAGGAGTTTTACGGGGAGTTCGTGCCGAGGGCTTTGAGGGATTTTAAGGATGATGGAGAGGTCACCTTTGACCCGTATTTGACCGGTGACCGGCAGAGTATGGAGGTGAGGAGCGGAGCCTGGCATGGCCTGACGCTGGCCGCAACGCGGGAGGAGATGCTGGCCGCTCTGCTGAAGAGCATGAATCGGGTGCTGAACATGACGATCCGTGAGGCTGGCGAGGTGGTGAAACTTCGCCGGGTCGTGAAGCTGACAGGTGGGATGACGGCCGACGCCTTTGTGCGTCTGAAAGAGCGGGAAATGCCGGGCTTTAAGTTCGAGGTGGTGGACAACTGCACGATCAAGGGTAACGTCGCGTTGGTTCGGAGATATTTGTAAGAGACCACAGACGTGGCGAAGTTCAGCCGCTCATCGGCTCCGTTTCGCTGGGCGGTCGGGGACGTTGCCCATGAGGAAAAGGAGTGACGGTTATTATTCAGGCTTATGTCTTCTGCTCTGGGCCACGACCGTGGACGTGAACTAGAGTGAGCACCGCGAAGACCTCTGTTTGGGGTCTGGTGGTCGGACTTGGGGCAGCGTGCCCAAAGGAGGTTTGACGTGCCTGTCGTGTCAACTCGGCAAATCCTCGACCGGGCGTTTGACGAGCGCTACGGAGTCGCAGCGATCAACGTTGTCAACGACCTCACCCTGGAGGCGGTTCTAGCCGCTGCTGAGGAGCTGCAGGCCCCGGTAATCGTCCAGACCTCGGTCAAGACAGTGGAGCAGGCCGGCCTGGATGTGTTCTACGCCATGTGGGTGGAGATGACCAACGCGATCAGCGTGCCCGTGGCCCTCCACCTGGACCACTGCCCCCAACGCGAAATGATCAGCGCTTGTCTCGCCAAGGGCTGGAACTCGGTGCTTTTCGACGCCTCCAAGCTCAGCGTCGAAGAGAACAAGCGTCAGTGCATCGAGGTGGTCGCCGAGGCCAAACGGTACGGCGCCTTGGTGGAGGGCGAGATCGAGGGCTTCAAGCGGGTTGAGGACATCGCGGACGACGAGGAGGTGGAAGAACAGTCGCTGGCGGTCGCCGTCGACTTCATCAAGTCGACTGGGGTCGACGTCTTCGCACCCGCTATCGGAAACGCTCACGGGATGTACCGGGCCACCCCCAGGCTGGACAGCCAGCGGATCACCGACATCGTCGCCGCCACTGGCATTCCGGTGGCACTGCACGGGGGCACAGGCATGACCCCGGAGCAGTTCAGCGACCTCATTGGCCGGGGTTGCGCCAAGGTCAACATCTCCACCGCCCTCAAGATCAGCTTCATGCGGTCGGGCTACGACTACATGACCGAGCACCCGGGCCAGTACGACCCGCCCTCCATCTTCCGAGCCCAACGGGCGGCAGTGATGGAGATGGCCAAGGAGCACATGCGGATGTTTGGCAGCGAGGGAAAGGTCGCATGACCACCCTCGTCTTCGACTGTGACGGAGTCCTTGCCGACACTGAGCGTCACGGCCACCTCCCCTCCTTCAACCAGACCTTCCGGGAAGTCGGCCTGCCAGTGCAGTGGTCCGAGGAGGAGTACGGAAAGCGGCTGCTGATCGGCGGCGGCAAGGAGCGGATGGCGAGCCTACTCACCCCGGACTTTGTCCACCGGGCAGGGCTGCCCCAGGACCTCGAGGCTCAGCTCCAACTGGTCGCCGACTGGCATCGACGCAAGACCGCCATCTACACCGAGATGGTAGAGCAG
>Ga0187889_10004793_pt1 | contig 10948 bp, 4 predicted proteins | sample June2016WEW_7_10_2_FD_132992 | JGI IMG/M metagenome (GOLD analysis project Ga0187889, IMG submission 132992) | Peatland microbial communities from SPRUCE experiment site at the Marcell Experimental Forest, Minnesota, USA - June2016WEW_7_100 | ecosystem: Environmental > Terrestrial > Soil >... | reverse complement strand
CATCGAAGCCCTCATCGCAGCAATCGCCGAAGCCCTCACCAAGGTTAGTCCGCAAGAGTGCGAAAACTACCTCACAAACCAAGGCTATCGCCGCCAATTATGAAAGTGCTCTAGATCAAACAACCTCTGGTCTTTAGGGTCGATCTTCTTTCTAGCGAGCATTCGAGAGTCCTCGCGGGAATGTCGCGAGCCCTCGGCGCCTTCAGCGAGACCGCACCGATGCCTCGCAATCGGCGTGTCATGATTTCGCTCCCTGCCAAGCGCACCTGAACGATCATGCACGCCAAGCGGCGTTAGGGGACCACAATGGACCTCGGGGATTGGCTGCGGAGGCTCGGCCTGGAAAGGTACGAGGAAGCATTCCGCAAAAACGAGATTGACGACACGATCCTGCCGAGCTTGACGGCGGAGGACTTGAAGGAGTTAGGCGTCGGCATTCTCGGGCATCGTCGTAAGCTGCTCGACGCCATTGTTGCACTGCGCGCTGATGCGGACGCAAGAGCATCGCCACCCCCCGACGCAGTTGCGACAACCGGCGGGTCTGTCGGGGATACCGCTGAGCGCCGCCAAGTCACGGTGATGTTCTCCGACCTTGTCGGTTCGACGGCACTCTCCGCACGCATGGACCCCGAGGATTTGCGCGAGGTCATTTCGGCCTATCAGAAATGCGTCGCCGAGACGGTGCAGCGCTTCGGCGGTTTCGTCGCGAAATACATGGGCGACGGCGTGCTGGTTTATTTCGGCTATCCGCAGGCCTATGAGGACGAAGCCGAGCGGGCGGTACGGGCGGGGCTGGAGCTGGTCGCGGCGGTGGCAGGGCTCAAGACGCGCGCTGCGCTGCAGACCCGTGTCGGCATTGCGACCGGGCTCGTTGTCGTCGGCGACCTGATCGGAGCGGGGGACGCGCAGGAGCGCGGCATCGTCGGCGAGACGCCGAACCTCGCCGCGCGCCTGCAAGGGATCGCCGAGCCGAACACGGTGGTCATCGCCGAGGACACGCGAAAACTTCTCGGCAATCTCTTTGAATTCGAGGACCTCGGGCCGAGGGAGCTCAAGGGCATCGCTGGGCCGGTGCGGGCCTGGGCGGCGCTGCGGGCGAGCTCGGCGGAAAGTCGCTTCGAGGCGCTGCACACGACCGGTCTGACTGCCTTGGTCGGGCGGGAAGAAGAACTCGAATTGCTACTGCGGCGCTGGTCGAGAGCAAAGTCCGGCGAAGGTCAGGTGGTGCTGCTCTCCGGCGAGGGAGGTATCGGCAAATCGCGGCTCACAGCCGCGCTGCTGGAACACCTCGCCACCAAACCGCACACGCGGTTGCGCTATTTCTGCTCGCCGCAGCACACCGACAGCGCGCTTTATCCGATCATCGGCCAGATGGAACGCGCCGCTGGACTGGGGTACGACGACAAACCGCAAGCGAAGCTCGACAAGCTCGATGCGGTGCTGGCACAGACCTCGACCTCCGTCCAGGACGCGGCGCTCTTTGCCGAGATGCTGTCGCTACCGAATGATGGACGCTATCCCGCGCTCGCGTTGACCCCGGAACAGCGCAGGCAAAGAACGCTGGAAGCGCTGACGTCGCAACTCGCGGGATTGGCAAGCCAGCAACCGGTGCTGATGATCTTCGAGGACGTCCAGTGGATCGACCCCACGAGCCTGGAGGTGCTTGGCCGGACCGTGGACCGAATTAGAACCCTACCGGTGCTGCTCATCGTAACTTTCCGCCCCGAATTCAACCCGCCGTGGGTGGGACAGTCGCGTGTAACGAGCGTGACGCTCAACCGGCTTGGAGAGCGTGAAGCAGCGGCCATCATTGCGCGCCTTGTCGGCAACAAGGAGCTACCGGCGGACGTGATGGCGGAGATCGTGGAGCGCACCGACGGCATTCCCCTGTTCGTGGAGGAGATGACGAAGGCGGTGCTGGAGGCGGAGGGCGAGGGCGAAGCGCGGCGCACAGTTGCGGCGGTTCCGTCCCCGGCCCTGGCAGTGCCCGCAAGCTTACACGCCTCGCTGATGGCGCGGCTGGACCGGCTTGGCCCCGCCAAGGAGGTAGCGCAGATCGGGGCGGCGATCGGGCGGGGGTTCTCCCATGCCCTGCTGGCTGCAGTGGCACGCAAGCCCGAAGCTGAGCTGAGCGCGGCGCTGGAGCGTCTGATTGGGGCCGGTTTGCTGTCCCGGCAGGGCGTGCCGCCGTATACGACTTATCTGCTCAAGCATGCCCTGGTGCAGGACGCGGCCTACGGCACGCTGCTGCGCGAGCCGCGACGCGCGCTTCACGCCCGCATCGCCGAAACCTTGGAGAGCCAATTCGCGGAAATCGCCGAAAATCAGCCGGAGCTGCTGGCGCGTCACTGCACTGTGGCCGGCCTCATCGAGAAGGCTGCGGGCCTATGGGGCAAGGCCGGACAGCGGTCGCTGGCGCGCTCGGCGCTGATCGAAGGCGTAGAGCAGCTCAGGCGGGCCCTCGGTCAGATTGCCGCCTTGCCCGCCACTCCGGCGCTGCGCCGCGAGCAAATCAAGCTGCAGGTCGCGCTCATAAACCCAATCACCCATCTCAAAGGGTATGCCGCTCCTGAAACCAAGGCGGCTGCGGAGCGTGCGCGTCTCCTGATCGAACAAGCCGAAGCGCTCGGCGAGCCTCCCGAAGACCCGCTGCTGCTGTTTTCCGTCCTCTACGGCTTCTGGGTCGCGAGCTTCGTGGCGTTCAACGGCGACGTGATGAGCAACCTTGCGACGCAATTCCTGGCGCTCGCAGAGAAGCAAGGCGCGACAGTTCCGCTCATGGTAGGGCATCGCGTCACGGGCATGTCCTTGCTGTGTACGGGCGACATCGCGGCAGGCCGGGCGCACTTTGATCAGGCCATCGCGCTTTACGATCCTGCCGCGCATCGTCCGCTGGCGACGCGATTTGGCCAAGACGTCCGGGTGGGAATCTTGGGCTATCGGTCGGCGGCCCTGTGGATGCTTGGCTATCCAGAGGCCGCGCTCGCAGACTCGGACCAGGCGATCAGTGATGCGCGCGAGATCGGCCAAGCTGCTACTTTGATGTACGCGCTGGGCCACGCACCGTTCACCTATTTCGACTGCGGAAACTACGCGAAAGCAATGGCGGTCGTCGATGAACTTGCCGCTTTGGCGGACGAAAAAGGCGCCTTGTTCTGGAAGGCCCGCGGAATGTTGTTGCAAGGTTGGCTTTTGGCACTGACCGGCAAAGCCTCCGACGCAGTTCAAATGATAGCCTCCGGAATCGCCGCCATACGCTCAACCGGAGCAACACGGCTGCTGCCAATCTATTTGGCGCACTTGGCACGCGCCCATGCGGACCTTGGCCTATTCGATGACGCTTGGCGCAGCATTGGCGAAGCGATGACGGCGATCGAAACAACCAAGGAAACGTGGTTCGAGGCCGATATCAATCGCATGGCCGGGGAAATCGCGCTCAAGTCGCCGCAGCCAGATACTTCGAAAGCGGAAGCGTATTTCGAGCGGACGCTCGCGGTTGCGCGTGCGCAGCAAGCGAAGTCATGGGAGCTGCGCGCGGCGATGAGCATGGCCCGGCTCTGGCGCGATCAGGGCAAGCGCGATGAGGCCCGCGATCTTCTCGCTCCGGTCTATGGCTGGTTCACCGAAGGCTTCGACACGCTCGATCTGAAAGAGGCCAAGGCCTTGCTCAACGACCTGCACGCCTGACAACCAATTTTAAAACCGCCTATAAACGCCTACGTTCCCAGACTAGACCAGATTTGCTTCCGTTGAAACTCGTCAAATTTGCTGCGGTGCGTTGGTCGCTATTCGCCCTTCACGTCACTTGCTGCGACGCAGCGATATGTCCGGAGTTGAGGTCAAAGCAGACTCGAAATCGATGGCTTCGTTCGGTCGCTGTTGACCCAGAGCAGACGTCGCACCCGAAACACGTCTACCGCGCTTCGAACATAAATAAGGCTGCTTCTGTTAGGTTCAAGCTGCTGATTGTCCCGCGGCACACTCGGGTAGGCCGGCAGAGACAAGGAGTTCGATCAGCTTCCGCTTAGTCATGGGGTCGAGGTAGAATTCGTGAAATTCGACATAATCAGTTGTCAGGTCGGGGGCGTTGGCAATTGCTTCAGCGACGATCTCGCGCGCTCGGGCAGTCTCGCCCAGCGCCGCATGCGCGGCCGCGCCGTATAAGCGCGATCGGCGAGTCTGAAAAGTCAGGTGGAGCGCTGCCTCGATCGATTCCCGAAACTGCCCGAGATTGTAGAGCACCGCGACGCGCTCCTCGACGCACCACACATGCAGAAACGGGTCTAGTTCGGCAGCCTCGTTGAGCAGTTGCAGCGCACGCTCTGGCTCACCCGAGAAGTTGTAGAACGCCGCCGAGCGGCCTTTGACGTAGGCGTCCGACGGGCTTAGCGCCATTGCTTTCTCGTGGTATTTCCGCGAGGCCTCAAAGGCACCGCGGTGCGTGAGGATCGAGCCCATCACCCGATTGGCTTCCGGATCGTTGGGGTCGAGTTCGAGCGCACGCTGGGTGCGCCGCTCGCCGTCCTCCCAATCGAATTCCGGCAAACCGGAACGAGCACAGACCCACATAGCGCGCGGACGGGCGAAGTTCGCGTCTGCTTCGATGGAGCGCTCGAACCAGTGGATCGCCTGGCGCAAGTTCTCGTCGACCACCCCGCCGAGGCGATGATATTCGAGCCCGCGTAAGTAAAACTCATAGGCGGTCATCGACTCGGGCTTGATCCGGCGCGCGGCCACAATATCACTTTCCTCAATGCGGCCCAGCACCGTCGAAGCAATGCGCGAGACCAACTCGTCGAGTCGGCCGACCAGGCTTTCAAGGCTCTCATTGAGCCGATCGCTCCAAACCATTCCGCCGGTCTCGGTCTCTGAGAGCGATAGGCTCAAGCGGATCTGCGACGCGAGTTGGCGAATCGTGCCGGTGAGCACGTAGCGCACGCCGAACCGATTGCCCACGGATTGCGGATCACACGAGGTGGCGGCGAGGACCCGGGTCGCCGAGCGCGAAGTAACGAATAGCTTCTTGAATCGACCGAGTTCGAAAATCAGCTCCTCGGTGACGCCCTCCGCCAAGTACCTCTGATCCTCGTCAGCGGACGCAACCTCGATGGGCATGACGGCCAGCGAATGAGGTCGCTTCGCCTGCATTGGCGTCGGCTGAGTCGGGGCTATCTGGTAGACGTGGCGGGTTATCTCGCCGCGCAGGCGGTAAATGCGGACCGGTTGAACAATATTGCGGAAGCTCTGCTCGCCGCGGTCGTCGAAGGCGAAGGGCGAGTTGCGGCGTATCTGCTCGAAAAGCGTGGCGCTAACGTCAATGGCGTCCGGGTCGGCCGCCTGCTGAATGCGGGCGGCCAGGTTGACGCCATCGCCCACGAGATCGTCGTTTTCTACTAGCACGTCGGCAAGATGCAAACCAAAGCGCATGCGCAATGGCCGCTCATCGCCTTGCCCGGCCAGCAGCAGCCCAGCCCGAATGCCCACGGCGCTTCGCACTGCGTTGATCGGACTCGCAAATTCGACGAGCACCGAGTCACCCATCGCCTTGAACAGCCGGCCATCGCATTTGGCAATCTCGGCGTCGATTAAATTGCGGCAGTTGGCGAGCCGCTGAGCGGTCCCGTCCTCATCGGCCTCCATCAAGCCCGAATAGCCGACTACATCAGCGACCAATATCGCCGCCATCCGCCGTTTCATAGGAGCAAGCCTCCTCCTAAGAGGGCCTAGCATACTCTTTTTTTGCAATGTGATCCCGGCAAGGAGGGGGCTTTTTGGGTGCGTTAGACAGCGGTTTATCCGGCATTTTGAAACTCAGGCGTGGTGTAAACCGGAAGTCCTCCCCGCACGTTTGAAATGACGTGAATGACCCGAAACGGACATCGCGCCATCCCGTCGCCGGAACTTGCTTCCTTCGGCGCAGAAGGATGCGTCCAACTCTCGCATCTACGACAAGGCAAGCTCAATCGATTGTTCTACGGTCAATCCGTGCCCCGCTTTCCACTCGGCGTCGAAGGCTGCTGCTGGCATTCTAGCGCGGAGGTTCTCGACTGCGCTTTGGTATTCAGCGATCGAAGCGCGTGAATCAAGGTGTGCATTGATCGAACCAAATGCTTTGTCGCGCGCGTCGAGTGCGCCGACCAACTGCGCAGCGATCGTGAATTGGTCTCGCGCAACATGCAAAATCGCAATATAGACGAGGTCCCTCATAACCCACACCGAGGTTGTAAATGTCCGATACAGTGCAAGGCTCTCTTTGAAATGGTCAAGCGCCGGATCAAAATCGTTCTGACGCAGGGCGAGCCTGCCTTGGAGCCAGAGAGTTTCTGCAATGCTGTTGCGGTTGTCGGCGCCTCTCACCAGAGCCAGACTCTGGTCGAGGTAGGACTTGGCTGCAACAAAGTCACCTTGCAATATCGCCGCCAAACCTAGATTCCCGGCGCACCGCCCGAGCAGCGTAGCATCGCCGCCAATCCGCTCGGCTTGTGACATACCTTCACGTAGCGCCAATTTTGTTGCGAGGTAATCACCAACCCGTTCGGCTTGCGCCATGCCTTCACGTAGCGCCAATTTTGCCCCTTCGTAATCACCGACGCCGATTTTGTACACGCCGTACCAAGCATAGGCATGCACGGCGCCAAACACGTGGTCGATCGCGCGGGCGCGTTCTATGCTCTCCTCGAAATACGGCACGGCGGTGCCGTCCAACTTCGGATAGTTCAACCAGCCCATGAGCCACAGGGCATCGATTATTCCTTCCTTGTAGTCGAGTGATCGGGCGAGGCGCAGGCTATCCTCTGCAAAACTCCGGGCCTGCGTCGGATCATAATAATTTGTGATGTGTCCGATAACGAACAACGTACGTGCGCGAAGTGGGGTGCCGTCTTCAGTGCCCGATACTGCGAGGAGGCGTTTCAACCAGCCATTCGCCTCACGCCAATAGACGCGGGCTACCCAATAGCGGTGCAACGATTTGCCCATACGCATTCCGTCACGCACTCGCGTTGGCGAGAGCGAATGCTCAAGGGCCGCGCGCAGGTTGTCCAGCTCGACCTCGGCTTTAGCGTACCAGCGAACCTGGTCGGGGCCTAAGAAACGCGGCTCCAACCACTCGGCCTGTCTGGTGAAAAACGTGAGATGCCTGTTGCCGATCTGTTCGACCTCATTCGCGTCAACCAGCTTTTCACGGCTGTATTGTCTCATCGTCTCGAGCATGCGGTAGCGCGGCTCGACTGCGAGGTCGTCCAGGATGACGAGCGATTTGTCGACAAGGCGTGTGAGCGTATCAAGCACCTCCGCTGAATCAACTCCATCACCCGCGCATACCGCCTCTGCCGCTTCCAACGTCCAGCCGCCGGAAAATACCGACAGACGACGTAGCATTACGCGTTCAACCTCCGGCAACAGACTGTGGCTCCAATCGATGGTCGACCGCAGTGTTTGCTGGCGCGGCAGTGCGGTACGGCTCCCGCCGGTCAGCAGACGGAAGCGATCACCGAGACGCTCGGCAATCTGTTCGACCCGCATGGCCTTGACCCGGGAGGCCGCTAGTTCGATGGCAAGTGGGACTCCATCGAGACACCAGCAAATTTGAGAGACCGAGGGCGCATTGTCGTTTGTGACCTGGAACGAGGCGTTGGCAAACCTTGCGCGCTCGATGAACAGTCGCACGGCGGCAAATTGTGTCAGTTGCAAGATGGATGTCTGCGCCTTGGGATCAGGCGTTGGTAGCGGCGACACTCGCCATGCGAGTTCTCCACCAATTGTAAGGGGTTCGCGGCTGCTCGCGAGAATGCGCGTCTCATGGCTAGTTCGCAGCACCGAGTCAGCGAAGTGGGCACAGGCCTCGACCAAATGCTCACAATTGTCGAGGATGATCAGCAACTGCCTCTGGCACAGGAAGTCGAGCAACGTCGTAAGCAGTGGCTTGTCTGGCTCCTCCCGCAGACCCAAGGCAGTAGCAACGGCGCTCGGCACAAGCGCAGCGTTAGCCAGGGGCGCAAGTTCGACAAACCAAGCGCCATCCTTGAACCTGTCTAGAACGCTGGCAGCAACTTGCAGCGAAAGACTGGTCTTGCCAATGCCGCCGGAGCCAACCAACGTCAGCAGGTTCGTTGTCTCCAAAAGATCCCTGACCTGCGACACATCCTGGTCCCGGCCGAGGAAGCTTGTGCTGCGCAAAGGCAGATTGTTGGGGATTGCGTTCAGCGATTGCAGGGCCGGAAAGTCTTGCCGCAGACCCGGTGCAACGACTTGCCAGAGGCGCTCAGGATTGATCAGGCCCTTGAGGCGATGCTCGCCCATCTCGCGCAGCGTCAATCCGCTCGGAAGTTGATCGCGCAAGAGTTCCGCAGTGGCCGTCGACAACAAGATCTGTTGGCCATATGCGGCGGACATGACGCGCGCGACGCGGTTGACCGTGGTGCCAAAATAATCGCCATCGCGCTCTTCGGCGGCCCCGGTATGCAGACCAATCCGGACTTTGATGGGTGTGTCGCGCCAATCTTTAGCCTGCATGATGCGCTGCGCGGCCGTCGCCGCCGCCAGCGCGTCTGACGCTGTCGCGAAGGCCGCACAGAAGGCGTCTCCGACCGTCTTGAATATGAAACCGGAATGCGCGCCGATGACCTCGCGAAGCACAGCATTGTGACGTGCCAGCGCTAGCCTCATGGCTTCGGGGTACCGTTCCCAAAGAGTCACGCTTCCCTCGATATCGGTGAACACAAAGGAGACGGTTCCGGTCGGAGGATGAGGCATGGGATAACTCAGCGAGGAAATGCAACTTTCTACATCAAGGACGAACAAAATGCTGCTAGTAAAACGGTATCTCGGGTGGGTGGCAATGTCGCCTAATGGCCCATCTCTGCCGCGCCGACCTCGCGCCTCCGTGTCCGTTATTGGGAGTCTAGCTGCCGCGCGGCTCAACGCTCGGGGCGGCAGTTGATGACCCAAAGCGCCGTTCCGGCGCCATCCGTTGCCGCATTGCAAAAGCCTCACCCTCAACCATAAACTCGGGCCGCAATCACGAGGGGTTGGGTATTCAATGGCGGAAGAGCGCCTTCACAGGCGGCTCGCAGCAATCCTGGCAGCCGATGTGGTCGGCTACTCGCGCCTTATGGGGATCGACGAAGCTGGGACGCTGGCGCGCTTGAAGGCATTGCGGCGCGACCTCATCGATCCGCAGATTGCTGCGCATTCGGGCCGGATCGTTAAGCTGATGGGCGACGGCGTGCTGGTGGAGTTCGGCAGCGCTGTCGACGCGGTTGCCTGCGCTATCGAAATCCAGAAGCACGTTCGTGAGCGAGACCCCGGCGGGGCGGGAGCCGATCCGATCCAGTTCCGCATTGGCATCAATGTCGGCGACATCATTATCGAAGACGGCGATATCTTCGGTGATGGCGTCAATATCGCCGCCCGGATCGAAAGCGTCGCAGCACCCGGCGGCGTATCGCTCTCGGAGGATGCTTGGCGGCAGGTGCAAGGCAAGGTGCCGGCCAAGCTCGTCGATGACGGCGAGCACAGCCTGAAGAACATTGCTCACCTCGTTCGCGTCTATCGCGTCGAACTCGGCAGCGAAGGTACGGCACCCCCCGCCGCGACTGCATCCCAGCCCGTGGCAACTGTGTCGTCGGTCGCTGCCAAACCCTCGATCGCGGTGTTGCCATTCCAAAACATGAGTGGCGATCCCGAACAGGATTATTTCTGCGACGGTTTGGTCGAGGACATCATCACCACCCTGTCGAAGCTGTCGGGACTGCAGGTCATCGCGCGCAATTCCAGCTTCGTTTACAAAGGACGTTCGGTTGATGTCCGTGACGCGGCGAAGCAACTTGGCGTCCGATACGTTCTGGAGGGCAGCGTTCGCAAGAGCGGCAACCGCATCCGCATCACGGCGCAATTGATCGACGCAAAAGACGGCGCGCACCTCTGGGCGGAACGTTACGACCGCGCTATCGACGATATTTTCGCCATCCAGGACGAAATCACGCTCGTTCTCGCCACTGAGCTGCAGGTCAAACTGATCGAGGGCGAACAGGCACGGCTGCGCTACACGACGACCACCAATGTCGAGGCTTGGACCTACTGGGTTCAGGGGCTGTCTCATTTCCGGCAGCCGGTCACCAAGGAGAAATTCGGTCCAGCGCGGCCATGTTTGGAAAAGGCGCTTGCGCTTGACCCGACCTCAGCGCCACTCAACGCCATGCTCGGCTTCGTGCATTACGTCGACGCGCGCTTCGGCTGGTGGGATGACCGCAAAACAGCTCTTGGTAAGGCGCGCGCCTACGCTGACCGAGCGCTCGAACTTGATCCTGAAAATGCTGACGCCTACACCACATCAAGCCTCGTGTTCATGCTGCGAGAGCGCTATGACGAAGCCGTCGTTGATGCCAGGAAAGCGGTCCAGCTGGCGCCCGGCTCGGCTGACGCGGCAACATTCGCCTGCTTCGTTCTTGCGTCATCCGGGTATCCCGAAGAAGCGCTGGCACAAATCGAAAGAGCGATGAACCTCAGCCCAAACTATCCCGCGAACTATCTAGGCCACCTCGGGAATGCCTATCGCTTAACGGGAAAAATCGAGGAAGCGGTCACCGCCTTCAAGGCCTATGACGCCCGAAGCCCCGGTTCTGGTCTTACCGATCTCGTAATCGCCTATATGGAAAACAGCCAACCGGACGAGGCGAAGCAAACGGCCAAGCGTCTTTTAGCGGCCCGTCGGGACTTCACGATCACCTCATGGTTGAAAACCCAGTTTCGCCGCGATGCGGTACGGCTTGAGGCCGATACCGCATCCGATGGGTTGAGAGTGTTTGCCAGTAGTTGGATGTCGCTTATACCGGGTCCCCAAAAGGACGACTCTTTTTTGGATTCCCAGATCAGGACGAGTCAGATTCAAGCATTGGCGAACGAGGAGGTTCGCCATGGCAAGAGCAATTGCGCTGCGGGATGATTT
>Ga0187889_10004791_pt1 | contig 10950 bp, 8 predicted proteins | sample June2016WEW_7_10_2_FD_132992 | JGI IMG/M metagenome (GOLD analysis project Ga0187889, IMG submission 132992) | Peatland microbial communities from SPRUCE experiment site at the Marcell Experimental Forest, Minnesota, USA - June2016WEW_7_100 | ecosystem: Environmental > Terrestrial > Soil >... | reverse complement strand
TCGGCCTGAGATTGCGAGCATGAATCTAAAACTCGGAATAGTAACCGAATACTATTACCCCCTGCTTGGAGGCATATCCGAACACGTGCACAATACCGCGGTGCGGCTTCGAAAGAAAGGCCACTGCGTCAAGATAATCACCTCGAAACTGCAGGGGGCCCAAGACGGCGCAAGCTCGCCCGGCATCATAAGAGTTGGGCAAAGCGCATCGATCCTCAGCAATGGATCGGTTGCACGAGTCACAATAGGAAAGCACCTCATCAGTGAAATAAAACATATACTGGAACGTGAAAGATTCGACCTGCTCCACCTCCATTCGCCGCTTGTTCCGACCTTGCCGCTGCTTTTTCTGCGCAAGGCAAAATGCCCCACAGTCGGCACCTTCCACACCTATTTCGACAGGAGCTTGTGTTATTGGCTGCTGAAAAGTGCCGTCCAAAAGAAGCTCATCGATAAGCTGGACGGGCAGATAGCCGTTTCACGAAGCTGCATAGACGCCCTCAGCCGATTTTTCAAAATAGATGCCCGGATAATACCAAACGGGGTAGACATTTCCGAATTCAGACCGGATATACCCAAATTACCTCAATTCGACGACGGCAGGAAAAATCTGCTGTTCCTTGGCAGGCTCGATCCGCGAAATGGTTTTTCGATGATGATGAAATCCTTTGAGTTGATCAAGTCCAGGTTTTCTGAAATCAGGCTGATCATCGTGGGAGGAGGCCCTTTTATTCACTACTACAGCAGGCTCGTTCCCGAGCATTTGCGCGCCGACATACATCTGGTCGGTCCCGTACTCGAAGAACGCAACCGCTACTATGCTACAAGCGACATCTTCTGTTCCCCGGTTGAAAAGGCATCCTTCGGCGTAACTCTTCTGGAAGCGATGGCTTCAGGCAAGCCGATTGTGGCTACCTGCAACCCGGGCTACCGCGAGGTTTTGGGCAGGGACGAAGGCGTGCTGGTCCCGCCTCATAACCCGGCGGCTTTTGCGGAAGCCGTTTTGGAGCTTCTGCACAACCCGGGGCTGGGAAAGGCAATGGGCATGAACGGCAGACAAAAAGCCATTGGATATTCATGGGATAAGGTGACGGACTTGATAGACGGATTTTATGAGGAAATTCTGAACGGCCCATGATTTTAAGGATAATTGCAGCCATAACGTTCATTTCCTTCATTTCGGCCTCCCTGGCCGCGGCCCTTTTTGCCGGCCTGGAGCATTTTTCTTCAGGGCATAGCGCTCTTATCTGGCTTTGCGCCTTCCTGATCTGCGAGGGCATTCTTGCTTTTGGTGTCTTTGAGCGTCGCTCACCTGTATTCGGACCGGTGTTCTGGAAAGGCAGGGCGGGCGGCAACCGGGTGGCCCTTACCTTCGACGATGGCCCCAACGAACCTTTTACATCGCAGATACTGGATATTTTGAAAGAGCGCCGGGTCCGGGCGACTTTCTTTGTGACGGGGTCCAATTGCCTGAGGTTTCCGGGCGCGCTCGAAAGGCTTGCACGGGATGGGCACGAAACAGGCAATCACACCTGGACCCATGAAGTCCTCCCCCTGAAGTCTCCCTCCCGGATAGAGGAAGAAATAAGAAAAACCTCCGACATCATTGAAAAGCTCACCGGCAGAAGGCCGGGTCTTTTCCGCGCCCCGCACGGCTGGAGAAATCCATGGACGAACGCGGTTTCCCTAAGATGCGGCTGCGTTCCGGTTGCATGGACGCTTGGCGTCTGGGACACAGATCGACCAGGAGCGGAGGCAATCGTGCGCAGGACCCTGAAAGGGGTGCGGGACGGCTGCATCATCCTGCTGCATGACGGGCGCGGGGTTGAAGATGGCCCCGATTCAACTCAACTGGTCGAGGCTCTCCCCCGAATCATCGATGAAATCCAACGCCGCGGTTTTCGCATGGTTGCTCTTTCGCAAATGATGGAGGCAACCCCGTGAACAAGTGGCTCAAAGCTGCGCGCATCGGTTCGTTTATCCTGATCCTCGCCCTGTTCGGAACAATTCTGGCATTCACGGACCTTGAAAAAACGGCAAAGGCTCTCACCGGCATCAAATGGAGGTGGGCGATATGGGTCCCGGTGCTCAACGTGGCGAACACGTTTGTCGAGGGCCTCAGGCTGGCGATAATTCTGCTGCCCGTGACCAGGAGGTTCGAAGTTCGCAACTGCTTTAACTCGGCCCTGGTGGCGATCATGGGCAATATTGCGCTTCCATTGCGATTCGGAGATGGAGCAAGGACATATTATATTGCAAAGACCGCAAAAATATCTCTTTCCAGCTCTTTTTCCGCCCTCATGCTCGACCGTATAGCGGATTTTCTGCTCTTTTTCGCCTTGATGGCGATTACCGCCATCCTTTACCCCTTTCCTCCGTCGGTTACCAGGATAGGGTTGACAGCCGGATTTATTTTCGCGCTGTCTATAGGAATGATTTTTGCCCTGGCAGGCATTGCAAGCCATATGGGACAGGGCCCGGTCGGGAAAATTCGACGAAGGCTCGCCCGGGAGGTAAGCAATTTCATGAGCGGGCTTTCAGTCATGCGAAACGCGGGGCTCCTTTTCCCCATAATTCTCAGTTCCGCCGTCTCGTGGCTGCTGCGCTCATCGATGCTCTGGTTTATGTTCAAGGCCTTCTCTCTTGACTTGCCCCTGGTGGCCGCGCCGATAGTTCTCATTCTGCTCAACTTCGGGATCGCAATAGTGAGCACGCCGGCCAATCTGGGAGGGTTCGAACTTGCCATTGTCGCTTCTTTGAACCGGCTTTTTTCAGTCAAGATGGAGATAGCGCTGAGCTACGCGGTCGCGTTGCACGCAATCGAGGTAGTCCCCATGATCGCTTTCGCCATGGGGTTTCTCTGGTATGAAGGGTTCAAGACAACCGAGGTCCTGAAAACCGCAAAAGAAATGGAAAAACAACAGCTGCCCTAGCGTCTCAGTCTACGGGCGCAGCCGGCATGGAGGTCCCGTCGAGCGAACCGAACCTGACCGGTTCACGTCCAGTCGCCGGTGGGGGTCACGGCATTGAGCAGCCATCGCACCATTATCGAGGTCCCCCGGCCTTCACTTGAATCGATATGAAATGAACCGCCCGAGAGTTCCGCCCTTCTTTTCATGCTCATCAGCCCGAGTCCACAGTTTGAGCATGCAGTGGACATGACGCCGGATACGTCAAACCCGGTCCCATTGTCCCCGATGTCCAGCCTGATGGACACGTTTTCACCGGTAAGCGAGATGCTGGCTGAATCGGCTCTGCTGTGTGCCGCCACGTTTTTCAGGGCGTCCTGTGCGATTCGAAAGATCACCAGCCTCAAATCGGCGGATATCTCATGCTCGTTCGCATCGAATTTTCGTTCCAAATGGATCGTTGGGTGGTCTTTTTGAAATTCTCTGCAAAACCAGCTCAGGGTCGCCATAATCCCCAGGTCGTCAAGGACTGTCGGCATCAGTTCCGTATACATTTTGCGGACCTGCTCGACCGCCGCCTGGATATTTGGTATCAGCGCATTCAGGTCCCTCGTGGAGCTTTCGCTGGGGGCCATGCGCGCCAGAACGCCTTCGATGTTGAACTTAATGGCCGTCAAAAGCTGGCCAAGGTTGTCGTGCAGTTCGGCTGCCAGCATTCTTCGCTCATTTTCCTGCACCTTCAGCAGCGCCGAAGATAAGCGCTTCAGCTGCCTCTCCGACTCCCTCAGCGCATCTTCGGACTTCTTTCTCTCCATCGCGTAGCGGATCGCTCTTTCGAGCGTGTGTCCCGTCATCTCGTCCTTGAGCAGATAATCCGCTGCCCCGTATTGCATCGCTTTCAGGTCGACGTGATAATCTCCCTGACCGGTAAGGACGATTATGGGCGGCCTCATCGGGGATTCCTCCAGCGTGCTGAGAATCTCCAGCCCGTTCCTGACCCCCAGGAGGTAGTCGAGAAGACATACGTCATAGTCGCCCTTTTTAAGCTCCCGCAGGCCTTCTTCATAGGTTTGAGTCCAGGTAATCTTGTAGCGGGCGGCTGGCACTTCGGTCAGGAGATTAAATAGCAGGACATAGTCGTCCTCATCGTCTTCGATGAGAAGTACTCTAATGTCGCCAATATCGCATTCGTCCATCTGTTCTTTTCCTGGTACTATCTGGAAAGCTATAGTAATTTCGAAGACCTTATAGGCAGGCGAACCACAAGTGGAGTACGCCTCGCAAGGAACCCTCTTTGATTCCTTCAGCCAAGATTTGCCTGACGTCCTGACCGGGCATACTCCGGCCAGGAGAAACTTTGGTCTTTATAGCAGCAGATTCAGATACATTCCATCAATTTCTTTTCAGCAAAAAGCGTCTCGTCCGCACGACCAGGCAAAGCCTGCCAATACCGCCGAAGACCGGTTGCCGGCCCGAAAAGGGCCTCCTTCCGCCCCCGGATCTCGTCCGGGACAGGCTCTGGCGACGTCATTTTTTATGCCCGGCGAGGTGGGTTTTTTCACGCCCCCTCATCGCTTGCCGAATCGAAATCCGCCGCGTCTCACCGGGTGTTTTCGGATGGATACCGATCAGGTAACGGAAAAACGGCCCCAGACTATTTAAATTGCACAAAACCGCAATGCATAATAGTTTGACAGGTCGTTGGAACCGCAAAACGTTAAATGCGGTCCTGGTTGGCGATGTATGGTTCAGGCGGGTTTATCGTCATGAATTTCATTTTTTTCGCTCTAGCACTCATCGGATTCATCACGGCCGGCTGGCGCCAGCTCTTCTGGGCGCACACAACCGATGCCGCCGCTCCAATGGAAGTATTAACCAAAGCCATTGTCGACTCGGCGGGCAGTTCCGTGGAACTGGCTATAAGCCTTATCGGCGTCCTGACACTTTTTCTGGGATTGATGAAGGTTGCCGAAGAAGGCGGCCTGCTCGTCATGATCGCCCGGCTTATACGCCCGCTCATGGAGTGGCTCTTCCCCGAGGTACCCCGGAACCACCCCGCAACCGGCGCAATTGTCCTGAATTTTTCGGCTAACCTGATGGGTCTTGGCAACGCTGCCACTCCTTTCGGGATACGAGCCATGCAGGAACTTGAAAAGCTCAACCCCTGCCCCGGCACAGCCACCAACGCAATGGTTCTTTTCGTTGCCATAAATACCGCGGGCATAACCCTTGCCCCCACCTCAGTCATTGCGCTTCGGGCAGCGGCCGGCTCGGCCAATCCGGCCGGAATTCTCCCCACGACCCTTTTTGCAAGCTTTTGCGCGACCCTGTTCACTGTGTTGGCCATCAAAGCGTACCAGAGATTTTTCACTTCCCCCGGCTCCACCGGACACCCGGCCGACATCGGCGCGGGCACGCAACACCGTGAAACAGCCCACGAGGACGACTCAAGCGAAGCTTATCCTGTTTGGGCCAGCTTCCTGGCCCTCGGCGCACTGTTTGCGATTATTCCTCTGGCGGCAATCTTCGGAAGGGTTATATCACCCTGGCTCATCCCCGGCCTCACAATCGGCTCTCTTGCCTTCGGTGTGGCCAGGAGGGTTCGCATATACGAAGTCTTCGTTGAGGGTGCAAAGGAAGGCTTTCAGGTTGCCGTGAAGATCATTCCTTACCTTGTCGCCATCCTTGTGGCCACGGGAATGTTGAGGGCAAGTGGGGTAATCGATGTGGCCGCGAAGACGCTGGGCGCGTGGACCGCAACAGTGGGACTCCCCCCCGAAGGCCTTCTAATGGCGATTATACGTCCCCTCTCGGGCTCCGGCGCATATGGCGTCCTGGCCTCCATTATCAAGGACCCGGCCATCGGCCCTGACAGCTACACGGGCTATCTGGTTTCCACACTGCAGGGATCGAGCGAAACCACTTTCTATGTTTTGGCCGTCTACTTCGGCGCCGTACAAATAAGACGAATGCGCCAGGCCCTTGCCGCCGGTCTAACCGCCGAACTCATCGCAGTCATAGCCGCTGTAGCCATTTGCCGGTATCTGTACGGATGAAACACCCGATCACTTCTCGCTCATCTTTTTCAGATACATCCGTATGGATTCGAAAGAACCCTCGGGAACCGCTATGAGGTGATCCTCTATACGCTGCCCGCTCAAATAATCGCTCAGGTGAAACTCCCGGCCGTCCATCCGGTGTATCTTGCCGCCGGCAGCCATCAGGATAATCTGGGCCGCCGCCAGGTCGCGATACGAGACATTTGCCAGAAGCGCCCCTTCCGCCCGCCCCATGGCCACGTATAATACGTGCGCGGCGGTCGATCCCAGGTTGCGGATCTTGCCCGGGAAAGTCGACTGATATTGATTATGGAACCGGGAATAGGTAAGCAACACGCTTTCATTGCTGATCTCACCCGTGTCCGGAATTTTTATTTCCTTTTGTCCCAGGTGGGCCTTCTGTCCGACAACGGCGTAGAAGAGGTCCCCGGTCACCGGCATGTAGGTAACCCCGAAAACCGGCCAGAAATTTTCGAGCAGCGCCAGAGATATGCACCATATAGGAATTCCTGCCTGAAAATTGGCTACTCCATCCATCGGATCGTATATCCACAGATATCTTCGTTCTCCATGGACGTAGTCTTCAGCGGGAAGCGGGTCTCCGAAGACGCCGTGCCCCGGGAAAATGGAATTGAGACGGTCCCTGAAAAAATTCGTCAGCACCAACTCGGCCGAGGTCACAAGCTCTTCGTCGAATTTGACCCCGGGATTGCCTTTCCCATAAAGCTCCAGGGCTTTATTACCGGCGCTCGAAATCGTATCTCTAGCAAAATCGAGCAACTCTTCGATCCCGGGATTTCCTTCCCGAAACGTCATTGGCGACCTCCTCAATCGGACATAAATGTAAGTATCAGCAGTGCAGCTACAAACTCTACTATTGACTCCTTTTACAAATCATTAGCAAAATATCGAGGATTTTGCATTATTTCTTTAAAGCGCAATCCCGCGGAAGAGGCCACGGCCACGGAGACCGGGGATGACGCGGCAGACCGGGAAGATGAATTCCACGTGCGGTGAACGTCTGTGTACCGGAGGTTTAATGATTTGAGTCCGCCCCTGATCACCCTTTTGACCGATTTCGGACTCCAGGACGGATATGTCGCCAGCATGAAAGGGGTCATCCTCGGGATCTGCCCCGATGCGAGGCTGGTTGATATATCCCACCTCATAGCCCCCCACAATGTTCGCTCCGCGGCTTTTGTTTTGTGTTCTTCCTATGGATATTTTCCGCCGGGAACCATACATCTGGCCGTGGTCGACCCCGGCGTCGGCACAGAGCGCGGAGCCATAGCCATTCGCACCGGGTCCTGCTTTTTTGTCGGTCCGGATAACGGGGTTTTTTCGCTTGTACTAAAAAAAGAGGCCCGGTGGGAGGCGCGAAAGCTTGAGAACAGGCAAATTCGAAAAAATCCGCTCAGCAGTACTTTTCACGGCCGCGACCTCTTCGCTCCTGCCGCGGCGCATATAGCTCGCGGCGTCCGGTTTGACACTCTCGGACCTCCCTGCGACCCGGCATTTGCCGAATGGGGCGAACCAATTATTGGTCAGGGAGAAGTGAAAGGCGAGGTTATTCACATCGACCGGTTCGGAAATGCGATTACCAATGTCATGGGCGAAACGTTGGAGACACAGGGGCCTGCCGAGGAATGGATAATTTACGCGGGGGAAACGATGATCAATTCAATAGAGCCGACTTATGGCCGGGTCGGTGCCGGGGAAGTACTGGCCTTGACCGGAAGCAGCGGTTTTATTGAAATCGCGATCAACCAGGGCAATGCGGCATCCAAACTAGGGTTGGCCCAGGGGACGAAGGCAACTTTTCGGCTTTCAAAAACCCGGCACTCATCCGGTTAAGTCTTCCAGACGTTACCCCGCCCCGGTTTGCACCTCTAATCCGGCCCTCAGCTCCGGTCGGCGAAGTTCTTCGATTGCGAAAGCATTTGCTTGGAATTATCCAATATTCCGGGATAAGGCTTTGTTTTTCGCCTGAAGGTCCGGTTTATTGCTTCAGGAATTCTGTTACTTTATATGGAGGTTGTCGCTTTTTAAGGAATTTCGGAGGCAGAACGCCCCGCTAAACTATTAGAATTCGGAGGACAAAACTGTATGGATACTCGCATAGCGCTAAATGGGTTCGGACGTATCGGACGCACTATTTTCAAAATCATAAACGATCGGAAGCTCCCGCTGGAAATCGTCGCTTTAAACGATTTGTCAAATCCCTCGGAATTGGCCTATCTTCTGAAGTACGACTCCATTCATGGTGTCTGGCCTCACGACGTCCAGGGAACCGAGGATCAATTGATCGTCGAAGGCAAGTCGGTTAAATGCCTCAAGATAACCGATCCGGCCCAGATGCCCTGGCGCGAGCTGAAAATTGACGTGGTCCTGGAAAGTACCGGCCGTTTCACCAGTCGCGAGGGAACTGAGAAGCATCTGAGCGCCGGGGCGAAAAAAGTGATCGTAACTGCCCCCGGCAAGGGCATGGACGTCACTTTCGTAATCGGCGTAAATGACGGCACCTATGACCCGCGCACCCACAATATCATCTCAAACGCCTCCTGCACCACCAACTGCCTTGCCCCGATCGCGGCGTTGCTCCACGACAAGTTCATAATAGAGCACGGGCTCATGACGACCATTCACTCCTACACGATGGACCAGCGCCTGCACGATTCGATGCACACCGACCGCCGAAGGTCAAGGGCCGCCGCGCTCTCCATGATTCCGACCACCACCGGTGCGGCACGTGCCGTCGCCGAGGTAATTCCGGACCTCAAGGGCAAGCTTGACGGTCTGGCCATTCGCGTGCCGACCCCGAACGTTTCCCTCGTGGACCTCGTGTGCAGGGTGGGCCGGGACGTAACGAAGGAGGAAGTAAACAGTGTTTTCGAGCAGGCCGCAAATGGGCCGCTCAAAGGCATCCTCCAGTACGTGACCGAAGAACTGGTCTCAGTTGATTTTAACCACACCTATTTTTCATCGAGTGTGGATTCGAGGCTCACCAATGTCATGGCCGGCCGAATGGTTAAAGTCATGAGCTGGTACGACAATGAATACGGTTATTCGAGCAGAGTGGCCGATCTGGCCGTCATGATAGGCAACTCGCTGGACTAGCCGCATATTTTCGGTCCCGGCCTCTGTGCTGCGAGCGCATAAGGAGAAACCACGAGGATGAAAACTCTCGATGATATCGATGTCAAAGGGAAACGAGTCTTCATGCGAGTCGATTTCAATGTGCCCCTGGATAAAGAGCGGCACATACAGGACGATCTTCGCATCCATGCCGTTCTACCGAGCATTCTCAAGGTTCTGAACTCGGCAGGCAGGCTCATCCTTGCTTCACATCTGGGGAGGCCGAAGGGCAAGGTGGTTGAGGAGTTTTCGCTAAGGCCCGTAGCGGACTATCTTTCCAAACTGCTCGGAAAACCAGTGCCTCTTGCCCCGGACTGCACGGGTCCGGAAGTCAGGAAACAGGTTTCAATGTTAAATGAGGGCGAAGCGCTCATGCTCGAAAACCTGCGTTTTCATCCGGAGGAGGAAAAAAACGATCCTGAATTTTCACGGCAATTGGCCGAACTTGCAGACATTTACGTAAACGATGCTTTTGCCGCCTCTCACCGCGCTCATGCATCTATTGAGGGGATTACCCGGTTTGTGCCCGTATGCGCCGCCGGGTATCAGCTCCAAAAAGAGATCGAGTATTTCAAAAAGGCCCTGGACAAGCCTCAAAGGCCGCTAGCGGTTGTGGTCGGGGGCGCGAAAATATCCACCAAGCTGGGGTTGCTCGAAAATCTCATTCCCAAAATAGACTACCTGATTATCGGCGGCGCGATGGCGAATACTTTTTTTAAGGCACAGGGAAAGGAAGTCGGCAAATCCCTGGTCGAAAATGACTATGTCGAGGCTGCCGCAAGGGTGATCGAGGCGGCGAACAAAAAAGGAGTAAAACTCTTCCTGCCGGTCGATGCGGTCGTCGCCGCCAATGTGGACAGCTGCGGGGACGTGCGGCAGGTCTCGATCGACAAGATACCTGCGGATGTGCAAGTCCTGGACATTGGCACACAGTCTGTTCAGGTCTTCGAGGCGGTGCTTCAAAACTGCAATACGATTGTCTGGAATGGTCCGATGGGTGTCTTCGAGGTCCCTCCGTTTAACAAAGGCACCTTTGCTCTCGCCGAATTCCTGGGGTCGCTCGACGCGCTCACTGTTATCGGCGGCGGCGATTCAGCCGCCGCCGTAAGGCAGGCCAAGGTTGAATACAAGATGAGCTATGTGTCGACCGGGGGCGGCGCTTTTCTGGAGCTGCTGGAGGGCAGGGATCTGCCCGGCGTATCGGCCCTGGAGAAGTGCTGAAACAGGTCCGCGATTTTGCCGGTGGTTTTTTGCTCAGAACTTAAAACTATGGAGTATCCGAATTGAACCCGAATAGAAAACCTCTCATCGCCGCCAACTGGAAAATGTTCAAAACCATATCGGAGGCGATTTCTTTCGTTAGATCGATTCAGGAGGAGACCGGCCCATGCGATGACCGGGAAATCATAATTGCGCCCCCGTTCACCGCGCTCAAACCTGTCCGGGATATTCTTAAACAGCGGGGTTACAGCCTGGCGGCCCAGAATTGCCACTGGGAGGAAAAGGGCGCCTTCACGGGGGAAGTTTCACCGGTCATGCTAAAAGAGCTTGGTTGCGACTGTGTGATCGTTGGCCATTCAGAGCGGCGCCAGCTTTTCGGCGAAACTGATGAAACAGTGCGATTGAAAGCGGCTTCGGTCTTCAGGGCCGGAATGCTTCCCGTCATCTGCGTCGGCGAGGTCCTTGACCAGCGCGTCCAGGGCAAAACATTTCAAGTCGTGGGCAGCCAGGTGGATGGGGCGCTTGCGGGCTTGAGCGCATCCCAGGCGGAGCAGATGGTCCTTGCCTACGAACCGGTTTGGGCAATCGGTACCGGCAAGACCGCGACACCAGGCCAGGCGCAGGAG
>Ga0187889_10004789_pt1 | contig 10951 bp, 9 predicted proteins | sample June2016WEW_7_10_2_FD_132992 | JGI IMG/M metagenome (GOLD analysis project Ga0187889, IMG submission 132992) | Peatland microbial communities from SPRUCE experiment site at the Marcell Experimental Forest, Minnesota, USA - June2016WEW_7_100 | ecosystem: Environmental > Terrestrial > Soil >... | reverse complement strand
GACGGGCTGGGCGGCGGCGAGAGCCGCGAGCACCACCACGAGCGATGAGGCGCTGCTACGGACGGGACGGACCACGGATCGGCTCCTGGCAACGAGGGTCGGGCCAACTATGCGGGTCCGAGCGCGCGAGCGCCAGGACGGATGCCGGTGGATTCCCGCCAGAGGTCTCAGCGTACCCCGCGCATTCCCGACCCAGGTACTCGAATCCGAGTCGGGCACGCTCGGGAGCCGTCTGGCCGCATCTGCGGGCGTGCCGTACTGTTGGGCTACGCTGCACCTCGGTTCCCGGAGGGACGTATGAAGCAGGTCAATCACTCGGCCATGAAGCTCGGCAAGCAGGCGGCCCGGCACGATCCGCGGACCCTCCAGTTCGCGAAGTACCTGGTGGAGGAGGCGCTTCCGCCTCCGCCCGCGTCGGAGGATTGGGCAGCGAAGGTCGCGAAGTGGCCGATGATGGCGAACGACAAGATCGGCGACTGCACCTGTGCCGCGGCCGGCCACATGATCGAGCAGTGGACCACGTACTCCGGCGCGCCGGTCATGCTCAGCACCAAACAGATCATCGCCGCGTACTCCGCCATCACGGGATACGACCCGAGGGACCCGGCGAGCGACCGGGGCGCCGTGGAGATCGACGTGCTGAACTACTGGCGGAAGACGGGCTTCAGCACGCACACGATCGAGGGCTACGTCGCCCTGGAACCCGGGAGCCACGTCCACGTCGAAGACGCGGTGATGATCTTCGGCAACTGCTACATAGGGCTGGCGCTGCCGGTGAGCGCGCAGCGGCAGAAGGTGTGGGCGGTGCCGCCGGGCGGGCCCGTGGGTCCCGGGGCGCCAGCCTCCTGGGGCGGGCACGCGGTGCCGGTGGTCGCCTACGACCCGCGCGGCCTGACCGTGATCACGTGGGGTATGGTGCAGCGGATGACGTGGGGCTTCTGGGATGCGTACTGCGACGAGGCCTACGCGGTCCTCTCGAAGGACTGGATCAGCAAGGTGAACAAGAAGGCGCCGAACCAGTTCGACTTCCAGACCCTGCGGGCGGACCTCGCGGCGCTCAAGAAGACCTAGGGAAGGGAGCGTTCACGTGTCGATCTTCTTCGCGGCGACACCGGCGGGCGGGAAGAACGAAGTGATGGTGAGTGTGCCCAGGCAGACCCGGCTCGTGTGGGGCAGGGTGGTCGCAGCGGGGGTCGTCCTGCTCGTGATCCTCGGCGCCGGGCTGTACGCGGGCACCGTTCCGGCGCTGGATGCCTGGAACAAGGCGCTGCTTCACGCCTTCGAGGTGCTCCTCGGCCTGTTCGTGGGGGTGGTCGGCGGCGAGGCGGCATCCGGGAGCTGACGGGTCGGCTTCACGGCGAATGCCGACCGAACGCCTCGGCATTGTCTGCGCGAGTTAGCTTGACAATTCCGCATTTTGTGGCAGGGTGGCAGCTTGGACTAACGCCCGAGTGACGCTTCCGAGGCAGCTTCATGCCGTCGGGCGTTGGTGCTCGACCAGCTCTCAATAAGGCGGGCGCGGTGTGACCGACGTCCAGGCGTCCTTCCAGGGCGCGCTCGGGCCCCGTTATGAGGTCCAGGGTGAAGTTGGACGTGGGGGCATGGCGACGGTGTATCGCGCCCTCGATCACAGGCTCGACCGTACCGTCGCGCTGAAGGTTCTCCGTCCCGAGCTCACGCAACTGCTCGGCGCCGACCGCTTCCACCGCGAAATCAAGATCGCTGCAGCGCTGCAGCACTCCAACATCGTCGGTCTCTACGAGGCCGGGGAGGAGCAAGGCCTCCTCTACTACACGATGCCGCTGGTCGAGGGGGAGACTCTCCGCAATCGCCTGGAGCGTGAGGGCCAGCTCCCAGTGGATGACGCGGTGAGGATCAGCGAGCAGATCGCGGCTGCGCTCGGCTGCGCGCACGACCATGGCATCATCCACCGGGACATCAAGCCGGAGAACATCTTGCTCGCGGGCGACCGCGTGATGGTCGCCGATTTCGGCATCGCGCGCGCGATCAGCGAGGCGGGCGCGGACCGCTTGACCTCGGCTGGCATCGCGATCGGAACGCCGGCGTACATGAGCCCCGAGCAGGGATCGGCCACGGCCAAGTTGGACGGCCGGGCTGACATCTACGCGCTCGGCTGCGTGCTGTACGAGATGCTGAGCGGCGAGCCGCCGTTCACGGGTCCCACGGCGCAGGCGGTAGTCGCGCGGCAGATGCACGAGGCGCCGCGGTCGCTGCGGGTCGTGCGGCCCGCCGTGTCGCCTGCGCTTCAGGATGTGGTAGAAAAGGCGCTGGCGAAGGTGCCGGCCGACCGGTACGCGACCGCCGGTGACATGGGCGCGGCGTTGGAGTTGGCCAAGCAGCGGCCCGGGCGGATTGCATCGCTCGTCGGCCGGTGGTTGCGCCGACGGGCCGTGGCCCCGGTGGCCGCCGTATCGGTACTCGCCCTCGCGGCGGTCGTCGCACTCGTGGTCCGCAGCGGGCGCTCGCGCTTGGACCCGACCATCGTCGTGGTGGCCCCGTTTGAGTCGCATATCGCCGACACGGCACTTGCCCAGCTTGGGATGATCGCTGCCGATTGGGTGGTGCAGGTGCTGCAGGCAACGGGTGAGATCAAGGTGGTGCCCATGGCCCAAGTTGCAGCGACGAAGTGGCTACCGGGTGCCAGGGTGCAGGACCTGGCCGTGGCGACGGGGGCGGGGACGGTGATCGCTGGCCGGGCCTCGATTCAAGGCGACAGCGTCTATCTCCGGGCCGACGTCGTGGACGGTCGATCCGGGGCGCTGTTGCACTCGGTGCCGCCCGCGGCTGCGGGACGCGGACAGCCGCTTGAGGCGGTGAAGGAGTTGGCGCGGCGGGTCGGCGGGGCGGCGGCGTTGGTGGTGAATCCCCAGATCAGAGACACGTCCATGCAGCTCAGCCCCCCCTCGTCCTACGAGGTGTATCGCGAGTGGATGGAAGGCGCTCGGCTCGGGGCCGCCGGGGACTGGCAGCGGGCTTACAGCCATTTCCTACGGGCGTACACGCTGGATACGAACTTCGTGCCGCCGTTGATCGGGGCAGCCAATGCGCGAAACTGGCTCGGCGAGCCCGGAGTGGCTGACTCCCTCTTGGAGATCGTTGAGCGGAAGCGCGATCGGCTGACCCGGCTCGAACAGATGAACCTGGAAGGCTTCCGCGCGGAGTTGGCCGGCGACTATCAGCGTGCTGCGGCCGCGGACCGGGAGGAAGCCAGGCTGTCGCGAACGCCCGGGAACTACTTCTACCATGCGCTGCTGGCTAACCATCCCGCCGAGGCGCTGCAGGCCTTGGAGAGGGTCAATGCCGATTGGAGTCCAGTCTACTGCTGGGTCCGCGGATCGATCTACCACGTGCTCGGGCGGCACCAGGACGAGCTGAAGGCCGTGCAACTGGCACGGCACCACTCGCCAGGATCCTTGATTGTGGTCAACGCCGAGCTGCGCGCCCTCGCGGCCTTGGGCCGAGAGAAAGAGGTATTCCGCCTGCTGGATGAGTCGCGCGGGATGGAGCGCGAAGCGTCCCTTGCGTCCGTCGATCTCTGGGGCGGTGGGGGGGCATGGGTGTTCTACGAAACGGCGCTCGAGCTTCGGGCGCACGGGCACCGTGGGGCCTACCGGCGAGTGATCGAGCAGGCGCTCAACCAGCTACGCGCTCCGGGCGCCAGGGACCCGAGCGCCACTACCGCACGGTGGCAGCGCGCGATGGTGCTCTACGGAGCGGAGCGGTGGGAGGAGGCGCGCGCGTCATACGCGGCGCTGCTAGCGGCGGACCCCAAGAACGTCGAGTTCCTTGGTGGACTGGGCGTAAGCCAGGCCCGACTTGGACACTCGACGGCAGCGGCGGCGCTTGCCGGGCGGCTCGCCGCCATCAACCCGCCCTACTCGTTCGGGCGAAGTCCCTTTTGGCGGGCACGGATCGCCGCGCTCCTCGGTGACCGAGACGGCGCCGTTGCCCTGCTGCAGCAGGCGCTGGCCAGGGGAATTGCCTGTACGTACCATCTCGGGCCGCCGACCGAGGACTGTCACCGTGAGATGGACTTCGAGTCGCTACGGGGTTATGGCCCCTTCGACGAGTTGCTGCGGCCGAAGGGGTGACACGCCGGGAGAACGAGACATGTCACGCAGCACGTACGCACCGTACGACAGACCAGGAGGTTCCAGATGATCGTCAGTCGAGCCTATCAGCGCATCGTAGCCATGGCATGGCGCGACGACGCGTTCCGTCGTCGCCTGATCAGGAATCCGCGGGCCGTGCTCAAGGAACTAGGGCTCCGCGTTCCGAAGGGGGTCAAGATCAAGGTACTCCAGAATACCGCACGGATGATGTACGTGGTGCTGCCCGCCAAGCCCAAGGGGAAGCGGCACCACGTGGCGCCTGTCGGGCCCGAAGACGACATCTGACGTTTGAAGCACCGCGTCCATCCTGTCCGGGCGGCACACGTGCGGCTCGCCCGGCCAGACGTCCTGTTGGTGTGCATGCCGTGGGCGTCCCCCACGCGACCGAGCCTCGGCATCGGATTGCTCGTGGCGGCGGCCAGGCGCAGCGGTTTCCGCTGCCGCGCCGTCTACCCCAACGTGGAGTTCTCGTCGCTCTTCGGACCCGAGGCGTACGAAGAGGTATGCAGCAAGCGGGACCTCCTTGCGCTTGGAGAGCACCTGTTCGCGGTGGACGTATTCGGACGCAAGGCCTTGCGCTCGAGCGCGTTCCTTGAGCGGTTTCTTCGATTGCAGTCGGAAGATGGCGCCGATCGCTCTCCACAGTTCGATCCGACGACGCTGTACGACCTGCGAGATGTCGTCGTGCCCGACGCCTTGGACCGCTGCGCCGAACGCATCCTAAGGACCCCGCCCGACGTCGTCGGGTTCAGCTGCGTCTTCAGTCAGGTGATGCCCAGTCTGGCGCTCGCACGGCGCCTCAAGGCCGCGCGGCCGGGAATGCGGATCCTGCTGGGCGGAGCCTGCGTGCACGGATGCGTCGGCGAGGCCTACGCAGGGGCCTTCCGCGACACGGTGGACCACGTCTTCACCGGAGAAGCTGACGTTGTCTTTCCCGCGTTCCTCGAGTCCCTCGCCGCGGGCAGGGACGGCGAGGACCTTCCGGGCGTCACCCACGACGGCGTGCAGTCGGCGCCGGCGGAGCCCGTAACGGATCTCGACGCTCTGCCCGAGCCGGACTACGACGATTACTTCGCCGCACGGGCTGAGTGCGTGGCGGCAGTCCGGCGCCTGCTCGCGTGCCGCGAACTGCCGTTCGAGTCCTCGCGCGGGTGCTGGTGGGGCCACAAGAACCACTGCAGCTTCTGCGGCATCAACGGCGTCGGCATGGCATATCGCGTGAAGTCGGTGGACCGGGTCGTCGGAGAACTGGAGCACCTTGCCATGCGGTATCACAGCTCGGACCTGGAGGCCGCCGACAGCATCCTGCCCCATGCCGCATACCGAGGGTTGCTGCCGCGAGTGGCCGCGCTCGGTCTCGACCTGCGTCTGACGTACGAGATCAAGGCGAACGTCACTCGCGATGACGTCGCGGCGCTACGGGCCGCAGGCGTGGTGCTGGTCCAGCCCGGGGTCGAGAGCTTCTCCGATCACGTGTTGCAGCTGATGCGCAAGGGCGTGACCGGGCTGCAGAATGTCCAGCTCTTGAAGTGGCTCCAGGAATTCGGCATTGGCGTCTATTACCACGTGCTCGTCGGATTCCCCGGCGAGACCGACGCCGACTACGAGGCCATGCACGGTCTCCTGCCGGCCCTGTTCCACTTGCCGCCGCCGGTGCTAGGCCACTCCGCGACGGTGAAGGTCCATCGGTTCGCTCCGTTCTTCGACGAGCCAAGGCGCTGGGGCATCCGCGGAGTGCGCCCGGCCTGGCACTACCGTCATCTGATCCCGCCGAGCGCGGCGCCGGCGGCGGACTACGCCTTCTTCTTCGACCGGGACATTGCTGCGGACGCACCGCTGTTCCGACACCGGGCGCGACTCGACGCCGCCATTAGACGGTGGGTGGCGAACCGCCGGAAGCTCACGGCCAAGCTGGGCCCGGGCTTCATAACGATCCTCCAAACGGTCCAGCCTGCGAAGGAGCGCGAACTCGCCGTTCTGGATCGCGACGCCGCGTGCGTCTTCCTGCTGTGCGATGCTCGGACGTCGATTCCGAACATCACCCGTACAATGGAGTCGATGCGGCCAGGCGCGGTCGTAGACGTGCCCAGCATCATTGCCGATCTGGTTCGTCGCCGTCTCGTGGTTGCCAGCGGGCAGCACTTTGTAGGTGTCGTGCCCTTCGAACGGCCCCACCCTACTGCGGTGCTCCAAGGCTGGCTCCGCCGCTGGGGTGCGGGCCCCGGGTTTCTGGGCCCTACGGCGCCAAATCCGACCGGCACATGACGCGCGCGCCGCCGCCGGCGGGACGCCACAGCAGGCCCTGATCCTCGACCCACTGCGGGATCTTCGCGACGCCCGCGGCCGTGCCGATCCAGAGCAAGGCGGAGGACGGCTGCGGCACGCCGCACCAGCCCGCCATCCGCTTCGCCAGGGCCAGATCGTGCGCGTGCCGCGCGACCAGCTCCCGCCGCGTTGGCTTCGCACTCAACCGGAACGCCGTGACCTTCTCGAGCGCCGCTGGATCCACCCAGCGCGCCTCCAGCTGAGCCGCCGGCTTCGCGCAGGCCAGGTAGAACGAGCTGAAGATGCGCCGCGCCTGCGCGCGATGCGCGGGGCTCCGGAACCAGAGATAACCCAGCCTGTCCGGCCAGGTCGGCGGCGTGATCCACTTGGTCACGTCTCCCACCACGACGTCCGCTCCGGACTCGGCCACTTTCGGAAAGCCCGCCGCCCCCGCGTGCGCGTAGTCCGCCACCAGCAACGGCGTCCGCGCCCCCAGACGCCTGCGGATGTGACGGAAGATCGGCTCCAGCGGCAGCCGCTCGCCCTTCCACGTCACCTGGCTCAGCAGCACCGCATTGGGCTGGTGCCGCACCACGCTCTCCAGCACGTCGTCGGCGTCGAGCACGTCCACCGCCGTGTCGGGGAAGCTCTGGGCGTCGAAGTACTCGCCCGCCGAGAGCGCGATCCGCTCGATGCCGAGCGACGCGAAGACCAGGCGCAGGCCCGCCAGCGTTCCCGGCGCCAAGACGACGGCCGACGACGCGGCGCCGTAGACGTCGGCCACCAGCTGCCGCACGTGGCCCGCGAGGCGGTAGTCGGCCTCGACCCGATGCGTCATCGCGACGCCCTCAATCCGACGGCCCGCCGCAGGTACACTCGGCGCCGGTCATCACCTGGAGCACCACGCTCGCCGGCCGCGCGACCAGGTGCGTCGGCAGGACGCGGCGGAAGTGCGCGACCGTGCCCTGCCGCAGCACCTCGGCCCGGGTCACCGCACCCGACGCGTCTCGAAGCTGAACCTCCAGCGAACCGTCGAGCACGATCCAGCTCGCCGCCCGGCTCGGGCCCAGCGTGCGGTACGCGGGCGCGCGACCGCTCCAGCCGTTCCTGAGACGCAGCACGCCGAGGTGCAGGTTGTGCGGCACGTCGCCCCGCGGCGCCAGCAAAGGCCGCCACGCCGGCTGCGGCGCGTCGCGATCGCCGTCCGGCAGCGCGGAGACCATCCACTCCTGCGACGCCTGCACGATGAGCTGGGGCAGGGGGAACCGGAGGAACCGCGCCAGCCGCGCGATCGCCTCCACCGAAACGTTCTGGCTCGCCGCCTCGATGCGCGAGATCTGCGCGGCGTCCACGTGGCAGAGCCCCGCCAGCGTCGAGACGCCGATGTTCGCGCGGTCGCGGAAGAGCCGCGTCTGCTCCGCGATCCCCCACGCCAGCAGCGCGTAGGTCACCGGGTTCAGCACCTGAGCGGTCGTGAAGCCGGTCTTGCCCACCGACGCCTGGCGCGCGCCCCCCCCTCCGCCGCCCCGCGCGCTCACGTTGATCGCCGTCGGCGACTCGCTCGAGGGGCGGAAGACCATCCAGGCCGACGCCTCGCTCTGCCCCACCGCCCAGGTGTGGTGGGGCACCTGCGACGCCAGCCGGATCGCCGAGCCCTTCTCCAGCACCGGCGAGAGATGCACCTCCGGCGCCTTCCCGCCCGGCGTCCAGGCGAAGTGGTACTGGATGCGGCCGCTGATGGGGATCAGCGCCTCCTCCCCCGAGTGCGACATGAACTCCGAGCGCGCGCGGCGCGGCGCGAAAGTGGCGCGCAGAACGGAATACGACGGCCCCCACAGATCGGGCGGATCGTAGCTCAGATAGGTGATGTCCGAGGCGGCCGTCACTTCCGTCCGGAGGGTCGAGAACCCCTGCGCCTCGTGCACGATGTTCCAGTCCTGGTACGCCGAGGCGGGGAGGTAGTCGCGCAGCACGGCGACGGCCGAATCGTACCCCTCCTTGAAGGCGACGGACGAGGCCAGCCACCCCAGGGTCCCGTGCCGGTACGCCGGCGTCCGGGCGGCTCCGGCGTCGGCCAACCCCTTGGACCGTTTTCGCTTCTGGCGCATGAGCCCTATGGTACGGGCTCCCGCAACCGGGCGCAATCGGGTCAAAGGGCGAACGTCCAGTCATATTTCCTTGATAATTACAATGCTCTTGACACAACTCTCCGCCGGTTGTATCGTCTACTTCGGCAGGGGGTAGCACATGGACATGACACGGCGACTCGCGCTGGCCGCAGGCTCCATCGGAGTTGCGGCAATCCTGACGTTTCCAAGCCCGGCCCTCGGCCAGAGCGAGGGCAACGGGTTCCTGTTCCACCAGCCCACGGGGAGCTTCACCCTGCGCATGGGCGTTTCGCAGCCGAACGCCACGGGGGACCCGTTCGGGTTCTTCTCCAACGAGCTGACCCTCGCGAAGTCCAACTACCTCGCGTTCGACGTCGCTGGCGACCTTGCGTTCACCGTCGCCCCGCGGCTGGACGTGGTGCTGTCGGTCGGGTGGGCGGGGTCGCAGTCGCCGTCCGAGATGCGGCACTGGCTCGACGCGAACGACCAGCCGATCCGGCAGACGACGACGTTCCAGCGGATGCCGCTGACGGTGAGCCTGAAGTACTACCTGCGGCCGCCCGGCCGTGCGGTGGGCCGGTTCGCGTGGGTGCCCGCAGGCGTGGCGCCGTACGTGGGTGCGGGCGGCGGGCTGATGTACTCGCGCATCCACCAGTGGGGCGACTTCGTCAATTACGCCGACACCACGATCTTCAATGAGAGCTACGCCTCCGAGAGCTGGACAGGCACGGTCCACGCGTTCGCGGGAGTGGACGTGCCCTGGGGGCCGCGGTTTGTGATGAGCGGCGAGGTCCGGTATGCTTATGCCAAGACGCCGCTTGGTCCCGACTTCTCCGGGTTCGGCAACATGGACCTGTCGGGGTTTTCGGTGACGGTCGGAATGGGAGTGAGGTTCTAAATGAAGACTCCATTGCTCGTAGCTTCGATGCTCATGGCTGCCGCCACGGCGGCGGCCGCGCAGACGGCGCAGCCGGATCCGCGCTGGCAGGCGTGGTACGGCTGCTGGATGGCGGAGGAAGGCACGGCGCCGAGCCCGACCGGGAAGACGCCCACGGTGTGCGTGATCCCCGCTGGCGGGGGCGTGGACGTGGTCACGGTGGTGGACACGTCGGTCGTCGCACGGGATCACATCGAAGCCAACCCGGAGCGGCACCCGGTGTCGCGCTCGAACTGCACCGGCTGGGAGACCGCGGCCTGGTCGAGCCAGGGCGACCGTCTCTACCGCCGGTCCGAGTACACCTGCCCCGGGGACGTCAAGCGCGACGGCAGCGAAGTGCTCGCGATGACGCCGGAGTGGGAATGGCTGGACGTGCAGGGGCTGTCGGCGCGCGGCGCCATGGGCGTGCGCACGCTCCGATACGAGAGCGCCGCGGTGCCCGCGGTTCCGGAGATCGCGTCGGCGCTGGCCTCGCGCGGCGCCGAGATGAGCATGGCGCGTGGAATGGCCGCGACGCCGCCCACGGCGGCCGACGTCGTCGAAGCGTCGCGCCAGGCGGACCCGGCCGTGGTGGAGGCGTGGCTCGCCGAGGAAGGGGAAGGGTTCCCGCTCGACGGGAAGCAGCTCGAGGCGCTCGCCGATTCCGGCGTTTCGCCGCGCGTGATCGACGTGATGGTCGCGATGACGTACCCGAAGGTCTTCACCGTCGCGGCGCCGTCCGCGCGCGGTGGCTTCAACGGGGCGGAGGCGTCGGTCCGCTCCACGGCGCCGGACACGACGTACGCGGCCCGGCATCCGTATGACGGCTACGGCTACGGGCTCTTCGCACCTCCGGGTCCGTGGGGCTGGGACTACTACTCGCCGTGGAGCTGGTCGCTGTATGGCTACTACTCGCCGTTCTTCTACTCGCCGTACGGCACGTTCTCACCTTACTACTACGGCGGCTACGGCTACGGCGGCTACAACTACGGAGGCGGGACCATCATCGTGGTGTCGGGCGGAGGGACCTCCAGCCCACCGCCGCCGCACGGCCGCATCGTGAACGGGCACGGTTATCAGCGGGGCCAGGCACAGACCTCGGGGACCCAGCCGAGAGAGGACCGGTCTGCCGGGTCGTCGGGCGGGGCGCAGGCGGCGCCTTCTGGGAGAGGCTCGAGTTCAGGCTCGAGCTCGGGCGCCAGGGCGCACCCGAAGCCGTAGCGGACCAGCCTTCGGTCAGTCGAAACGGCCGCCCGGATCGGGCGGCCGTTTCGTCATCGGGAGCGAAGGCGAGTGGGCGTCAGCGCCCGCGCCGGTGCATGCGGCCGGCCAGCGGGCCGCGCGGCGGCGGCGCCTTCTCGGGCACGTGCTCCCGCTCCGCGGGCCGCTCCGGCCTCCGGGTCGCATGGTGTGATGGCGCGCGCTGGGCCGGCGCCTGGTGCTGCGCCCTCCGCTCCGCGTTCGCCTTGGCCCGCAGCCGGTCCTCGGCCTTCCGGGCGCGGATCTGGGCGATGCGCTCGCCGATCGGG
>Ga0187889_10004787_pt1 | contig 10956 bp, 9 predicted proteins | sample June2016WEW_7_10_2_FD_132992 | JGI IMG/M metagenome (GOLD analysis project Ga0187889, IMG submission 132992) | Peatland microbial communities from SPRUCE experiment site at the Marcell Experimental Forest, Minnesota, USA - June2016WEW_7_100 | ecosystem: Environmental > Terrestrial > Soil >... | reverse complement strand
TGTAAACAAATATTGACGAATCCCGCGCATAACAGATCAGCTCTTCAGGTCTTATAGAGAGATTCTCTGAGCCGACTATTTCCTCCAGTTTAGATAAAATGTTTGGCGTAACGGGTTTGTATTTTAAGCTATCCACCTTTCCGCTCATGTTTTCATCTTATGCCTTTAACCAAATTTCTTTATATAAATCTTCTTAAGTTAAGTGTTTTAATCACCCTTGTGTTTAAATAGATATAGAATAGAAATAGGCTACCATTATTTTTTTTAAAAATTCTTAAGTCTTTCCTTCTGATGTGTGATGATGATTAAAGCCGTCTTTTTTGATTTAGATGGGACACTAGTCGAATTTAATTTAGATGTCCATGGCTCGAAAATCGAAGTGCTAAAGGTGATCAAATCAGTTCTACCTGACCTGGGGGGCTTAGACGGCTCGGGAAGCTACCATATGATGTTAGATAGGGTAAGAGAATCCGCTGAGAAGGTTGTTTACGAAAAGGTTCGAGAGCGCGTTTATAGTGTTCTTAATTCTTTTGAAGAAGAGGCAGCGCGTAAAACTGAACTAAGACTTGATGCCATTGACATATTAAGCGAGCTTCGAAATTCCGGTAAAAAGTTGGCACTTTTAACTAACAGCGGTAGAAGGGCTGCGAATTTTGTTTTAAAAAGATTTCAGATCACCGACTTTTTCGACATCATCTTAACTCGTGATGATGTAGAATTCATGAAACCTTCTCCAGTTGGTGTGCGCTACCTATTAGATTCTTTTAAGCTGAAACCTTGGGAATGCGTAACAGTAGGTGATGGGATCATAGATATTACGCCATCTAAGATTGTTGGGGTAAAGACTATTGTCGTATTAGGCGGATTCACATCAATAGAAAAGCTTAGAAATGAAGGACCTGACCACATTGTATCCAGCTTAACCGACATCATTCCCCTAATAGGTAAACTATAGCGTATAAACAAGGAGAAAACTTCCTGCGAGAAACACTTATAACCGCTCATTTTCAAATTCATCGTAGTGAAGTTTTTGAACGCGTACGATATTGCAAAAGAACAGCTGAGGAATGCCGCGAAGTACATCGACCTTGACCAAGCTACCATAGATGTGCTAAGTAAACCCAAGAGAGAATTACAAGTGAGTTTCCCAGTCAAAATGGATAATGGGCAGGTAAAGGTTTTTACAGGCTATCGCATCCAACATAACGACGCGCGTGGGCCGTTCAAAGGCGGTATTAGATATCATCCTGCCGTAGACGTTAACGAAGTTCGCGCCCTATCCATGTGGATGACGTGGAAGACCTCTGTATTGAACATTCCGTACGGTGGTGCAAAGGGGGGTGTAACCTGCAACCCTAAAGAAATGTCAAAAGACGAACTTGAGAGACTGACTAGGAAGTACACCATGATGATATCTCCTGTTATTGGTCCTTATGTAGATATCCCTGCACCAGATGTCTACACGGACTCTCAGACTATGGCTTGGATAATGGACACCTACAGTCATATGGTAGGCTATCAAGTTCCAGCAGTTGTAACAGGTAAACCAATCTCCTTAGGGGGTTCGTTGGGGCGTTCAACTTCCACCTCACGAGGCGCAGTGGTCATCGCTAAAGAAGCTGCTAAGATGACTAGAAAAAGTTTGGCTGGAAGAGGAATTGCTGTCCAAGGATTTGGTAACGTCGGTGCAAATGCTGCGATCATAGCTAAAGAGTACGGTTCTAAGATCGTAGCTGTAAGCGATTCGAGGGGTGGTATATATTGTGAAAAAGGCTTGGATCCGTCGGACGTTTTAAAGTATAAGGAAAAGACGGGTTCAGTAGTAGGCTATCCGGGCTCTAAAAGTATCTCAAATGAAGAACTCTTAGAAATCTCATGTGATATCTTAATTCCATCAGCGCTTGAGGGTCAAATACATAAGGGAAACGCAGGCAAGGTTCAGGCAAAGATAATCGTGGAAGGTGCGAATGGTCCGACTACACCGGAAGCGGACAGGATCCTATTTGACAGGGATGTTCTCGTTGTACCCGACATCTTGGCAAACGGTGGAGGCGTACTAGTGGGCTACTTTGAATGGGTGCAAAACATTTCTCGCTTTTATTGGACAGAGGACGAGGTTAACAAACGTCTAGAAAAGAAGATGCACGAAGCCTTCCTTGATGTCCACAACATTGCATCATCAAAAGACGTCGATATGAGAACAGCCGCGCTCATCCTGAGCATTAACAGAGTTGTTGAAGCGATGAAACTTTCAGGCAACTTTCCATAATTTTTTCTATTGCGAAACCTATATATTTTTGAATATATCTCAGTCGTTTGATAAAATGCCTCTGATAGGTGCTCACGTCTCCATTCAAGGTGCGTTGTGCAATGCATTCGAAAGGGCTAGGTCAATCAACTGTACCGCCTTCCAGATGTTTACAAGGAACCCAAGAGGATGGAAGGCTAAAAAGTTGGAGAAAAAAGACTTTAACGATTTTATCTCAGAACTTAAGCGGACGGAACTTTTTCCCATCGCACACATGCCCTATCTTCCAAATATAGCTTCACCAGATGCAAACAACTATGAAAGATCGGTTAGCATCTTAGCTGAAGAGCTTCAAAAATGTCACTGTCTCAGAATCCCCTACCTTGTCACTCATTTAGGCAGCCATATGGGAACATCAGAAGAGGAGGGAATAGAGCGTGTAACTAGCGCGTGCAACAGAGCTATTAAAGAATCAGAAGGCAACTCAATGTTATTACTTGAAAACACAGCAGGCCAGAAAAACAGCGTTGGGTACACGTTTGAACAGTTGGAACGCTGTCTAAGCCTCGTGGAAGATCAAAAGCGAATTGGCATATGTTACGATACATGCCACGGTTTCGCGGCAGGATATGACATTCGTTCTGCACAAAAGGTCGATTCTTTCATTAAAGATTTTGAAGACGTTATAGGATTAGATAGACTGAAGATGATCCACTCAAACGATTCTAAAGGCGATCTTAATGATCACCTTGATAGGCATGAGCATATAGGGGCGGGTAAAATTGGGTTAGAAGGATTCAAATCATTCTTATCAGTCAAGGAGATCAGGGACCTCCCTATAATAATAGAGACACCGCAAGATTCTTTGGAACAATGTTTAAATGACATCAAAACGCTCTGGGATATAGTATCTGCGAAAATCTAAAAATATTGTTTGGTTTAAAGCCTTCTTCCATGCTTTGGATACGCTAATAAAAGTAACTCATCATTTTTCGACAGTTACTATTGAAGGCGGCGTCTCGGACAAATGCCTTAAGATCATTAATGTTTTCAATAACTCTGATTCTTCATCGACGCCATTTATGTTTTACATATACAGGGTATAAAAGTTTTTTAGCAACATGTTAAGTTGTACGTTGACTGATAAGTGTCTCAGATAGACTATATGGTGATCTTTCAATGGAGTACCGTAACGTTTGGCGTAATGTTGGCTGTAGCTTTAACATATGGAGCCGTTAAGAAGATGTCAAAATCTGCTCCTCCAGCCCCACCAACTGTGTCTTCAGGGATGGAATATTTTGTTACGATCGATATAAATGAAGCTACGATGTCCTACAATCAGGCCAAGAGTGAATACGAAATTATGGACTACAAGAGTTCTATTTCACACAGCTATTCATCTGTAAAAGATGTTCTAGCAAAGATTTTGAACTATTTGAATATCCAATTCCCTCAAGATTTTAATATAGTGGACATGTCCTTTGTGATAATTTCAAAAGGTATCCGTTTATCCTTTTATGAATCTGTAGAGCATATGAACTCCATTAGGTTAAGATCCATTGCAGATCTACCTGTTTCCAAAGAGGAGGTTTTATGGATGCTTACAGCGAGTAAGATAATCTTAGACTCTTGCAAAGAGCTTCCTATCAAAGTTTAACCAATAACGGTTTAATTCAGCAATAATGATTTATGTGAGGCCTTTTTTAGTTAATGGGTGGTGCTAAGATGGTGAAAGAAATCATTGATCTAAGAAGTGATACGGTAACCCTACCAACTGATGAAATGCTTGAAGCCATTAGGCACGCTAAGCTCGGCGACGACGTCTTTAGGGAAGATCCCACTGTAAAAAAACTTGAGGAAATGGCTGCTGAGAAAATGGGTAAGGAAGCCTCTTTGCTGGTGACAAGTGGAACTCAAGCCAACCTGGTCTCGATGATAAGTAACACCAAAAGAGGTGACGGGGTAATATTGGAGGCTGAAGCACATGTTTTTTATTATGAAGTAGGAGGTCTATGCGCAATCGGTGGCCTTGTGCCCTACACGATCAAAGGTAATTTGGGGGTTCTCGATCCAAAAGACGTTGAAGCAGCGATAAGGCCTAAGGATATTCACTTTCCGGAAACGACCTTGGTCGAAATCGAAAACACTCACAACAGGGCAGGTGGAACAATTGCAACACCCGAACAGATAAAATCTATAAGTGAAGTCGTAAGGTCTCACAGTCTAAAACTTTACATGGACGGCGCCCGAATATTCAATGCCTCAGTGGCGCTAAAAGTCGACGTGAAGAACTTTACGAAGTACGTCGATAACATGATGTTCTGTCTTTCGAAAGGTTTAAGCTGTCCTATCGGCTCAATTGTTGTTGGAAGCCAAGACTTTATTGATAGGGCAAGGAAGGTCAGGAAGGTTCTTGGAGGAGGCATGCGCCAAGCTGGAATCGTTGCCGCCCCCGGTATAATTGCGTTAGAAAAGATGATCAGCAGACTTGAAGACGACCATAGAAACGCCCGATTGTTAGCTGAAGGGTTAGCAAAGATCGAAGGCTTATCAGTTAACATGAAAGCTGTGCAGACCAACATGGTTAAATTTGATGTAAGCAGTTTGGGTGTATCTTCAAGCAAATTCACCTCAGCTTTAAAGGCTCAAGGTGTTTTGTCGCTGTCGGTTAGCGACAAGGACATTAGGATGGTTACCCATAGGGGAATAGAAAGAGAAGACATCTACAAGGCGTTGGGAATAATTACGGAAACCTCTCAAAAAATAAAAGGTAGGTCGTAAATTAAATTAATTAGATATTCGAGCGTAAGAAAGATACATGGGATGGCGTTAGAACTTTGGGAGATATGACAGGAAAAATGTACGATAAGGTTAGATCCTTTAAGTCTCTTAGAGGCGTTGAAGAATCTATTGATCTGATGTTTAAGTCTCTTAAGAAACCTGACCTAGGTGTTTCAGAGATTGCAGTCTCTGATTCACTTCATCATTTCTGTGCGGTACATGTGCTTTCAAGATTCGATTCTCCAAAGTACGATAAAAGTGCAGTGGACGGATACGCCGTTATCTCAGAGGATGTATTAAGCAGTTCAACCACCAACCCCACTGTATTAAGAGTAATACAGGAAATACGCATTGACGCTCTGAAAGAAAAAATTAGGCCTTTATGTAATGGTGAAACTGCCATAGTCTATACGGGTTCACCTCTTCCTGCCAATTCAAATGCTGTCGTCATGGTTGAAGACACCAAGTTAGAAGGCTCCTCGGTTCTTGTGTACAGGAGTGTTCCCCAATGGCTGAATGTGTCTAGAAGGGGTGAAGACTTTGTAAAGGGATCAGTCGTTGTTGAAAAAGGTGTGCTTATCAGACCATGGCATCTTGCAGCACTTTTGTCAACAGGAAGTGGGAAGATAAAGGTATTTAGAAGATTAAGGGTCGGCGTTCTATCAACGGGAAGTGAACTGAAATATTCCACGTCTCAGAACAAAAGCGTGATTGATTCGACAAAACCCCTTATACTATCAATGTCCTGTGAAGAATTTTGTGAACCAGTCGACCTCGGAGTTGTGGAGGATGACGTTGAAATTATCAGTTCAAAGATTTTGGAAGCGTCATCAGGCGTTGACGCTATTGTTACAACGGGGGGCACAAGTGTTGGAGCCACAGATTTGGTCGAGGAAGCTGTCACAAAGATAGGTTATTCATCAGTTTTATTTTATGGTGTTAGGATGCGACCCGGTCGTCCCACAGGTTTAGCTCTTGTTCAGGGAAAGCCGGTGTTCATGCTATCAGGTTATCCCGTAGCTGCCTTCACTGGCTTTGAAGTCTTTGTAAAACCTGCTATTAACTTTCTAAGAGGCTCTAAACCTCTCAGCTATCCTGTCATCAAAGCTTGCCTGACCAGGCGGCTGGTAAAACCAGTGGGCGTCAAAGCTTTCGTAAGGGTTAAAGTTGAGAAATACTATAAAGGTGGATTTTCCGTTGAACCTATGAGGCTTACAGGCTCCGGCCTTCTTTCTTCGCTAACTAGAGGAAACGGGTTACTTATTATGGAAGAGGGATTGGAAGGCTATGATGAAGGTGAATCCGTCGATGTACTCCTTTTCCAGCCTTTAGAGGGATAATTTTGGCTAAGATCTTCCATAACCTTTTATCTATCGAAGAAGCTCAAAAAATCATAGGGCAAGCTGTTGATCTTAAACCTAAGGGAAAAGAGAAGGTTGATCTGATAAATTCTCTTGGACGCGTCTTGGCCGAGGACGTCTTTGCCCCAATCGATTCTCCACCTTTCGATAGGTCAGAAGTGGATGGCTTCGCTGTTTCCGCTGATGACGTCTCAGATGCTGAAGAAGGCAGTCCTGCAGAATTGAAAATCATAGGTTTCTCAGAAGTAGGAAAGATGCCCACCAAGGAAATTCACAATAACGAATGTATGAGTATTTCGACAGGAGCCCCTTTGCCTAAGGGAGCGGATTCTGTTGTCATGGTGGAGTACACAAAGGAAGTGGGTTCAAACGTTTACATATACAGATCAATAGTTCATGGCGAAAACATCGCTCAGGCAGGTTCAGACTATGTCCTCGGCGACCTGTTCCTCAGAAAGGGGGTTACGCTAACATCAAGAGAAATAGCTTCGCTTTCAGCCCTAGGATTCGAAAAAGTTATTGTATACAGAAGGCCAAAGATCGGGCTCTTCTCATCAGGCAACGAAGTTATGAAGCAAGGAAAAAGCCTTATCCCAGGTAAGATCTACGACGCAAATGGCCCAGCAATATGTTCGATGATAAGTGAATGTGGCGGAGAGCCATATTTCTTAGGGATTCTGCCAGACACCTACGACACGATGTTGAAGGCAGTAAGTGATGCGTTAAATAAAAATGATATGGTATTAACTTCAGGAAGCACTTCTGCGGGGCTTGGTGACATCATGTACAGGGTGTTTGATTCGATTGGGAGGCCAGGCGTCGTTGTCCATGGCTTGAAGATAAAACCGGGTAAACCAACAATCGTCGCAGTCGCGGGGGGAAAGCTGCTTTTTGGCCTCCCAGGTTTCCCTGTGTCAGCTATGATGGTCTTTACAGCTTTGGTGGTGCCTGTTCTTAAAAAGATAGGCGGTTACGAAGGCGTATCTGGGAGGACGTTAACTGCAAAAGTGCCGTTCAGGATATTTAATGCAAAGGGTAAAAGATCCCTTATTCCCGTGAGTGTCATAGATAATGGTGGCGAAAACATCGCGTATCCGACGCCTGGAAGCTCGGGCTCTGTATCCACTCTGAACTATAGTGACGGCTTCATCGATATTCCTGAGAATATCGAATTTATTGAAGAGAACGAGGACGTCTGCGTCAGTCTCTTTTCTGATCAGCTAAGGATACCTGACCTAAACATTATAGGAAGCCATTGCCCTGCTGTCGAACTAATTCTAAGCCTATTTCCTATAAAACGCACGGCTAAGATCATAAACTTAGGTTCCCTTTCGGGTTGGAATGCAATAAAGAAGAAAGAGGCGGACATCGCCGGTACACACCTGCTCGATGAAGATAGTCTTCAATACAACATTCCTTTCCTAAACAAGTTCAATCTAAAAGATATTGCTGTATTAGTAAAGGGGTACAAGCGTGAACAGGGTATCATAACCTTAAAGGAAAATCAAAAAAGGATCTCTTCTATCGAAGACATGTTAAAACCTAAGGTTACTATTATCAACAGAAACAAAGGCTCAGGCACAAGAACATTCTTCGACTATGCGCTTAAGAAGATAGCCTCAAAAAGTGGAGAAGACTTTAACAGGATGGTGAAGAAGATAAACGGATATAACTATGAAGCTAAAACGCATTCGGCGGTCGCCTTAGCTGTTGTCCAAGGAAGGGCTGATGCTGGAGTAGGGCTGAGGTTCTACGCTGAAAAATATGGTCTAGGGTTCACCTTCCTTACTGAAGAGGAGTACGACTTCGTAGTACTAAGGGAGCGCCTCAAAAAACCTGGAATAGAAGACTTCATCAAATGCTTGAGGTCAAAGGAGTTTCAGACACTGCTCCCGCGGATGTTCAAAGGTTACAGTGCAACAGAGGATACAGGTAAAATAATGAACTAAAAAAAGACTAAGGCGCTATCGAGCTGTCAGACTGCTTATTTCCAAAAACATAAAAAATACCCACAAACACGCTGATAAGTATCAGCGCAAACTTAAGCCCTATCCCTATGAATATGTTGTTGGGGATCGCAATGATCAGGTAGCTTGTTGCATCAAAAGCACCGTGGATCAAGGCTAGTACGACCAAGTTTCCCTTAGACTTATAATAGGCTCCACTCATACCAAGACCAAACATTATGATCTGAGATAACTGTATTATAGAAGCTATCCCATATATTATCAAATAGTAGAGATGAAGCATTGCAAAGATTATTGATGCAATAAGAGCTGAAATGATCCAGTGCCTGTTTTTCAAGATGTCCGATAGCTCACCGAAGACAAAGCCTCTAAAAAGAAATTCTTCAAACGGCCCTACGATAACAAAGGAAAAAAGTATCATCAACCACGCTACATTAGGTGAGACTTCAAGCAGGGGGTTCGGTCGGTTCAATATATTCACGATTTGTGGATCGAAAGCGAAGAGCAATGCTAAAAGAAAAACAGCCAAGCCGATTCCAGCTGCGCTGAATATACCAAAATATCCGAAACCGTATCTGATTGCCTTTTTGAAGTTAGCACCTGCCTTAACGAGTATTCTCCTCCCAGTAATTAGTAACACGACTATTGAAGGCAGAAGGTAGACAAGAATAACGCCGTAGAGGAGTCCAGTAATATTAAATAAGTATTGGGAATACACAAAAAAAACTATCAGCACCAGTCCGAGAGCGTACTTCCAAAAACCTAAACCTTTCTCTGGAGCTACCTGCTCAACCGTCATCTGCTTTCCGAAGATTCCGGAACATTGCATTTATTAAAGGTTTTCAGAAATTGGAAGTTGTTCGCGTTTCTATTTATTCTCCAGTGGAATTCACTATGGCTTGTTTAAATTTATTGGAAAAAATCTTTCCTGAGACCTATATTGTTTAAGCCTTCCCACGATAGCCACCGGATGAGAACAGTATTGGCATTTGTTGTCTCCATCGAGATGCCAATTTATAATATCGAATCCATATCTTTCAACAACCATCTTTCCGCATGAAGGGCAATACGTATTTTCATAGGAATGCCCCGGGACATTTCCTAGATAAACATACTTCAACCCGACTTCCTTAGCGATAGAATAGTGCTTTACTAAGGTATTATCAGGTGTAGGGGGAAGGTTTTGCATATTGTAGTCGGGATGAAATCTCAAAAAGTGAATTGGAACATTTTCGCCTAGGTTTTCTAAGATCCATTTGCTCAATTTCCTCGCTTCTCCAAGGTCGTCTCCTATCTTTGGGACAACAAGATCTGTGATCTCTATATGAACCCCGCCTTTTTTTAGATCGATCAGAGTCTGATATATCGGCTCTGGATCGACTACCATAGCGTACTTCTGCAAAAAACGCTTTTCACCATTTCCTTTGAAGTCAACTGTAATCGCGTCCAGGAAATTGAGCATCATCTTGACGCTTTCTGGGGTAGCGTACCCGTTGCTTACGAAGACGTTGAAAAGCCCCTTTTTTCTAGCCAAAACGCCTGTATCGTGAGCGTATTCCACAAATATCGTGGGTTCATTGTAGGTGTAGGCGATGCCGTCTGAACCATATCTTAGGGCTAACTCGATAAGCTTTTCCGGCGTAGCTTCTAACCCTCCGATGGACCTCCTCTGGCTTATATCGGAGTTTTGGCAGTACTGGCAGGCCCAATCGCAGCCAACTGTCCCAAGGCTTAAGACCTTCGATCCCGGCATGTAATGTGAAAAGGGCTTCTTTTCTATGGGATCCATGTTAAGTGAAATGGGTCTACCGTAGACTAAGAGGAAGAGTTTTCCTCCAACGTTCCTTCTGACGCCACAGAATCCTATTTGCCCTTCCGATAACCTACAGTACCTCGGACAGGCTGTACACTTGATCTTTATGTCATTGATCTTTTCGTAAAGTCTTGCTTCCTGCATGGTCGATACCGACATTATGTTTTAGCTGTTAGATTAACATTTTTGTTTCCTTTAAGAGACTAGAAGAGAGAAGACAATTTAGTGTAGAGGCAAACGCTGGGTTTTTTAAGTTTAGCAGGCATCTATTTTTTTCTTTAAATAATATGATAGATAGAGCTAGTACTATATGTGTTTAAGCTCCCTTCCTTTCTTAAGTGGAACCAATGGGATTTGAACCAGTTTGCAGGACCAAGACATAGTATTTGGTGTTGCGCTCACCCCAGCATCCGGCTCCATGGATAGAGTTACTGAGTTCACCAAGATGACCTCCTCATCTATAATTTCTCATTAGAAGATCAATGGAAAGAGGAAAATAAGAGAGAGAAGAAAGGTTACTTCTTTATTTGTGCATCCAATCGTCGTAGACTGGGTATTGGGAGCAGATGAACTCAAGCAACGCAGGCTTTCCTGAACGATTGACTTTAATTGCCCTTTTGATGGCAGGCATTATCTCGTCGGGTTCTTCAACCCGCTCAGCATGTTCGCCAAATCCCTCAGCTATCCGACTTGTACTCAGTATAGTGGATGATGTAACAGCGCTCGTCTCCGGATTATGTCCTGAACCCCAGAAGCCAGATCCATATCCTGCAAAGCCGCTGTTAT
>Ga0187889_10004781_pt1 | contig 10964 bp, 9 predicted proteins | sample June2016WEW_7_10_2_FD_132992 | JGI IMG/M metagenome (GOLD analysis project Ga0187889, IMG submission 132992) | Peatland microbial communities from SPRUCE experiment site at the Marcell Experimental Forest, Minnesota, USA - June2016WEW_7_100 | ecosystem: Environmental > Terrestrial > Soil >... | reverse complement strand
TGGCGAACACGAGCACCCGCACGGTCTTGCCGCTGCCGTGCGGCAACGGGACCGTGCCGCGGACCATCTGGTCGGATTGCTTCGGGTCCACGCCGAGGCGGAAGGCGAGGTCAATCGTCTCGTTGAACTTCGCCTTCGGAAATTTGGCGAGGACGCCGACGGCATCCTTCAGCGAATATGTTTTCTTGGCGTCCACCACTTCGAGCGCTTTCCTGTATCTTTTGCTTGGCATTTGTTTTGGTGCGGTGCAAGCGAGCCTTTAATGACTCTCCCGCGGTTGTTTATGTTTATCCGACAACTTCGATTCCCATGCTGCGCGCCGTGCCGGCGATGACCCGGAACGCGGCTTCCGCTGACGTCGCATTCAAATCCTTTTGCTTCAGCTTCACGATGTCCAAAACCTGTTTGCGCGTTACTTTGCCGACCTTTTCCTTGTTCGGTTCCTTGGACCCGGCGGTGATACCCGCGGCCTTTTTGAGCAGCACGGACGCCGGCGGCGATTTGGTGATGAACGTGAACGACTTGTCCTGATAAACGGTGATGACGACGGGAATGATGAGTCCCGCGTCGTTCTTGGTCGCCGCGTTAAATTCCTTGCAGAAGCCCATAATGTTGACGCCGTGCTGGCCGAGCGCCGGGCCGACCGGCGGCGCGGGATTGGCCTGGCCCGCCGGGATCTGCAATTTGATGATGCCTGTGACTTTCTTTGCCATAAAATTTTTCTCGTGATGCGTGAAACGTGAATTCTTCACGCCTCACGTTTCACGTTTCTTGCTACGCCTTTTCCACCTGCCAGTATTCGAGTTCCACCGGCGTGTTGCGCCCGAAAATATTCACGGTCACCTTCAACTTACCGCGTTCGGGATCAATTTCCTCAATCACGCCGCTGAAATTGAGGAACGGCCCGTTGTTGATCTTGATGGTCTCGCCGACTTCAAAATTGACCTTGGGCTTTTCCGTCTCCTCGGAGGCGGAAATCTGGGCCTTGATGGACTCGACTTCGTCGGCTGGGGTCGGCGCGGGCGGTTCGCCGCCGACAAAACCAATGACGCCCTGGGTTTCCTTGATGAAATACCAAGGTCTCTCAATGATGCGGTTGTTGTCATCCAACAGCACCATGTCCACGAATACATAGCCTGGCCACAATTTGCGGCTGGAGACGGTCTTCTTCTGGTTGCGCACTTCGACGACCTTTTCCATCGGGACGAGGACTTCCTTGATGTATTCCTGCATCTCGTCGGTCCTGATGCGCTTTTCGATGCTCTCCTTGACCTTTTGTTCCTGGCCGGAAAGCGTATGGATGACAAACCACTGGCTGCGCATGGGGCTCAATGTGTATAGAAAACGAAGGTCAGTATCCGATCCACCACCACAGTGAATGTGCCGAGTAAAACAATAGTGATGGTGATGAGGACGGTCGACCCTTTCAATTCATCCCACGTCGGCCACGTGCATTTTTTCAATTCCTCCCGTGTTTCCTGGACGTATGTGGCAAAGCGACGGATATGTCCCTGCCACCATAAATAGGCAAAGACTGACCCAATCACGACCACCCAGATTGCAATTGTCAAATTACTCACAACATTTCCTGGCGGAGAGGGAGGGATTCGAACCCCCGTCCCGCAACGCGGGATGCGGTTTTCAAGACCGCCGCATTAGACCGCTCTGCCACCTCTCCAAAATCACTGGCAGGGCGTGAGGGACTCGAACCCCCAACCAACGGTTTTGGAGACCGCTACTCTACCAATTGAGCTAACGCCCTATACCGTCGAACCTGTTTCATAACTCAGACAAAAAGGGAACCGCAGGGTTCAATGCCCTGCCTGTCAAATTTGAAAACCAGCTTACGCAATGACCTCCGTCACGCGACCGGCACCAATCGTACGGCCGCCTTCGCGAATCGCGAACCGCTGGCCTCTTTCCATCGCCACCGGCGCGATGACTTTAATTTCCATGGAAACATTGTCGCCCGGCATCACCATTTCAACTTTCGGCGGCAACGTGACCGTGCCGGTCACGTCCGTCGTGCGGAAATAGAACTGCGGGCGATAATTGGTAAAGAACGGCGTATGACGACCACCTTCCTCCTTCGACAGCACGTAAACTTCCGCTTTGAAATGCGTATGCGGCGTGATGGTGCCCGGCTTGGCCAGCACCATGCCGCGTTCGACTTCTTCCTTCTTGATGCCCCGCAGCAACACGCCGACATTGTCACCGCATTGCGCCGAGTCCAGCAGCTTGCGGAACATTTCAATGTCGGTGGCCACCGTCTTGCGGGTGTCCCGGAGGCCAACCAGCTCGACTTCCTCCATGCGTTTGAGCTGCCCGCGCTCCACGCGGCCGGTCACGACCGTCCCACGGCCTTCAATGTTGAACACGTCCTCGATGCACATCAGGAACGGCTTGTCAATCTCGCGCGTCGGCAGCGGAATGAACGCGTCAATGGCCTCCATCAATTTCTGGATGGATGCCTCATGGGTCTTGTCCCCGGCCAGCGCCAGTTTGGAGCTGCCGCGAATGACGGGGGTCTTGTCGCCGGGGAATTCATACTTGGTCAGGAGGTCACGGACTTCCATCTCCACCAAATCCAGCAACTCCTTGTCGTCCACGAGGTCAACCTTGTTCAAGTAAACCACAATGGCAGGCACACCGACCTGGCGAGCCAACAGCACGTGCTCTTTGGTTTGAGGCATCGGACCTTCCGAGGCGTCCACGACCAGGATGGCGCCATCCATCTGAGCCGCGCCGGTGATCATATTTTTGATGAAATCGGCATGGCCCGGGCAGTCAATGTGAGCATAGTGGCGTTTGTCGCTTTGATACTCTGTGTGGGACACGGCAATGGTGAGGGTTTTGGTTTCGTCGCGCACTGTGCCACCCTTGGTGATTTCGGCATAGGACTTGATTTCCGCCAAGCCCTTCTGCGACTGCACCTTCACAATTGCCGCCGTCAGAGTGGATTTGCCGTGGTCAATGTGTCCGATAGTGCCGACGTTGACGTGCGGCTTCGTTCGTTGAAATTGCACTTTAGCCATTGTTGTCTCCTGCGTTTAGTTTTTGTTAACGGTCAAATCTACTAACTGGAGCCCATGATCAGGATTGAACTGATGACCTCGTCCTTACCAAGGACGCGCTCTACCAACTGAGCTACATGGGCGCAAATCTATCATCAATTCAACCTGAAATGCAAAACGACAAAAAACCACTTCCCCCCGACTTTCTTTCGAAAATTCGAGGAGTTAACGGCTTTTTGACTTTTTACGGGCTACCGACGCCGCCCAAACTAGGGAACCGCCAAAATCCTGTCAACAGGTATTTTCGACTTTTTTTCAACCGGGCTGCAGCCGGAATTTGCGGGCAAATTTGAGTGCTCCTCGAAACTTTGCCCTGGATTCCGCCGGGTCAACCTTGACTCCATCCCAAGCAACTTCGCACTCCTCGAAATGGGTGCTTGTATTCCGGCAGGCCAGCTTTGTCTTCACACGAAGCAAGTCCGGGTGGTTTCCCGAAATTATGTGTTTGGATTCGGACTTGTAACCCGGGTTTTCAGAGCGCGAAGGGAGTGTGAATCCTGCTTTTGCCGCGAGATGGCAATCAATGCCAACAGAATGACAATGGATGGTTAAGGTTTTTCTTGTTCGAGCCGGTCACTGGCACAATCCAAGCAGGACACGGAAGCATGAAAAGCTTTACGTGTTCTTTGCCCGCTTCACTCCGATTGAAGATTCTCTCAACCGCGAGAATCTCCCTGGTGAGTGTGCTGATGATTTTACCCAAATTTTCGCATCTTGAAGCTTCGGTTCTTCCTGCCAGTCCCTGCACGCTGTCATGGAATCTGAATCAGGACGTTTCGGTTGCGGGTTACGCATTGTATTTCGGAATTACCGGTTCGTCGGCAACCAATCGCCAGGTTTTGGGAATGACCAATACTGTCACGTTGTTCAACCTGCTTGCGTCTTCAAATTACTTTTTTTATGTGGTCGCGTATGATGCCAAAGGCCTCGAAAGCTCTCCCTCCAATGTTGTGTATTACAAACCGCAAGTCCTGTCCCCGTTGAAGCTGACCTCCCCGGTTCGAGGGACAATGAACCTTCAATTTCGTGCTGCGCCGGGCTCGGTTTGCCTGATTCAATACACCCCCTCACTCAATCAGGCACAATGGCAAATCCTGGGCAGTGCCACGGCGGATTCAATTGGAAACATTATGATAACCGACTCCCAGACCGGCAAATCGCCCACCCGTTTTTACCGGGCCGTCTTGTATGCCAACCCGCAAGTGCTGTCCTCGGTGAAACTGGCCTCCGTGGTTGCAGGAACAGTAACCCTTCAGTTTCATGCCGCACCGGGCACAGTTTGCCAGGTGCAATACACACCGTCACTCAATTCGCCGCAGTGGCAAACCTTGGGCAGCGCCACGGCGGATGCCAACGGAAACGTTACGATGACCGACCGGCCGCCGGGAAACACAGCGAGCCGATTTTATCGCGCCGTCGTACCTTGACGCTTTTCACGCCCGCGGATGCGCCGCGTCGTAGGCCTTCTTCAACCGTTCCGTCGTCACGTGCGTATAAACCTGCGTCGTGATGAGATGCGCGTGGCCGAGCAATTCCTGCACACTCCGCAAATCCGCGCCCGCGTCCAGCAGGTGCGTGGCGTAACTATGCCGCAGCTTGTGCGGCGTCAGGCCCGGATCCAGCCCGGCGATGACAAGATATTGTTTCAAGCGCCGTGAAAGTTGGACTGGCTGGAGCGGCGCGGCCTTTTTCGTGTCCGCAAAAAAAACCGGTGACGCTCCGGACGGCGGCTGCCTGAGCGTGCGCCAATAATCTTGAATCGCCCGCAACGCCGGCTCGCCAACCGGCACGAGCCGTTCCTTTTTGCCTTTGCCGCGCACGCGCACGAGTTGTTCGTTCCCATCAACGTCCTCGGCACGCAGGCCACACAGTTCGCTCACGCGCAGGCCGCAGGAATATATCGTTTCCAGCACCGCCCTGTCGCGCAGACAAACCGCCACGGAAATCGGGCGGCCCGGCCCTTTTCTTTGCTTTTGCGTTTGCAGCAACTTTGCCGGCGCAGCGAGCAAGTCCAGAACCTGTTGTCGTGTCAGGTATTTTGGCAACCGCCGGCCCGGTTTGGGCAGCGCGAGATTTTTGACCGGTGAAGCCCCGGCCACACCGTGCCGGACCAAAAATTTGTAAAACGTCCGCAAGGCGGAAAACCGGAGCTGCATCGCCGCGCGGCCCAGATTATTCCGGCCCAGAAACCGCAGGTAACTGCGAAAGTCATCGCGCTGTAATTTTTCCCACAGCGGCAGTTGTTGCCGTTCTTCGCGGTGCCAGCGGACAAATTCGTTGAGCGCGTCCCGATAATTCCGTTGGGTATAAACCGACGCCCCGCGGTCCGTCGCCAGATGCGCGAGAAATTTCCGGATCCACTGGTCGTGGATTTCAGGGCCGCCTTTGTCGGGGGCGCGTTGCATTTCAACCGCAGGTTATGCTGATTTTACTAACCTTTCAATTTGCCGGCGTGCCACTTCAATGGCGCGTCAAAGCCACTCCCAGCCGCAGCAATTTCCGGACATCCGCGTCCGATCTCGCCTCCGCGTAAATCCGCAGAATGGGTTCCGTGCCGGAGCCACGCAACATGAGCCAGGACGTGTCCTGCGCAATAAATTTTACGCCGTCAAAAGTCTTCATGTCGGCGAGCGGCGAACGCAGCAGTTTGGGCGGCGGATTTTTCTGGAGAAATTCCATCAGCGCCGCGCGTTGCTCCAGCGGATAATGCGTGTCAATCCGGCCGTAACGGTGCGGACCGAATTGTTTCTCCAGTCTCGCCAGGAGTTTATTCACCGACACGCGCTCCGTCGCGAGCAGTTCCAGCAGCATCAGGCCGGCGGCGATGCCGTCGCGTTCGGGGATGTGACCGGGGAACCCGATGCCGCCGCTTTCTTCCGCACCCAGCAGCACATCGCCTTTGAGCATCTCGGCGCAGATGTATTTGAAGCCCACGCCGGTCTCGACCAATGGCAGGCCGTAGGCCGCGCACATTTTGTCCACCATCGAAGTCGTCGTGAGCGCCTTGACCACTCGTCCCCTGCCCTTGCGGTTGACAATAAGGTGATGCAGCAGCAGGCAAATGATCTGGTGCGTCGTGAGCGCGTGGCCGCGGCCGTCCATGCCGCCCACGCGGTCGGCGTCGCCATCCGTCACGAGGCAAAGGTCGTGTGGATGCGCGCGCAGAAACTTTTGGCTCGGCCCGTAATTTTTCTCGATGGGTTCCGGGTTGATGCCGCCGAACAGCACGTCGTGCCGCGCATTGAGCGTGGTGACCTGACACGTCGTGCCCGCGAGCAATTGCTCGAAACAACCCGCGCCCACGCCGAACAACGCGTCGTGCGCGAAACGCAGTTTCGATTTCGCTATCAATTTGAAATCCACCAGCTTTTTCAGCGCGGCGTAATGCGCCGGACGGACGTCCTGCATCAAAATCTGTTTCGCGGCCACGGCGGGTCTCACGGCGCGGACCGGATTGCGGCCAAGAAAACCCTCGACGGCCTGGCATTCCTCGGGATTGCTGGAGCCGCCATAATACGACTTGAGTTTGAAGCCGTTGAAAATTGGCGGATTGTGGCTGGCGGTAATCATCACGCCGCCAACGGCGCGCAGGTGTTTGACGGCATAGGAAACCGACGGCGTGGGTGTCGGCTCCGGCGTGAGGACCACTTGAAAATTGTTGCCGGCCAAAACCTCGGCGGCGGTTTGGGCAAAACGGTCGGAGAAAAACCGGCGGTCATAACCAACAACCACTTTGGGCTGCCGCCCAAAGAGTTCGGAGTTCGGAGCTCGGAGTTCGGAGTTCCAATAGTCTGCGGCGGCCTGGGCGACGCGCGCGACGTTGGCGAAGTTGAAATCCTCCGCGATGACCGCGCGCCAGCCGTCCGTGCCGAATTTGATTTGAGCCACAGCGGAGAGCTTGGCACAGGCGCCTTCACGTGCCAAGCGCGGGAGATTGATATAACCCCAGACACCGTTGCCTTTTGGCTTTGGCGCGGCAGTCGTCAGCGGCTACGATGCGCACAATGTCTGACGCCCAATTCATGCGCCTTGCGCTCCGGCTCGCCCGGCGCGGTTACGGCACAACGTCGCCGAATCCGATGGTGGGCGCGGTGCTGGTGAAAGGCGACAAAATCATCGGGCGCGGCTGGCATCGGCGCGCGGGCTTGCCGCACGCGGAAATTGAGGCGCTCCGCGACGCACAAAATCGCGGCCACAATCCCAAAGGTGCGACGCTTTATGTGACGCTCGAACCGTGCAGCACACACGGACGCACACCGCCGTGCTCGGACGCCATCATCGCGGCGGGAATCAAGCGTGTGGTCGTGGGCGCAACGGATCCCAATCCCAAACATTCTGGCCGCGCTTTCAGAATTTTGCGGCGCGCGGGAATTGAAGTGGTTGTATTTGGCAAAGGTAGGGCGCGTCACTCCGTGCGCGCCGGTTCGGATCTTGCCAAGTCGCGGCGCGCAGGGGACTGCGCGCCCTGCCAGCTTTTGGCCGATGAGTGCATACGGTTGAATGAGGCCTTCAACTACTGGATTGTCCACCGTACACCATTCGTCACGGTGAAAGCCGCGATGACGCTCGATGGCAAGATCGCGACGGCCAGCGGCGAGTCGAAATGGATCACCGGCGAGCAAGCGCGCGCCTTTGGAATGAAACTCCGGCAAGGCAGCGATGCGGTCCTCGTGGGCATCAACACGGTTCTGGCGGACAATCCCAGTCTGACGGCGAGAGCGAAGATGGAAGATGGAAGATGGAAGATGGCAAAACCGATTCGCCGGATTGTTTTGGATTCGCTGGCGCGGACGCCTCTGGACGCGAAGGTTGTGAACGATGCTTTTGCGGCGCTGACGACAATTATTGTCAGCAAACGCGCGCCGAAAAACCGCGTCGCCGCGCTTGCGCAACGCGTGAATGTCGTGGTTGCTCCTCTGGCAAATTCCGCACTCCGCACTTCGCATCCCGCACTCGATTTGTGTTGGTTATTGAAGAAACTCGGTTCAGAAAATGTGACAAGCCTGTTCGTTGAAGGCGGCGGCGAAGTGAACGCCTCTTTCCTGCACGGTGGTTTGGTGCAACGCGTCACGTTTTTTTATGCGCCAAAAATTCTTGGCGGACGCGCTTCGCGGAAGGCTGTCGCGGGTGAAGGTGCCGGAAATCTGGCGGAGGCGATCCAGCTTCGCAACGTCGAGTGGCGGCAGCTCGGCCCGGATTTATTGCTGACGGCGACGTTGGAGTCCAAGCTTTAGCTTGTTTTTTCAACGACCGGCGCGAAACTGACGCAAGCTAAAGCTTGAACTCCAACTGAAATGTTCACCGGCATTGTTGAAGAAGCGGGCATCGTCGAACGCATCAAACCAACGGCGAAGTCCATCGAGTTGACCGTGCGCGCCAACGTGACTGGTCGCGGGCTGAGGCCCGGAGGCAGTCTGGCGGTGAACGGCTGTTGTCTGACGGTCGTGAGACTCGCCGCTCGCGGGACATACAAGCTGCCACAATTTGATTTGCTCCGGGAGACGTGGCGGCGCACCAATCTGCAATTCGCGAACGTTGGTTCACTCGTAAATCTGGAACGGCCGTTGCGCGCCAACGGCGAGTTCGGCGGGCATTTTGTAACCGGCCACATTGACGGCGTCGGCAAAATCATTCGTTGGGAGCGCGCGGGACCGGACCACGTCCTTGACATCGCCGCGCCGCCGGCGGTGATGCGTTACGTCATTTTCAAAGGGTCAATCGCCGTGGACGGCATCAGCCTGACGGTCGCGGGTGTGCAGAAAAAAAGTTTTCGCATCTGGATCATTCCGCACACCTACGAGATCACGGCGTTGCGCGAACACAAAGTGGGTGACGCGGTGAATTTGGAGGCGGATCTGCTGGGCAAATACCTCGAGAAACTCGCCGGTGTGCGGGCGCGGGTGCGAGCCTGAAGCTTTCTTTGGCCGCGGCAAAGCCGGCCTCACACCCGGCACGAATCAACTGAAGCGTGGAACGTCAAATTCTCCCGTCCTTTCCTGTTCCAATCGCTCGCGGACAAGCAGGAGGGTGGCGCGGATCATTTCGCGCATTTCCTCGTCACGCGTCCCCAATTGCTTTTCGAGCTCGGCGATGCGGGCCTCATAAGCGCGGATACGCTCCTGCAAAGGCAAATGAAGCGAGGCCAGCCGCGCCTCGAGTACGGCCAGTTCCTGCTGGGCTTTTTGCTGCGCCTCGATCAGTTTGCTCCGTTGGGAATAAAGTCCCTGCACCAGGCTTTGCTTCGCAAATTCGGTAAGCTCCGCCACCATTTTTTCGCGAAGCGCCTGCACCTGCGGGTCGGCCATAGTTTCAGCGCCAAGCAAACGCAGTGGTGCGTCCGGGGCAAGGCCCGTTTCCGACCCCGGGCCGATTTGCCGCACGGCAGGCGGAAGCGCCGACCGGAACGCTTTTGAGGTGCCAAGGCCGCTCCGTAGCAACATGACAATCAACCACGCCAGCAGAATGGAAATGACGATGAGCGCCCCGGCGATGCACCAGCCCATGACGCTCAAATTCGTCCCCTCCGCAAGCAGCGGCGAACCGGCCACAGCAGTCGAGTTTGTTATGCTTGGCACGGTATTGGTATTCACGGCGGCGGTTGTCGCCACGGGTTTTGCGTTGAACTGAATGTCATCCACATAGAACGTGCCGCCCGGGCTGTTGGCAGTCAGTTGAATCCAGAAGCCGGTGCAATTGGTCCGGTCAGCCACGTCGAGTGAAGCCAGTGGAACGGTGATCTGCTGCCAGGTGGCAGGCAGGAGCGTGAACCGGTAATAGACATCGGCCGGGGGATTGGCGTTGCCGAGCAGCGCCTGGACCTGCAGCCGCTGCCCGCCGTTGGTGCCGCCGTTGGCCCAAAAACTCAGGCTGTCGTAGGGACTGGTTTCAAATGCCCTATGGTGGAGGTAAAGCCCCTGCCAGTTGGTGGCATTCACACTGATGGCATAGGTGCCCGAATGAACGGCTGCAGTGCTGACGAGACTGTGGGACACCCAGTACCAATCCTCGAAACCGTTTTGCAGACCGTCGTCATAAACCGGCAGGGCCGTTTGGGCAAAAGTTTTGGCAGCCAGGGCCATTGCCACCAGAAGGGCTGAGGAGTTTGCACGGGTCACGAGTTGCACGCCGGGATTATTACGCAGGACGGTTGCCCGCGCAACGCCAAGATTTGCCGCGTAAACATTGGGTTCATCACCACACCTGCCATGAATTGCCGTTCAAAATTGACTTGACCCGGGGCTGACAAAAATGACATTGAATCAATGGCAGAACAATTACAGACAAAGGCGCCGGGTTGCGTATAACCTCTCTTGTATCATCGGCGAAAAGCAACTAAAAACAGCGGCTGATATGACAATATCAAAAAATGACCCGTTTATTGGCGGCGCGGCTGCGGGCAAAGACGGTAATGACGGTGAAATGGATTGCGGAGCGATTACAGATGGGGTCCCCAGGCTATTTGCATTATCTTTTGTGTCGCCGTCGGAAAGGGAATGGCAAAGATGGTTAATATGACAATATCAAGAACTGACCCGTTTATGAAAAGTTGGTGGCTCGATATGTTCCCTACCCTAGCATTCCGCCTGGTGGTTATACTGCTGTCGTTTTTACTGGATCCATCAGCATGGACAGTGATTCAAAATGAAAACACGTTTCTTTTTTGGAATAATAGTTTTTTTTAGCACGCTTGCTTTTGTTAGTGCATGTCGGAAGCCATCATTGGAAGACCAACTCTTTATTGCATCGGAACAAGGCGACATTCAGGGAATCAAAAGGCTTTTGTCGCTGGGAGTGAACGTGAATTGTAAACAGCGTTTTTCTCCTGATGCGGGTACTCCATTAATCTGGGCAGTGCGGTGCAGGCAAGAGAAGGCGGTTGAGGTTTTGCTG
>Ga0187889_10004777_pt1 | contig 10975 bp, 6 predicted proteins | sample June2016WEW_7_10_2_FD_132992 | JGI IMG/M metagenome (GOLD analysis project Ga0187889, IMG submission 132992) | Peatland microbial communities from SPRUCE experiment site at the Marcell Experimental Forest, Minnesota, USA - June2016WEW_7_100 | ecosystem: Environmental > Terrestrial > Soil >... | reverse complement strand
TACAACCCGCCGGAGGAGCCGGATTGTCTGTGTAGCTCCACCCCGGGATAACCAAACCAGCATCGCGTTTGCCCGTTCGCTACCGTATCGACGGATTGGGGAGGCTGTGCGGAAAGCGTCCTTACGCGGAATCCAGAGGCGTGACGCCGGGACCATCCCCGCGGAGACGAAAATGTCACCAGCTATTCTGTTGTGCTATGCTATAGCATATTTTTGCCGGGCCGGAGACGCTTGGGGTCGAGGAGTAGCACAGCGCGGGTGCGTACTTCAAGCGCGGCAATAGCTTCCAATAATCGGACAAGGTAAGAGCACCTTGTCGAAGCCATGCAAGACTTTTCTGCGGGGCAAACGCTGAAGACGCAGTTGGGCAACAGATCCCAAGACTGAGGCGAAGCTGTGCTGCGCGCGGCATTGCATTCGCGGTAGAATTGCTTGATCTCCAGGAGTATTAGAACGCAAAAGAAACGACGGTGTGAGCCTTCGTAGCGGTCGTGGAGGACTGTGAATCATTGAATTTGCGGAGCTTAATCTCTTCCGGTTACACTATCTGTTCGTGCACAAGGACTTGTAATGCCGATTGATCAGCGTGAGCCAACTTTTGACGAAACCGCCAGGGCTGCGGTACCAGCACGACTACGTGGAGGAGAAGAGCAGAAGATTTCGCTTCTCGAGTTGTTGATTGTGCTCGCGAAACGAAAACGTATGATTGCGCGGATCACACTCGCCACAACGCTACTGGGGCTTGTGATTTGCTTGCTCCTGCCGGTTCATTATACCGCAACAACCAGTTTGCTTCCACCTCAGCAGCAGCAATCTTTGGCTAGCTCTCTCGCTTCGCAGCTTGGAGGGGTTGCAGTACTAGGTGCGATGTCCGGCAAGGATACGAGTTTAGGGCTCAAGAATCCGACCGACCTTTATATTGGTATGTTGAAGAGTGAAACCGTTGGAAATGGGCTAATTCAACGGTTTGGCTTGCTGCAAGTATATGGTGTAAAAATGATGTCGGATGCGCGAAAGCGCCTCAACTCGACCACCAACATTGAGGCCACAAAAAATGGTTTTATTAAGATTTCGGTTGAGGAAAATGACCGGAAACGCGCTGCCGTAATCGCTAATGGCTACGTGGAAGAACTTCGACGCCTTACTTCGACACTGGCGGTGACTGAAGCCGGCCAAAGGAGGCTCTTTTTTGAGGAACAGTTGCGCAAAGCCAAGGATGATCTAGCGGATGCGGAAGTGGCCTTAAAGCAGACCGAGGAAAAGACCGGGGTTATTCACATAGAAACTCAAGCCAGAGCAATGATTTCGTCTGTGGCGACGATGCGCGCGCAAATTGCCGCACGCGAAGTTCAGTTAAGGGCCACACGCTCGTTTGCCACGGACAGGAATCCCGACGTTGTTCTCCTGAAGGAGCAAATAGCGGAACTACACACTCAATTGGGGGATCTTGAAAAACGGCAAAACGACACAGGCGATGGAAGCACACAAGTCCCCACTGGCATGCTTCCAGCGTCCGGATTGCAGTACCTTCGCCGGGTCCGCGACTTGAAGTACGCCGAAACGATTTTCGAACTGTTGGCGAAGCAGTACGAGTCTGCAAAACTGGATGAAGCACGAGAGGGCGCAGTCATTCAAGTGGTCGATCGAGCCGTTGAGCCCGACAGGAAATCCGGCCCACACCGTCTGCTGATTGTGCTTGTCTCCGCGCTGATAGGGTTCGTGATATCTGCCGTCTGGGCTTTCGGCGCCGAGGCATTTACAGGCGCACATCAAGACCCGGATCAGCGCGAGCAGATGTCAAAGCTGGCTCAACTCCTGAGAAGCCATTGCTAGAACGATGTTTGATAAATAGGGTTCTGAACGGAGGCTGGACAACCGCCCTTTTCACCGCCCAGAAGCTCTCCATTCATGGAACGCGCTTCATCTCCCAGAAACAGTGCATGGTTGATGGCGTCTCGGCACATTCCACGGCGAATGTTGGCAAAAGTCTTCGAGTGTCTGTGCTCGAAGGTCCATCATGCGGGTCATGCAGTGACAACTCTCATCTATAGTTGTTATGACGAGACCTCGGGTGGTAGTGAAACTCGAACTCTATGATTACAGTAGTAGCCCGCTGCGAAATAAGTGAAAGCCATTGCTTTGTAAGCCATGTGAATATCAATCATGATCATGCTGATAAAGAGGGAGAGCACTACTCCTGACATTTCCGCGCTAAGTCTTCTGATCTTATTAAATAGAATCAAAAAAAAGACAAACCCTGCAATTCCCGTCTCGGTAATGATACGCAGCCACCCTCCATCAAGCGCAATCCCTGTGGTTCCGGGGCCTATGCCAACCAAGTATAAGCGAGAATCGGAAAGATACATTTTGCTGGCAGCTGCCCACTTTAAGGTTCTTGAAATCCAACTGAAATCGGTATCATCCGACGTCATTGATTCGCTATTCTCAAAGGGGTCGCCAAATTCAAAAGTGTTGCCAACGTCAATGTGTTTATAAGCATCCACCAGCACTTCAAAGTTTTGCTTAGTTAGAAGTTTTGATGATCTCTCGACAACCGGGTTGGGAATGAGCACAAACATTGCGCTCGCCAAGAAAAGTATTGAGATAGCTTGCAGTACGAAGACTCGCTTCTTTGTACTTCGCCGGTATAAGTAGACGATTAAGAGAACCATATGAGTGAGCGATGGCATTCTCGCTCCGGTCAGCAGTAGCAACCCCAAAATCCCGATGAACAGAATCAATGCGAATCTAAGATTTCGCTTCCGTTCTTCATCGAAGACCAGTACCGCGAAGCAAAAGTTCAGAAGTATACCGACCTCCCAAGGTCCGCCAGTCAGGCCGACAGCCCGCCGCGTGGAGTCAGCAATTAGGCCCTCGCTGGTAGCTGCCCCTACGAGCCCAACTCTTTGCAAGACCATCACGGCGCCATTGAGGAAGAGAATCGCCCAGGTCAATGGGCGGATGCTGTGACGCTCAGAGTAGTAGCAGCCGACATATAGAAAAATGAAATATTCGATTAGTCTAAAAGAGTAGAGTAAATTAGATCGGCCATACGCAAATATGTTCAGCGCATTCGAACACAAGGAAATGAAGAAAAAGGACGCAAATACCACTTCCAGCCGAGAAATACTGAATCGGCAAGAATAAAGAAAGCACACGGCAATGAGCAAGCAGAGTCCTGCAAGCGCTATATCGTCGACACGAATTCCCGCTGATTGACCAGATATGGCGAGGAGATTGATTTTGGGGGTGAACAGAAGGAGAACGCCGCACCCAACCAAAACATTTTCAAGCGCGCGGCTGATTCTCGGAAGCTCAATCATGGGTGTTGCGTCTGAATTCGGAAGCGTGGACAGAAGTGTAACACAAGGTCGCGTATTCTCAAGATTGGCTACTTCTTCCCCGGAGTGCACCTTCCTTGTTGGCATGGATGGAGCATTTTCGCTGGCCCAGGTTGCTGGCGGTGTCTGGAGCTCAATCCAACTTGATATGGCATCGCCATGGCTAAAAATGCGGCCGCGCTGGTGGCCTCGACGCGGGCACTGGGCAGTCAGTGAGCAACTCGCAGAAGAAACCATCCGTCAAAATTCGCAAATGCCCGCTCCCCCCGGGCGGCTGCTTAGCTGCCCGCATCCGTAGGCGGTGCTCGACGCGCGTAGGAGCCAGTCTTGACAGCCTTGAGTTGACGGCGTAATATACTGAATACAACTGGTTTAGAGGTCTTTAGAGGCGAAGTGTAAGAATGTTCCCGGTGAGAGCACTGTCAACGAGAAGTTCATAGCTTATTGCCTGTGGTTTAGGCTGCGTGGTGAAGGAAACTGGAGGTTGCTTCAGAGTTCCGGCTGAACATTTGGCTGTGGAAATCCTCCGTTCTGTGGAGGGAAATGCGAAGCTATATCTTCAAATCTTAAGGGGAATTACAACGTGGCGCACCCGCCCAATTGGCAGGAAGATGCAGGCGCGGGGCGTGTAGATTTGTTCTTCGCAGTTGACACCGCGCTGCAACGCATTTCGCGAATATCCAGGCGGCGCATTAACTGGCGGTTTGGCTGGGGTGAACGACGTGCGGGAGCGTTCATCGGGGGCAGGATTATTTCCAGCAGTTCCTCAAGGACGGACAAAGGCAGTTGGCGAATGCCGAGATGATTGTGCCCGGCCCGCTCCGACAACTGCGAGCAATCTGCCGCTGTCCGGAACCACGCCGGAATCGGGTTCGGATTCACGTTGTAATCGTGCTCGCCTCCGCCAGGATTTCCATTGATGTTGAAGATCCGCGGCAGCCGGCTGCAAGACGATTAGAAGTCAGAATTGACGGGCATTTCGAGGACTCTATTTCTACACAGCAAGCACCCAAACGTAAATACGCAGCAGGTGCACTGAATACATTTGAGATAAAATTTCTTGATTTCCAGCGGGTTAGAAACGCTCAAGAAAACGGCGGCGTGAATCTTTGAACCGGTCACGGCGGCAGCGATCATCGGAATTCGTGGAGATTGATCTCCCCCGATTACACCGTGTTGCGCCCACAAGGACTTAAATGCCGATTGAGTTGGGTAAGCAAACTTTCGACGAAACCGCCAGGGCTGCGATACCTGGTATGGACCCCTTGATCCATAGATCCTCTACAGAAACAATACCGTTTCTGGAGTTAACTGCGATCAGACACCAGAACCTGGGGAATGAGCCAAAGGTGTTACTCGGTCCCTGGTGCAAGAGGGCGCCGGGCCCTGTTGACGTCGACCTTGAGAATGGCGAGATATTGCCGAGTGTCTGGTCCGATCCGGCAAAGGTTGCCGAGGCTTACGACTATGTGCAACGTATCAGTGAGCACCTTCTCTCAGAACTGACTCGGGCATTGAACGACCTTCATCGCATTGAGCGGAGCGAAAGGTTCTGGCGCATCCTACTCGGCGCATGGTTGGGATGGTACACAGGGGCTCTGTTCGACCGCTTTGTCACTGTTAGAGCAGCCATAGCCAGGTATCCGAACTTCAAAACCGTAGGGTTGGCACCGGAATGCTTTGTTGTGCCGTGCGACACTTTGGAGTTCTCGTCCTTGCTGTGTGAAGATGGATATAACCTCCAATTCTTCAGCCGGATTATGGAGTTTCTGGGGTACAGTTTTCCGCGCGAGCGCCTGGAAGTGGTGCCGACAGAGTTAGACCGGCCGCAGCCGCAAAAAGATTGGTGCGATGCCATTGCGCGCTTATTCTTGCGTGTACTTCCGACCCCTGCGCTTCTGTGGAAAGGAACCTACTTCGGGAGAAGGGTTGAAATGGAACTCCTGTGGAGGTTATGGAATGTGGCAGGGCCTGTTGCGCCTTCGCGTTTCCGACCCAATCGCTGCGCGCCCGATCGGGACCGCAGAGGATCGCTTCAACAACATCTGTCCGGCGGTTCGGAATTTGAGACCCTGATCAGCCGCGTGCTCCCGCTGGATTTGCCTCTTTGCTTCGTCGAAGAATTCGCGGCCCTGGCGCGGGAGGCAGAGTGGAGTTATCCGTCGCGCCCCAAGGCGATCTTCAGTTCTACGAGCTGGTATTACGACGAGGCGTTTAAGTATTGGGCTGCGTCGGCTGCCGAGGAAGGCACCGTCCTAATGGGAACGCAGCATGGCGCGAATTATGGTGGACCGGCCCGATTCCTCGACGAGGAACACGAGACCAAGTTCGTGGATCGATACTATTCTTGGGGATGGGAAGCCACCGGGCATCGATGCGAGATCGTACCCATGCCGGGGACCAGGCTTTGTAGGTGGAAGCAGTTAGGTCCGGCGCCGTCCACGGAAGCCGCGGTCCTGTTCGTGTTGACATGCAGCCCACGATACCTGGTGGAATTTCCGTACATTCCGGAGCGATTTTCCGAATATCTGCAATGGCAGCAGCGGTTTGTCCGGCGCTTGTCGCCGGAGACGATGACGAATTTGCGCGTGCGACCTCACTACCTGGATTTCGGGTGGGGTGTTCGGTCCTGGTGGGAGCAGGAATTTCCCGGAGTCGAGCTTGAAGACTGGAGTATGACGTTTCCAAAGAGTTTGAGCCGCTGCCGCCTGTATGTCTGCGACCATTGCTCGACGACCTTTGGAGAGGCGCTGGCGGCGGACAAGCCCACTATTCTTTTCTGGGACCCTGCGGTGAACGAATTGCGGCCAGCGGCGCAACCGTATTACGACCAACTGCGGCGCGCCGGCATTCTTTTCGACTCTCCTGAGAGTGCGGCGGAGGCTGTTTCGGCCGTATACGATCATGTGGAACAATGGTGGAACCAGCATGAGGTGCAGTCGGCCCGCGTCTTTTTTTGCGAGCGATTTGCGCGGACTTCTAAGACCGCGGTTCGGGACTGGGCTGCGGAACTGCGCACGATCGCACGCAACGGCTGCATGGGCCATCGCTCGCCGGGAATAAATAAGTGAGTTTGAAATCGGTCAAGGTGCGGTTTGCCGTCTCTCTGGCATCCAACGGCGCCCGGGCGGGAATAAGCTGTCTGACCGGCTTACTCTTGGCGCGGGCGCTGAAACCAATCTCTTTTGGCGATTTCTCTTTTCTGCTGGGCAGCTTCTTCGCATTGCGCTTGCTGCTGGATCTGGGCGCTTCAAATGCGTTTTTCACTCTCATTGCCGGCCGCAGCCGCAGCCGCAAGTTGTTTGGCATTTACTTCGGCTGGCTCGGCGTCCAGTTCGTCGTAACCGCAGCCGCGATTATGTTTTTTCCGGGCGGTCTTGTGAGGTGGATATGGCTGGGCCATTCACGAGGCCTGATCATGTTGGCATTTCTTGCCTCGTTCCTGCAGCAGCAGGTATGGCTCACGATTGGTCAGATCGGCGAATCCGAACGTAACACGGTCCGGGTGCAGATCTTGAACATCAGCCTTGCGGCTGCGCATTTTGGCGTGGTGCTAGCACTGATCGTCACGCACAAAGTCTCAATCATCGCCGTGTTTTCGGTGATGATTTTGGAGTACATACTGGTCACGGCATGGGCTTTCGGGTGGCTGAGGCCGGAGCATACTGCGTTAGCGTGCGAGCATGGGCCTGACGATGCGGATTACCGCACAATTATTCACGAGTTTGTGGTCTATTGCCGTCCTCTGGCGCTGTTTTCCGTCGCGAGCTTTCTGTACTTTTTCGCGGATCGCTGGATGCTGCAACAGTTTGGGGGGAGCCGCCAACAGGGCTTCTATCAGGTTTCATATCAGGTGGCCAGCATTAGTTTGCTGGCCACCACTTCCATGGTGAGCGTCTTCTGGAAAGAGATAGCCGAAGCTCATGCACGCGACGATCTACAGAGAGTTGCGTTTCTTTACCAGCGAGTCAGTCGTAGCCTGGTGATGTGTAGTGCGGTTGCCTCCGCGTTCGTTATTCCGTGGACGCGCGAGCTGGTTGCGCTAGTGCTCGGACCTAGCTACCTGCTGGCGACGCCGGTGCTGGCAATCATGTTTCTGTATCCCGTGCATCAGGCATTGGGGCAGATTTGCAGCATAATGCTTCTGGCGAGCGGCAACACGCGATCACACACGCTTATCAGTATCCCATTTCTATTGCTGAGCCTTCCGATTGCTTATCTTATGCAAGCGCCTCGGACGGCAATGCCTCCCGGTTTTGGCCTGGGGGCGACCGGTATGGCGTTGAAAATGGTGTTGCTGAATATCATTTCTGTGAACGTGACGGCTTACGTCATTGCCCGTATTTTCTCCTGGAAGTACGATTGGCTCTACCAGGTGGTGGGGATCGGATCTTCGTTGGCGCTCGGCGCGGGCGCCAAGTATATCGCTTGCTTTGTCTGGCAACCGGTTATAGGGAAAGTTTCGCTATTTGCCTCAGTCGGTCTAGCTGGGGTACTCTACCTCTTGTTTATCGCGGGACTGCTGTGGTTCCAGCCGTGGCTCATCGGCATGGACCGTGGCGAGGTGGTCCAAATGTCACAAAAAGTTCGCAGAGCTGTCGCACGTTGAGCACCAGCGGCCCGCGTCCAGATAATCCAGCCACAACCCTTGTAAACCTAGCAGTGCGCATCTACCGAATGCTGGCCACGCTAACGAAGCTGGGCGGAGATGTTTCCGTGATGCTGAAGTGCGCGCCCGCCTGCTTTAAAGTGATTTGATATATTCGTATGAAGGAGTTCTTTAGCTACGATACAATTAATCGTACAGGCACAGTAACAGGCCATGGCGACGACGGATAACGCCCGCCAGCTATGCTGAAACTTGCTTTGTTCGGTAAAATTCAGGCAAGAAAACTGTTCATCGCAGGGGAAGTGCATGCTTAATGGCCAATCGGTTTTGATCACTGGGGGAACCGGATCCTTCGGGCGTCGCTGCATTCGCACAATTCTGCAGCGCTACAAGCTTCGGCGAGTGGTCGTGTTCTCGCGGGACGAGTTGAAGCAGTTCGAGATGCAGCAGGAATTCAACTCCGCCGAGATGCGCTACTTTATCGGCGATGTTCGGGACCCCGAGCGCTTGCGGCTGGCGATGCGCGGCATTGACTACGTCATACACGCCGCTGCCCTGAAGCAGGTTCCGGCGGCGGAGTACAACCCCTTCGAGTGCATCAAGACAAACGTGATCGGGGCGCAAAACGTAATCAATGCCGCCATCGAGAACGAAGTCGGTAAGGTGATCGCGCTTTCGACGGACAAAGCTGCCAACCCTATCAATCTCTACGGAGCCAGCAAACTCGCATCCGACAAGCTGTTTACAGCCGCCAACAATATGGCCGGCGGACACCGGACGCGCTTTGCCGTGGTGCGGTACGGCAATGTTGTCGGGTCGCGGGGCTCGGTTCTGCCCTTCTTCCAAAAACTGATTGCGGAAGGGATGCGCGAACTGCCGGTCACCGATCCGCGCATGACGCGCTTCTGGATCACGCTGCAGCAGGGGGTGGATTTCGTGCTGAAGAACTTCACCCGGATGCAGGGCGGCGAGGTCTTTGTTCCGAAAATTCCCTCGATGCGCATTCTGGACCTCGTGGAATCGCTGGCGCCCGGCATAGGGACGAAGATCATCGGGATTCGGCCCGGCGAGAAAGTGCACGAGACGATGGTGCCCGCCGATGACGCGCACCATACGCTCGAGTTCGCTGACCACTACGTAATTCGGCCAAGCATCGCTTTTTTCACACCGGTTGACTTCAGCCGCAATCTTGTGGGGGAGGAAGGCAGGCCTGTCGAGCAGGACTTTAGTTACAATTCCGGGACGAACCCCTGGTTTTTGACGACGGAAGAACTCCGCGAGATGAATGCATCTGCCGCCCGTCGCAAAGCAACCGAGGCATTCACACTTGCATAAACCTATCCCTTACGGACGGCAGAACATCTCGCCGGCTGACGTCCAGGCCGTCGTTGACGTACTGCGCTCGGACTGGCTGACGCAGGGTCCTGCCATTGGGCGCTTCGAACAAGCGGTGGCGGCGTACTGCGGCGTCGGGCATGCCGTCGCAACCTGCAACGCCACGGCCGCGTTGCATTTGGCCTGCCTGGCGTTGGAGGTAGGGCCAGGGGATTGGCTGTGGACCTCGCCGAACACTTTCGTCGCCTCGGCCAACTGCGGTTTGTATTGCGGCGCCCGGGTGGACTTCGTCGACATCGATCCGAAGACATACAACATCTCGGTTCCCGCGCTGGCAAGCAAGCTGGAGCATGCCAAGCGCGAGGGGAAGCTACCGAAAGTGGTCGTGCCTGTGGATTTTTCCGGACAGTCCTGTGAGATGCGGGCGATCGCGGAATTGGCAAGCCAGTACGGTTTTCGCGTGATCGAGGACGCCTCGCACGCCGTCGGCGGCGACTACCTGGGCAGCAAGGTGGGCAATGGCCGCTATGCGGACGTGACCATCTTCAGCTTTCATCCGGTGAAGATCATTACCACAGGGGAAGGCGGGCTCGTCCTGACCAACGACCCAGAGTTGCACGACCGCATAGCAATGCTGCGCAGCCACGGCATCACGCGCAACCCTGAGTTGATGGAATGGGAGAGCGAAGGGCCATGGTACTACCAGCAGGTCGCGCTGGGGTTCAACTACCGCGTCACCGACCTGCAGGCGGCGCTTGGCTTGAGCCAGTTGGCGAGAGTGGACGAATTTGTCCGCCGCCGCCGGCAACTCGCGGCACGCTACGCCCGCCTGCTGAGCGACTTACCAGTTGTGACACCCTGGCAGCATCCCGATACCTGCTCCGCCTGGCACCTTTACGTGATCCAGCTTGCCTCCGAATGCGGCTGTTCGCGGCGAGAGGTAGTGGAAAAGTTGCGGGTGGCTAATGTGCTGGTAAACGTACATTATATCCCGGTACACCTGCAGCCCTACTATCGTCACATGGGGTTTCAACCTGGGATGTACCCCATTGCGGAAAAGTACTACGGAGCCGCTATCAGTCTACCCATGTACTACGATCTCACCGACGAGGAACAGGATTACGTCGTCGATCAGCTCCGCTGCGCGGTTGCGTCGCTTGTCTCGAGATAGTTAGGCAATGACCCACGAATCGCTGGAGAGACCCGAACTCGTTAAGTCCGAATGCATCCATTCGGTAAGAGTAGGCTTAAGTTGCATCGGTCCGGGCGAGCCATGCTTTATTGCAGCGGAGATGGGGATCAATCACAACGGCGACATCCAGTTGGCCCACAAGATGATCGATGCCGCCGCGGATGCCGGTGCCGATGCGGTGAAATTTCAGAACTACCGCACTGAGGACTTCCTTTCAGGACGTGAGCTCACCTACACCTATATCTCCCAGGGCCACGAAGTAACGGAATCGCAGTGGGACATGTTCAAGCGATGCGAGCTGGGAGCGGAGGCACTGGCTGAGCTGCGCCGGCATTGTGAGTGCCGCAACTTGGTTTTCTTCAGTACGCCTACCAGCGAGGCTGGGATCGAGCAGCTTGTGCGACTCGGCGCGCACCTCCTGAAGAATGGCTCAGACTACCTGGTACATTTGCCGCTGATCCGCAAAATGGCGCAAAGCGGACTCCCGACCGTGCTCTC
>Ga0187889_10004769_pt1 | contig 10991 bp, 6 predicted proteins | sample June2016WEW_7_10_2_FD_132992 | JGI IMG/M metagenome (GOLD analysis project Ga0187889, IMG submission 132992) | Peatland microbial communities from SPRUCE experiment site at the Marcell Experimental Forest, Minnesota, USA - June2016WEW_7_100 | ecosystem: Environmental > Terrestrial > Soil >... | reverse complement strand
GTACTTCGTGGGGGTGGACCTGGGGCAGAGCCGGGACTTCACAGCCATCGCGGTGTTGGAGCGGGCGGAGCTGAGGGGGGATTGGGACCCGGTGATGTACGCGTGGCGGAAGACGACGGCGCTACGGCTGCGTCACCTGGAGCGGGTGCCACTGGGGACACCGTACACGGAGGTGGTGGACCGGGTGGCGGCGGTGACGCGGTCGGCGGATCTGGCGGAGCGATGCCAGCTTATCGCGGATGCGACGGGAGTGGGGCGACCGGTGATGGACATGCTGCGGCGAGCGGGATTGGGGAGCACGAGGCTATGGCCGGTATCGATCACGGGCGGCGACCTGGAAACGTATGCGAACGGGTATTACCGGGTGCCGAAGCGGGACCTGATTGTGGGACTCCAGTTGCTGTTACAGCGGAGGGGGCTACAGATAGCGGCGGGGCTGAAGTTCGGGCCGGTGCTGGCGCGGGAGATGGCGGAGATGCGGGTGAAGATCACGCCGAGCGGGAACGAGCAGTACGGGGCGTGGCGGGAGGGGGAGCACGACGACCTGGTGCTGGCGGTGGCGCTGGCGTGCTGGCGGGTAAGGAAGGCGTGGCCGGGCGTGGGGTGTGGGGAGGAGGGGTGGTGGAGGGGGCCGGGAGCGGGGTAGGGGGTGCGGCAAGGCTCTTTCCGCGGAGGGATGGCAACCTCATGTGATTTGACATGTGAGCGGAGAGGCATGTATACGTCAAATTGATTGGCAGGCCGGAGATCCATCGCCATTGGACCTTTCGGGGCAGTGCACCTGCCTTGGGCACATTGGATCTCCGGTTTTGACCATACGCCTTTACCGCTTGTTTTCAATGACTTACAGGTCTATCTGTTGAAGCTCCGTGAACCTTGAGGATGCTACAGCTACAGTTCTTACTACAGTCGAACGCTCGGGGTCGCCGGAATGCTCGTCAATAGGTGGTTTCAGAATGGGCGATCCCCTGCGTTTGCGACAGACGTTCGCCCGGCTCTCGACGTGAATTCTACTAGCCAGCGCCAGCCAGAGCCAGCCAGAGAGGTGGTTTGATGTTGTCTGTACTCTGGCGTACAATACGAATGGCTTCCAGCAAAAGGTGATCGCAATGACGGTATTCACTGGGATTCTGACGAATATTCACTTCTATATCGACCTGATCGCGCTTGCAGCCGCTATTTTGAGCCTGGTTCCGATTTACAGAGATTACGGACGGAAGTTCTTCGCGGTCGCGCTTGTCGTTCTCTTTCTTTGTGTGGCCGGCCTCAGCGTTTCGATCAGCCGACTGCACCAAAACGAACTTGTGAATGTGCAAAACCACATCGTCCAATCACTCAGGAATGGGCCGGAGACATTCGATGAACTTGCTCAAAGCCTTGGCTATAGAGAAGTGGGACAAATGAGTGAAGCTCTCGACGCCATGTTGGATGTGCCGGATTCGGAAGTTCGGCACGATGATGTAAGGCTGCAAAACTGCGACGCCAATGTAACAGCTGTCGTCAGGAGATATTACCTCAAGGCTCCTGGCGACAACAAACACTGAAGGAGAAGAAGATCATGTGCAGACTGGTTAGTGTGTTCGTCCTGGGGTGCTTTCCGCTCTGCTTCATAGCCGGAGCTCAAGTGCGGAAGTCTGATCCGGGCCAAACGCGTAGCGACGCTCTCGCGCCACCTGTCGACATAGCGAAGATGTTCATCGCCGCCGGATTCATGGGCGACGGGGAAAGAGGGAAACAGTATGTCCAAGTGAGACCAGTTGCCGGAGAGAAGCCTCGACCTGGAAACGTTGACGGTATGTGCATCAAGGTGTCTTATCAATCAGGTGCTATCGGGTGGGCGGGTGTCTACTGGGATTACCCGGCGAACAACTGGGGCGATCAGCCCGGGAGAGCAATTCGGGGTGTTACCAAAGTGGTTTTCTGGGCCGCAGGGCAGAAGGGCGGTGAGATCGTCGAGTTCAAGTCCGGTGGAATAGCGGCAGGAGGAAAGAGATACAAGGACACGTACGAGGTCACGCTGGGAAGTGTTGCGCTGACGAAAGACTGGAAGCAGTACGAGATCAGTCTCAAAGGAAGGGACTTGTCAAACGTGATCGGCGCGTTCGCTTGGGTTGCGACAGCGGATGCGAACCCAGGCGGACTCACGTTTTACCTTGATGACATGCGGTTCGAGTGATCTCGGTCAGGCGCAAACGACATGGGATCAGGGAATGCGGGTGTTCTATCGGGGGTTCGATCCACCCTCGGTCGGCGGGCGGTTTCGTGAGATTAACGACGCGGTCGTTTCCCGACCTTGCGTGTCGTCGGCGCCTCTTTCATCCGCTTCTTGTTATGTTCAGAAACAACGTCGTGATTCTTGGCAGGCGGCGAATCGACCTTGGCATTCGATTTCTCTACAGGGGCGGTCGGCTCCTCCAGGATTTTGAGTGGGCTTTCATTCCGTTTCCGGATGACTTTTCCAGGGAACGTGGCCTCGACTTTGCCATATTTGGCTACGACCCTCCCGTTCACTAGAACATAATCGATTCCGCGGGGGTCTTCGAGCCGGTTGTAATCCGCCGGGCCCGAAACTGTGTCGGGGTCGAATACGACCAAATCGGCCGGCATACCTTCCTGAAGCCTTCCCCGATCGGGGAGGCCGAAGATCGTGGCGGGCTCTAATGTCATTTTGCGCAGAGCCACGTCGAGACTAATCTTGCCGCCTCTCACCAGCTCACCGATGATCTTTGGGAAATTGCCGATGCTGCGTGGGTGGGCCGTCGCCCTTTCCGGAGTCCAGACGCCGGTATCGGTACCGATGCAGGAGTGAGGGTCCGTTAACGCTGCGATCATGTCGGACTCGTCCATCACCTCATAGATCATCTGGGCGCCGCCGTGCGTAAAGACATACAGCACGTTTTGGACATCTTGAGCCACAGCTCGATCCTTGACAACGTCATGCACCCACGCGGTTTGTTCGCGCCACGATGCCGGTATGTCAAGGTCGGGAATGTCCTTGCCCCAGAACTGCTCGTCGCGAAACCACGCGATGCGCGCGAACCGGTAGTCGGTAAATCCCTCTGATTTCAACTGCTCCAGCATCCCTTGTACCAAGCGCTTTCGTTTGTCCGAATCGGCCACAATACTGTGCGACTGCGCCAGCATGCCCCGGAAGTCCGGCGGCAACAAAAGGTCGAGAGAACTGGAGCTGCGTGTGTAGGCGTAAACGTCTAGTGTGAGGGCGGGCAAATTAGGGCGTTCGCTGTCCAGGAAGGCAAGCGCCTCCTGCATCTTCCCCCAGTCCCGCTTGGAGGCCCGTTTCAGATGCGAAACATGCAGCGATATCTGCGCCCTCTTGCAGATATCGACCGCTTCCTCCAGGGAAGCCATTAGTCCATTGCCCTCATCGCGAACGTGAGTGGCGTAGATCCCGCCATACTGTCTGGCCTTTTCGGCGAGTGCCACAACCTCGGCCCTGTTTGAATAGACTCCCGGTGCGTATTGCAGGCCGGTCGAAAGCCCAAAAGCGCCGGCACGCATGGCATCCTCCACCTGAGCCTCCATAGCTCGAAGTTGCACGGGCGTTGGGTGTTCGGCGTCCTGTCCCATCACCTGTTCCCGAATTGTGTTGTGACCCACGAGAGTCAAGATGTTCACGTGCCCACCCGTTTTATCCAGTGAGTCGAGAATCTCGCGCAACTGCTTGTGAGATGTGCCGCAATTGCCTGTAACGACCGTAGTGACACCCATCTTTAGGAAGTTCGGGGCGCGGAATGGCCTACCTAAAACCATGCTTGCTTCGACATGTACGTGAGTATCGATGAAGCCCGGCGCGACGACGCGGCCGCGCGCGTCGATGATCTCTCTTGCCGGGACGCCATAAAGGAACCCGACTGTCGCCACCTTGCCGCTTCGAATGCCCACGTCCTTCGAAAGGGTCAGGAACCGTTCGCCGTCGAAGACCCGGCCGTTCTTGATGATGAGATCGTATGGCGGCTTGAGCGCCTGCCAGAGAAGAACCAGCAGGATCAGAAGGCAGAGGAAGAGCAACCCCAGGATCCACCAGAAGTAGCGGTTGATGTATCGTTCGACCGCGGACGGTGATCGGCGTTGTACAGGCATGATCTAGTGCCCTTGGCAAGCTTTGTCTCTCCGCTGGGCAGCGAGGTTCACTTCCGCAGGCGTGAGACTGCTACCCGAGGCGCTGAGTGCGGTTCGAAGCTCCGAACAGGCTGATGGCCAATATTGCTTCCCGTGCATGTAGTATAGGAGGCCGATGTTGTAATGGAATGAGGCGCGATTTGGGTCCAATTGAATTGCGGTCCGATATTCGCGCTCGGCAGCCTCGAAGTTCTTCAGGATATCCCGGTACAAGGTGCCTAGATTCGAGTGCGGAAAATACCACGATGGGTCCGCTTCACTGGCTTGGCGGTAATACTTCTCGGTCATGTCGTATCGCCTCTGGCCAAAGTAAGTTTTACCCAACCCATTCAACGCCAGGGACCAGTTCGGCTGGCTGCGAAGAGCTTCCTCAAACTGCTGGCGGGCCTCATCCCAACTACGGCGGTTCAGGGCCGCCATACCTCGGGCGTAGGCCAGCCGGGCATTTGAAAGCGGGCTCTTCTCGATGCTCGACAGCCATTCCTGAATTTGGGCCATTTCGGCCCATGTCGTCAACGCCAATTCGCCGGGGGCCCGGCGCTCTGGGGGCTTGCTCAATTCACTATCCTTGTACCAGGAATCGAAGGCGTCTTTGCTGATTTTCTGAAGCACCGGCAGCGCCTTGTCGTTCATCGACTTGATTGCGCTGCTCTCGGGGCCTTTCTCGCGCATGGTCTTCTGATAGACCGAGTAGGCGCTGGGACCATTGCTGTTGACGATCATCTGCTTATCGAAGTAGTCGTTGAACTCCCGCACGGGCGCGTTGGCCACGTAGTAGTAGATCGCGAAGATTCCGAGGAGTGCGCCGACCGCCAACGCGACCTTCCACCACTTCTTGCGTGGCGGCGGGGGTGGGGGAGGAGGCTGGACCGGAGGCCCTTCGACCACGGGCGGTGGCTCCGGAGGCCGCACTGGCTCGGGTTTAGGCGGTTCGGGTGGGCGTTGGACTTCAGGTGGCCGCTCGGGTTGTACCTTCGTCTCTGGCTTTGGTCCCGCTGTTGGCGCCGTAACAGGTGCCGCTTTCTGCTCCGGCTGAGGCTGGCTGGCTTTCGCGATCTTCGAGAGCCGCTCCTCGGTCTGCTCGATCTTGAGCTTGACGATCGTGGAACCGGAACGCTGGTAAAGTTTCTTCAGAGCATCCAGCGCCGCGGGAAGGTCTTTCTCCGACTGGCCCTTCGGCACGACCAGGGCTTCGCGGAGAAACTCTATCGCCTGTCCGGCAGACTGCGGAGCCCGATCCTTGCAGAACAACATCCACTCGATCGTCGCAGCCAACGTCCAGTCTTCGGTTTTCCGAAGCTGATTGCATTGCTCCGCATCGGCATCCGAGGGCCGCAATAGAATCCCCGCCCATTGTGCCGCCAGCCGCGCGCATTCCTTGAGGTCGGATTGTGGGTCCGCAACCTCGCCTGGAGCGAATGCCGGGGGGCCGAGAAGAAGCTTGCCATCGGACACCGTGACCGTCTCGGCCCGGATCCAGCCATGCGAGCAGCCTGTGGCCTGCGCGAATTGCTGCGTGAGAGTGAGAAGGTCCTGCAGAAACTTGGGGCCGGTCATTGCCGCGCGCCCCAATTCGATTACTTTTCTTGCGGATTGCCCCGCTGGCGCATCGAGAACTAGAAACAGGCGCTCCTCGTGGATATACCGGGCATCCAAAGCGGGAAGCAGGCCCGCCGGCAGCGCCTTGAGTCCCCGAAACCATAGGTTAAAGTCCCTTAGAAAAGCCTTGCCTCCACCCTTGGGTTCGTACTCCGCGACCAGTATCCGCTCGTGATTGGCGCCTTTCTCCGCCAGCCAGAGCAATCCCGGCGGCGCGTTGGAGACCAACTCGACTACCCGCGCCTGCTGGAGCCTTGGCACCATCTCTCCCGGGGAAAGAAGGCTCACAGCGGAACCACAACTAGCGCACTGGAGTTCTCCCGCGGGCGGCTCATTACCGCACTTTGCACATTTCATAGGCTTGAGAGGATCGTCTCTAATCGCTCGTGCTATTCATAAAGCAACACCGATGCCTTCCGGATCACCTCGCCACCGCGCTGGAGCCCCCTGGCCATGGTGTGGGCGATTGCGCCTGGCTGTACGCCGGGTATGCGGCGGATGAACTGCACCACCTGGTGCTCCGCCGCTTGCAGCTTGTCGTTCGGGAGTGGATCGATAGGTGTCATCCCCAGCGTCTCGAACAGCTTGGCGAGTGCCTGCTGCAACCCGCTGTTCCTTCGTTCGGCGTCGACATCCAGGTCCGCCAAATCGATTCCAGCGACGCAGGCGTGGGCCCTAAGCGCCCCTATGCGCTTCTGGTAATAGCCCTCCGGATCGCCTAATTTCATGGTCTCTCGAGTAAGCGCCGCCGCGAGGTCGTCAGCCAAGTGGTTTTGTTCAAGCAAAGACATCTCAACGAAGAACCCGTGCTTCTGGGTCGCGGCAAGCTGGCCCAGATTGAAAAGCTCGTTATTGACAACGGTAGCGCTCTCAATAATTCGTCCGAGACGCTTCTTGGCCTGGTCCTTGTTGGCGCTCTGGGCGACGCGAAGGAACTCCTGGATGGCGTCAAGCAGGCCGCAACTCTCATCCTGCAACGCTTCCAGCCTGTCGCTCGGCAACGCACTCTGTCTAGCGGCGGATACGAGGTTGTCCTCCAGCCTTGCCAGTTCCGACTTGTCGATCACGCGCGCGGGTGTACTCAAATCGGCGAGTGCGGGTAAGTCCTTAAAAAGATCCTGCAGCCTGGTGGACTGTCTCGTAAGGTGTTCAGCCAGCTCCTCCTGAACCGCCGCGATCCTACTCTCCAACACATGCGTACAGCGGTTCGCCTCGCTGCGAATCTCCGATTTCCACTCGGCCGCTTGTCGTGTGCTTTGGTTCGACATTGAAATGCACTGATCGGCAATCTCGTTAATCCGAAACTCCAGATCCCGGTCCTCCGAACTGAGATCCAGAAGCTGCTTCGAGTGTTCTCTTAGCGTTCTCTCGACAATCGTCTCTTGAGGCGGCTCGGCGGGAGGTACCTTCTGTTGCCTGAGAACATCCTGAATAGGAGTCTTGCCCATGACCGGAATCAGTACACGAGGGCTGCGAGGGCTGGGAGACGGTTCTTCCTCGTCGAATTCGTTCTTCCCTGATTTGCCAGTCGCAAAGGGGTAGTATTTGAGCAAGAGCAAGACGACGATCGCGGCGACGACCAACGTAATCAAGAAGATCAGGAGGGCCGGACGAAGCTGGCCCATCAATGGTGAGCTTGACTGGCCGCCCGATCCGGCATCGGGACCGGAAGGCAGTGCGGCCTGCAATGTGATCGTGACCTTCACGGGGTTCTGGTCCGCTTTGGCGATCTGATCCTCGGCCGGAGGATTAGTAATCTTGGAGGACTCCAAGCCTGCCGCCATCACCGTCAACGTTACTGGGCTACTTCCGCCGGCCCCCTCTGGTTTGAATCTCAGTTGGCAGTCGCCCTTCGCAGTGACCCAGACCAGGTTCTGCATTGGCTTTACGTTGTCCTGCGGGCACGCCAATGCCGCCGTGATGTTCTTCTCGGGGCCCAAACCTACGATTTGGATGAGCCTGGCCAGTCCCCTTCGGGAGACCTGGATCTTCCATGCCCCGCCCGTGAACGGAATCTTACGCGACTCGCTAGTAACCTTAGGCGCGGACTCTGAGCCGAACAGAGGCTCCTGAGCCGGTAGTCCCCTTCCAGCCAACACCAGGAGCGCTGCCATGACGCCAGCGGAACGAACCATCTTCATAATTGTTCTCCTGTGCTTCCTTGAAACTCGTCCGGGCATCGTTTGCCCGATTCACTTCCGGCGCCGGTAATAGAGCGGCTCCGGATACCCATCGACATGGCCAGTCAGGCTGACTTCGTACTCCGGCGAGATCCTGAGGTCCAGCCGTCCTGGCTTTCTCGCGCCGGGCGGCAGCCATTCCGGCGGGTCCACCAATTCGTATACGCCTTGCGTTTCGATGTTCGGGTTCTTTTCCTTCATCCTGCTGCGCCAATCCTCATCGCTGTCGTTTTCCAGAATTTCGATGGGCTGCCGGCTGAAGAAGTGACCGCGCGAGACGGTCAAACCCTCCGGCGGAATTGGCACTCCAGCGGCAATCCACTCCCGAAACACCTTTTGACCTTCGACGTTTCCCTCCAGGCCCAAACGCGAGATGGTCGTCTTGCCCCCGAAGATGGTGAGTTTCACCTCGCCGGCGAATTCGATCTTCTCGAGAATGCACGCGCCCCGAACCACGCATTCCTTCGGTTCCTCCGATGGGATAATCTCCGTCCCTGGAAACTCCTCTTGAAGTACAGTGCCCACCTTGGAAATCGCGGACGACTTGCCGGACACAAACAGGCAGTCGAGTTTGTTGAGACCGCTCCGGTCCACTAGCCCCATTAACATCCCACACAGAACGCGCAACTCCTTGTCGAGATAGGCGAGCACCTCGGCGCTGTTCGGCTTCAGAATGTCGAATTGAAACCCAACGTCGGCCGCTCCCGCCGGCGTGAACGTCTGGAGCTTGAGTTCCGGAAAGAGGTCTGGCCTGATGGGCAGATCTTCCACGGTCAAAGCCTGGCCTTTAGCGAACAGTGGAGGCTTGACCAGTTCGCTCCACTGCCACAGGCGCAGGCGGTTTGTTCGGGCCATCAGCACCATGGTTTGATCCATCAGTGGATGCTCATCGGAAAGCAACTCGGCCGGCTGCGGTATTTTCATTTGAGGCAAAACTTGTTTAGCCTTGTCGAGGGCCTTGTTTTGAATAAAGTGGGTGAGGTCCTCGCCGCCAAACCACTTGCCGGTGGAGGCAACTATTTGGACCTCGATCGAAAGAAGATCGCCGATCCGTGAATTCGTAACCGACAACAGGCTGAGGTCGGTTGTGCCGCCCCCGAAATCGAACACGCCCAGAACATAGCGGTCGCGCTCCGTCGCCTTGTTGCTTACGATGAAGGTCAGCGCCGATGCCACCGGCTCCTGAAGTGTCGTTACGTCGCAGTCGGCGCCAAAGGCCGCGGATACGGCCGCCCGCATGTCGGTCAATTGTGTCGTGCGGAACCGCGCTGGATGGGTGATGATGAACCGCCGGAAAATCGCCCGCCCTTTCTCTTCGGCGGCGCGTTTCACCTGCAATAGGAAGTCTGCGACTACCTGCTGAGTAGAGAGGGTAGTGTACTCTTGCGTTTCGAAGAAGCGCACCTCAAAAGGGTGCTCCTCCTTGGTCTTGCCGAGGTAACGCTTTGGCGACCGTACCGTACTCTGCACTACCTTCGGTTCGGCCGCCAACTGGTCGGCATAAACGCCGATATTCAGCTTCCGGAGACCGTTTGCCTGTTCCGCGAGATAGTACGACACTGTCGGCGCGGTGGTGGGCTTGGCGCTATTGTGCTCATCGAGAGGCACCATTTCGTGATCGTTGGCCTCGCGGTGTAACATGGCGCAACACGTGTTGCTGGTCCCGAAATCGATGGCCAGCACCCCGTCATACACGGAAACGGGTTTCGCCTTGATGTCGCAGCGCGCGATTTCCTGGCCGTTGACCGTATTGGTCTCGAGAAGACAACGAAGGCTGTGCCGGCCTTCCGAGAGGCCTGCCGGGGTCGTGCTTTCGACGGTGAACTCGATCCGATGAAAGGTCCCTCCTTCAATCCTGATCGGATAGGTCGGGTCCACGGCCGGCCGAATCCAGTCGACCGCTCCGCCGTCCAGAGTTTCCCAGCGGACGGATTGAATCAGTAACGCGGCATTACCCTTGCCGCCGGAAGTATCGCGTGGTTCTTTGTTCTGCAGGGTGAGCGTGAGCTTCGACGGTCTTCCCAGCAACACCTCGAACTGATGGCCGGCTTCCCAGACCGTGAGTTCCGCCGGCTTCCAGCATTTCGCCCGAAATGGCTCGGAACGCTCAAATTTATCGCAGAAAACCCGCAGGACACCTTCATGCAACGCAGGGAAGCTCTGCGAAAGCTGCCGCAGTTTCCTCTCGTCCATGATTAGGCGGGTTTCCAGTTTGTTTCGGGCTCGCGCGTCTAGTTGGATCGGAAATGGAAGCTTTTCGACTAACTCAACCTTGACCCATTCTTCGGGCTCCGCCACAATCCGCTTCACCGTCACCATTCCGCTATTCACGGTGATGGTGGCAAATGTTGCTTCCAGGTTCAGTTCGTCCAGGTAGATCTCGTATTCGCCCGTGTCGATCTCCAGGTCCGGAGCCGGAAGAACCTCGATCGTAACCTTCTCGCTTCCGGCGGTGGACTCCACCTCGATCGTGGCCGTCGCGTATTCGTCGTCCGCATCGAGTGTCTCGACAGTGACCTCGACAATTCTCTTCTGCAAGGGCTTGAGAATCAGAGGAAATGCGATCGTGCCCAGGTCCAGCGTGACCCAAGGCCGCCGGGAAACGACGCGCTCGATTGTGACCTCGTTCTGCGTGGAGCGATTCTCGATGACCAGCGCCGCCGGCGGAGGTAAGTCATCGTGCTCGAAGCGGCTGGGTACGATGGAGACATCCAGGCTGAAAAACTTGTACCCGCAAAACGAGCAATAATTGTCCCCCTCCTTCACCAGCCAGATACTGCAGTTAGGACACGTGATCATGACCCTCCCCCCGCGCCAGACACCCGGCGCCCTGGAATCGCATTCGGGGCGCCTCAGACGGGAAGCTCCCACACGTCGATGTCCCGGACGGCGGGATACGAGTCGAGGACCCACTCGATGCCCGAGTCTTTCAGTTCCCGCAGGTACTTGTAACGCAGGGGCTGATCGATCGCGGTTATTTTGTCGAGATCCTGCTGGAGGGCCGCACCGCCCTGCTCGCGGAGTTTTTTTAATTTTTGGCCTAGTAATATGTCGTCCGGCGTCTTCCGGATC
>Ga0187889_10004768_pt1 | contig 10992 bp, 11 predicted proteins | sample June2016WEW_7_10_2_FD_132992 | JGI IMG/M metagenome (GOLD analysis project Ga0187889, IMG submission 132992) | Peatland microbial communities from SPRUCE experiment site at the Marcell Experimental Forest, Minnesota, USA - June2016WEW_7_100 | ecosystem: Environmental > Terrestrial > Soil >... | reverse complement strand
GACATCTACTACACCTACGTTCTTGACTTGAGGGTGAATCGTGGCGAAGTCGATGAAAAGGGAAAGCCAATTCTGGACGAGGAAGGCAACCCCATCGGCAAGGAATTGGAGATGGGCGAGTCAGGAACAAGTTGGTACTACAAGGTTCCATATCTCGGCCAGCAGATACAGCGCTTCGAGGGCGGCAAGATGGTTACACGTGCGGCTACGGAGGATGACTGCCGCGTGTATCCGCAGAGGCGCTTGCTGATCTCCTGCGAAAATGCTTTGATGTACGACGGCCCGGCATTTGATTGGCACGGCATGGTGCCCCTGGTTCCCTTCTATCTCGACGAATGGGCATGGGAGCAGACTGGCTATTCCCTCTTCAATGGAACGGCCAACACTCAAGATGCGATTGACGACCTTGTACGGTCTATCTACCGGGTGGCTATGTCCAGAGCCCGCCCCGGCAAGGTCTACAACATCGACATCACGACCGGAGACAAGGCAGGAAAACTGACCAGCCGGCAGGCTGAAGGAATTGATCCGTTCGATCCGGGCGTAACGTGGGGCATCGATGGAGACGTTAAGGAGCCTGTTCTACGGCCTCCGATGCCCGAGTGGTGCTACAACGTACCTGAGTGGGTGATGAAGGTCGTAGAGTTCCTCCAGGCTTCGATACAGCACCAATTGGGGCATGACCAGATCAAGTCTTTGGAGAAGCTCCGTGGCAACATCTCCGACCCTGAAAAGTTGCTGGATGCGGAAGGCCCGACCGTCTTGGGAACCTCGCGCACAATGGAGCGCAGTTTCCGCGACTTTGGGAATATGGTCAAATTCCTGATCCTCCAATACATGACGACTGCGGAGGTAATGCAGATCGTTGGTGCCGATGGAATCGCTCCGGAAGTCTTCGACTACGCACCTGAGATGGTCATTCCGTCTCACTTGCCCGGAGAGATGACGACGCGGATCGGTGCGGACGGTAACCCTGAGCCTGTAGAGTCGAGCGTGGGAGTGTTCGACCGCGCCAAGACGTTCGCCAAGAACCTGAAGATGTTCATCACGCCGCATTCGATGCATTACATCGCTCAGGCCAAGCAGAGGCTTGATTTGCTGGCGCTGCTTGGCAAGGGAGTTCCTGTTGATCCTGAAACCATCGCAACCAATTTCGATCTTCCCAACTGGGGATCGATTGATGGGGCGACGATCAAGGAGAAAGTGTTCGCCTGGGCCAAGGAGCAGCTTGTCGAGAAGGCTAAGATTGCCAGGCTCGAAAAGGCTCTCGGCCTTGGGCAACCAGAGGAGGGTGGAGACAAGCCCGGCCCTAAGCCTGGACAGGCTGGCAGCGGTAGACCTCCAGAGCATAAGAAGCCTGGTCAGGTTGCTCAGAAGGGCGCTGCTGGCGGCGGTAGAGTCGTAGTCAAAACATCGTAAAAAGGAGAAAGATGAAAACCCAGACGCATAGTTTCATCACGCACAAAACAACACTCACCGCCGATGAAAAGAAGCCTGATGGTGGCCGCGCCTTGTTGCTTGAGGCATTCGACTTCATCCGGCAAGAAAAGCAGGTCGGCAAGCTCACCGCGCAGTTCGGCGTGGGTGGTTCCATCTCTTCGCTAGTTTTCGAGGAGACGGACTCTATCGCTCAGCGGGACATTGAAATAGCCGAGTAGGCCAAAAAGAAGCCGCACCCGGCAAAGGATGCGGCTTGAAGTGCAATATTGCACCTACTTAGGCAAAAGCTACTTTTATCGAACTGAGCACCGGGGTCGGAGGCGGTACAACGGGGATAGCAACCGTGACCGATTCCGTGTCCGTGAGCGCAAGGCCCTCGGCGGTGGTCAGGGAAGCGGTGATGTTCGCAACGCCGTTCGCTACGGCGGTCGTGAGGCCGGTAGTGGGGTCGAAGGTCACAATGGCCTGCGCGGTGTCATCGCTCGACAGGGTTGCGGAGGGCATGGTGCCTGTAAAGGGCTGGCCAAACTGGTCAAAGCCGAGAACGCTGGCTGTGACTTGCTGGCCGACTGTGGTGAGGGTAACGGGACCTGCGGTTGCCATAGAAGCTCCTTTGAAGCTGAGTTGAATGCTGGTGAGTTTGGGCGGCGCTAGTTCTCCCACGATCACGCGGAGAAGGCGCAGGTTGGCTTCGGCGAGTTCGATCAGCTTCGAGAGCTGATGATTCTTGATTTGCTCGGGTTCGTGATGATGGGACACAAATTCGCCTCACCAAACATCCTACTCTGTTTTTGATGCGGGAAGATGAGCAAATAGACGCACCTCTACCCTATCGGCTCTTCCGACTCGGGTGAGGTGCTCTTGCGCTGTTGGGTGAAATATGTGCGGGGATCCATCGTGCTAAACTATTTTCGTCTGGGCGTCCGCCGCAGACTCTGGTAGCCGACTGATCATCGGCTCGTAAGTGGCAGGGGAAGTTTCTAAGGCTTCCCCGCCAGCCTCACTTAGAGAGGAATTGAATGGCTAACCCATGGTTCAGGATGTACACGGAATTTTCCGATGACCCTAAAGTCCAGATGATGCCTGAGAATTTTCAGCGGCGACTCGTCATGCTTTTTTGCGCCCGTTGTAAGTTCCAAAAACTCGTAGAAAGTGAAATGCCTTTCTTGCTTCGCCTCTCACCTGAAGAGACTGCGGAAACGAAGTCTGTCTTTGTAGAAAAAGGATTCATTGACGATGACTGGAACGTTCTTCATTGGGATAAGCGCCAGTTCATCTCTGACAACAGTGCCAGCAGAACACGAGCCTATCGTCAGAATGTGAAACGTCACAGTGACAGTGATATGTAGTCACATGTGACGGTCAACTGTCGTCACATGTGACAATGTTGGTCTGTTTCTGTGACGGTCAACGTGACTACATAACAACGTCACAACGACATAAGTCCAATGAAAACAACACCTTACAACTTTCTACGGTTTTTGCTTTTAAACGGTCTGTTCTGTTCTGTTCTGTTCTGTTCTGGGGGCGTCACAGTGACGGTGGTGGTGACAGATGATGGTCGTCACAGTGACGGTGGTGGTGACAGATGATGGGCGTCACAGTGACGGTGGCAGGAAGTTGCAAAACAAGCAGCGCGGCGCAGAAGAGCAGAAGCGTTCGCTTCACTACCGAGAGAATGATGTAGTGCAATATCGCACCGCTAAAAATAAAACACCAACTCTACCACAACATGATTGACGGATGGTTTGCGTTGGTGTGAGAGTTAATTCAACGGATTACCACCCCCTCGAAATGGATGCGGTTAGTGGCTCCTCTAAATCAAACAAAGGAGCTACACAATGGCGAAAAAGCGTGGACGCAAGAAGTTGACGGTCGTTGGCCCCCACCTGGGCGGCAAGCACAAGATGGGCAAAAAGCACGGTCGCAAGAGCGGTCGTCGGAAGCGTGCATAAGGAATGGCGACATTCCCCACTGCCGTAACGCAGCAATCTCCACAACAGGGGGCCTCTCCTCAACCGGGAGGGGCTTCCCCCATTATCAAGCTGACTATGCTCGGACAGGCTATTCAGGGACTCGCGAGAGACTTCCCTGGGGCGCAAGAGGGCATTCAGATGATGATGCAGGGATTGCAAAAGGTCCAAGCATCCGCTTCAGCCGCGTCCAGCCCGCAACAGTCTCCAGCACCTCCCCGGTAATCCTGACAGGAGAATCAAATGAACGAACTCGAATGGTTGAAGCAACAGTCAGGACTCACGGACGAGGAACTGAAGCAGTACGAGACGGTCCTCGGCGACGGCAAGTTCAAGTCCATGCTCAAAAAGCTGGCCGATGCCAACGTATCCACGGAAGCGGCCCGCAAGAAGGCTGAAACTGAGCTTGAACAATTCACGAATCGTTACAACAATGAGTTTGTGCCGGCCATGCGCGATGTAACGCAGCAATCCATCGCAGCGGCGGGCGAAGCAGCGGCCCTCAAAGCCAAGCTCGACAAGGCCAAAGAATTCGGCATCGTAATCGACGAAGAGCCGACCGCGAAGCCTGGTGAGACGCAACGCGCTCCCGGCTCCCCCGATCCCAACTTGATTTCCCGCGACGACTTTGGCCGATTCTCGCAGCAACAGGCCAACACGATTGTTGCCCTTCAAGACCTAAATGCGGAACACTTCGCCCTCTACGGCGCTCCCCTAGGAAATACGCAGGAACTTGTCGATGAGGCGAATCGCCAACGTCTTCTTGGGAACAAGAACTACAACATCAAGCAGGCTTGGGAAGCGAAGTACAACGTCGCCGCCAAGCGTTCCGAGGTTGCCGCCGCGGAACAGAAGAAGCATGACGATCAGATTCGCGAAGTGACTCGCAAGGAAGAGCGCGAGCGCCATAGCTCGAATCCCAATACCCGCAGCGGCAACACCAGCAGATTTTCGACGTACAAGCCTTCAGAGGCAAGCTCTGACAAGAAGCCTTGGCAGGCTCCGCGATCCGCAAGGGAACGGAACACGCCATGGCGTGAGAGTGCAAAGTCAAAGTTGCGTGAAATAGCCGCTTAAGGCTAAGGAGAACTAACCATGCCGACACCGTTCGGGCCGCTTTTTTCGGAAGTACCGGCGACAACTCTCAACGAGATTGTGGACGGTTACATTTACCAGAATTCCTACGTCGGGACCGCCTTCCAGAGGTATTTCCGTTCGTCTGGCGCTTATGACCCGTTCGGCGGCGGCGCTGGTATGCAGGTGCCTCAGCTCTATCAGGGCGCACCTGGCGGCGCGATGTTCCCCGGCGAGGATGTGACCATCGTTCAGCAGCAGATGATTACCGCCAGCCTCTTCCAGCCGAAGAGCTACGGCAAGTACGTTCTGGTGAACGAGTTCATCACCGAGGTTCAGAACAAGGGGCCAGAAGCCCGTGTTGGAATTCTGGAAGCCTACCTGAACCAGTTGATGGAGGGCATCGACTTCCAGCTTGAAGGCGACATGTTCCGCCATGGCCAAGCGGCCGGAAATGGAGTTAGCGACAACCGTCTCGCTTCGATCAACGGCATCTCCGAGGCTCTGAATGATGGTGTCACCCCCTCGTGGGATGGCAATGTCTTCCCGACCTACGGCGGTCAGCCCCGCAATGGATCTGTCGGAGCGGCACTAAACTCCACGCCTATCTGGCTTGGCGATCAGAACGGCAACCCGGCTCCCCCGAACTACCAGACCCTTTTGAAGACGTACATGACGCCGATTGGTCGCCCGACATTGGGCGTTACCTCATACATCGGCTACTCGGCCATCGCTTCGGCATTCCAGCGCCAGCAACGGTACGAGACCCGAGACGACCAGAACATCAACTGGAGCGGCATAAAGTTCGAGGATTCGACCATCTTCGAGGACGACATCGTTCCTTCGAGTTCGCCGAAGCCCTCCATTGCGAACCTGTTCACCACGGTCAACGGCACCGCTCCGTCACCTGGAGCGATTCAGACCGGTCAGTTCACCTTGACGCAGGCCATGCTTGGCAATCAGGGTACCAGTCAACTTCCAAACCTCGGGTTCACGTCGAATCCGACCAAGAACGGCTTGTCTGGCGGCTTGAACACTATCGTTGTCGGTGAGCCGCTGTTCTGGCTGAACGTGGATGGTTGGAAGTACCGCGAGGCTGACGGTGCCCCGGTGAACTACTACATGATGGACCCGGCCCGGTGGCCTGAAAACCCCTGGCTGTATGTCCAGTGGCTCCGTCACGTTCTGAACTTCTACAACCCGACGCCCCGGCAGGATGAACAATGCTTCGGAATCCTAGGGTAATAGGGTAGACGCACGAGTTAGTTTCAAGGAGATTTCATCATGGCAAGGATTTCGACACCGGCACTTTGGCTTCCCGGAGCTTTGAACGCTTGCAACAGCTCAAGCTCCACCGGCGCAGGCGCGGACGTTGCGGGCAATCCCTACTACCAGGGGTTGAACCCCGGCAAGATGATCGTTCTCGGGACGAACGAAGCGCAGAATATCGCTGCTCCCGGTACGACTCTCTATGACGGCTCGTATCAGTGGGTTCAGTTGGACTCCAGCGCGACCGCTGCGAACGCCACTCTGGGTATGCCCGCGTACATCCTTCTCGACTCGGGAGCAACGCAGGGAGCGCAGCCAGAACAAGCGTACAACGTGCCTACGGTGACCACGGCAGATCGGGCGAACACGCTTGGCCTGAATGCGTTGTTTGCGGGAGTGTTCATCAATCCGGAGACACTCGCTGGGCAGGCGAACGGTCCGACTCCGGGCAACTGGACGATGATCTTCGTGGGCGGCGGAAGAGTGCAAACCAACAACGCGCAAACCACGGCGGTTGGGAATACGGTCTTTCCGACCGGAGGAGGCGCTGCGACGTTCGCCGCAGGCCAAACAACTCCTCCCACATCAGGTTCTAGCTGGGGAGTCTCGGTTCAACCACTCACTGGTGCAGGCTTGGCTCTTACGAACTTCCCTGAAATTATGTTCCGCTTTGGCGGGTTCTAACGGAGACTTGACATGGCGCAAGGTACAGGCAGTACAAAACAGATTCTTGGTCAGGTGGATACGTTCGGGGGGCACTTCTGGGCTCCCCTGGACGTAAGCGGATCGGCCAGCTACGTTGCGGGTGGTGATTTGATTGATCCCAAGAGTTTTGGGTTCAACAACACCATCTTCACGTTGATTGGATCAATCGACACGACCGGCGTATATGAAGCGGTGCCCCGGCTGGTCACTTCTGGTGTGACACGGACATGGCAGATCGAGTGGTTAGTTGTGGCTACGGGTGTACCGGTAGCACCCGGAACTGACCTGTCTGGCATCACAGCAGGGTTGAGCGCTATCGGGTACTAGTTTCCTTCGCGGGTGCGAGGCTGGGGCGGGCGAAAAAATCGCTCGTCCCTGTTTTTTTAGGAGCGCGGAATGCTGATCGATATGGTCTCCGAAATGACGGACTTGGTACCCGCGATGAGCCGCATCCGTGCCCGCAAGTTAATCAACAGGAGTTTTAAAATAGTTCAGGACTCGATGATGTGGAGTTGGCAGCTTCAGCAAGGCGGATTCTCCACTCCTAACATCTCGACTGCTGGTTCGATCACGTGTGCGTTGAACAGTGACCAGATCATCGGGGATGCGGATGCCTCGGCACAGTGGCTTGCGCTGCCGTTCATGTGGAGCCCGACAAAGCAGCAGATCAGGGCGAAGGGCTACTCGATCTACTCAGTCATCGCAATGGACGCGACAGACCCAACCGCGGTTGTTCTGACCATCGACCGGCCATTCATCGATCCTCTTCCGTACTACTCCGGTGTCGGGTACCAGATGTACGGTGCCTACATTCCTACGCCGAAGGGATTCAAGCGGTTCCTGACCGTGGCTGACATGTTCGATCAGTGGACGATGGACATCTGGACATCACGGCGCACGGAAGATTTGCTCGACCCAGCACGGCAGATCGCATCGAATCCCTGGGCAATGATGCCCCTGGGAGAAGACCGGCGCGGTGCGGGTACGGTGAACGCATCGGCAACACTCAATCAGCAGTTGTATGAAATGTATCCTTATCCGACGACGGAGATTGCGTACCAGTGGTACGGTGTCGTGGAGTGGCCATACCTCATCAACAACTCCGACACGTTGCCTCCAGGGATTGATGAGAATGTCATCATCGAGAAGGCTTTGACGTGGGCGTATCGGGACGCAGAGAGCCGTAAAGACGTACTCGCAGCCAAAGGTTCTGGCGGTAACTATCTAGCCCTTAAGAAGGATGCTGAATCGGATTTCTTGACTCGCTTGAAGACGCTGCGTTTACTGGATCGAGATTTAGTCGATTCGTACATGGTCGATATGCGGTCCGCTACGCGCGGATTCCCGAACGGGCCGTTCTTCAATTCTCGGAACATGAGAACCGGCATGGGTGGATGGTAAAGGAGGCATGATGGACGACAATCCAGCGCAACCGCTTCTCGACATGAGGAGCAAACTCGGAGAGTGGTCGAGGAATATCCTTGATCGCTACGACAAGCCTACTGGGAAGAAATCCGACACTTCCTGGCACGACAGCATGGTGAAGGAAGCCAACGAAGGGTTCCGAAAGAATTCCGAGCGCAAGAAGCTCACGGCGGAAGGGCCTAAACTCGGCGGCAAGAAGTCCACGAAAAAGAAGACTGCAAAGAAGCCCATTGCGCGCAAGAGGTAAGAGTGCCTATGTATAACTATATCACACTCGGCCAGATTCGCGCCGAACTCCTCAGCCGTCTGCAGGATGCCGGTGCGGTGATGACACCCGCCGCCGAGGCCGACATCTTTATCCGCGAGGCGCTGCGCGTTTTGAATGCGCTTACTCTCCAGCCTGGCACCGTCGATTACGTGTTCGACTTTGAGGCCGGAGACACATGGAAGTCGCTTAACGTGGCGGGCTCACCGCGCGAACGTACTGTCACCGATTCCGACATCTACATGCAGATTGAAGCGATGCTGATGGAGCCGATGAGCGGCGGTGTGTGGACGGGCACAAATCAGTACGATATTACACTAATTTCCGGCGCTCTCCAGTATCGTCGGGACGAGCTTTTGTTGCTCTCTGCCGCCAACGTGGTCAACCTTCTCCAGCCGTCTCCGCTGGCGTCGATGCGTACATTTCTTCCCGACTCTACGTTGAACCTTCACCGGGTGCGCTGGATACAGGCAGACTCGACGCAAGGAACTCCCTACGCCCTGGGCCGCGAGGACATCATAAGCCGCAATGCCGATGGCGTGAATCTTTCCATTCAGCCCGGAGAGCCGGACAGTTGGATGATTACCGCGGACTCCCCGCTGAGCTTCGACTGCTCCTGCCCGCCAAACCAGCCCGGCACTTGGGATATGCTGGCCAGTTTCTCAGGAACCACGTTAGATCCTCCAGCCGCTTCTTTGGTTGGCATCCCCGATGACTGGACTCCCGCTTTGATCTACGGAGCCCTTGCCGACGTGCTATCGAACGCTCCTGAAGGGCGGGACGCGGCGAGAGCAAAATACTGCATGTCGAGGTACGAGCAGTTCAAGAAAGCCATCGTCAAGATGCCTTGGTTGCTTCAGGCGCAGGTGGGGCAAGTTTCGGTGGATACGCCGGGATTCAAGGAGATGGACACGCAATGCCAGAATTGGGAGGTAAATGCTCCTGAGCCAGTAATTGTGGTGGGCGGCGTGGACCTGATTGCGCTCGGCCCATTCGTCACGGGAGACACCGTTTCCACGGTCCTGACGGTAGTAGGCAACGCCCCTGTGCCCGTGGCGGACTCTGACCCCATTCAACTCAGCCGCGACGGTGTAGACGCCATTCTTGCCTATGCGCAGCATGTTTGCATGTTCAAGCTGGGCGGGAAGACGTTCTCGGTGACGCTGCCGCTCTATGAGCAGTTTGAAGCATACTGCCGTCTCAAGAATTCCATGTACAACGCGCTTGGCTTGTTCCGCCCAGACATGATTCAAGAGGGCGGAAGAAATGACGTAGACGATCCTCGCTTCCAAGCGGAGGGTGAGAAGTAATGGCCAAAAGACCAGATAATTTCGCCGGCCTCGATCTCACGTCGCCTTCCAATCGTGTACCGGGCGGGCGTGTCCTCATGGCCGCAAACGTCCGCGCCTATGGCCCCGGCCAGGTGGAGATGAGGACGGAGCTTTCGAGCCCCATCGTTCTCGATTCCAGCGCCATCATTCTCGACTCTTCCGTTCAATCTCTAGTTAGAATGAACGACACCACTCCAGCCGGTCCAGCAGACGGGTTTGTGTTCATCTCCGTCGATGCGTCGGGGCGTCTCTATGTGAACGACAGGGCGATTGCCGAAGGGTTGAGCAGCGATCCGGTATCGATCATTCCATCCCGCCCGAACGCATCAGTGCAGTCGTGGGCTTACGTATTCGACAGCTCTATGGGCGTGACGATTCACACTAAGTTCGCCCTCGACAACACTCCAACCGACTTCAATTGCTTTGGGGCAGTCAAGGTGCGGTCGGACGGCCTGATTTACAAGACAGGCATCAAGGAGCCACCTCTGGCCCCATCGGTGGGCACGGAAAACACTATTGTTGTCGATAGCGGGCCGCTGCTCGCTAAGACGATTCCGTGGACGAACTATGCCGGCCAGAATCCCAACTTCGACTATGGGCAGACAGGTGGTCCTCCCAATCCCGGAACGACGTGCATAGTAGATGGGACTGCGCCATTCACCGTGAACGTTGCCAACGCTTCGACGGTGACGATAACCTCGATTACCGGAACGGCAACCATCAACGGAGGGGCGAAAACTCCTACATCTCCCGGACCTGCTGTGGGCAGCACAAACCCGGGCGGTTATGTGCAGACAGCAGGCAGTTCGACTCCGCCTGGAACTGTTTCTGTCGTAGTGGGAGCGTTCACCGATGGGGCGGGAAATGTGGTGTCGAAGGGTGTGGCCCCGTACTATGTTCCGGCTGTAGTTGATCTGGGCGGGAACATCGGGGTGACGATTCAGGTTCCATCGGGAGCGCGCGATCTTCAAATCGGCATCAACACTACGGCGGGCGTCCAGTCTGGAGGATGCGAGCTTCCCGCTTACAATAACAACTCAGGTAGTTTCCAGATTTCATGGCAGGTTGAGACAGATGCCCTGCCTCCGAAAGTGGGCATTCTCAACAATCTTTCTCTGTACTACTGGGGAGACTCTCCGCAATCTGGGGCTGTGGCGTCGTACATCTGGAAAAATCCCGGCGACACGGGCGGTGGTACTCCTCGATCCACATCCAATGCGGTTGGAACAACAACAGGCAATTCGTTCATTTTTGATGCGACGTTTTCTGCTGGTATTCCGAGTCTACCTGGAGTGGGGAATTCGAGTATCCCGATGGAGTGGGCGTCTCTCAGCGCCGGAAGCGCGGTGACGGGAGAAACCCCTGTTTTTGCATCTCCGATCACTGCTACATATCCATCACAAATAGGGTATCAGGATTTCAACTTCTGCCTTTATGGACAGCTTTATATTCCAGAGGCAGGGCAGTACACATTCGTTTTGACGGCCAAAGATGCCGTGATGTGGGGAAT
>Ga0187889_10004765_pt1 | contig 10995 bp, 4 predicted proteins | sample June2016WEW_7_10_2_FD_132992 | JGI IMG/M metagenome (GOLD analysis project Ga0187889, IMG submission 132992) | Peatland microbial communities from SPRUCE experiment site at the Marcell Experimental Forest, Minnesota, USA - June2016WEW_7_100 | ecosystem: Environmental > Terrestrial > Soil >... | reverse complement strand
GCCGACATCAAGGGGTTTTTCGATAATCTGCCGTTCAGGGTCATCATGCAGGCTGTGGCCGCAGAAGTGGCTGACGGCAACATCCTGCGCCTGGTCCAGAAGTTTCTTCGCTCCGGGGTCATCACCTGGACTGGCAACTCCACAACGCCGGCTGGCGCTTCGCGCGCTACGCCGACGACTTCGTGGTGCTCTGCCAAAGCCAGGCCCAAGCCCAAGAGGCGCTGACCCGAGTGCAGGCGGCCTTGGGAGACTTGGGGCTGAGTCTCAGCCCCGAGAAAACACGCATCACAACCTTCCGCAAAGGCTACGCCTTTCTGGGATTTGTGCTCTCGCGTCGCTCCCGGCGCATGCGCCCAAAGTCAGTCAAGAAATTCAAAGACCAGGTGCGGGCGTTCACCCGCCGAAAGCACAACTTCGACCGCAGTGTCATCGCGAAACTCAACCCGCTCATCCGGGGCACCGGACACTACTTTGGCACCTCGTGGAGCACGAACCGAGAGCGGTTCAACCAACTCGATTCGTGGGTCAGGATGCGGCTGCGTGCTATGAAATACCAGCGCAAGTCCCGTCACGACAACCGCAAGCTGCGCATTAAAAGTTTTGTCCGACTCGGGTGGCTCACGCTGGAAAGCATCCTGTTGGGCCATGCCAACGCACACCGACCGGACTCCCCGCAAGGGGCAAGCACTGGTCATCGACTGATGACGCACTGGTGGCGGTTTGACCTGCCCCCAGCGCAGGGGTCGCCCGGAGCGTGAAAGACGCACGCCGGTAAATATGAAGAATCAACTTCATTGCGACAACGGGGAGGGGGTGGCCCCGCACCACCCCCTTACCCACTTTGAGCGAGGCGCTGTAGGACCGCGTTTCTATAAATATGCCGCTCCTGGCGGAGCTCCGAACATCGTTGAACTACAGACCTGGGCACCGCCACTTTTTATTGTACGTATGCCTTGAGCTCGCGCGTCCTCCCGCGGCGAAGCCATGATGAGCACCTGCCCGCAAAATTGGCACGAAACGGCGTCAGTCCCGAAATCTTCGGGCCAAACGGCTTCAAGAGCGTCCAATTATCTACCCCCTAAAAATCTCTGCCAACGGGGTTGTGGCCGGAGGGGATCACAGGGGGCTGGTGTTCTGGCCGCGTGGTCGCAACCCCGTTGGGGTTTACGGGCATCGCCGCGCGATTGCCCGAACTATGAACATGGCGCAACTGACGGAGCTTGGCCGAGGTGGCGGCTGGACAGCCGGCGCGTGAATACGGTAGGCTCGCGGGCATGATTGCAGCACGACTGGTTTTCCTGGCAGTTTTGCCCGGGTTGGCTGTTTTTGGTATCGCGGCGCAGCCGGAGGTGAAGGGAGGGCTGACGGCGGAGCAGCAGAGCTGTGTGGACAAGGGCAAGCGGTTCGAACGGGCGGGGTGGATTTACCTGCATGTGGCAGGGGAGGCGCGCGACAGGGGATTTCAGCATGGGTATCTCCTGGCGAACGAGATCGCGGAGGGACTGAGGATGACGCGAGTGTCGTGGGAACATGAGACTGGGATGGAGTGGGAATGGGTGGTGAAACGGGCGGCGGCGATGTTCGTGCCCAAGATAGACGCGGAAAACCTGGCAGAACTCGACGGGATAGCCGAGGGGGCGCGGGCCGCGGGGATCCAGGTGTCGCGGGATGACGTGATCGCCTACAATGGGATTTTGGAGTTGCAGGATTATTGGTGGCCGATGGAGTTGAAGAAAATCAAGGATGCGCCGGTGGGCCGGGCGGCGCGGCAGTCGTGCAGTTCCTTCATCGCGACGGGACGTTGGACCCGGGGCGGCAACGTGGTGCTGGGCCATAATACGATGCAGGGTTATGCGGATGCGCTGCCGTTGGTGGTGCAGGACATCGCGCCGCCCAAGGGGCGCCGGATTCTCTGGCAGACGACGGCAGGGTGGATTCATAGCGGGACGGACTTTTTCATCACGGACGCCGGGCTGGTGGGGTCCGAGACGACCATCGGCGGGTTCGAGGGGTTTGACACAAACGGGATTCCGGAGTTCGCGCGGATGCGGCGGGCGACGCAGGATGCGGTGTCGCTGGACCAATGGTGTGAGATCATGAGGCGGGGCAACAACGGCGGCTATGCCAATGCGTGGCTGCTGGGGGATGTGAACAGCCGGGAGATTGCGCGGCTGGAGCTGGGGTTGAAGTTCGTCGCCTACGAAAAGAAGCGGGATGGGTATTTCATCGGGTCCAACGTGGCGGAGGACCGGAAGATTCTGAAGCTGGAGACGGATGACAATGACGTGGACATCCGGCTCTCGTCGGTGGCCAGGCGGGTGCGGTGGAAGCAGTTGATGAAGGAGCACGCGGGCAAGATTGACGTCGAGCTTGCCAAGCGCTTCGAGGCGGACCACTTCGACGCGTTTCGAGGCAAGGTGTGGCCAGGGGGCAGGACGTTGTGCGGCCATTTCGAGCGTGATCCGGAGGCCAGCGGGCATGGGGTGCCCTTTGAATGCAGCGGCACGGTCGATGGGAAGGTGGTGGACGCGGCGATGGCGAAACAGATGTCGCTTGCGGCGCGGTGGGGGACGGCGTGCGGGATGCCGTTTGTGGCGGGGAAGTTCCTCAGGGCGCATCCGCAGTTTGAATGGATGAGCGGGGTCCTCAAGGACAGGCCGGGGGAAGGGTGGGCTGTCTTTAGGGCCGGAGAATGAGGCTTAACGGGAGAATATAAGGGTTACCCGATAGGATTGGACGAATGTCCGATTTAGCCGACAACTTGAAACTCTCGCTTGAGTGGGAAGACCCCTGTTCCGCAAAGGGCGAGGAGTTGCGCGCAACTTGGTGTCGCCTTTCAATCCACGTCGGGCAGACCCCGGTGACTCGCGTCCATGATGAGCGGGCACAGACCGTTCGGGAGGCGGTTTACTGCTCTGCTTACCCGTTGGCAGAATGGTTTGCCTTCAATTGGTGGGCGCTTCTCAATGAGTCTGAACGCCCATCATCGTCAGCAGAGCGACATAACCTGCGGTTTGCTCGTGAAGGGTTTGCACTGCCAGACCTGGAATTGTTTTCTGAAGATTCAGTGGTTCGGGCTGTCTGGAAGCCATACAGACCGACTTCTGCGCCTGTGCGCTTTCTCGACGAAGGGTTTGCGCTTTTAGACAGGAACGCCGTCGTCTCGGGAATTCAAACCTTCGTCGGCAAAGTCGTGGCGAGGTTAGAATCGCAAAGTGTGTCGCGCACGCGTTTGACTGACGAATGGACTGCGATTCGCGAAACATCAGACGCAGAAAAGGAATTCTGTGAAACCGCGGGCGCCCTGGGTCTCGACCCTTACGACTTGGAGGACGAGAAGGCGGACGAGATTTTTTCCATTGCAAGGAACCTCCCCGTGTGGATGAAACGAGAGTTTTTTCTTGCGGCAGATTCGGCCATGCTCACTCAACAGGCGCGCTGGATTTCAAACTGTCTTCGGCAGTTGGAATCTTATGAGACAAAGACAAAATTGGCCGGGAAAAAGGGTCTTTACCGACCCCAAGCGCGATCATTGACGCCTTGGCAGAGCGGATACGACCTTGCACGAAAATTCAGAAAAGAGTTTGGCTTGGGCAATCCCACCAAACCACTCAGCATCGACAAATTGTGCGGCCTGAGGAAAGGAACTCTTCCCGTCATTCGTGTCGGTGAAGAGCGTCAACTGGATGCTGTAGCCAGACTTGCGGCAGACCTTGGGCCACAAGTGGCCACCTCGAAAGAGCGGGAGAGCGGCAAGAGCTATCTTCTAGCGCGGGCGCTTTGTGAGTATTTGTGCAGCAATTCAGAGGAGTCGGCGCTGCTCACGCGAGTCAGCTCTGACAGGCAGAAGCGCAATCGAGCATTTGCGGCAGAGTTGCTTGCACCCGCTGACGGTCTTCGCAAACTGTTGTCTGGTTCCCGAATTGCACGCGATGAAATCGCCGAAGTGGCGGCACATTTGCGTGTCTCGGAGTGGCTCGTTGAGCATCAAGTGCAGAACCACCGGATAGCGACCGTCGAAGGAACGATGCCATTACTCGCATCCAAGTGAGATTGCGGTAGTGATTAGCGGGCCAGCCGGTAGAACCGCTGCCCCGAGTTGGCAGCCGTAGAGTCGTTATATTGGAGAGTTCCGCCGGTATCCGCAGTGGCGGCGCCAACAGGGGTCCAGTACGGCGCATCGAGGTTGGTGCAGGCTTGAACCTGGTACGGCAGCAACGGGCCGCCCGCGCCGGTGAGTTGAAGGGTGTCGCCCACCCAGCGGGCGGAGAGCCATTGCGGCGAGGTGTCGTGGAGAGGCTGGCCCGCGTTATCGAATGCCAGCAACCCCGCGTTGTCCGCCGTCACCCGGGTCCCGGGCGCGACGGTCACGTGCAATTGTCCCGCGTTGGCCAGCACGGTCACGGCGTATTTTGCGTTTGGCGCCAGGCCGGCAATATAGTGGCTGGTTACGCCGGCTGGGGCGGAGTAGCTCACGCTGGTGAAATTGTTGCTCAACACATTCACGGGAAACAACACTTCCAGGCCGCGCACGACCGCCCCTTCGAAGGCATTGCCGCCGCTGCTTTGCACGTATGTCGCGGGGTCCGCCGTTGTTCCGGCATCGGCGCCTTGCAGAACGTGCAGGAACCGGAGGTCAGCCGGGTTGTTCGTGTCTTGGATGGCGAGCCGGTAGTTGCACGGTTCGCCCTCGGCGACCGAGCTGATGACGCCGGAAAGGGAGTTGATGCTGACGGTGCCGTTGGACGGCAGCAACGAATGAATGAACAACTGCTGGCCGCCGGCCATGGTTTCGGTGAGAAACGAACCGCCGCCGGGCAGGGCCGTGACGGCGGGCGCCGCGGGCAGGCAAAGGTTGAACCTTTTGAACAGCCCGGCGGTTTGGGAGGTCGCGCGGTCATAAATGACGAGGTGATCCGGCTTGAGCCACAGCAGGGACCGACTGGCGTGCAGGATGTCCAGCGCGGCGTTCTCGGGCGTCCAGGGCGATGGCCGGTTGTAGAGTGGCGTGAGGTCGCCGCCGGTGAAGACGTAGTCCGGGCCGCCGCTGGCGCTGGTGAGCGGGTCGCCGGCATCTTCGCCCAACTGCCATTGGCTGCCGGTTGCCCAAAGCCCGGTTTCGAACCACTGCAGATTTGCCGGCGTGCCCGCGGGGCAATGATTCTGGAGGGCCAGCGTGTTGTGCAACCAACTTGCCTGGCCGTAGCCAGTGGCGTCGTAGCCGCTGTATTCCTTGGTCAAGAACTCACCCTTGCGGAAAAACTGGAACATGCCGCCATCGCCATTCTGATGGTTGATCGAGATCCAACTGCAACGCCAATGGAGCATGGAACGATTGGTCGTCCAGTCACTCTGGCCCACGAGCATGCTTTGCGAGCGGTCGTAAAACAAGGTGGGCAGGGCGGGACGCGGATCGGCGGGCGGCGCCAGCGTGGCCGGATCGAGGGTGAGGAAATAGAGCACGCCGGACTGATTGCCCTCAGCGTTGCCCCAAGGAATGCTGACGCGGTTGAGCAGATCGGAGTAACCGCCCTGGGGCGCCTCCAGTGCGAGCCAGCGTGTTTTGGCAAGCCGGTTGGTGATGCCGGTCTGGGAGTCCAGCGACATCAGCAAGGAATAGATCTCTGAAAAATCCGGCGTCATATACAGCCGCAGGATGTCGCCGTAACCCATCATTTGATAGGCCGGGGGCAAGTAATCTTCGATCATCGCGGGCGCCGGCATGAGCGCGCTCAACCACGCGTCGCAAAACCGCTCCCAGAGCGGCGCGCCAATGAGCTTGCATTGCGGCCCGGAGAAATCGGGGTTGTTGAACCCAGCGGTTTGCAGCGCTAGCAACTGGCTGAGCATGAACCCCAGGGAATGCCCGTAGAGCATGCCTTCGGGGGGCATGCCGCCATTGGCCAGGCCGAAGTTCGCGCCGTAACCCGGCAAACCGTAATCCGCTGCGACTTGCGCGCCCTCGCCAAACATCGCGTACTCCTGGAACAGCCACGCGCCGGTCGCGATTGAGATATAGGAACGCAACGAATTGGTCGGCGCTGAAACCGGCAGCTTCGGGTTGAGCGGCGGGTCGTCCGTGGGGTCGATCGCCAGCGACATCAACGTCAGCATCCTGGCATGGCCCAGATAATAGTTGTTGGCCGCCATGCGATATGCCGCGTGGTTCGGACACAACTGCGACGGATCGTTAACCACGTCCGGCGGCGGCGAGTCCCCGCCCGTCGTCGAGGCGTGCCGGCAGGCCTCGGCCCAGACCAGAAAGCCGTTGCGAATGGTCAGTTTGTCCGCTGCGCTAAGCACCGGCTGGCCATTGGCGCCGGTGGCGTTGTAAACCCAATCCACTGCCAGCGGCATGGTTTCGAGCGAGGCGTTGGCGCGATTGTAGGTGGCAAACTCGGGATCACGGAATGGCGCCCCCGCCAGCGAGCCTTTGGCCGCCTGGGTCATGGCGACCCGGATCAAATTGGCCGCCCTTTGCGCATAGAGCGCGCGTTGCGTGGGGTCGGGATCAACCAGCGAAAACAGCGCAAAAACGAAAGCGTCCTCCTCGGTGAGCAAGCCGGTATAACCCTGCGTATCGCCAAAGTCCGGCCAGTTGGTGTTTTGCACGCCGCCAGGAAAGTATCGCGTGTCGTAATTGTTCATGCTGTCGGTGAGCAGCGTCCGCACCGCCTGGTAAACCGGGTTCGCCGGCGTGGCCCAGCTTCTGAGGCGCGGCAGATCGTTGGTGGTGATCCATAGCCGCGGATGGGTGGCGACCGGAAATGGAATCGTGGATAGGAAACCGTTGGTGGCCTGGTAGTTGGCGGTCACGATGACGTCCGCTGCCGGCATGGTGAGCGTGGTGCTGGCGGCATTGGAATTGGCGACGGGATAGCCGCTCCACCCGGCGAAGGTTTCTCCGCCGGGCGGCGTATTGGCAGTGATCTCCACCACGGTTCCCGGCAAATAGGAGCCGCTGCCGGCTCCGTTGACCACCGACAGCGGATAATTCGCCGGCACGGGCAGATTGGTGAACGTCGCGGTGACCGTGAGGTTGCTTGAGGGCATGGTCAGAGTGGCCTCTGGGAGCGACGGATTCGACACGGCGAACCCAGTCCAGCCGCCAAAGGCCTGCCCGGCAGGCGCTGCGTCGGCTACGATGGGGACGACGGCGCCGGCGGGATAACTGCCGCTGCCGAAGCCATTGCTGACCACGAGCGTGAAAAGCGGGCCGCTAAAATTGGTTGAAGTTCCCTCAAACGCCCCGAGGTCCGGGCCCAATCCGTTCACCGCGCGATTTTGGAAACCGGCTGGATAAACATACTCAAACGTCAGGTTATTCGTCGAAGCCAGGACGGCGGGCGACTGAGGACCGGCCGCGTCAATCGCCGGCGAGGATGAGAGCAAATGCAAATTCGTCGCGGTCAGGCTGAGGAAGCCCGGATTGTTCTGGCCTTTGTTGTCGCCGTGGATGAGTTGGTTGGTGCCCGTGAGCGTGCCCCAAAAATTCGTTGCCAGGTAGGGGAGCGCGATCAATTGCGTGCCAGGACTGACCCAGTTGGTCCCAAAGTTGATGGTGCTATCGTCCGACCCAAGGAGGGAAACCAGCGAGGGCGGGCGGCCGGCCGTCACCGGCAGCGCCGCAAACACATTATTCCGGCAATCCACCACATCGTGAACGTTCCATTGCAGCACCTCGGCGTGGCTTGGCAGTTGGAAGAGGTAGGTGTAATAACGCGCCGATTGGTTGGCGTAGTTCACGACGGTGTTGTTGTAAAAATAGAGCGTGCCGTTGCGCGGCTGGCCCTGGATGCCCAGGGCGTCGTAGCGAAACATGATCAGGCCCTGGCTGTCTGGGGTGTTAAAAAACACATTGCCATAGACGAAGTTGGTTCGGTAGGCCGGGTCCACGTCGATAATGCCGATGCCCCCCTGGGTTTGCTCGAACCAAAAGGCTGTGCCCGGTCCCGGCCCCTGGACGATCATGTTGTAGCGGAGGATCGTGCCGGAGGAACGATCCTTGATCTGTTCGCCATCCGCGCCGGGCCGCAACGGGCCAATCAGGTTGTATTGAAAGGTCACGCCCTTGGACTCGGTATAGATGTTGTGCACGCCATAGTTGCCGGCATAGCCGTTGCCGTGGATCCAACAATTCTCGATGAGCATGTCGGCAGACAGTTCGTTGGTATCGCCGTTTTTGGAGTTGCAGAAAAACCCGTTGCACGAGCCGTTGAGCTCGCAGCCGCGCACCACCAGGTGTTGCGCGAATTCGACATAGATGGACGTGGCGAAGGTGTCGAAGTTGGTCACCGTGCCATCGGATTGGGTGAGCGTATTGGCCGGATCGGCATTTTGCACGTGGAGGTTCTGAATGACGATCCACGAGGGGATATAGCCGTAAGGCATTCTGGCGGAATGGCTGACGACGATGACGCCTTCGATGTTGAAGAAAATGCTGTTCCAGGGAGTGTTGGCGGCGGTCACGGCGTTTTGCCCGTCAATCGTGGGCAACGCGCCCGTCACCGGGTCGGCAACGCCGTTGATCGTAATGGGCGCATTGGAGACACCGCTGTTCGAGAGCAGGATGATTTCGTGGTAGCCGCCGGGTTTGTAATGGATGTTCACCGTGTCGCCGGGGCCCAGGGCGGTCCAGGGCACGGAGCCCAGATTGGTGTAAGTCTGGCCAGGGCCGGCCTCGAAGGTCGCGGCGCGGGCGGCGCAGGCAACGGCTCCAGCCAACGCCAGGAGGCGTATCAGGTTATTCCTTCTCATAGATGGGTCGTTCCGGTTGCTCCCGCATTGCGAGGGTTCGTCTGAATCGTAAAGTGGGCGGGAGCGTTGTGTTCCGCGCCTCGCCCTTGTTTTCCGCCTGCCGCAGGTTGCGTGCCTGTTGACAAACGCCCCGTTTCGAACAGGAAAGGAACCGCGAATGGACGCGAATGGCGAGAAGCCTTGCGCTTTCGATCCCGCGAGGAGTATTCGCGTCAATTTGCGTCCATTCGCGGTTGGACCGATCGGGCATTTCAACAGGTTGCTAAGCTCTCCTGGCCAGTCTGGGAGGCTTCGCCGAATTGCCGCCGGCTGGTGCGGACGAGGCTTTTGTGGTGTTCTGCTGTCCAGATAAGGGACACAACCCGTCTTGCCTGCTGGCGGCGGAAGTGTGGTGTTCAAGAAACAGGTGGTCATGTTTTTAACAGGAGGCAACGGAGTTCAACAGAGCTTTTATCTCCGTTCTCTCTGTTTTCTCCTGTTCAGGTTTTGGCCGCTCCGTTTGTGAACGAACACCGCAGTAGGTCACCGCGGGATGACCGGCAGCACCAGGTGCGAGGGGTGGTCGCGGTCATGGAAAACGCTCTGCTTGGCAGGCAGAAGTTCGGTGTCGGTCCCGAAGGGTTTGCCGCTGTTTGGATTCCGGTCGAAACGGGGGAAGTTGCTGCTCGATAGCTCGGCCCGGATGCGATGGCCTCGGCGGAAGAGATTGCTGGTGACCCAGAGATCGATGTCGAACTGCTGGGCCTGGCCCGATTCGAGGAGCACCGGCTGCTCGCGGCTCTGGCGGTATCGGGCGCGGATGATGCCATCGCACAAATTGTAGGCCTTTCCCTCGGGATGCACGTCCACCAGCTTGGCCGTGAAATCGGTGTCCGGCGCGCTGGAGGCCCCGTAAAGGACCAGCTTGACCGGCCCGGTGACTTCCACATCTTGATCGAGCGGCGCCGTCGTATAGACCAGCACATCCTGGCGCTCCTCGACCTTGGTTTGGTCGTAGGGCCCCGCCGGCGCGCCCACGAGGTTGTTTCCGCCTAACGACGGGACCGGATTGTTCCCATCGTAAGTGAACCCGTCGGCGGCCTCCGTTTCCGGCTCAGTGGTGCTGAGCGTGCCGTCGCCTTTGAGCGAGTTGGCGTGGCCGGCTCCGTGCAGAAAGTAAGAGACGTACTGGGTGCGTTTGAGCGGCCATTCGCCCTCGCCGCGCCAGCGGTTTTCGCCCATGACAAACAGATAACAAACCGGCCAGTCTTGCACGCCGGTCTCATGCCCCTTGAGCCAATACTCGAACCACTGGAACTGCAGGTCCCCCCAATTGAGGCTGGCCTGGGCGCCGAAGTCCAGTTCCCCCACCTTGCGCGCGCCCACCCCGTGGGTCCACGGTCCCATGACCACAAGCTGATTGCGGCGGACCTGCCGGTCGTTCGAGGAAGCGCGCACTTTGGCCACCAGCTCGATGGTCGTCTTGGAAAAGATGTCATACCAGCCGCCGATATTGAGAATCGGCACGGTCACCTCCGGGTAGCGGTAATCGATCCCGCGCTGCTTCCAGTAGCTGTCGTATTGGCAGTGTTTTACCCAGTCATCGAGATAGCCAACTTTCTTGTCGAACTGATCGCCGAAGGACTGCAGAGGCAGATGCCGGTAGGCCTCCTGCAGTTTCGCGCCATCCAGCGCCACGCCGCCCACCGCCGCACCCCAGCCCATGAGCAGCCCGAGTTGGAAGGCCCCGCCGGGATAGGCCATCTCATACGCGTTGGCGAACGGCACGACCGGGACCATGGCCTTGAGGTAGCGGCTCGCCTTGGGTGCTGCAGCCCATTGCGTCCACCCGACATACGAGCCGCCCGCCGTCCCGATTTGCCCGTTGCACCACGGCTGTTGGCCCGTCCATTGCTGGGTGTCAAAACCATCCTCGACATCGTAGCGGAACGGGTCCCACACCCCCTCGGATTTCCCCCGCCCGCGGCAATCCTCGACCACCATGACATAGCCGGCGGCGACGTAGCGCCGGGCCTCATCCCACTTGCTGTCCGGCCGGCCGTAGGGCGTGCGCTGCAGAATCACCGGAAAGCGGCCTTCGGCCTTGGGGCGATAGACGTTGGCAGCGAGCCGGACGCCGTCTCGCATCGGCACCTTCACCTCAGGCTCGAAGATGAACGGAGGCTGGGCCTCCTCGGCCAGGAGGCAGCCGGCAAGCAGCAGCGGCAACCCAAAGGGCCAAAGAGGCGATCTGACGAG
>Ga0187889_10004764_pt1 | contig 10997 bp, 13 predicted proteins | sample June2016WEW_7_10_2_FD_132992 | JGI IMG/M metagenome (GOLD analysis project Ga0187889, IMG submission 132992) | Peatland microbial communities from SPRUCE experiment site at the Marcell Experimental Forest, Minnesota, USA - June2016WEW_7_100 | ecosystem: Environmental > Terrestrial > Soil >... | reverse complement strand
TGTTCTGCCTCTTTCAATCCGATCCTCTACCCCATACCCTCCCCACCGACGCCGCCCCAGCTAGCAAAGCAACCACCAATCATCGACCTCAAAGCTACTTTCCCGGGTTTGCGAAATCGCTGGGACCTTTGTGGCCCTCATTGTATCCCACCGCGCATTGCGCTACCATCTCACAAGCAGTTTTCAATGACGAATAGGTGCCCGGCGGCGTTCGATGAGAAGTCCCATACCCGTGGCATTGTTCATCGCAGGCTTGTTGGTCTTGGCCTCATTGGGTTTCCTTTTCAAAGTCGTTCTCGGTCGTTACGTCCTCATATTTCTTCTGGCCGTTGTCGGCCTCTCGTTTGTGGTGAGCCTCGTGGCCTTTCTGCTCTTCATCTTCACGGTGCCACTGGACACAAGCCAAAAGGACTAGGGGGAGCGGATGGAGATTGGTAAACGGCTTTATGAGCTGCGGGAGGCCAAGGGGCTGACCCAGGACGCCCTCAGAAACCGGGTTGGTTTGGCCCCTACTCGCATCTCCCAAGTGGAAAATGGGCATGTGACCCCATCGCTCGCGGTCCTAGAGAGATGGGCGAAAGCCCTGGAGGTTGAGCTATACCAACTTTTCTTTGTTGGGGACGGGAAGCCAGAAGCTCCCAAGCTCCCGGAACACATTCCTGTCCAGGCTCAAGAGCGGTCGCTGCTAGGACTCTTTCGCCAAATGGCCTCCGAAGATAGGTCGTTGCTGGTGTCCTTGGCTCGCGACATGGTTAGGCACATGGGCAAAGGCGAGTGAAGAAGGGAGGGCAAACAACCGTGTGCAGGCGCCAGGCTCGAGTTGTAGAGGTGGAACTCCTGTCAGGCCACAGGGACGCCTCGTTGGGGGCAACGATTCATTCTGATAGGCACGACATTTGGCGGGAGAAGCAGTCGCAAGGTATGGCGACTTGCCGCGTGGGGCAGAAAGAGATCCCTCACCCGCCAAAGCTTGAGACGAGGGGCGCGTAGCAGCGATGCCCTGGACCAGGTGGTGTAGGGACTACAAGGAACGACAGGACTCTCGAAGCTGAGATGCTGACGTGAGCCCAGGCACTGCCGGACTGAGGCACGGGGCGGGGTCCTCCCGAGGGTACTGGTACTTTAGTGGGTTGCTATTTGTCGCGCAGGTGAGTATGAAGGGAACATGCTTACGGGAGGAGGTATGACTCCACCTGGCATACATATGATCGTCGAATGACTACACCGCTCTTGCGGTGCGCACCTTGGCAACGCCCCGCGGACGCTGCCACGGCGGAAACGACGAACACCTGAGACGGGGAGCCGGAAGCGGTTCCCCGCTCTCGTTTTATGCAGGGACGGTCCTGATGAGGTATCGTACGGAGGGGCCACACTACCGCCTCAGCTTCCAACTTCAAGACCTAGCAAGGTCGGTGCAGTGTTTGGTGGTCTGGCTGGGCGTGAAAGTCTTGGGGGGCTGCCTCCGGATTGCAAGGGCCATTTTGAACATGCTTCTAGAAGCCTCTGCTGAGGTTGGGGAGTGGTTTATACGTGTTAGCCCCGCCGTGCGGAAAAGCATCCGCTCCCGCTTCCGCGTGTGACGATGTGCAACCGGCGTGTGGATTCCTCGGTGTCGAGGGCAATTAATTGAGACAAGGGAACCGGCATTGTTGCCAGTCCCATAAAGCGTGGGTAGTGTCCTAAAATCCCTTGATGCGAGCTGCCTGAGTTACAGGTTTGCAAAGATGCACATTAAACTCTATTCTCGCCCTCTGCTGGTTTGTCAATCCGGAGTCAGCTTTACTTACGAATCTGGGGCACGGGTATGCCCAGCCGCACTTTGAGCACTCGTAGTAATCGACGTAGCCATCTTTTTGGACGTGAGGCTTCATTTTTCTCATGCTGCCGCTTCCTCTGAGGCGTTCCGACCTTCCCGCAAGAGTTCTTCGATGCTCCACACATGGTCCGTCAATCCCGCTTCCATGGCGGGGGTTACACGAAGGGTTAGGTGGACGCGACACATATTATGGTCCATTTTCAAAGTGCTGTAGTCCTATTTTCCGGGTAGGGCGTTTTATCAGGTCGAACCTTCCACATTGGGCACTCCCCGGACAGGCACTCCCCAGACGCGTTGCTCCCGGGCGATGCGATGATATAATGATGGATTCTCCGATTCGTCAACGGCGGTCTGAAGGAACGAAGTAGTCGTTTGAGCGAGGACATCGACAGAGAATTGCGCGATCGTTTCCCCGTCAGTTTGTGCAGAACTTCACGTGTGCACAACTCAATTGTGCACACCTGCACTCGTGCAAAAACTCAGTTGTTCAGTTCTGCACGTGTGACGGATTTTTCGCGGCGGCATTCGTAGATACGGACGGAGCCAAAAGAGGTTTGAGTCGACATAATCGTGGTGGCTCACAGTTTTGTAGGGCCTGAATTGCGCGCAGACTACTACATCTGCCGGCAAGCGACCCTTTCCGCCTTTTATCTTAATTGATTTGTTACCTTCAGCCACGGCACTCTGGCCGTAATAACTCTTCAACGCTTTTAGGACATCTGCCTTGAAGTTCGACCAGCCGTAAGAAGCTGGTGTTAGCCTTAGAGATGCATTTTCGTTGCATTTCGGTGCGCACCGCGTTAGTGTAGTTTCTGGGACGTGAACTCTAAGAAAACGGGAGGCTTTATGAGAACCCATAGAAAAGCCATAGGTGTTCTGATCCTTGGGTCCTGCCTAGGACTGTTATTGGGCGGCCTGTTTCTGCAGGCGCAAGATAACGGATTTGGATGCCTAAAAGTGAAGGCCCACCCCCGCGTCGCCGGTGTGTTCGTAGATGACAAATATGTAGGACCGGCGGCCAACCTTGGCTCCGTACTTGTGTATTCAGTTCCAGCGGGCGAACACGAGATCACATTGAGGGATCCCCGATACCTAGACTTTTCTACAAAGGTGAACATCGAGGCAGGCAAGACAACCACTCTTTCCCAATCGCTGCAGCCGGGGGTCGTTGTTCCCCCTCCTTACGGCACACTTCAGATTCAAGGTGGAAGCTGCAAGTTTGATGCTGTATTCGTGAACGACAAGTTCATGGGCCACGTGGGCGAATTCAACAAAATCGGCCAAGGACTGCTACTCAATCCCGGCGAGTATACCGTGAAGGTTGTTTCAGCTGCCGGGAACCAAGAGCTGGAAGAGAAGATCAAGATGGAAGCAAAGAAGACCACGCGGGTCCATGTGGGCTGCTAGACCCGCTAATCGCTGCGATTCGCTAAGAACCAGTGAGGTGCAATTCGGCCCGTCTTCAAAGGAGGAGGGATGTCTGCCTCCGGCAGTGGAGAGGGGCCAGGATGCACGTCTATGTCCAGCTTCGCCAAGCCGCGGCCACGATCCGGGTATCTTCGGTTCGGCCTTCCGGGGCATGGGCTCCGCCATCAAGCCACAGGTGGTGGCTGCAACGGGCGGCTCCTTGGCAGCAACGCGCCGAACGCCCTCCACCCCGCTCGCAAGGCGCGGTAGATTCGTGGGGCGAGCCAGGCAAATAGTGCAAGGAAAGCCAGCACAATGCCCGCCATGATCCACGGATGCTTCACCAGCATGTAGAGACCGCCGGCCACAAATGTGTCCTCGACTAGACTCAAAGCGATGTTGCTGAACGGCGCCGGACTGTGATTTACCGCCAGCCGCGTCGCGGCTTTCGCGGAGTGCCCGGACAAGGCCACGCCACCAGCCAGCAGGAACAACAACACCTGATACACGGGCTCCAAGTTCGAGAACAATAATGAAGTCAACAAAGCGGCTCCGATCGGGCGGATAAAGGTATGAATGGAATCCCAGGCACTGTCCACCCAGGGAATCTTGTCCGCAATGAATTCGATCGTGCACGCGACACCCGCGACAATCAGGACCCGTGTGTCCGCGATCCGACGCAGAATATTCCAGCCGGGTATTGGTTCAACCCGAATTGTTTGACGACCGCGCCCCCCTATACTATGATGACCTCACCGTTCTACTACGAGGGCATGCGCGGGCCGCGCTATTGGGACCTTGACTCCACTTTTGTGAAGTCCTTCAAGATCACCGAGCGCTATAACCTCGAGTTCCGCATGGAGCTGTACAACCTGACGAACACGTTCATCCCCAGCGACCCCAATGTTTGTGGGGTGACCCAATGCGGCAGCGTGGGGGGGCCTGAGCAACTGGATGGCACTCGACAACTACGGCCGCGAAATCCAGTTTTCGGTCCGTTTACACTTCTAACGCGGGGGGGCTTTTACCCCATAAGGTGCTTTCGTCGTGGCGGTGCTCACGGGCATCGTTCTTGTAACCACCCCTGCCCATATCTCTTGCAAAAAACTCTCACTCTCCCTCGGCACGTTGCACCTTGGGGCTTTCTGCGTAGACCTCTGGCCTGGATTTCTCACCACGCTCTAGCGTTTTGAGCTGGGTCACCGGAAGGGCGGGGTTCAAACCCCAAGGCAGTAGGATAACAAAGCAAGTGGTCACAGAAGGATCTACTCGCTCGTCTCACTGCAAGTTGTGGCCGTGCAGATAGTTCCGGCGCTTTTGGGGATTCCGCCTGAAAAGTCGGCTTCCCATCGACAATCCTGGCGTTTGGCTGGGTTCCGGCGTGGGAAGGGCGTCTCCCAGGCGGAGTCCGGAGGGCGGCCCAACCGGAATTAGAGGATAGTTTCCGAGTGGCGTGATTCGGTCACAACGCGTGGACACAAGCCCACTCAGTACTGAAGTTGCTCGGTCGGAATCAGCCGGAAGGCCCACTTTGTCCTTTGCGGTCCAGAGCAGCTACTCCGGGACCATCCCGATCGATCCCAGCCACGTCTCAACCAGCTGAGGCCATGCGGTCACGGGAACCTTCGTACGTCGGAGCCCAAAAGCGTGCCCGCCCTGTGCATACAAATGCATCTCTACGGGAACCCCAGCCTTTTTCAGGGCAGCATAGTAACTTAGCGAGTCCTCTACACGGTCCACGTGGTCATCCTCGTTCTGCAGCAGAAACGTAGGCGGCGTCTCGCGGGTAATATGAGCAGCAATGTCCGGATTCAACGCGAAACTGTTATCGGCAAGGGAGAGATGTCCCGGATAGATAGCCACCGCGAAATCCGGGCGGCAACTTGTTTTATCGGCCGCATCGACAGCCGGGTACAAACGGTGCTCAAAATGCGTGCTGATCGCCGCCACTAGGTGCCCGCCTGCCGAAAACCCGAGCACTCCAATTTTGTGCGGATTTATATGCCACTCCGCGGCATGGAAGCGTACCAGCGCCACCGCCCTCTGCGCATCTTCCAAGGCCATCGGTGATTTCGGATACGGCCCTGATCTCGGCTCTATTCCATTGCCCGGCACGCGGTATTTCAACAGAACACACGTGATCCCCTTTGCGGTCAGCCAGTCACACACCTCCGTTCCTTCAAGATCGATAGCTAGAATCCAATACCCGCCGCCGGGAAATACCACTGCCGCAGCCCCCGTATTCTTGCCCGCTGGCGAGTAGACCGTCATCGTCGGCCGCGAGACTCGTTCCACGTATGTCCACGGCTTACCGGCAACCAGGTGGTCCTTCTCTGTCGTCGTAGAGGTCTCCGACCCTGTTACCGGCTGCGCCTCAGGCACAGCCCCGGGCCATATCGGCACTTGTGTGTGTCCCGGCGATGGCTGCCACGCAGATGTCTGGGCACTCAGTTCCCTAAAGGCAAACAGAGCGCAGAGGGCGACGATTAAAGCCTTCGTCACGGTCATCGCAGGAACAGTATACAGCGTACCGGCAAGGCGAACTATCGTCTGAGTATGGGTACTGAGAACACCCTGCTATCCGCGTACTGCCAGGATCGTTAAACTCGGAGGTTACACCCCGCCATTGACGTCGATCACCAGTGAACTTGAAGATGCCAGCCCCAAAGCAAGTCGCCGCCTCTCACACGAGTGCGGCACATTCGGGATCTGGCCTGAAAAGTCGGCTTTGCGCCCAGTGAGTTTTTCACCGCTTCTTGCTCGCCGCACACTATTGGATCTTGTTTCGGCACTTTCCGTTGTGTCGCGTGACAACCAACTCATAGCAGCAAGCAGATTCATCAGTAATCGCTCCCACCCGCCTTGCACGGTCCCCATTAACCAATCTTCTTCCCAATTAACAACACGCGTGACGCCGGTGAAAGTCAGCGCATGTGCCACAAAGGAGGTCCTGTGTTCGTCGAACTCATGCCGCTTCTTGCCAGCCGCACTGTGCTCATCACAGTGGCCAAGGTGGATGACAAGACAATTCGTGTTAACGTCATTCCCGCTCTGGCAAAGGCCGACGAGAACCGCTCGGCCTAGTGAGGAATCCCGGCCAGCCCACCGTTATCCCAGCGGAAATCCCCCTTCGCGTGTGGCGGGGATTCGCGAGTGGAAGCCTCCAGAAAAACTCTGCGTCGAAGGAATGACCTGCGCCGAGGCATCAAGCAGTTACCAGATGGTTCAGGAACAGAGTCAAGTATCGCTTTGCGCTGCTTGTGATCAGGAAATGCTCGCGGACATGTTCGTGACCTTGCTCCCCGAGCCTCGTAGCGATCGCCGGGTTGGAGAGCAGAAAGCGGATCTGGTAGGCCGTACCTTCAACCGAATGCGCGAGCAGGCCCGTTTGTTTGTGAATTACCTGAGTGGGAATGCCGCCCACGGCGGAGGCGACGACGGGTTTCTTCTTCCAGAGCCCCTCCGTTACGGTCAGCCCAAACCCTTCCCGCAAACTTTTCTGAATGACGATCGTGGACCCGCGTTGCAGCGCGTTGATTTCCGTGGCGCTCCAAGGAGGCAAATCGAGGATGTGAATGTCGTTGTCGCCTGCGGCGGCTTCCCGGACCTCGGCGAGAACTGCCGCGCCCTCCGGGTCGTCACTGGCACCCCCTCCCGCCAGAACCAATTGGCAATCAAAGTAGCGCTTCACAATTTGATAGGCACGCACGACCCCCACGGGGTCCTTCAGGCGGTCAAAGCGCGAAATCTGGGTCAGGACGGGGCGGGTGGGATCGATATTGAAACGCTCGAGGATTCCGCGAACGAATTCCGGCTCCAGTTCACGGTTTTTTTCCGCCAAGGGATCGATGCTGGGGTAGAAGAGATATTGTGGGATGGAGAGCTGGCGTGAGAACTCCGGGGAAGAGAAGATAGCGCCGTCGTAACGATTGACCCAGGGCTCCAGGAACTGCCACACCGTCGGATTCGGCCGCGAGAGGTCGATATGGCAGCGCCAAATCCAATGTCCGGACCCCTGGCGGCGAGCTTTGATAAGGGCAACGGGCTGGGGATCGTGGATGACGGTCAGCTCACCTTCCATCTGGAGGCGAGCAAGGTTCTGCTCGTTGTACGCGAGGAAGATTTCAAAGCTCTCCGGCGGCATGTCATAGGGGCCTCCATGCAGAGCGTTGTGGAACGCCTTCGTTATCTCGAAGAAGTCGTTTCCTCCGGTGATGACGTCCCAACGGATTGCCAGGCCCAACTCCTGGAGAATCGGGACCAGGCGGGTCAGGATTTCCGCAACACCGCCGCCCACGGCCGTCGAATTGACCATTTGCACGGTACGGCCTTGAAGGGGAGCAGCCAGCGCTCGCAACTCCGCCACTTCCGGATCGCCGAGCACGGCCCTGTAATCGTCAAGATGGATCAGACGCGGAATCGGCATGCCGCTGCTCATCGAGTTAGCTCCTCGTCCGCCAGCTTGATAAGCTTTGCTCGAGCGCTGTCAAGCGTGTTGGTGTAGATGTCCACGCGATTGACGCGTTGCGCCAGGACGCTGAGACCCAGGCTGCTAGCCAGCCAGTTCGAAAAGTCGTTCGTCCCCAGGTGTAAGCGCAGGCGGGAGGCGATGAAATGGTAGTGGAAGGACGCGTGGCTCAACTTTTCCAAGCCCGCTCGAAATTCCTCCAGAGTGTGCGCTTCAACACCCCACGGAACCGCCACTTCGATGGCCGCACAGAAATAAAAGGGTTCGAAAGCTTGTTGCTGAGCAAGCTGCAGGTTGCTGGCGCAATATTCCGACACGTTGCGAAGAAGGTCGCGGCGAAGTTCGGCAAGGGAAAGATAGTCGCGGATGTCGAGTCCCGCCAACTGTTCCGCCAACTCCGCCCGGTTGCACGCGGCCAGGACCCACTGGGCAAAGTCATTCGAGAAGCCTTCAGTGAGGAAATGATGACGGCTCAGGGTTTGAAAGGTATGGTAGAAGATAGATGCGTCGCTGCAAAGCTCCAAGCCTTCCGACAGTTCCGCGAGGGTGCTGGCCTTATGGTTGCCAATTCGCGTCAGGTACGACGCGGTGACAAAATGAAAGGGATGTTCCGCAACTTTCATACGATTTCTACCTCTAATTTCTGGAGGAATACGTTCACTTCTTCGGGATCACGTAAAAGATACCGAGCCCGCGTCCGGAGATTCTTCCCCACGCGGACGGTCAGTCCACGGGGCAGGACGGCGAAGGCGCGCTCGTCTGTTTGGTCGTCACCCACAATTATCGGGAGCGTGCTGGGAGGCTCTTGGGAGAGAAGGGCACGGATCGCCGAACCCTTCCCGTCGATTTGATGGGGGAGAATCTCCCACACCTTGTCGCCTCGGACGATGTGAATGTGAGGTCCGAGAGTTTTGGCGACATCCAGGACAATCGGGCGCGCCAGCCGAACTGACCATGGCGCCGCGCCGCGGTAGTGAACGGCGAGGCCAAGGCCTTTGTCCTCCAACCAGATTTGCGGGATCTTGGAAAGACGTTGCTGAAGGAGTCGCCGGGCTTCGCGGACAAGCCCGCGCTCTTTATCCAGAGGGGGGACGTCACGCCCTTCCCAACCGTGCAAACCGAGCAAGCGAACGCCGGGAACCGGGACGAGCTTGCGAAGGTCTGCCAGCCGGCGGCCACTGATTACATAAAAGGTGAGGCGCTTGCACCTTGCCAGTCTGCGCAGAATTTCGCGCCATGAGGGGTCCAAAGGTGGCACGTCAGTAGGCCGCTCGCGAAGGGGGACCAGGGTGCCGTCGAAATCCACAAATAATGCAAAGCCCGGGGCCGAATGGAGCGAGCGGACAACCTGCGGCCAGCAGTCGAAGAGATGGCGTGCTCCGCGTCCGCCGCGCACGCGCGACGATGTCCCGCGGCCCTTCCTGATTTCCCCCGTCGCGTTTTTCCTCTCACCCTGGCGGTTGTTCACAAGCAGACGCTTCCCCTTTTCCCTGCACCCTTTGCAAGCTTTCCGGGCAGAGGTCCCTTATCGGTCCTGCTGGCGATCGGTTACCAGTGACGGCGAATCGAGACGAATTTCCGCGAGTTCCTTGATCAAGTCCGCCGCCCACCGGTAAATATTGAATTCCCGGATCACTTGCCGCATGCGCCGCATCCGCGCCTTTTTTTCTTCGGGATCCATTTCCAGCCCGAAGCGAATGGCCTCAGCTAACTGCTCGACGTCGTAAGGGTTCACCACCAGGGCGTCGCGCAACTCACCGCTCGCTCCGGTAAAAGGGCTGAGGATGAGAACGCCCCCCTCGTCCTGTCGCGCGGCAACGAATTCCTTGGCCACCAGGTTCATGCCGTCGTGGAGAGAAGTCACCAGGCACAGATCGGCGGCCCGATAATATTGTTCGATCTCGCTGTGCGTGTGGTGACGCTTGACGAAAACGATCGGGCGCCAATTGCCTTTCTGCAAGCGCCAGTTGATTCGATCCACCTCGGATTCAATTTCCCCCATCAGGTCCTGGTAGCACTTAATGTGCGTGCGGCTGGGCGCGCCGATCTGCACAAACGTAAACTGCCCCTGATAGATGGGGTATTCTTCCAGGAAGCGTTCGATGCCTCGAAGACGCTCCAGAATTCCCTTCGTGTAATCGATACGGTCCACGCCAAGACCCATGAAAGTCGCTTCCACGCCCAATTCCTTGAACAATGCCGCGCGTTCCAGATAGACCGACCCGGATGGGGTTCGGGAATCGCTGGCGGATTCCGATAGGGCAACGCTGATCGGAAACGGCCGCACCCGCGTGAGATGGTCGCGCCGGTTGACGATAAAGTGTTCCCGATCCACGCGCGCCTCCAGCGAGCCCTCCACCGTTTCCAGAAAGTAGTTGCAGTGGGCTTGGATATGAAAGCCGACGAGATCGGCCCCCAGTAATCCTTCGAGCAGGTCGCGCTGCCACGGACAAATTGCGAAGGCCTGCGGGTTCGGCCAGGGAATGTGCCAGAAGATGGCCACGCGAGCATCCGGGCGCCGCTCTTTGAGGAGGCGGGGCAACAAGGCAAAGTGATAATCCTGGGCAAGTACCACGGGCTCTACTGTTCCTGCCATTTCCTCCAGCAGAGCATCTGCAAATTTGCGGTTCGCCTGTTGATAGTATTCCCAGTCTGAAGCCCGGAACGTGGGGCGCGTGTGGGCGATGTGACAGAGGGGCCACAGCCCCTCGTTGGCAAAGCCATAGTAGTAGCCTTCTTCTTCCTCCTTGGTCAGCCAGACGCGGCGCAGCGTGTATTGGGGTTCGTCGGGAGGCACACGCAGACGGTCGTGCTCCGTCACGGCTTCGTGGTCCGCATCGCCGGCCCCGTGGGCCACCCAGGTTCCCTCGCAGGCGCGGAGAATCGGTTCGAGCGCAGTGACGAGACCGCTGGCGGGGACAATCACTGCCACTTCCTTCCCGCGCCGCATGTGCATATACGGCTCGCGATTGGAGGCCACGAACAAGCGCCTTGCCCGGAGTGTTGTTTGGACATGCAAGCGCAGCCGTTCCGGCGTCCAGAGCGATTCCCCCGCGGCCCGCAGGCGCGCCTCTTCCTCGGCCGCCTCGCGCGCCGTCTTCAAACTCTTCGCCAAATGCGTCACCTCTTGTGCCAGGCGCTTAAATACATCCGCTGCGGGTAGACTGCGACTCTCCATCGGCCTCCCCGCACGGAGCTCGTGTATCCATTGTGCGGTTTTGGCAATGGGCCCAATAAAACTCCAGCGGATGATGAGAAGCGTAGCCAGGGCAATAAAGAGGGTCTGGACGAGGACCCCGAGGAAGG
>Ga0187889_10004762_pt1 | contig 11001 bp, 6 predicted proteins | sample June2016WEW_7_10_2_FD_132992 | JGI IMG/M metagenome (GOLD analysis project Ga0187889, IMG submission 132992) | Peatland microbial communities from SPRUCE experiment site at the Marcell Experimental Forest, Minnesota, USA - June2016WEW_7_100 | ecosystem: Environmental > Terrestrial > Soil >... | reverse complement strand
GGCCGTCCCTGGGAACGGCGGCTCCACCAATAATCCCCCGACTTTTACCGCTCCGAGTACGCGCTGCAAATGCACGGTTGGAAGGAAGACGTTTAGCACCGGTTTTTCCGGGTAAGGGTGAGCCGCCGGCCACCGCACTCCAAGTCAGGGCTGCCGTACGACCCGGTAGAACCGCTCGGACCCGCTGGTGGAAGAAGGGTCATCCACGGCAGCGACGCTGCCGGTCGAGCTAAGGGTCACCAGGTTGGTGGCCGCTGACCAAGGAAGGGCAAGGTCAGGCTTGGCCTGGACGGAGTAATTGCCGCCAGGCACCGCGTTCCAGGAAATCCGGGTGACACCGTCCACCAGGGCGACTTTGGCCCTGATGGGCAACTCGGCGCGCACGAAATAAACGTCCTCCTCGCCGTTGAAGGTGGCCGTGTAAGCAATGCAAGCGCCTTCGTTGAGCGACACCATACCGATGTAATCGCCCATCTTCTCTTGCATCGGGTAGCCCAAGGTGTGATCGAAAGGCGGACTGAGCGGCCGATTAGGGGCCCAATTGCGACCGCCGTCTTCAGACCACGAGTAATAGAGTTCCGAGTGGGTGCCGTCGGGGCTGTGGCGCGTGTCATTCCAACAGGTGTCAATGCGGCCGTTGGGCGCCACGGCCAAGGTGCCGAACCAATGCCAGGCGTTTTGAGTGCTCGAGTCGTCATTGATCCGCACCGGCGCGCTCCAGGTTCGTCCGCCATTGGTGCTGCGGGCAAACATGACGTTGGCCAGGTTGCCCGGGTCGTTGGTGACGGTGCAGAGCACATAGACATTACCTCGCGTTGGCCCGCCCGATTGATCGACCGCCACCCACGGCTGGCCCAACAAGCCCACCGGGTTGACGGCCGCGCCATAAACCAGCGGTCCGCCAAGATTGGCTTCGGCAGTCAGATCAAAGACCACCGCGGTACGCCGGTTGGCGGCGTTGGTCGCGCGGTTGACCCAAAAAGTCGTCCCGTCCGTGCCCACCGTATAGAGCTCGCCGTTGGGGCCGACGGCGGCCGTGCCGAAGTAGGGCTGGTTGGGCATCAGGATGGGCTGCATCCAGCTCAGGCCGCCATCAATGGACCGGCTGAAGATCTGATTAGAATCATTCGTGAAATTATGAAAGGGGCTCCAGGTCTCATAGATATTGCCGCGCCCGGGGCCGCTGGTGGCATCGATGGTCATCCAGGGCTTGTCGCCGCCCAACGCCAGCCCCAGCGACTGCCAGCTCGCCCCGCCGTTGGTCGAGCGCCAGAGGTCGCAAAAGTAATAGACCGCATTGGTCTGGACACCCAGGTAATAGAAACTGCCGTCTGCGTCGGCGGCGAGCACCGGATCGCTGCGGAACGTGCCCGGCTCGAGGACGCCGGGGAAGGCCCAGTTAAGCCCGCCATTGGTGGAGTAGGCCCAACCGGCCTCGCGGAAGGCATCGCCCACGTGGTTAAACTGCCGCCAGCCGACCGCGATACGATTGGGGTTGGTCGGATCGATGCACAAGGACGGCTCATTGGCGGCGTCGCCCAGGATATTCTGGCCGTTGGCGTCGACATTGACCTGATAGCTGGTCCCGTAAGCGGTGGCAGGCACGGCGCCCCGCAAGTCCCACGGGCCCAGGCCCATCCAGCCCCACACCAGGAGCAGGCACGCTATACGCGCTGTTTTCACGATCATCACCCGCGCAGCGTCAAGGGCGATAGCGCCTGGCCACAACCCCGTTGGGGTTGGCGGGCATCGCCGCGCGATTACCCGGGGTTGGCGCTGCGCCAACCCCGGGCTTTGGTGCTCAACCCCGTTGGGGTTGGAGTTCTCCGCCACGTTCCAGCTCATCCTAAGCCTGATGGACAAAGCGCCTGCAAAGCCGGGGAATTCTCGAAAGGCATTGGGGCTAAGCGGCATGTTCATAAACCCAATAACACTGGCATCATGATGATGTAGCTGAAGAATACCGTAAGCACCCAGCGGATGAAACGGCGGTATTCTGTCTTTATGCCGGCGACGACGGGATCGCCGAAATCGTCTTTTGAATAGAGCCAGCGCACCAGGCGGAATCCGTTGTGGCCTGCGCAGCCAAGAAAAGGAATGCAGACAATCTGTTCCCACTGCCGAGGGTGGTAACTTTTCAGGTATGAAGTCAGACGACGCCCCTCCACGATGTTCAATGCCGTAATGGGCAACCACGTGCTAAGTGCATAGGCCGTGGCAAGGCCGAAAAGCCACTGCTCGCTGGCACCGAGAAACACAGTGAAACGCAGCACGAGCGCAACTGTTGCAACGCTGAGCCACGCATACCAGTAAATCCTGAGGTTTGACGCCTGGTGAAAGGCGGAATCGTGTTCGTTCATGGCTCAGAATCGATACTTCGTGCCACCACATCGGGGGCTTACCGCTGATAGGCGGGCAGGACCTGGCGTTGGACGGCCAGGGCCATGACGGCCATGCTGGTGGTGTAGGTTGGGCCGGCGCCTTTGGCTTCGTCATCTACCGAGGCATCGAAGGAGCCGTCCTCGAGTTGGTGGGGCAGCAGGACGGCTTCGTATTTGGGGAGGTACTTTTCCCATTCGTCGGGCAGGGCGCGGCTGATGCCGACGGCGTCATAATAGGCGCGGTAATAAAAGTGCTGAGTGTTCCAGGCAATCGGGTCGGCCCAAATGCGATCCATGATCTTCCTGACGGCCGGGATTTTCTCCTGGTGGCCGATAACCAGGGCCAGCAAGGCCAGGCCGCGCAGGGCGGGGTGTTCGTCATTGGGATCGGTGTAGCCGACCTTGCCCTCGGGGTTGATCATTTTTTTGGTGTATTCCACTGCGCCGGCGATGACGTTTTCGGGCACGGGGATGCCGACCTGCTGGGTGGCGTGCAGGCCCATGAGCTGCCAGCCCGAGAGGCTGAGGTCGGAGTCCGTCGCGTCCGGGGCATAGCGCCAGCCGCCGGCGTCTTTGGCACTTTTCTTGACGAGGGCGGCGTTGATCGTGACCTGGGCGGCCTGCTTGAGCGCCTTGCGAATGAGTTCGTCCATCTCGTCGTCCCGGGGCATGCCCAGGGCCTCGGCCAGCATGAGCGTGGCCAGGCCATGGCCGTACATGCGGCTGCCATCGGCCTCCCCGAAATAGCCGTCGGCGTTTTGCTTGGAGAGGACGTAGTTGATGCTCTTGCGAAGCCAGGGCCCGTACTGTTTATCGGCAGGCGGGTAGCCGGCGGCAAAGTGCGCCATGACGGACATGGCGGTCAGGGCCATGGGAAAGCGGTCGCTGGCCGAGCCGTCAGGCTTTTGCTGGCGGCGCAGATAGTCGAGCCCTTTCTTGACCGCGCGGTCGCGGGGCTGTTCGGTGGTCAGTATCTTGAGCACCTCCTGGTCGGATGGCTCGGCAGCGCCGAGGGGCAAGGAGGCGAAGGAGGGGATGAGGAACATGAGGGGGAGCGTGAAGCGTTGAAGCAGGCAAGCCAACGGGGTTGCGAAGCCGTGACATGCCGATGGGCGCAGGTCTGTTTTGGGGAACTGGGTTTGTTGAGCTGGATGTTTCCCCTCGCGGCCCTCTCCCCAGGGAGAGGGAGCAGCCAGGGCCGGTTCCCGAACATTCCCAGACCGCTGGATAAGGGGCGGTGAACATAAACGGTGCGCGGCTTCAACCGCAACGCGGTTGTGTAACAAAGCCCAGGGTTGGACCGCAGGGACAACCCTGGGCAGCGGCGATGAAGGGGCCATCAACCCCAACGGGGTTTTGGCCGGCAGGGAACGCAGGCGGCTGGTTTTTCCCCCACGGGGCCACAACCCCGTTGGGGTTGATGGGCGTTGCCGGGCGATTACCCAGGGTTGGCGCCGCGCCAACCCTGGGCTTTGCTGCACAACCCCGTTGGGGTTGGAGCCGGGAGGCTGCTTCTTAGCCTGACGCGAATGGGCTGAGGCGCAAGCGGGGGAGGGAGTAAGAGGATTGGCAGTCATAGATTCCATTAGTTGGAGTTCAGTTTTTCATTTCCCGCGCTGAGTCTTTGGAAGTAGGCGCGGATGGCGGCTTGCTGCTCGGCGGTGAAGTGCTCGATGCCGCTGCTGCGGACGGCCTGCCGGAGGCGTTCGTTGAGCCGCGCCCATTCGGCCTTATCCATCCCTTTGGGAGCCGCCTCGGCAACGGCCATGCCCGCCGCACCTTCCATCTTCACGCTTCTGTGGTTCGGGGAGTTGGCCGCTGTCGGATCCTGGAGCTCCTGGGATGCCAGTTGAGGGGCCGGATAGGGATTGAGTGCGGCCAGGTCGCCGAGGGCGGCATCCATGCGGAGTTGGCGGGCGGCATCGGCGAGAATGTCCGAGGCATCGTTATAGGGCTGGGACTGTTTGGGGGCGGCTTCGATGCCGGAGAGCGATTCCTGGGCGGCGCCGGCGGCAATTTCCTTGGGGTTGGCCGAGTCGGCCCAATCGGCGGGGGGCGGGGCGAGTTTGGTCATTTCGTCCAACTCCGAGGCCAACGGCCGCCGCTTCGGGTTTTCACGGGCGGCCTGTTTGGCGAGGCCGGAGAGGTCCTCGAGCCTGGCAGCCAGGGCCTCCTGATCGTTGGGAGTGTTGGCGGCCAATTGTTTGAGCCGCTCGTAGGCGGCCCTGATTTCGGCCTGGCGGGCTTCCTCGCCTTTTTGACCGGCCAGTGCGGCGGCGCGGTCGGCGAGCGGTTGGAGCGTGGCGGAGGTGAGGCGGACGGGCGATGCGAGGAGCACGCCGAGGTCCTCGCCCAGAAAGTCGTAGGCCACGGCAGTCTTGGGGTCGGCCTGCCTAAAGAGGCGGGCTGCCTCGAGGGTGATGGCCAGGCGCGGCCAGGCGAGTTGATTGGCCGATTCGGGCGCGGTCACGGTTCGTTTCTCGAGGGCTTGGGTTTGATCCCGCATCGGAGGGGGGATGGCCTGGGCCAGGCTCGGAGGATTGTTGTCGGCGCGCATGGCCAGGTCGCGGAGTTCGCTGGCGGTTTCTTTGCCTTTGGCGGTTTGGGGAGCATCGCCGGCCAGGGACTGGAGCCGCGAGGCGCCCTGGTAATCGCCGGCCACGCGCTCGACCTTTTCGACAGCGGCCACGGCCGGCGCCATTTTATCGAACGTCACGGTCAAAGCGGCGCTGTCCTGGGCCTTTTGGGCGCGGGCAAAGGCGCGGGCAGAGGGGAAAGCCCGGCGGGCCTGGGCGGCAATCTCCTCGCGGTTGATGCGTTCCTGCTGGTCGTTCAACTCGCGGTAGCGGTCGGAGATTTCATTCAGGCGCCTATCGACACGGCCGGCCAGGTCCTCCTTGCTGCGATCTTCGTCGAGCGTCTTGCCCAGCTTCTCGACAGCCGGCTCGAGCTCTTTCTCCGCCTTAGCGGCGGCGTTGAGGGCGATGACGCGTTGGGCCAGGGTGGCGTCCCTTTGTTTTGCGGTCTCGAAGAACTGGCGCGCGGCCTGGGCGGCGGCCTTTTCCAACTGTTTCTCCCAGGCCCTGGCGAGGGCGATCTTGGCCTGCTCCGGGTCGGTGCGTTTCCTGGTCTGATTATAGGTTAGCTGGCGAAGTTCCTGGTTGACCTCGCGCAACTCCCGGATGGCATTCTCGATCTGTTTGAGGGCGGCCGAACCCTCGAAACGCCAGCGGTATTTCTCGAGTTCCTCGCGCAGGATGCGCTGGGCCTCCTTGGAGAGGCCGGTCAGGTCATCGGCCTGGGCCTCGGCGGCCTGAGAGTCTTCGTGCTTCCAGAAGGCGAAGCCGGCGAGGTTGGTCGAGAGGCTGGCGGCCAGCGGGAATTTCTCGCGCAGCAGGCGCCCGAGGTTTTCATGCTGCGCGAGGTTGGTCATGGGGACGAGGGCGGGGGGCACGGTGGCCGGGAGGGCCAGGCTGTTCTTGACGCGATCTTTCAAGGCGTCCTTGACGAGCGAGTTGAGGGCCGGGTCGTTGGCCACCACTGCGGCCTCCGGTCGGCGGGCCGAAGGGGGCCGCAGCCAGAAGAGCGGCACTTCCTGCAATGGCCGGCCTGTCCTGGCCGCCAGGAACTGGAGTTTGGACTCGCTCCAGCCCTGGAAGAATTCAATGACCAGCGGATGCCAGCCGGAGGAAAGCGTCAAATCGGCCTTGTATTGCGTGGCGGGGTGGGCGCTCCAAGCCCCTGAGGGCAGCACGGATTTGCCGTCGACAACGAGCCGGACCCCGTCATCGGCGACGCAGGCCAAGGTCCAATCGCCGGAGTCGGGGATGTTGATGTCGCCCTCGTAGCGGCAGCTCCACTCGTTGCGGTGATTGGCCGGGGCGTAATTCTCGAAGGCGGGCCGGTCGATTTTCTGTTCCAGGGTTTTGCCGGCCAGGGTCATGCCTTCAAAGAAGGTGGCCAGCAGTCCCGAGGCGGTGTCGGTGATGGGGGCGATGAGGTTGGCCGGGCCGCGCAGGACGGGCAGGCCGCGTTTGTAGCGGCCCTGGGCGCTTTCGCAACGGGTGGCCAGGACGTCCGTCTCGAAGGCCCCCTCGAGAACCGCGAGCACGTGTTTGTAGTACTCGAGATCGGTCAGGGCCAGGCTGAACAGTTCGCGGCCCTGGTCGAACACATCGAAGACATTCGTGCCAGCGGTCCGCTCGATGCGACCGCAATTGTCGAGCAAGACCTCGCGCTGCTGCCGGCCCCAGGCGGCCAGAGTGGTTCCGAACCTGTAAATGAAGCGGGCGTCGGACAGGTTATTGGTCTCCGACTCGGCAACCAATTGGTTGCCGATGCGGTCCAGTTCGAGGCCAAACTCATGCAAGCGGCTCTCGAGCAGGACCAGGGCGGGGCCTTGGGCGTTGGGGTCGTCCTCGGTGTAGTTTCTGCCGATGGACAACCACGAGGTGCGGGTCTGGTTGAGGTAATCAATCTGGGAGTCCATGGCCGAGAGGAGTTGCTTGAGGCGGGCGGCCATCCGGGCCTCGAGGGCTTTGTCCAAAGCCCCAATCGTGACGGAGACCGGGTCGCTCCGCGTGGTCTGGTCCCGCACATCGGTGGCGACCACCAGGAATTGCGCCTCGTCGCCGGTCAGCAGGCTCAGCTCCGCCAGGTTATAATTGAGGGCCGCGCTGATTTGGCGATCCGAGAGGACGCTGGTCCGCGGCGAGCCGGGCTTGAGCGGGAAAAGGGTCCTGGCATCGGCCTGGGCCTCGTGGTTGAGCACCACGAGGTCAACGCGCTTGAGGCCGACATCGTCGCCGGCCTGAGCGACCAAGGCCAGGACTTCATCCCGTTGAACCATGCCGGAGTCGGCGCCCGCGGCTTCGATGCGGGCCATGGGCGGTTCATCGGGCACGGGCCGCAGGACCCACTTTTGCGCTGAGTCGGCCTGGAGCTTGTTGAGGCCGGTCAGGCGGAGTTGGTAGGTAAGGACATTTGTGGGCCGCAGGTCCAGCGACAAACGGTTGCCCTCGACTTTGAGTTTTTGGGGCGGGCAACCCTCCGGCAGCAAGTCGGCTTGGGCCACTTTTTCATCGGCCGTTTCGACCGTCAGCCGGAGGCGGCTGCCTTCCAGGAAATCCGCGCTGCCGCCTTCGGCCAGGCGGTTGGTCCACTGTGTGTAAGCCGGGGGCTCAATGAGCAACTGCATCCTGGCGATTCGGGGGGGCAGATCGAGCTTGACCGTGAAGAGGGGGCTCTCGGCATCGCCGGCCTGGGCGAGATAGCGGAAGCCCTGGGACACCGCCGGGAGGTCCACCACAAAACCACTGGTTGCGCCGCGCGTCATCGAGACGGATTCCTGGAAACCGTCCTCCCAGGTTACCAGCAGTTTCGCCTGGTCCAGGGCGGTGTCGGCAGTGACCTTGATTTCCAGGGGTGTGCCTTGTCTGATGCGGCAGTCGCCGGGTGTGACGGCGAGTTTGATTTTCGACAAGGAAGCCGTCGGGGCATAAGGGTAAAGCGCCAGCCGCGCGCGCGGCACAAAACCGGGAAGCAGGCAGGCCAGACCCAGCCCCAGGCACAACCCGGCCAGGCCTTTCCAGGCCCGTTTGGCCGGGGCGCTATCGACCAGCCCGGCTGGGTCCACCATGCCGATCTCCTCGGCCGCAAGGGCGATGGTCCGCCCAACCATCCAGGAACTCACTCCGGGCGGCTGCGACTGGGCCATTTCGACAGCCGAGAGGATGCGCTCATGGAAATGGCCGCCCGCCGAGATTTCGAACTGCCCGGCGATGCGCGGCAAAGACCAGGGCCTGAGCCACGGCGGGCCGGCGCGCCACACCAGCCAGGCCGCCGCCGCGGCATAGTTGGCGCCGGAAAGCCAGAGACGCCAGAAGACCCGCGGCCTAAACCCCCACTCGAGGAGCGCCACCAGCAAAAGGCCCAGCCCGAGGATCAGCAGCGCTTCGGCCACGCCGCGCAACAAGAGCGCGAGCCTGCGCCGACGCTCGAACTGCGCCAGCCGGGCCGTGATGGGCGAGGGCAATGCGTGTGGCTGCATCTAGCGTCCTTGAGCGCTGAAACCCGAGGCTGTCAGATCACGTCCCGCTGCGATTGCGAGGAATATCGGCTGGGCCTGGTGGGCTGAATTGTGGCGCGAATTGAAAATTGAAAATTCACGAAGAGCGGTCCCCGTCCTCGGGGCGCGGCCTGAAATGTTCAATTTGCATTCCTCAATATTTTCTTTCATTTCACGGGTGAAAGTCTCGCCTATTTTGCCTGGCCTGCCAAGCGGGTTATGTTGCGAGGGAGGGCAGGCGGCGGCGGTGGGGAGGGGAGTGGAGAGGCAGCAGGTCAGGGGTAAGCCGCCGCACTTTTTTGCTGCGAACTTTCCCGTCCCGGCGCACCATAACCCCATCCCTTGTTATGGGTCTAATATGAAGAACAATGCGAATGATGGGAAGAATGGGAGTGATGGGAAACATTCTTCCCATTCTTCCCATTCCTCTCAGCCCGTCCAGGAGCCCGAACGGCTGCTTCCTCCGCGGGGCGATTACCAGACTCTGCTCTCCTTCCAAAAAGCGGAGGTTGTCTATGACATTACCTTCCGCTTCGCGCACAAGTTTCTCTCCAAGGGCGACCGCACCATTGACCAGATGATCCAGTCTGCCCGCTCAGGCAAGAAGAACATCCTGGAAGGCAGCAAGGCCGCACTCACCTCCAAGGAGACCGAGCTCAAGCTAACCAACGTGGCCCGCGCCAGCCTCGAGGAGTTGCTGGACGACTACCGCGACTTTCTGCGGGCGCGTGATCTGCCGGTCTGGGACAAGAACTCCAAGCAAGCGCAATACGTCCGCAAGCTCGGCCGCAAGACGCCGCAGACCTACGAGGATTATCGCGAGTTTGTGGAGACCCGCCCGCCGGGAGTCGTGGCCAACATCGCGCTTTGCCTCATCCACCAGGCCAACTACTTGATCGACCAGCAACTCATCCGTTTGGAGAAGGACTTTCTCGAACAAGGCGGCCTGCGGGAACGCATGACCCGCCTGCGCTTGCAGCGCCGGAACAAACCGCCACGGCCATGAATCCCCCTCGGCCACATCAATCACCTGATTCGCATCCTCCACCCCATTGACGCCCTGGTCCCCCTGCGGCACTATCCGGTCATGGTGAGTGAGACCGAAAATCAAATAAGAGAGAAGTAGCATGGCTTATCAACTTTTCACGAAGGTCGCGTTAAGAGCGGATATCCCGGCGCACAAGCTGCGGCGGGGCGACGTCGCCACGATTGTGGAAGCGCATCCCGGCCGGCCTGGCCAGGAGGCCGGCTATTCCCTGGAGGTCTTCAACGCCGTGGGCCAAACCATCGCGGTCGTCACGGTGCGCGAATCCCAGGTTGAACCGCTGGCCAACAATGAGGTCCTGCACGTGCGCCGACTCGATGGGGTGCCAGCTTGACCGGGCCCGGCGAGGAGCACCCGTGGTGACCGCCGGACGTTCCGCAACGGAGACCCGATGAGCAGCTTGGTATGATAACCGAGGACACCAGCGGCACGTCGGTCTGGGGCTGTTCCAGGTGCGGCGGGCCAGATCTCAAGGACTGACGCGCCGTGCCTGACGCGCCGCGCACCCCGGCCGGCACGGCCGGAGAAAGTCAGCCATAAGGTTCCAGCGCGTTTTGGCTGATGCCATGCCGGCCCAGATCATCTTGACAGCATCTTCTGTCTGCATCATGATGCTCTCGTATGCGAACGACCGTTACGCTCGACAAAGACGTTGAGCGGTTGGTGCGCCAAGCCATGCCTCACCCTTACCCGGAAAAATTAGTGCTAGACATCTTCCTTCCAACCGCGCAGTCTTGACGCGTGCTCGGAGCGGTAAAAGTCGGGGGACGATGGGTGGATAGCCGGGTTCTGGAACGGCTGAGCTGCCGTTCCCAGGGACCAACCCCTCCGCCGCGCCGCCAGCTCATCGAGGAGTTTTGTCGCGCCGTGGGCTGGCGCGATGCCACCGGGGAAGTGGCGATCAGCTCTGCCAGCGCAGCCTTGCGCCGGTTGGAACACCGCGGACTGGTCCAACTGCCCCCGATGGCGCCGCGGCGCCAGCCCACGAGGCCCCGCGGCCTCTCTGACGATGACCAGCCCTTGCCGCCATTGCCCAAGCTACCGCCGCCGGGCCGCGGCGTTGTCGGATTACGGTTGCGCCTGATCGAAGATGAACACGATCCGGCACACCGGATTTGGAATCGGCTCATCGTGCGGGAGCATCCGTTGGGGCGCCGTCCTTTGGTGGGGGCTCAGTTGCGTTATCTGGTGGAGTGTGACGCCGGGATCGTGGGCGCATTCGGGTTTGGCCCCCCGGCCTTTCATCTGGAATGCCGGGACAAGTGGATTGGCTGGAGCCTCCAAGCCCGGCAGCAGAACCGGGGCAAGGTCATCGGCTTGTCGCGCTTCCTCATTCGCAACAAGCTGCGGGTGCCCAATCTGGCTTCCCAGTGCTACGGGCTGGCGCTAGGGCAAGTGGCGCAGGACTGGCAAGCCCGCCATGGCGTGCGGCCGGTCTTAGTCGAGACGTATGTGGATCGGGTGCGCCATGAGGGGCGCTCCTTGGCCGCGGCCAATTGGCGGCGCTT
>Ga0187889_10004758_pt1 | contig 11006 bp, 9 predicted proteins | sample June2016WEW_7_10_2_FD_132992 | JGI IMG/M metagenome (GOLD analysis project Ga0187889, IMG submission 132992) | Peatland microbial communities from SPRUCE experiment site at the Marcell Experimental Forest, Minnesota, USA - June2016WEW_7_100 | ecosystem: Environmental > Terrestrial > Soil >... | reverse complement strand
ATGCTGAATGCTGAACTTTTCCAGTGCGCCCGGCTGCATATGAACTTTCCTTCCTGGTGCCTCCCACCCTTCGGCCTGGATAAATTTAAAGATCCGGGGCGCTACAGGATACTCCACTTTGGTACCCGCCTTCCCGCGCCCTGTCTCAGACCACAAAGGTAAGGTAAACATCAAGCGGAATGACTTCTACCCCTGAGCCGCTTAAAACACATCGCCAGGGCTCAACAGCAAGATAACTTGCCACTATACGCCCTTCCGCTAATCTTTCCATATGGTTCGTATATAGGAGCCTTTGTAAATGGGACTTGGATTGGGATTCTGTACCGGGTCATAGTCAGTTTGCGACAGCAATTCGCGGACGGAGCATGACCGGCACAAACATCTTCTATTAGGGGGCTCCTCACGAGATGGGTAGAGTAGAGATGTGACGCGGTGGCGTTAGGTTCTGCATATCTGTTACCTTGCCCCAAGAAATCGGTGAATAAGAGCCGCAATAGCTTCGGCTTCCTCATCCAGTGCGAAGTGACTTGCATTCAAAAGATGAATTTCAGCGTTCGGCAATTCACGACCAAATGCTAGCGCCCCGGCAACAGTGAACAATGGGTCATACTTACCCCAGACAACCAAGGTCGGCGGATGATGATCGCGTAAATAAGCTTGCCAAATAGGGTACGCTGCGACATTCGTCCGATAGTCAAACATGAGGTCGAGTTGAATGCGATCCATTCCCGGCCGTGTTAGAAATGCGAACTCATCAGACCACGTGTCAGGGTCGATTCTCTCCGGGTTAGGAACACCGGCAACATGGCGCTGACGTGCGACCTCGATAGAAAGAAGAGCTTGACGTAGCTCTTCTTCATGTGCAGCGCGATCTTTCCAAAATGCTTTTCGGATGTCCCATGCTTCCGATAATCCTTCGAGGTGTGCTACGGTGTTTTGAATAATGAGGGCTGTGACGCGCTCTGGATGAGCAACCGCCAGTCGAAAGCCGATGGGACCTCCGTAGTCCTGAAGATAGATCGCATAGCGAGTGATATTAAGATGGTCGACGAACTTCTCCACGCAATCCGCAAGATGATCGAACGTGTAAGAAAACTCTTCCGGCGACGGCGCATCGCTGTGGCCAAAACCAGGATAGTCAGGCACGATGAGATGGAATCTACCTGACAGGAGCGGAATCAGCGTAGCGAACATTCGAGAAGACGAAGGGAAACCGTGAAGCAGCAAGATAACTGGCGCATCCCTCGGCCCGGCCTCACGGTAGAACATTTTGACACCGTTAACCGTCACGGTCTTGTACTCCATGTTATCTACTCTAGAAATCGGTTTCCATTGAGTAAGCGTTGCTGTGAGATGCGCCTTTCCTGTTTCCGATGATGTGGTTGGCATGGGTTTTTCCTCCGCATTGGCAAGAGCACACATTAGGACCGTAGCAAAAATTGAGAATCGAATAATCTTCAAAGTAATTCTCCTATTTCTTCGCGCTCACAATTACATTCTGGTCCTTTTAATACCAATGCCTCGGAACCTGCGGTAAGGTGTTTCAGGCCGTGGGCGTTGCCCTCCCGCCCACCATCCGTGAACTGTGAACCTCTGAAAAAAGAGAGGGCAGGTAGTGCCAAGGTCGATGCATGCACTCGTAATATGCCGGTTTTACTAAATAAGTTTTTGTATACTGTTAAACTTCAGCCTGGCTGCCCGGCCAGGGAAAACGGCTGCATTAGAAGCTCCAGGAGAGGCGATAGCGGGAGGGCCAGGGTTTACCGTGTGGACTCAATGCTCATCTGGGCAGCTTTCGGCATGACACACTCCCCCTTTTTACCCTAAATTTCAGATGTAGGTTGGAAATAGGGTTGGAAATCAAAAAAGAAAGGTTAGGCCGAATGACCTAACCAATTGATTTTAATTGGCGTCCCCAACCGGATTTGAACCGGTGTTGCCGGCGTGAAAGGCCGTTAACAGACTTTTCCCACCATATACCAAGCCATATCAAAACCCCTTAATTTCACGACATTTTCCGATTTACCTTTTTTCTTGACTTACCAGAAAATACCCCTAAAATTGACCCAGATGTTGGGGATAGTGTTGGGGGAAATATTGGGGTCAGGAGCGCACCATGCCAAAGAATGAACGAATCAAAACGCCTTATCCTGGGGTCTTTTTTGTCATGGGGAAGGCCAGCAATGGCAGACCAGAGAAAATTTATTATATCATATACCGCCGCGGTGGGAAGCTGATTGAAGAAAAGGTCGGTCGGCAATATAAGAACGATATGACCCCGGCAAGGGCGTCGGCGGAGCGAACCAAACGCATTGAAGGTGCCCCCAGCAATCAAGAGCGCCGGGAAGAGGCGGAAAAAACTAAATGGACGGTTGACCGGCTTTGGCAAGAATATGGAGCCCATAGGCCAACCTCTAAAGCTTGGCTTACGGATCAGGGGAGATATAAGAATTTCCTTCAAGCTGGCCTGGGGTCAAAGGAACCGAAAGACATTGTGCAGTTAGACCTTGACCGGCTGCGGATCACTCTGTCAAAGACTAAGAAGCCTCAGACCGTTAAGCACGTTCTGGTGCTCCTACAGAGGATTATCAATTTCGGGGTGAAAAAGGGCCTTTGTCCTGGCCTGGGATTCAAGATCGAAATGCCCCGAGTGCATAACCTCAAGACAGAGGACCTAAGCCCGGAGCAACTTTCAAATTTAATGGAGGCCATAAGCCAAGATCACGATATTCAGGCGGGCAATTTTATGCGAATGGCCCTGTTTACCGGTATGAGACGGGGGGAGCTATTCAAATTGAAGTGGGAAGATATAGATTTTGACCGCGGTTTTATCCACATTCGCCAGCCTAAAGGTGGCAAAGATCAGACCATTCCCTTGAACCAGGCGGCCAGGGACCTATTGGAAGATCACCCCCGCGATATTGAATCACCCTATGTGTTTCCAGGGCGTGGGGGGCGGCAAAGAACCAGAAGCCCGAAACGGATTGACATAATAAGGGAAAAGGCCAACCTGCCCAAGGATTTCCGGCCCCTTCACGGTCTGAGGCATACTTACGCGTCAATGCTGGCCTCAAGTGGGCAGGTGGACCTTTACACCCTGCAAAAACTCTTAACCCACAAGAGCCCGGTTATGACACAACGATATGCCCACCTGAGAGATGAAACATTAAGGCGGGCCTCAGACCTGGCGGGGGACCTAATAGGCCAGACTGTGAACGGTAAGCGCCCCCAGGTAATTAACGGGGGCAAAAAAGAATAACGATTTTCCAGGGATAGGGAGCGCGACCCAACAAGGCTGGAACCCGACCGGCCATCCCTGGAAATCATCGGGAGCCGGTAAGGAAGCTGGCAAATGTCTTTTGATAATTTTCCTTTTGATAAATTTCCCCCTGAGGAAAAATGGCGGTGGTATATGGAGGGTTTAAGGCGTAAGCCGGAATTTCGGGCGGAATGTGATACGGCGCTTAAGGACTTTCTAGAGAATCAATATAAGAATGAAATGGATATTTTAAAGCAATACCCTGAAAGATTTGGGGACCCTTATAAATCTCCTTTCGTTATGCAGGCTTTTTTAAATTCCCGGCAGGGGCAATCATTGGGCGGACGGTGGGGTTTTACCGAAGCCTTGCATTATGATTGCCTCGATTTGCAAGATTTCCCCTTACACATGGATTATCAAACAGCTTACCTTGATCCTAAATATGATTATTTGGAAAAGGGAAAGTTGCTTCATATAGTTGTAAACCTGAACGCCACGAAAAAAGAAATTCTTGCTTGGGTAGGGAGCTATATTGATAAACTCAAGAGAGGTCATCCCCGGGGTGTGTCAATTTCCGATACCCAAAGGATTTTTCAAATTTACGATATGCGGCAAGAAGGTAAAACCCTCTTGCAGATCACCCGAGAATTTCATCCTCATATAAAAGATAAAAGCCCAGCGATTGATCCTGAAGCAAAAAGTCTGTATAAGAACGTACTCGATGCTTATCGAAAGGCGGCCAAAATCATAAAATCAATAAAACCGATTGATTAAACTTCTATACCACAAAAAGAGGATACCTCTTTTTGTGGCTTGTTTAGCTTTAATTGATTTCCCATAATGTCCATCAAGGTTGATGGACTTTTTTTATTTGGGAGGCAACGCTAAATGAGCCAGAACCCCAGGTACATTGATGAAAGGGAGGTAGCCAAGATCACAGGCCGGGGCCTACAAACCCTTCGTAATGACCGGCACAAGGGCCAAGGAATCCCTTATGTGAAGCTTGGCCGGTTAGTTCGCTATCGGCTGCAAGATGTCATTGATTTTCTGGACTGCCGCCTGATTCAGACGCGTCCTTTATAAAGGCGGCTGACATGGTAACTGTGGAAGCCATCCGCCAGGCCCTTACCTGTGGCAACCCCGGCTGTACCTGTAGCCATCTCCCCGGCTTGGTTCATTGCCCGGCCCATGAGGACAACACCCCTTCCCTTTCGGTTGCCGAGAGCAACGGCAAGATACTGGTGAAATGTCATGGGGGGTGTTCTCAAGATAGGGTGATAGCTTCTCTTAGGGAAAAGGGGCTTTGGCCTTCAGGCAATGGTGAACGAGGGAAGGCCCAAGGGGGGCGGATCGTGGCCACCTATGATTATCAGGACGCCCCCGGCAAATTGCTTTTCCAGGTTTGCCGCCTTGAGCCCAAGAGCTTTCGCCAGCGCCGGCCGGATCGTAAGGGCGGCTGGGTTTGGAACATGGCCAGGGCGCAGCTTGTCCCTTACCGGCTCCCGGGATTGCTCAAGGCCAACTGTATTTTCATAGTTGAAGGCGAAAAAGACGCGGATCGGCTGGTGGCCTTGGGACTGGCGGCTACCTGCAACCCCGGAGGCGCTGGGAAGTGGCGCAAGGATTTTGGCCGGTATTTTCAGGGCAAGGCGGTAATCATCCTGCCCGACAATGACCCGCCCGGCAAGACCCATGCCCAGTACGTGGCCCGGAGCCTTCACGGTATAGCCGCCAGCGTCAAGGTGGCGGAGCTTCCCGGCCTGCCATTGAAAGGCGATGTGTCTGATTGGCTCAAGGCCGGGGGGGCTGTAGAACAACTCAAAGCCCTGGTGGAAGCGGCCTCCGAATGGCAACCACCCCCCGTGAAACCAGACATTATCGTCACTGGTCAGTTCCTTCAGGAGAAGTCAAGCCAGGCATTGCAGGCCCTTGAGACTGCGAACTCGCCGGCCTTCATTTTCAGACGGGCCGGGACCTTGGCCCGGGTTTGTGAGGATGAAAATAGAGTGGCGCATATCAAAAACCTGAGTGATATAGCCTTGCGGGGGATTTTGGCGCGGGCGGCTAATTTTTTCAAGGAAGGCAAGAAGGGAGTTGCCCCAACTTCTCCCCCAATGGAAATTCCAAGAGACATTCTCGCCCTGGGGGAATGGCCCGCCTTCCCCGCTTTGGACGGCTTGGCGATGTGCCCCATTTTGCGGCCCGATGGTTCGCTTTTTTCCCTGCCTGGTTATGACTCGGATACCCGGCTGTTTAATGTCACCCCGCCTGACCTAGTGCCCGCGATCCCCGATAGACCCACAACAGAGGACGTGAAAATTTCTTTGGGATACCTTTTAGAAATTGTTCAGGATTTCCCCTTTTTTGAGGATTCGGATAGAGCTAACGCCCTGGCTCTAATGTGTACCTTGCCTTTACGTCCAGCTATCCCCGGTAACGTGCCCATGGCGGCCATTACCGCCCCGGCCCCCGGAACCGGGAAAACATTACTGGCGGATGTAGTGGCCCTGATAGGAACCGGCAAGGTGGGACCAATGGGCGGCGTTTCGGGCGATGATGATGAACTTAGGAAGGCCATTACCGCCCGCTTACTTTACGGCGATCCCATTATTTGTCTCGATAATGTGGAGGGACCTCTCAGGTCCCCGAGCCTTTCCCGCGCCTTAACATCGGTAATTTGGCAGGATCGGCTTTTGGGCCAGAGTGCCACAGTCCGCTTGCCACAGCGGGCGGTATGGATTGCGACTGGCAACAACCTTCAGTTGCGGGGCGATCTTCCCCGGCGCACCTTTCCCATTCGCCTTGACGCTCGCCTGGCAAAGCCTTGGGAGCGCCAGAATTTCAAGCATCCGGGGTTGCGTGATTGGGTCCTCTGTTATCGGGGCGACTTGCTGGCGGCGATTCTTACGCTCGCCCGGGCCTGGTTTGTGGCCGGAAAACCGGAGCCTGAAAAGTCCTTGCCGGTAATGGGCGGCTTTGATGATTGGGTTAACATCATTGGAGGCATTTTGTCTTTTGCCGGAATACCTGGATTCCTTCAGAACCTCAAGGCATTTCACGATCAGGCAGACCTTGAAGGGCCGGAGTGGGAAGGCTTCCTTAATGCCTGGATTGAGGTGGTAGGAGAGCAGGGCAAGACCTGCCAAGAGTTGACTGCCATGCTCAGGGATAATTCTGAATTTGTGGCCACCTTGCCGGATAACCTGCAAGATGTTCTGAAAGACCCTGAAAGGAGCTTTGAACGGAGCCTGGGCCGGGCTTTGGCCAGGAAGGAAAAGCGGCCTTTTGGGGAAAATAACCTTGCATTACAACGTATTATAAATCAAAGGAAGCTAACGTTATGGACTGTTTCTCCCCTTAAATAGCGCGGGTTTCTAAAATGAGTAAAATAATTGTAATTTCAATGAGATGTTAGCAAAGCGCGGGGTTTGCGGATTTCTCCCCTACCTTACGCATGAAAAAAAGTTGTGTGAGAAATTTTCCATATAGGAATGCCGGGAAAAAAACCCGCAAAACCCGCAAACCCGCGAGGCAAAGAGGGAGGGGGGGTAAAAATTCTTTGGAGGTTCGCCGCCTGAGACCGATGGTAGGTTTGCTGCATGTAGCCGCGTAATTGAGCAGGGGGGGGTAGGCGGGGCCTTCCCGACCTTAAGGTTTACGAGGATCACAAGGCTCATTTCCTCTTTACGGGAGACAAAAAAAACGGGTGTCGCAAAATGTCGCTTTTGGGTTAGATACGACATTTGCGACATGTCATTTCAATAGGAATGTTAAAAGCCGGGCAAGGTTCCTCTCCCCACTGTGGGGGAGGATGAGTTATCACTTTATTTCTACTCAGCCTCCTTTTTCTCAAGAGGAGTTGCTATAACTGGCTTGGCGGGCTCTACTGGAACCTTTGATTCTAAAGTTGGTTTTGGTTTCTGGGTTTCTTGATGCGAGGTTGTTTTTTCACCAGCTTCTATGGGCTTTAACAAAGCATGAGCAGGATTGGGAGTCAGGCTATAAACTGCCCCTGTCCCATAATCGATAAGTCCGCCGAGGATTACTCCGGCTCCTGCCAATGTTGGATATACCGTCACATTTTCGGGGTAATAACCATCTTTTGAAAACTTTATATTTAGGCTTTGATTTCGTTTAAGAACAAATTGGCAGGGAGTTGTACCTTTTTCTCCATCTGACAATTCAGCTAATGCCCCTGAAGGCTCGCTTGTGACATATAAAGGTTCCTGAGTTCCTCTAATCATTGTAGCACAACCTTGTATACTTATGAATGCGAATAACAAAAATAAAAACAGGACATACGAATTTTTTCTCATTATCATAGCCCTCTCAATATAATTTTTATCCGAGATTATGCGACAACATGGGCCGCCGCAGTCAAAAAATGGTTTTTGGGAACCCTATAACCGAGATTAACCCACGCAAGTGTTTATTCCTTTTTAGGCGGAGGCCCTGCCGGAGGTTCCTTCGGAGATAGAGGTTCCGCCGGGGGCTTCTTCGGTGGTGGAGGCACATCAAAGCTCTCCCTAAAGGGTATCTCCTTATCCCTTGTTGCCATCACAATCTCCTTTTTATTTATAAATCTATAAAGCTAAAATAAATTAATGATGCTGCTCCAGTTAGGAAAGATAGTATTGACATTATATTTAAAAACCTTATCCAGACATTATATTTATTCTTTATTTCTTTGCAGTCATAATAATAAGCCTCTAATACCTTTATCCCTTCTGACGCAGCATATTGGCTAAGCAAATACGATATTAAAATTAAAATTGCGGACATGCCGAACCCAATCCATGCAATTAATATATATTTCTTGCTATATGGTTCAATATAAGGGAAAACTTGTTTAACAAAATTTACTGAGAAACCAAGGGCACCCGCAGAAAGAGTTAATATTGCCTTGGCGAAAGATATAGACCCTTGAAACTTTGCATTAGTTAAAAAACTCCTTTCATTAATATAAGTACTGTATTCTTTTTCAGTAATTTCTTTATTTTTGTTCATAAAGCCCCCCTTCATCACAGACCTTAATGAATCTAATCAACAATCGGCCAGCCGCAGTGGGCGGCAATGGCGGCGTCTATCTCCCCCATGAGGCGGATGGTTTCGGCCAGGGCCAGAGCCCCGATGGTGAAAGCCCATACTTCAGGCGATATACGACATTTGGGACATGTCGCATTCAAAGCGAATGTTAAAAGCCGGGCAAGGTTCCTCTCCCTACTGTGGGGGAAGATTGGGTTGACTTACTTTATTAAAGGTGAGCAAGAACTGCCCTCATAAAGTTATTTTAGAAGCCATCCCTTCATCGAATTGCGGCAAAGTTTCCTACCCCAGGCAACAGATCAACGCCAGTTTTTACATAGTAGTAGAAGGCATTTTTTACGTCGAGAGGCTTCGGGTCGCAACCGAACATATTCCCGCACGCCAACTCCATCCGAATCACATAGCTTCCTGAACCAGTAGGTTCTTTCGTTATGGTAAATCCATAACTTGGGTCCCCTTCTGTGGGGTTGAATGTCTGTATTAGAACATCTGTAGCCGTTTGAATCTTCCACTTCGAATGTTTGGCTATCCAAAGTTGAGCTCGTTCCCACTCTTGCTTACATCCGTTCTGACAGGTGATGCTGTCGCCGATATTGGCGGTTGGGGCCAGAGTTGACTGAAGTCTATTACTTACAGGGGAACAACCGAACAGTACCATTGCCATCATTATTACAATCGCAATAAGCTTCTTCATTTGGACCCCCTTTCAGCCGAAATTATGCGGCAACCTTGCCATCACAGTCAACAGGTATTATAGCACCCTCAATAATTTCTGAGAACATAAGGCAGTGCTTAGAAATTTACCCCTGTAATTCCCCACGAGGCAATTAATTTATCGGCCATCCTCCATTAGCGTCAATGGCGGCGTCTATCTCTCCCATGAGGCGGATGGTTTCGGCCAGGGCCACAACTATCTTTTGGTAGTGGTGAAGGTCCTCAAAAGAGAGGGTCCGGCCCTTGCGGTCCTTAAGCCATTTGTGGCAGACCTGATAGCCCCCAATGGTGAAGGCCCACACATCGGGCGGGACACCTTCAAAATATTGCTCTGAGTTAATATAAACCCGCCTGGCGCTGTCTTTATAGCGCACCCCTTCCACTACCTGGGAGCCGGGGACGGGGAACCCGGTAATGAAGGTTTCCAGGCGGGGGGATTCCATAAGGTGAAAGGAGGCCAGTTCCGCCCCCAGGCCCACCAGGGCCTTAAAAAGGGCCTTATTGCCGGTCAAGGGCAGGCGGGGGAAGTCACCTTTCAAGAACTCTGAGTACCGTTGCCGGTAGGTGGGCGAGTGAAAGACCGCATAGGCATAGGAAAACACATCTTCAGGGCCAAAGGTGGTTTCCAGATTCCCACGGCCATCGGGGATAAAGGCCAAGCTCACCTTGCCGGAAAGGTCCTTAATGAAGGCGGGGTTAATATTCGGAGTGCTATTTACCTGGTCAAACACTTTCTGAAAAATGAATAGGGGAAATAAATAATTACCTTCCTTCAAGGAAACCGTGTGATTCAACACCATTGACCTAGTACAAAATATATGCTCCCATCTTCCTATTTCAACATTGCGAGATGTGCATAAACCAATATTATTTCCCGCAAGCATATGATTCATTATCTGCTTAACTGTCCGCCATATTAATGAATCATGATAAAAAATTATTCTCTCATCAAAAGCTCTATAAAGGATAGGCTTAATGTACTGACCAATTTGTTTTTCAGCTTGAATAATTCTCCTGGCATTGGGGATATTCCACCCCTTTTTCATTGGAATACCTAATTTATCACAGACTTCTTTATCTGAATCTTTAGAATCTCGAAACAGATTTACACGCTCAATGATAGGCCCCACTTCAAAATCTGTTACAACGTGGTCCCGTGCTGTAGTCAATCCTACGCCATTCACCGGCATAATGTCTGTAATTTTCCAGCCCCGGTCGTATTCGGCCCGCAAGTCCGTATCTTGGGGCACAAAGAGGTAAAAGGGCGAGTGGGGCTGAAGCTCTCGCCAGGGCGTGGTGACGGCCTCCATTTGGGCCAGGACTTGGTTTTTGCTATCCCTGTTCCCCCAGAGGTCCGCATAATGCACCCTGGCAGGACCGGGAGAATCTGGGCTTTTCATGAATAGCCCGATAGCTACTCCCTGTTGAATGTCAAAGACGTTTTCGTCTTTGGAACCATCGGGGCAAACCTCTTTCTTCTTGGCGTTGCCGTGGAGGTTCAATAGGTAGATTTCACTAAAGGTTTGCATTAGCTGTTGCCGCATACCTCGAAAGGTAGGGTTGTCCAGATACCCGTGATTGGTAATCATGGCCAGGATACCCCGGCCTGTTTGGGTAATGCGCCACTGCCCCCACCTGAGAAACTTGACATAATCGTCTTGCAGCCATTTGGGGTTCTTTTCGCCCAAGGGCTTACCGTCAACCTGCCTATAGTCTTCAATCAATTGGCCAATGAAGGTCCGCACGGTCTTAACCGTTCCGGTCAACCCCACTTCCCGGCGCAAGCTGGCATTGGCGGAATGACCCGAATAAGGAGGATTCCCCAAGACAACCTCAATGGGGTCTTCCTTTTTGATCCGGGCGGCGCTGTTGCTTTCCTCAGTGATAAACCCGGCCAGAGGCAAGACCTCTGCTTTCTTAAAGCCCTCGTCTAAGGTATTGGTAAGATAAACCCCCAGGCGTTGCCCTGGCGGGAAGTCAAAGCCCT
>Ga0187889_10004757_pt1 | contig 11008 bp, 6 predicted proteins | sample June2016WEW_7_10_2_FD_132992 | JGI IMG/M metagenome (GOLD analysis project Ga0187889, IMG submission 132992) | Peatland microbial communities from SPRUCE experiment site at the Marcell Experimental Forest, Minnesota, USA - June2016WEW_7_100 | ecosystem: Environmental > Terrestrial > Soil >... | reverse complement strand
AGCAGAGCAGACCGCCGCCAATGTGAAAGGCTCAGTAAAATCAGGGCTACCGCAGAGCTTTTTGGTCGAATTTCGCGTCGGGTTATGAAATATCCGGGCTAACCCGCTGGAAGCCGACGAGGCAGAACGATAATTTGGGGGGTGACGCAGAACCACCGTGCGCAACGAGCGGAGAGCATCGAAAAACCGCAAAAACTCTGCACCATTTCTGGAGCCGCCGTTTGTGGCTGAGTCAATCGTTGGGTTGCAATACCGCTCCTCTTGTATAGATTACTTGCATGAGCCGCGTTGAACTGGCAGTGGAAAAGGTCAAACGCCTGGATGAAAACCAGGCGGAAGCACTTCTGGAATGACTTGACCTCCGAGAAAACCATGATGCTCTCCGCCAGCGGTTGGACCGGGAGATAGAGTCGGGGTTGGAGCAGTTGAGACGGGGGGAAAGGATTCCGGGCGCGCAGGTTCATGCCGAAATCCGCCAACGAAGCCGGGAACGGCGCGCCAAGGCAGATGGCTGAGTCATCACCGCACCATTATCGTTGCGAGGCCGGAGGCGCGAATGGGAACTGAGATGACATTGTCTGCGAGTTGGAGCGGCCCCTCGGGTTCTTCGACCAAATTGCACGCGACGGCCTTCCGAGCCGGCCAATGGCTGAGACGGAGGTGAACGGTGGTTTGTTGGCCGCTGACTTCCCAAAGCCGCAGGACCAGCGCCGGCCCAGTCTCGGCCTGCTTGGCGCTCAGCAGCAGGACATTCGGTTCGAGGACCTCGACGAGACTGCCCGACGGGGCCGGCAAGGGGGCGCCGGCCTTGGGTTGGCCGGGCAGAGCCAGGAGCGGATTGGAGGCGGCCCAGCCGAACTGAGCGGAGGCGGTGTTGTCGGCCTTGGCGCGGCTGGTGATCGAGAAGCGGAAGAGGTGCTCGCCGCCCTGGGCTGGCTTGTAGTTGGTGTACCAGTAATTGTTCATGACGTAGGCATAAAGGTGACCGTTGTTCATCGAGAGCCGGCGCGGCCACTTGCCGCGGTTGATGTCCTGGAAGCAGACCAACGGCGAGTCGGGTGAGGTCCAGGCGATAGCGGCGTCGCCAGTCTGGATTTCGACAAAGTGCTGGACGGCAAACCATCCCAGGCAAGCGCCGGGCAACATGCCGGTATTGGCGTTGACGATGCCGTCCGGGCACTCGTAACGGAAGGTGGGGTTTGCGGCGGCAAAGGGGAACGAGAAATAGACGGCCTCCTTTTGGCGGGTGGGAGTCTTGGTGAACCGGTTGGCAATGTCCACGCGCCGAAGGTGGTTCCATACGGTGACTTCGGAGACGAGGCGGGGGGTCATGGCAGCGGAGCTTTCAATAATCATGCGTTCGCCCAGGCTGCCAAGGCGGAGCCGTCGCAAGGCGGCCTTGCCGGGGGCGGAGATCCTGAGTTTGGCTTCGACGCCCGGGTCGTCCTGCACGATACTGGTGCCCTCACCCCCCGCCACATAAAGGTATTGGTTGAGGGGGTAGGGCGCCCGAGCATCCACCAACTCCCGGCGGAGTTCCTTGTCGAACAGGCTGGTGATGGCGCCGCTGGCGGGATCGAAGGTCAGGCGATAGAAACGGCTTTCGAGGGCGGTCCCCTCGGCCGGCTGCGGTTGCGGGGCGGGAGGGTCCGCGCTGGGGCCCAGCTTGAGGGTGCGGTAGCCGCAGGCCGGCACATCCTTGACCAGCAGAAGCGTTCCTTCCGCCGCCTCGCAGGCCAGGACATCCGGTTCGATGACCGCGGTCCCTTGGGGAAGCCGGACCTGGACCACTTCGGTGCGCGGCCAACTTGCGGAGTTGATGACGACGAGCGAGGGCCCCTCCGTACGGACCAGGCAGACGAGTCGAGCGGCGCCTTGCCCGAGCAACGACCTGGCCTGAGCATCCGCATCGAGAGCAAACTGCGCCTTGGTGTTCCACTGTTGCTTGGAAAACTCGCTGTCCGGCTCGGTAATCGAGCAATAGGCCCCCCAGATGTGCTCGTCGTAGAGGAGGCAGTTGCGCCAGGCGCTGCCAAGGGCCAAGGCCGGGTAAGGCTCCGGGGCGGGCGCAAGGGGCTGTGCCAGGGCAAGCAAAGTTTCGGCCTGGGCCAGGGATTCCTGGGCGTTGCGACACAGCGCCGTCTCGCGGGCAGAGGAGCCGGCGCCATCCTCCCAGTAAGCGCCGCCGCTGCCGCGGACCACGGGCAATTTGTCGCCGAAGCGATGCTCGATATAATCGAAAAACTCGTCGTTGAGCGAGAGAATCACCTTTGGGAACTCGTAATGCTCGTTCCAGGCCTTGGCCGTTTCGGCGAGTTCCCGGGTCAACCGTCCGTTGTCACCGAGGGCGCCATGGAGCCAGATGGCGTCAAAGGCATAGTTGGTGCGGCTGTCATAGTTTCTGAGCAGGCCCGGCAACCGCGCGCGCGCGGCGTCGAAGTTCAGGGTCAAGCTCCACTGAGCGGCCTGGCCGTACCCCGAGGCGAACATCATCAGGACGCGGCTGCCATCCGGGCCTTCCCACCAGCAGGGGCAAAGGTCCTGCATTCGTGTGAAAGGATAGGCGCGCTCGGGGTTGATGCCGCTGCTGAAATAACGGATGCCCGCCCCCGCCAGCAGCATCGGCAGGGACGCTTGCTGGGCAGGCACGTCGCTGATCATTGCGCTCCGGCATGGCAGGCCGTAACGGGTGCTGAGGCTGTGCGCAAAGGAGGTCAAACGGCACCCTGCTTCGTGCGAGCAGAGACCCGTCAGGATATTGTCATACAGCCCCTGGATGCCCAACCGGCCCGCCTTGGCAAAGCGCACAAACCGACCGAGCTTCTCACCCTGGCGCGCCGCGACGTAGTTCTCCGCCTGCCAGGCCACTTCCAGGTTCCACTTGAAATCGGGGAATTGTTCCATCAATTCGAGGGCCAGGTCCGTGTTCTCATTGTGGCGCTCGACGCACTTGGCCTGGAGGTCCGTGTAACCGATGTCCGTATGGGCGCTGGGGGCCACGAAAATCTTCCATTTGGTTTCAGGATTCACTTTGACCGTCGTGCCCCTGGTCCGAGTGCCGGACCGGGCGGTTATGGTGGCCTCGAACGGTTCCGGGGAGTCGGGCACGCCGATTTCCAATTCAAGGGCTCCGGCCTCCTGGCTCAGACGAAAAGTCCGGGGCCGCTCTGGGCCTGGCCGGCCAACCGCAGGGTCCGGCGCGCCGGCCTCCTGGCTCAGCCCGCCGAACCAAATCGGGTCTTTGATCGGCAGATCGATCGTCTCCCCACCCCCTTGGACACGAAGCGCCACCTCCGGCAGGAGCGAAGCGGACCGTACCTTGAGGTTCAGCGCCCGGCGCAGCTTGCCCTGTTGGCGGATGTAAAACGGGGTGGCTTCGGCGGCCACGCTCTGGAGGCCGAGCGCGTCCGGCTTGGCTTGGGGCTCGTTCCAGAACGTCAGCGCATCGTAGAGCACCCATGATCCTCGGGCAACGGCGAGCACGATGTCATTGGTGCCTGTGTGGAAGAGACTGGCGGGAAGTGTCAGTTCGATTCTTTGTGGTTTGCCCGCCGGCGCAGGGCTGAGCGGGGCCTCGCTGCTGCCGGGTTGGAGCCGGAATTGGGCCTTTCGCCCGCCTACGGTGAGGAGAAAAGTGGGACGACTCGCTGCATGCACATCGGCGAACTCGACACGCAAGGTGTAATTGCCCTGCGGCGGCTCAGCCAGGGAGAAACGAATAGTGAAGGGATGAATGCGGTTGCCGGCCCACTCATCCTCTGGTCCCGGGTGAATAAATGGCCAGTCGCGGGCGGCCTGGCTGCGGCCAATCTCGAAGACCACCGGCGCGAGATCGAAGCGCCCCCGAAAGGCCCGGTAGTTCCCGGCAATGGCAAACTCGGCGCTGCTTTTGTCCGCTTCGCCGATTTGCCAGACGGGCCTCGTCTGGCCGGCTGCCCCGCTCAGAATGGAACTGACGGCCCATATTGCCGACGCCGCAAGGCACTGCATCCTGCCAACGGTGATGGCGCCGGAGTGGTTGCCCAACCCATATCGCCGTCCTTTCATGGTTTTCCAAGTCAATCGTGATTGTCTTCCAGCGCTTGATACCATGATAGGCGCCACGGCGTCCAGCCCATGAACCAGCTGAATGGCTTGCATCGGGGCGGGGCTTATGTTCCAATCGCTGCGTGCGGAGGAGCGCCAGGTCCTCCCCTTGGAGCGTTATCAGGACATGAAGAATACGATGCTTTTGGCCGGTCTGATGAGTTGCGTGATCAGCGCGGCTCTCGGGCAAACAAACCTCATTAGCGACGGCGGTTTCGAATCGCCGAACGGGGCGCTATGGTGGCAGATCTCCGGGCTGGGCGCGGGCATCAAGGACAACCCTGCCGTGGCGTACGACGGCACGGGCTACCTGGCCCTGGGCGGGGCCAGTGCCGGAAGCCTCCAGGCTGCCTATCAAACCATCACACTCCCCGCCAACACAGTAGCCGCGACGCTCAGCTATTACTATGACGTATATTCCAGCAGCCAAAACTCGAGTGACGTGCTGGGCGTGTTCATCGCGTTCGCCAACGGCACCGAAGCCGCACAGGTTGACGAAGAAACCGGCGCCAACTCCGCCGGGGGCGAAGGCCCCGGTTTTTACCAGTTCATGACTTTTGACCTCACCCCCTGGACCGGCCAGACCATTGAGATCGTGTTTCAAGCGTTGTCGAGCGCAGAGACCTTCTTCAACATCGACGACGTGGCCGTTTGGGTGGAAACCACGGCGGATATTCCGTCCAATGACTATTTTACGAACCGCACGGACCTGACAGGGACCTCGGTCACGGTCCAGGGTAACAATACTTTTGCCACCACGGAACCCGGAGAACCCAAGATCAAGGGCTTTCCCGGCAACAATTCGCTTTGGTGGAGTTGGACGGCCGCCAGCAGCGGCACGCTGAGCCTCAGCACCTACGCTTCCTCCTTCCCGAACCTCCTGGCCGTTTACACCGGCGCTTCCGTCACCAGCCTGACGCAGGTCGCCGCGGCTGTCTCCGCCAACGAAAGCGGCAATCCGGCTCAACTCATTTTCCCGGTGAATGCCGGCACTCAATATCAAATCGCTGTCGATGGCTACGATGGGTCCTATGGCAGCGTGGAACTCGCCTTGGCTTTCGAGGTTGATGCGACTCCGCCCGCCGTTTCATTCTCCTCGCCGGCCGCCAACGCCACACTGACCAATTCAACCGTCGTCGTCAAGGGCACTGCCAAAGACAACGTCGCCGTCATGGCCGTCGAATATCGATTGGAGAACGTTGCCGGCACCAATGCCTACCAGCCAGCCACAGGGACCAACAACTGGTCCGCCACCATCACCAATCTGTTGCCCGGTTTGAACACCGTCCGCGTCTTCGCCATCGACACCAGCAGCAATCTCTCCCCGACTAAAGCTCGCTCGTTTACCTACGCGGTCGTCATGCCCCTGCTATTAACGACCAATGGCAGCGGCACTCTCAAGCTCAACAGCAACAGCGGCACCCTGCTGGAGCTCAACCAGCCCTACACCATCACTGCCACACCCGCCAACGGTTACATCTTCGCAAACTGGACCGACAACGCCGGCAACATTCTGACCAATACCGCCAAGTACTCCTTCACCATGACGGCCGGCCTGCAACTGGAGGCCAACTTCGTCACCAACCGCTTCCCCTCCCTCGCGGGGACCTACGCCGGGCTGTTTGCGGACACCGACAGCTTCTCTCCGGCCGGCGCCGGGTTCTTCTCCGCCGCCCTCACCGGGAAGGGTGGCCTCACCGCCCAACTCCAATTGGCCGGGAGCACCTACCGGTTCTCCGGCCCGCTCTTGCCCTCCGGCGCCTACTCCAACTCCGTCGCCGGCCCGGGCGGCAAGCCGCTTACGCTCCAACTGCAACTGGACCTGGGCGGCAGTCAAGGCCTGACCGGCACGGTTAGCAACTCCGCCTGGAGCGCCGGTCTGACGGCCTACCTGGCGGTTTCCAAGACCGGCCTCCCCCAAGCCGGCAAGAAATACACGCTGGTGATGCCGGGGGCGGTCGATCCTTCAACCGGGCCAGGCGGTTACAGCTTTGGGACACTGAGTGTGAACACTTCGGGCACCGTCACCTTCAGCGGTGTGTTGGGCGATGGGACCAAGGTGACCGCCAGCAGCGCAGTGGTCGGCTCGGGCCGGTGGCCGCTCTACCTCTCACCGGCGGCTTACGCGGGCGAGGGGTTGGTGTGGGGCTGGGTGGGTTTTCCGACCAACAGCGCCGACGCGGAGACGGTAGGCTCGCTGAGTTGGCTCAAGCAGCGCGGAGCGCCCGCCACGCTTTATCCCAACGGCTTTGTGTTTAACGGCGGCGTCCCGGTGATGGAGTCGCTTTACTCCTACACCAGCGGCAGGCGTGTGCTGAACTGGACCAATGGGCTGCTCGAGCTGGACTGGGGCAATTCGTCGCCGGGCCTGACCAATGCGGTCATGCTGGGAGCGAACAACAAGCTGAGCGGGACCAACAAGCTGAGCCTGACGCTGACGACCGCCTCGGGTCTGTTCCAGGGCACCGTGCCGGCGGGGGGCAAGAACAACATTTCGGTCAGCGGGGTGCTGCTCCAGGGGAACAACGCCGGTTACGGATTGTTCCTGAGCCCCACCAATAGCGGAAGCGTGTACCTGGGGCCGGAGTAGTGGAAATCCGAAATCCGAAGGCCGAGACCACAAAGCTTTCAGGCATTGGCTCTGCGCTCAATACTGAGGCCAAAGGCGCTTCCGTGCCACGCAGCGACCGCACCGAATGAGGGAACGGATGCGGACCTGAGATTTCGGATTTCGGCCTTCGGATTTCCTTCGGATTTCGGGGCTTCGGATTTCGGGATTTCCTTTGGCGTTTCGTATCCCCGCCGCTGCCCTTCATTGCATGGAGGCCTTTGCCGCCGCCACCAGACGGTCTGCCAGGCGAGTCGGCTCGGGCAGGCGATATTTGAGGGCGCAATCCAGGACCAGGGCTTCCGCCCAGGCCAGGCCGATGTGATGGCCGACGCTCACATAGACCGGCCTGATGCCTGTCCGGGTGCGGAGCACGGTCCCGATGACCTCATCCTTGTCCCGCAACGGCGCGCCGCCGCCCCGCCGCGCGGGGGGCTCATCATGCGTGCCCACCAGCCTGCTCTTGGCGCATCCGACTGCCGGCAAACCGCAGAGGACTCCCAGGTGCGAAGCGATTCCGAAACGGCGCGGGTGAGCTATCCCTTGCCCGTCGCACATCAGCACATCCGGCGGTTGCCGCAGCTTGCGCAACGCCGCCACCCAGGCCGGAATCTCGCGGAAGGAGAGCAGTCCGGGAATATAGGGGAAGCTCAGCTTGCCGATGGCGGTGTGCTGCTCGGCCACCCGCTGCTCCCGCAAATCCCAGAGCACCACCCCGGCTATGCACTGGCTGCCGTCCGGCGAAAACGCCCCGTCCAAACCGGCCACGAAGCGAAATCCCTCCGCCGAGCCGGTCCTGCAAACCAAACCGCTCATCTTTCTTTGCAGCGCGATGGCCTGCCTGGGGGTAAGCCGCCACGAATGCGGCGGGCGGGGAATCTTCATGGTCTCAGAATTGAACAGGAGAAAACGGAGAGAACGGAGAAAGGGGCCTGAACACACGTCCTTACCCGTTTCATCTCTGTTTCCTCCGTTATCTCCTGTTAGTTCACTCAGTACTTACGGCTGAGATACGGCCTGCTCCGCCACTGCCTTCATTTTGGCCAGGCCCGTGCTGGCCACCTCGAGGGGAGCCTGCGCCCAATATTTGCGGTTGAACAGCTCGAGCGACAGGATTGTTTGCCCGCCGGTCCTGCGCAGCGCGCGCAAGATCTCGACCAGCGGCGCAGTCCCGTCTCCGGGAAACAGGCGGTAGCTGTCATCGATCTTCTCTCGGGGCGGGTCGCTGGGGTAATCGTTTATATGCAGCACCTGGATGGTATCGGGTCCCAGCAACCGGATGCCGCGGTAATCGGAACCCCCTTTGTAGAGGTGGAATACGTCTGCCAGGACGCAGGCCCTGGGATGGCCGGTCTCCATGGCCAGCCCGACACACTCGCCGAGGCGGCCGAAATTCCTGGAGGCGCCCCACAACTCGAGTTCGGCCACCAGCCCGGCCTGATCGCCAAGCTCCAGCAGTGCGCGGTAGCGCTCGGCGGCCTTGACGAAATCCAGCTTCGGCAGCTCGGTCGCCCCGACCGGCGGCGCCGCCATACGGCGGGCGCCAATCTGCGCCGCCAGTTCCATATCACGTTTGGCTCGCTCGAGGCCCCTGGCCCGCCGCGCCTCGTCTTCGACAAGCCATTCCGTAAAGCCGATGGCTCCTTCGACCGTCAGTCCTGCATCGGTGATGCGCTTGGCCAGGTCTTTGAGCGCGCCGCCGTTCTTCACATATTCCTGGAGGGTGTCGATCCATGGCTCGATGGCGTCATAGCCCGCCTGGGCGGCTATCTCGATCTCCTTGGCAATCCCCAGTTTCTGGCCCCGGATAGTCGCCATGTTCAGGCAGAAGCGGAACGGGCGGGCCGTCGGGGGGCTTTGCGGTTGCGCCCAGGCCCTGGCGCCGGGCAGTGGGTCGCCCATGGCCGCCGCGCCGATCAGCAGCCCGGCGTGCGTCAAAGCGTTGCGTCGTGAGAGCTTGCGTGCATTCATCCCTGTTCCATTACTGGAAATCCCTGCTTCTGGCCAGACCTGTCTTGTTTTGAATGAGTTTGGGCTTTGGGGTTTTGGTTTTGGACTTTAAACTCAACGAATGTCGCAGATGTTGAAATCTTCCGGGGCTTTGGCCGCCGCCACGTTGACCAGCCGGGTGCTGGGCATGGTGCGGGAGATGGCATACGCGGCCTTCATGGGCAACACGGAGGTGGCCAGCGCCTTTATTTGGGCCTTCCAGGTGCCAAACCTCTTTCGCCGTCTGCTGGGCGAGGGCGCGCTCACGGCGGCGTTCATCCCCATTTTCAAACACAAGGAGCGACAGGAGGGGGAACAGGAGATGTGGCGTTGCGCCAACGCCGTGATTTCCGGGCTCATTGCCACCGCCGGGGCGCTCACGGTGGTGGTGATGCTGGCGCTTTCGCTGTGGCTGACCTTCGGGCATCTGCCCTCGGACTGGCGGCTGATGATTCAACTGTTGGACCTGATGTTTCCTTATATGCTGTTGGTGTGCCTTGCGGCAGCGATGATCGGCATGGCCAACGCGCGCGGCCATTTCTTCATCCCCGCCCTGGGGGCGGCGATTCTGAACGTGGTGATGATCGCCAGCGTCTGGTGGCTGGCGCCACGGATGGGCAAGGACCTCCAACACCAGATCTTCGGCCTGGCGATTGGTGTGTTGCTGGCGGGCCTGGCGCAGGCCACCTTTCAGTTGCCCACCCTGGGCAGGGAAGGCTTTCGTTACAGGTGGGTTTCACCCTGGGGCGACCCCACGGTGCATGAGGTCATCCGCAAAATGCTGCCGGGCTCCATCGGCGTGGCCGCCTTTCAGATCAACGTCCTGCTCACGGGGTTGTGTTCGTTCTGGTTCGATAAGTCGATTATCTCCACGTTCAACTTTTCCGTGCGGCTGATGGAATTGCCCCAAGGGATGTTTGGCATTTCCCTGGCCACCTACCTGCTGCCGGCCCTTTCCGGCCTGGCCGCCGAAAAAAAGTATCCTGAGTTTCGGGTGATGCTGCGCCAGGGCCTGGGCCACCTGGCCTTCGCCAACCTGCTTGCCACGGCCATCGCCCTGGGCCTGGCCGAACCCATCGTGCGCCTGCTCTTCGAGCGCGGGGAGTTCGGCCCGAGCGCCACCCGTCGAGTGGCCCTCTCGCTGGCCTGCCTGGCGCCGGGGCTGCTCATGTTCTCGGCGAATAACATCCTCGCCCGCGCCTTTTACGCCCTCAAAGACATCAAGTCCCCGATGAAAATCAGCGTCTTCTGCCTGGTGTTGAACCTGGTCCTCGCGGTCAGTTTTGTGAAATCTTTCCAGGGCTCCGGCATCGGCGGGGAAGTGGGTCTGGCCGCGGCCAATACCATGAGCGCCACATTGAACGCCGTGCTTCTGGCTTATGCCTTGCGCCGCAAGCTCAAGTATCTCGGCCTGGCCGGGCTGAAACCCGTGCTGCTGGTCTTGCTGGGGGCGGCTGCGCTGGCTGGCGCCATTGCCGCCGGGCTCAGTTTCCTTTGGGAACGAAACCTCGGCCACACCAGCCTGCTGCTTAAAGCCGGGGCAGTCTTCGTGCCGGCAACAGTCGCCGGCCTCGCCTACTGGCTGGCGGCCCTGGCGGGAAGAGTGCCCGCCGCAACGGAAGTTACCGGCCTGGTGCTGGCGCGGTTCCGCCAGTGGGCCAGGATGTCTGCGACCACCGATTAGTCGTCGTCCCCGGCGGTTGTGAAGGAATCGGCGCTCTCAGCCGAGCGGACCGACGAGGACGGCGGAGTGGGGGCGGCCTTGCCTTCGAGCCTGGCGATGCGCCGGCGGAGTCGTGAGAGGTCGCGGCTCATTCGGAGCAGAACGGCGGCCAGGAGGAGGAAACAGCCGGGCAGGAAGGCGCAGAGCAGGGCTTGGGGCCAATTATGCTCTTTGTGGGCCGAGCTTAGAAGAGCCGGAAAAACGATGATGGCGCAGAGAATCGCGGGCGCGATAAAGATGACCGATTTCATAAGGAGCCGGCAAAGCTGTTGCCAGGCTGACATCTGGCAGATTCCAGCCGGCCGCAGTGATCTGGAAGCGAGCATAAGACCGTGGGGCCGAAACACAAGCGTAAAAAGTGCAGGGCTGCTCTAAAGTCACGCCGGTGAGGAAGAGGGCAAAACCCGCAGCCCTGAAATCCGAAACCCGAAGGCCGAAATCCGAAGGAAATCCGAAATCCGAAATCCTCACCTGGCGTGGCCAGAACCAAAGGACCGGGCTATGGTGAATTCTATGATACTGCCGCCCAAAGCCACTGAGACTGAATCCGTTCCGGAACGATGCGGGTTTGGCCTGGCCAGCCGCTATGCCGACCAATTGGT
>Ga0187889_10004747_pt1 | contig 11030 bp, 13 predicted proteins | sample June2016WEW_7_10_2_FD_132992 | JGI IMG/M metagenome (GOLD analysis project Ga0187889, IMG submission 132992) | Peatland microbial communities from SPRUCE experiment site at the Marcell Experimental Forest, Minnesota, USA - June2016WEW_7_100 | ecosystem: Environmental > Terrestrial > Soil >... | reverse complement strand
CGTGCGCGCACGTCCCCCATGGCCGTCGCTCAGCGGTGCACCCCATAGGCGCCACCAGCGCAGACCTGCACAAATGTCGTCGGGTCCCGCTCGTCACGACGCTACTGCCGCCCCTACCGTCCTCACAAGGGGCTCTTGCCGGAAGAGAAGGCGCACGGAGCGGGCGGTAGTGTCGCCGCGGATGGATCGCAAGGCGTTCTGTCGCCAGAGCAAGGTCGTGGTCGTCGCCGGCAAGGGTGGCGTGGGGAAGACGACTGTCACCGCCGCGCTCGCGCGGATGGCTGCGGACATCGGTCTCGAGGTTCTCGTGGTCGAGCTCGACGACGCCGGCGGGTTGCCCGTCCTGTTCGGGCTGGAAGCGGCCTTTGATTATGACGAGGCGGTGCTCTACGAAGCGCCCGGCAGCGGTGGCCGCGTGACAGGGCGTGTGATCACGCCGGACGACGCGCTCGTGGAGTACCTGGGGGACCACGGCCTGCGGCGTGTCGCGAAGCGCCTTGTGTCGACGGGCGCGCTCGAGGTGGTAGCGACGGCCATCCCTGGCATCCGCGAAGTCCTCGTGCTCGGCAAGGTCAAGCAACTCGAGCGCGCCGGCACGTCGGACCTGATAGTCCTCGACGCGCCGGCTGCGGGCCATGCTGTGACATTCCTGACGAGCGCTCTCGGGTTGATGGACGCCGCCAGAGGCGGTCCACTTCGTAGCCAGGCCCAAGAGGTTGTCGAGCTGCTCCGGGATCCAGCCCGGTGCCAGGTCATGCTGGTCAGCTTGCCTGAGGAGACTCCGGTCAACGAGCTGATAGAGACGGCCTATCACTTCGAGGACCTTGTCGGCGTCGCACTCGCGCCCGTCGTCGTGAACCAGTGCTACCCGGTGCTCTCGCACCTTCTCGCCGATCCGGTGGCAGCAGCCAAGGTAGCGAACCTAGATCCACCGGGGCCTGCCGAAGCGGCCCGGCTGGCGGCTGCGGCAAAGTTCCGGGCGACCCGCCAAGGGCTCCAGGCGATCCAGATGGCGCGCCTTGCTGCTGGTTTGCCGCTGCCACAGTTGCTGCTGCCGTACGAGTTCACCGCCGACCTCGGCCCCGGGGAGCTAGGGATGCTCTCCGAGGCTCTCGGGACCGCGATCGAGTCACTTAGCGCCGGAGACGATTCGTGACCTGGACCTCTGGGCGCCGGAGGTGAGCGTGAGAAGCGGGGCGGACGGAACGGCTGCTGACTTGTCGGCCCTGGTCACTGGCATGTCCGTCATCGTGTGCTGTGGGTCGGGTGGGACAGGCAAGACGACCGTCTCGGCCGCAATAGGGCTCGCGGGTGCCGAACAGGGCCGCAAGGCCTGTGTAGTGACGATCGATCCCGCGCGGCGGCTTGCGGACGCGCTCGGTCTCGAGCACCTCGACAACACGCCGCGGCGGATCGCGGGGGACTGGAGCGGCGAGCTGTCCGCGGTCATGCTTGACGCGAAGAGCACTTTCGACGATCTCGTGGCCCGGTACTCGCACTCGAGCGAGCAAGCGGACCGGATCCTCCAGAACCGCCTGTACCGCAACCTGACTTCGGCGCTGTCGGGCACGCAGGAGTACATGGCGATGGAGAAGCTGTACGAGCTGCACTCCGAAGGCGGGTTCGACCTTGTGGTGGTGGACACGCCGCCCACTAGGCACGCGCTTGATTTCGTGGACGCGCCGCGCCGGCTTTACGGTTTCCTCGAGAACCGGGTCTTCCGACTCGTGCTCATGCCGACTCGCGCGTACATGAAGGCAATGACCTTTGCGGCACATGCGCTGTTGCGCACGATCTCCCGGGTCGCCGGCTCAGAGATTGTCGAGGACGCGATGACGTTCTTCCGCGCCTTTGAAGGCATGGAGGAAGGCTTCCGGGAACGGGCACGTCGTGTCGAGGACTTGTTGGCGAATCCGGGCACGGCCTTCGTGCTCGTGGTGGCGCCGCGAGGGGACTCGATCGACGAGGCGCGTTTCTTCGCCCGACGCCTCGCGGAGGACTCAATATCCGTGAGCGCGCTGGTGGTGAACCGGCTCTTCTCGAGCTTCGCGCCCGATCAGCCAACCACCAGCGGCGGTCCGTCACCTGCCGAGCCCGCCGATGGTCCGATACCGGTCCAGAACCCCGCCGGCGCGCTGGCGCTGTCGCCTCCGGATCCTCTCGCCTACGACGAGCTCCGGCGGAACCTCGAGGAATTCCTCGTCGTCGCCACTCGTGAGGAGCGATACGTCGCCGAGCTGGCCGGAGAGGTGGCACCCGCTCCGGTGGTACGGGTTCCGTTTCTCAGCGAGGACGTGCACGACATCGAAGGTCTCCAAGTTGTCGCTCGCCACCTGCTCGGGGGCCAACTAGTCTCCGATCGTGGAAGTCATCCTGATCGTCAGTGACTCCGAGTCGGTCCTCGAGGAGCTGAGATCGGCCCTCGAAGACGACGAGACCGACATTCGCGAGCTCCACGCCGGCGCGGACGTGAGGCTTGTCGTCGAGCAGGATCCGCCTGACCTCGTGATCACCGACATGCAAGTCGGCAACATGGGCGGCATGGCGATCTGCCTCGATCTTCATCTCGAGGAGTCAGGGGGCCGGATCCCCCATGTCCCGGTCGTGATCCTGCTGGACCGTCGGGCCGACGTGTTCCTGGCTCGACGGTCGGCGTCCGAGGGCTGGCTGGTCAAGCCTCTGGACGCGATCAGGATCCGGCGCGCCGCTCGAGCGGTCCTGGACGGCGGCACGTTCCGTGACGAGTCCTACAAGCCGCTTCCCCTCGTCGCAGACCGCTAGCTGTCGGGAGCCGGACGGCCACGAACGATGAAGCTCCGCCCCCAGGCCCGCAGGCTCGGCCGCCAGCCGTCGCCGCAGGTCTCCGAGCAGGAGATGCAAATTCGCAAGGGGCTCGAGTCGATGCGGAACGCGACGGCCCGGGAAGTGATGACGCCTCGGGTGGACGTCGTCGCCCTCGAGGTGCCGGTCACGCTCGATGACGTGGCCCTCGCCGTGCGACGTTCAGGCCACAGCCACTTTCCCGTCTATCAGGACGACCTCGACCACTTGCTCGGGGTCCTGTTCGTCAAAGACCTGTTCCATCCCGGACCGCTCGGGATCGAGGGCATCCGGGCCGTGGGGGGAAGCGACGACCAAGGCTCGCCGGTCCTCGATGTCGCAAAGCGGGTTCGCGAGCCCTACATCGCCCCTGAGTCCCGGTCCGCGCTCGAGATCCTGGCCGAGATGCGCCGCGCACGACGAGCCTTTGCAGTCGTCGTGGACGAATACGGAGGTGTTGCGGGCGTGCTCACGATCAACGATCTCGTGAGCGAGCTCGTCGGTGACCTGAGGGACGAGTTCGACCGGGCCTCACTGCCCGCGATCGAGCGAGTCGACAAGTCGCGTTTTCTGGTCGATGGCTCGTGTGGTGTCGACGAGGTGCGCTCCGAGCTCGGGATCCCGATCCCGGACGGCGATTACGTGACTCTCGGCGGCTTCTTGCTCGAAGGCTTCGGCCGGATCCCCGAAGAGGGGGATCAGCTCGAATTTGCCGGCTGGACGTTCCGGGTCACGAGGATGGACCGCCGAAGAGTCGCCAAGGTCGTGGTGCAAGCGCCAGCGGCTACGATGACCAAACAAGGCGGTGCCGGGCAGTGACGGGCTCCTGCCTACGGGAAGTAGCGCAGCTTGGTAGCGCGCAGCGTTCGGGACGCTGAGGCCGCGGGTTCAAATCCCGCCTTCCCGACCAAGTAAGTCCTCGGAGGCGACTTTGTTATCCACAGGGTCGCGAAGGTTGGCGGCAGACCACGCTCAAACCACATCCGTCGCGGTTTCCAACGCTGTGACGACGACGAGGCTGCCCGCGATGATGATTGCCCCTTGCCACCAGGGAACGACCACGACACCAACGACGCTGTAGTTCGAGGGAAGGTCCAGGCCAAACGGCCAAGAGCGATCCCGAGAGGCGTTCCGACGATCATGGCCAGAACGACCGCTGTCGTCGGGGTGTCGGAGCGGATGAGCACGCCACGGCATGCCCAGTTCGTGGAGGGCGAAATTCTCGACTAGGGAAGTGGTCAGGGTGATCCCTGATTGCCAGACGCCGACATTGTCGTGATGATTGGAGCATGAGGAGACTTCCGGCTGGCGATCTTTTGTGGAGCCGACGCCGTGAGCGGGAAAGGCGGGACCAGCCAAACGGCGCTCTTCGGCACGGCGCTAACGGAAGGGACATCGGATGAGCACCGCCACGCTCCCCGATACCTCCGACAATCAGGCCGCCGAAAGTCGTTGGGCCGTGGAGACCCATGGGCTGACCAAGCGGTTTGGGGAGAACGTCGCCATGAACGGCGTCGAGCTCCTCGTCCCTCGGGGATGCGCGTTCGGCTACCTCGGCCCCAACGGCGCCGGCAAGACCACGCTCATCCGGGTGCTGCTGGGACTAACGCACGCCGATGCGGGAACGATGTCTCTACTCGGATTCCCAGTCCCCAGGCATCGCGATCTGGCACTGGCGCGAGTCGGCGCCATCGTGGACGAGCCCCGGTTCCACGGCCATCTGAGCGGGAGGGAGAACCTCCAGATTCTCGCCGCTGCTCGGGAACCCGAGGCGCGGGATCGAATCGAATCGGCTCTCGAGCGGGTCGGCATGCTTTACCGCGCCGATGACAGGGTGTCGAAGTACTCGATGGGTATGCGCCAGCGTCTCGGGGTCGCCGCCTGCCTGATCGGGGACCCAGAGCTGCTGATCCTGGACGAGCCGATGAACGGACTCGACCCCGCCGGCATGGCCGAAATGCGCGACATGATCGTTTCCCTGGTGGCCGAGGGCCGGACGGTCGTGCTGTCGTCGCACCTCCTCGACGAGGTCGAGCGGACCTGTGATGCCGTGGCCATCGTGGACCGGGGCAAGGTCATCCGGCAAGGACCGATCTCCGAACTGCTGGCGGGGGCATCGCTGGCCCTTCAAGTCGAATGCTCCGAGCCCGATCGAGCCCGCTCCCTCCTCGAAGGCTCCACCATCGGAGCCCACATCGAAGTCGGCCCGCTGGGGCTCGGGATCACCTTGCCGGCAGGGACGGCGCGCGAAGTCATCGCCGAGATCAATCGCATTCTCGTGGAAGGCGGCATTGCTGTATATCGGCTCCAGGAGATCCAGGCATCGCTCGAATCGTGGTTCCTGCAGGTCACTAGTCGACTGGGGGCCCCGGAATGACGACTGTGCCTGCCCCAACGGCTACGACCCCAAGTCTGCCAGCCGCCCCAGCTGGTCCGTCCCATGACCATCGGGGATCCCCGATACCCACGGGCGCCATGATCGCGACCAGATTCATGGAGCTGCGCAAACGGCGCGGGCTGATGATCGCCCTGATTCTGGTGAACATCGGCCTCCCCACCGTCTTCCTTCTCGTGCGGCTACTCGCCCACGCATTCGCGCCGAAGTCCTACGGGCCGGCAGGCGGCTACGACGTCTACACGAGTCTTTGTACCGGCGTGCTCTACGTCTTCGGCTTCATCGTCGCCGCCACGCTGGGCTGCACGGCGGGATCGGTAGACCTCACCGAAGGGATGTTCCGGCACCTGGTCGTGACCGGCCGCTCGCGTTTGGCGCTGTACCTCTCCCGGATCCCGGCTGGTTTGGCGATCATCGTGCCCTTGGTGGCGGCCGGTTTCACCATCGTCTGCGCGGTGTGCGTCTTCGCGGCTCCGACGAGGCTCAATTACGAGGGTGTGAACGTGCCCGCCGGCCTTTCACGCGCCGGATTCGAGAGCTGGGCTGGGAACCATCCCGACATTGTCATCTGCGACTTCCCTTACAACGGACCTGGTCTGCCGAACGTTCCATGCGGTCCTAACGGCCCGGTCATCAACGTGCCGCCTGGGTCTCAAGGATCAGTGCAGATCACGCCCGCTCAGCTCAAAGCTGCGGCCGTGCTGATTGCCCGGCGGGATTATTCGGGTTACGCCACCCAATTTCTCTACCCGTCCGATTCCTTGATGATCAAGACCGGGCTGTGGATCGAACTCGAAGCGATTATCGGGCTCATTGTCGGCCTCGGACTGGCATCGCTGCTTGGGCAAAGAACGGTAGCGGTGATCTTGATGATAGTGCTCGAGATCGTCCTGACGCCTATCTTCTCCCGGGCCCATATCCCTCACCTGTTGAACCTGCAGCGCTCGGTGGTCGGCGTCGCAATGGCCCACCTGGCGCCGGGTGGCCTTCCGGTGTTCGGTGGCGGCGGAGGAGGGCCGGGCGGGGGTCAGGGAAACCCATTGCTGGTGCCGGAGTCGACCACCGTGGCCGTCTGTGTCATCGTTGCCTGGCTGGTGGCCTGGACAGTCCTCGGCGCATGGCGGATGATGACACGGGACGCTTGAGTCGCACTGAGCACGGGCAGACTTGCCTGTCGCCGGCCGCTTCGCGGATCCGTCGTCGCGATGGTTACCTTGCCCGGAAGGGCACTTCGGGGGCATGCCCCACTTTGATGACGGCGTCGAACAGGGGCACCTGAACCTTCTGGGATCGCGATAGGGCGATGGATCCAGGGCTGCTGAAGGTCGACGCAGACCTCATCGGGCTGCCGGAGCCTCTCGTCGACGCCGAGCACGGTCACGTCGCGCAAGCCCACCAGCAGCTCGCACGTGCACGTGGCGTCGGTTTGCACAGGTGCTCTCCCAGATGAGTGGCTTGGGAACCTTTCGATTCCGAGAGCCCCTGCTACTCCGGACGGAGCGAAAGCGCCAGGCGTGGCACGACGAACGACACGAGAAAGATCGGCAAGAACCTCTTTCCGGTGCATCGGAACGCGACGACCTGGCCCTCGGCCGCGTCGAAGCTCAGAGTGCGGCTCAAGCTTCGGCCGTTGCGGACTTGCAGGGTGTGATGTCCAGCTTCGATTGGTATCTCGATCGTGTCGTTCATTTCGACAGACCCGACACGCTCACCGTCGACCACGATCTCGTACGTGCCCCGACGGACCTCCACTCCGATCGCTTTGTGCGTCAGCTTGAGAGTTGCCGACATCTTCAGTCTCCTTTCTGTGTCAGCCGATCGGCCGGTCCGCTCAATTGCTTCCAGTGTGTCACCCGCCCTCTCTCTGGAGCCGTGCCTCGGGGGTCGCCCAGTTCGCCGGGTCGGTGGGACAGCTCAACACGTACGGGATAGCCCAGGGTGCCAAAGGTGCGTCATGTGACAAGCTGAGCCGCAATGTTGCGTCGCTTGTTCACCTGGCGGATGAACGTCTACCGGCTCATTGTTGGTGCCATAGTCCTGGCCATCGTGATCCCTGCATGGGCAGTCGGGGTACAGGCGATGTGGCTTGTCGCGATCGTATGCATCCTTGTCGTCCTCGGCGCCGCCGTTGCCGGAACGCGTGTGTCGTCGATCCGAGAATGGCTGCGTCACTGATCCCTTGGGTTCCCCTGACGCGCTGTCCAGCCTGAACTCCATCGAGGCAGTCGATTCGAGCCAGGGTCGCCCCGTAAGCCGGATGGATGGGGGAGCGCTGGTCGGCACGACGCGGAGCCCCGGAAAAGTAACAGCTTCGTTGTCGATTCCGCCTTGGCCGTTCGTGGACATGGTGAGCGGGTGCGCGGGCACTGCCGCCGAACGAGAGGAACAACCATGTCTACAGTGACCTCGTCCCCCGACGTCAGTGCCGAGCACGTCCCGACTCGGCTGGCCGGCACGCTGGCGCGTACCACGGTCTCGGTCGGTGTGTTGGCCGCCGCGGTCACGACTGCCGGTGCGGTTGGTCTGCGCGCTGCGGGTGTCCCGCTGGCGCTTCACGGCAAGATCCCACTGGCGGCTTTCGCCCAGGTCACATTCGTGGCCGCTGTCATCGGCGGGGTGCTCGTCGCCTTGCTTAACCGGCGTAGCTCAGCCCCGCGTCGGCCGTTTGTCCAGGTCACTATCGGGCTCACGGCGATCTCCTGTGTCGCCCCGGCAGCGTTCGCGGACACGACGGCCAGCAGGGTCGCCCTTGTTGGCCTGCACCTCGTCGCAGCGGCGATCATTGTTCCGGCGCTGGCACGACACTCCCACTGAACCGAATCTGACCGCTAAACATAAGGAGCAACCAAGATGCCGCAATACCTGATCTCCGTCTGGCACGACGACACGTTCGAGGTCGACTTCTCCACCCCCGACGCGCAGCGCCTTGCTGCTCAGGTGGGCGCGTTCAACAACGATCTGCAACAGGCTGGCGCCTGGGTGTTCGCTGCCGGCCTGCACCCCGCGTCATCGGCCACGGTCGTTCGATCCTCGGGGGGAGAGGTATCGATGACCGACGGGCCCTACGCCGAAACCAAAGAGCAGATGGGCGGCTTCTGGGTCATCGAAGCCGCCGATCTCGATGGTGCGCTCGAATGGGCCGGGAAGGCAGCCGCGGCCTGCGAAGGACCGGTTGAGGTCCGGCCCGCACAAGGGTGACCGACGCGCTAGACGAGGTCTTCCGCCACGAAGTCGGCCGCTGCACCGCCACCTTGATCCGCGTCCTCGGCGACATCGACCTCGCCGAGGACGCAGTGGCCGAAGCGTTCACCATCGCGGCGGAACGGTGGCCGAAGACGGGGATACCGCCCAACCCGGGCGGTTGGATCACCACGACCGCCCGCAACCGCGCCATCGACCGGCTCCGACGCGAATCAACCCGCGCCGGGCGTCATCTCGCGGCCCATCGACTCCACACCGACAGCATGGACCCTGACCCCAATCCCCAACTCGACAGGCTGGACGATTTCGTCGATGTCGTCGCGGATGACCAGCTCCGGCTCATGTTCCTCTGCGCACATCCCGCCCTCGCCGCCGATGCCCAGGTCCCTCTCATCCTGCGGCTCCTTGCCGGACTGGAGACCGGTGAGATCGCCAGAGCGTTTCTGGTGCCTGAGGCCGCGATGGCGCAACGGATTGTCCGGGCCAAGCGCAAACTGCACGACAATCACACCTCCTACCGAATACCGGGCGCGGCGGAGCTCCCAGACCGGCTCGCCGCGGTCCTCGCCGCCATCTATCTCATCTACACCGAAGGCCACACCGCCACGTCGGGACAGAACCTGACCAGAACCGATCTATCGAGCGAAGCCATCCGGCTCGGGCGAACCCTCGTCGAGCTGATGCCCGACGAACCCGAAGGCGTCGGTCTGCTCGCCCTGATGCTGCTCAGCGAGTCCCGCCGTCCCGCCCGCAGCAACCCTGAAGGGACCATGGTGCGTCTCGCCGACCAGGACCGCGCCCGCTGGAACCAGACACTGATCATCGAAGGCCACCAGCTCGTGCGTGCTTGCCTTCGCCGCGACCAGCCCGGACCGTTCCAGATCCAGGCCGCCATAGCCGCAGTCCACGCCGACGCACCCACCGCCGAAGCCACCGACTGGTCCCAGATCATCGCCCTCTACGACCAGCTCTACTCCCTGCGCCCCCACCCTGTTGTTGCCCTGAACCGCTCGGTGGCCGTCGCCGAGCTCCACGGCCCTGCCGAGGGGTTTGCCGCGCTCGCCGCCATCGACGCCGGCACGCTCGACACCTACCAGCCATACCACGCGGCGCGCGCCGACCTTCTCGCACGAGCGGGCCGGCGCGACGAAGCACTCGGCGCCTACGACCGAGCCATCGAACTCACCACCAACGCAGTCGAACGCGCCTTCCTGGTCCGCCAACGGTCCGCCCTCTGAGCACACCGCTGCCCAAAATGTTTTCTGACACTTCGATGTCGAATGGGAGTTCCCCGTTCGTGGAAAAGGTGACCGGCGAGCAGGTCGCCGCCGGTACCGAAAGGAATCACTAACCATGGGCACGATCAAAACGCACGAGTTCATGAGCCTCGACGGCGTCATCGACGATCCAACCTGGACCTTCGACTACGGCTTCGACCCTGCTATGGGCCAGGACATCGGCCATCTCATGTCCAGCTGCGAAGCCATCCTGCTGGGACGCAACACCTACGAGATGTTCGAGCCGGCCTGGTCGACCCGGACAGCTGATGACGATCCCGGTGCCCCGTTCATGAACGATTCCACCAAGTACGTCGTCTCCTCCACCCTAAAGGCAGCCACCTGGAACAACTCCGTGATCCTCGGGCCTTACAGCCCCGAAACGATCCGCCAATTTAAGGACGAAGTTGATGGCGGCATCTACCTGAGCGGCAGCGGCACCCTTGCGCGGTCTCTAATCGCTGACGGTCTGGTCGACGAGCTACACCTGTTCATCTACCCCCTCACCCGAGGTGCGGGACCTCACCTGTTCCCCGACGACACGCCGACGAAATGGTCGCTCGCTCGAAGCGTGACCTACGACAACGGGGTCCTTTACCTGGTCGTGACTCCCGCCACCACCACATGATCCCGTTCCTAGGTACCTCGTGGTCGTCGCGATGTTGGCATGGCCCATCAAGCGCTGGACGACGTGGATGTCCTCTCCCCTGCGCACCAGGCTCGGTCATCGCTGGACAGGCAGCCGGTGACCCCTCTCACCAGTCCGAGCGTTGATGCTAAACGGTGGCCTTGACGTCGAGGTTGCGGAAGCGCTGGTTTGTCATCAGCTCAGGCCCCACGCTTTGGACGAACTCCGAGAGGGCCGGGTGGTTCGACTGCTTCATGGCCTCCTCATAGGAGGGGAACTCGACGATGGAGATGTAGGTGCCAGGCTTGTCCCGATCCTCGGCCACCCGGCTGGTGGTGAAGGTCATGACACCAGGATGCTCTTCGCGGAACTTCAGGATCGCCTTCTGGACCGCCTCGACGTCGTTCGTCTCGTACTCGATCAACTGGATGAATCCGGCCATCGGATGCTCCGTTTCCGCCCTTTGCTTGGGCCTCGGTGTAGACACACGGATGAGTAGCGACCCTGTGGCCGACCCCCGCTGTAGAGGATATCGGCGAGGCTGGCCCGGGGCGCGGGGTGATGCGATCAGCTGGGTGCGTGGGAGATGTGGGACGACATCGGGTCTCGCGCTCATCGCACGGCGATCATCGCGAGCCTAAGAGCGCCTTCTGCGTTGGCTTGTGACTCCGCGCGCGAGAACTCGTGCCGCCCCGATTCCGCTGTGGTG
>Ga0187889_10004746_pt1 | contig 11031 bp, 9 predicted proteins | sample June2016WEW_7_10_2_FD_132992 | JGI IMG/M metagenome (GOLD analysis project Ga0187889, IMG submission 132992) | Peatland microbial communities from SPRUCE experiment site at the Marcell Experimental Forest, Minnesota, USA - June2016WEW_7_100 | ecosystem: Environmental > Terrestrial > Soil >... | reverse complement strand
CGGCGCCTGCGCCGGGGCACCTTCCCCAGCCTCGATCACCTCGTCGCGGCTATCGTCGACTACCTCGATCACCGCAACCAAGACCCGAAGCCCTTCGTCTGGACCGCCTCCGTTGAGAGCATCATCGCCAAGCTGCGCGGTTGTATGCCCATTACTGAGACGATCCACTAGCTGCACCCGCCACGAGGGCCGCAGACCCCCCACGACCGCGCCTGCTAACTGTGAGGGCGCGTGGTCCACGCTCCGCCCTCGGCGCTCACCGCCGTGGCGATGAGCGGCTGGGCACGCCTACCGTTGCCTCGCCGGCGAGCATCGCCATAGGTCGCTTCCTGCGCCGGCGCCGGAGGCCGGGCGACTCCCGGCCAGCGATCTGACCGGGCTCAGCGCCTGCCTCTCGCGTAACGGGCTGGTACCACCCCGGCGGTAGGGTGACCGTGGATCCGGGGCTCCCGAGCTTCCGGGCCCGTGGGCGGCGCTCGGGACAGTCTACCCCACCACCGCCCGCCCCTTGCGCGGGTTTCAGCCCTACTCCGACCCGGTGCCCGTGGTCATTGGCAATTGGCCCCTGGCAGGCGGCGGTGCTGCATCCGGGAGCTCTCGCCACCCGGCGGCCGTACCCGTCGAGGAAGCGAGCCCACACTTCTCCCCTCGTGGCCACCATCTCGGTCCACCCTATCCTCCTCCCATGGCAGCGTCCAGCACCTGCGAGCGGCTCAGCGACACCGATCTGCGCTGGCTCGTCGAGGCCGCAGGAGAGGCCGACCTCACTCCGTCAGAGCTCCGTGCTGACCCGCGGCGGTTGGTCGAGCTCACCGAGCACCCGGCCGCCGCGGCCTCACTGCTCGGGGCCCGTGCAGAGTTGTTCCCAGCAGTCGCGCCCCCTCTGGTGTTTCTCATCCTGGTCAGTCACACCCTGCAGGGGATGGAGACCCGCACTTTCGTTGGTGAGCCGATGGAGGGCGGGAGCGGTGTGCCCGTCTTTGACGCCGCTGAGCTTCGCGGCTTCGCCCGGGTGCCGGCACGGAGGATCTTTCTCGCCGACGTGTTGGCCTCGTTTGCGCACCTGGAGAGCGGTGTCCGCTGGGTGCTCTCAGACACAGGCTGGCGCCGGCGCCGCTACAGCGACCTCGACCCACTCTCCATAGCCGAGCGGGTCGCCGATGCGACTGGGGCGGAGCGATCCGCTGCCCTCCGCCGCCTCGGCGATCTCGCCCTCTTCCTGAGCGGCATCTTCCCGGAGTACGCCACCGCGCGTCCCATCGAGCCGCGGAGGCTGGAGCGCATCCATCGCCTCTTGGCAGCGGTCTCCTCGCGCCCGGTCGACGGCCCCGGCGAGCTCCTGCTTGCCGCCGGCGATGTCCGCGGCATCTGGCTGCTCGAGTGGCTGGGCAGGCACGCCTACAAGCTCGCGGTCGAGATGCCCGACGCCACCGATGCTCCCCTGCTCGCTGAGGTCGGGCACAGGTTCAGGACAGCCCGGCGCACCCTCAATGCCGTGGCAGCCCATGACCTCGGAAGCTTGCGTGGCCGCTGGTTTCCGGCTCCGGATGGGTGAGCCTGGCCCGGCAACGGGGATCGGCCAGCTGGGTCGGGGCACCCCACCCACGAAGAGGAGCACGCAGCTGGTGGCGGGGCTCCAGGTTGGGGTGTTGGCGCCAGGAACGATCTGATGGGCCTGACCCGGTAAGACGGACCACCATGATGTGGGGGACAACCCCACGAAGGAGGTCCAGATGGCTCGACGGGAGCGTCGGAAGTTCACCGACGAGTTCAAGGCTGAGGTGGTCGCCTTGGTGCGTTCGTCGGGGAAGAGCATCGGGCAGATCAGTCGCGACCTCGACCTGACGGAGACCGCGGTCCGCGAGTGGGTGAAGCGGCACCTCGTCCCGACTGTGTCTATCTAGCCCGCGCCAAGCGCACCCTTGTTAGGTCGCCCTCCTAACAGCCAGCGGTGTAATCGGAGGCCGATGATAGGTCGGCGTGATAGGTCGCGAGGTCTTGCGCGTTCGAGGTGCCGTTGAGCGTGTCCAGCGCGAGCGCGCCGGTGTCAGAGCCAAGGTTCTCGAGCTTGAGCGTCGCAGTTCAATCGCCCGCGCTCGATGCCTGCTCCTCAGCGGTCACCCAGTGCTGCTCGGCTTGCGACCATTCCCCGGCGGTCCCGAGGTTCACGGCCTGGCAAGCTGCCGGGTACCTCGCCACGACCGCCGCCGCGGTCGGCTTCGGTGTCGGCGTGGTGGTGGCTTTGGGCGTTGCCGTCGCGTTGGGCGTCGCCGTGCCGTTGGCCGTGGCCACGGCGCTCGGCACCGCTGTGGGCGTGGCCGTGCCCCCTGTTGTTTGACTCGTGCCGCAACCAACGACCAGCATGGCGCATGCCAGCGCTATTGCCCCAAAGGCTTCCCGAGACTTCATGACCTTCCTCCAGTCACGCCTAAAGAACCGCAGTGGCTCCTCAGGCGGGCTGATCTGAGAGGTCAGTGCGCCGGGAGCATAGCCCCGAGAATGGGATGTCGTCCGTATTGAGAGCTGCGCGTGGTTCTCCCTGACGAATTCCGCGGAGCTGCCGGACTGTATCCGACCGATCGCGGTCAGCGTCAACGGATCGTCGACGACGATGACCTCGTAGTTCTGCATGTTATGGGCTGTCGGCGCCCACCGGGCGGCCTTTAGGATGGCCTCGAGGTCGGCCTCCGGGAGAGGCCGCGATGGGTCGTAGGGCGCTCGGGCGGAGTGGCGGTTGCGAATGATGTCGCTCAGGGACGTCGCGGGATCGGGCATAGGGGCATCAGGCACGGCTGCTGGCCTCTCCTCGTTGACTACTCGTCTGACCTGGGACGCAGGACGGCAGGGAAGTGCACGTCGAGTTGATCATGCGTTCGGGGGCGGTGGCCGCCTCTTCGAGCGGAAACTCCTCCACGATCGGCCGCACGCCCGCTAGGAGGCTGAACGCCACAGCCCGGCGTGGCCCAGTGTGCTGTGATCTCACCCGAGGTACATCTGGTAGCACGAGTGGCACCGCATGCCCTGCGGACGTCGCCACGCCCTCGTGCGCGGTGGCGGTCGTAGGGGTCGCGATCGGGCCTCCGAGAAGGGTCCACCCGTGCAGGGATCTGGCTGGGAGGCTGAGGGGCGCCGTCAGCGGATGACTGAGCCTGGTATCAGCGCCCCTACTTGCCCGGTATTGGTTGGGGCTCGGCCGGCACCGCGCCACTCCGAGCCGCGCCTGGGCCGCCGGCCGCCGGTGCCGTGCCGCTCGCCGCTGTCGGAGCGCTGCCCACCACCGGTGCTGGGGCGCTCGCCACCGGTGCGTGATGCCGTCCACCCCGCGCCAGATGCCGCTGGGCGGCCGACTCCTCGTCCACGTGGACGAACTTGGCACCCCGGAAGGCCGAGGCGATCGCCGCCACCACGCTCATCACCACCGCGAAGCCCAGAATGATCGCGAGGCTGCTCACGAAAGCCGGGCCGATCAGCGTGGGAAAGAAGGCCCGGCTGGTGAGGTGGGCGGCCTGGGTCGCGGACAGGTGAGAGAGCACCGCGGGCCCGAGCAGGGTCTTGAGGGGGTTGTAGCCCAGGAAGGCGGCGAAGACGTAGCCGAGAGGCGGCACATGAGAGAGGGCTGCGGCGGTGTGTGTGGGGATCCCGTTGGCGACCAGCCCCTTGAGCATGGCCGCGGGGACCTTGGCGTTGAGCCCCGCCACCAGCAGGGTGAAGAACAGCCCCATGGAGAGCGGCATGCCGGTGCTGTTGAAGGTCACCCGCATCCCCGAGGCCGCTCCCCGGTGGCGGGCCGGGACCGAGTTCATGATCGACGACGTGTTGGGGGAGGCGAACAGGCCGCCGGATATCCCCGAGACGAACATGACGGCGCCGAAGGGCCAGTAGTTGAAGTTGGCCGGGAAGGTCATCATCACGGCATAGGTGGCAGCCGCCAGCAGCATCCCGGCAGTGGCGAAGGGACGGGCGCCGTAGCGGTCCGACAGCTTGCCGGAGATGGGACCGGCAACCACGAATCCGAGGGTGAACGGGATCATGTAGATGCCCGCCCAGAGCGGGGTGTCGGCGAAGCTGTAGCCGTGCTGAGGCAGCCAGATGCCCTGGAACCAGATCATCAGCATGAACATCAGACCGCCGCGGCCGATCGAGCCCAGGAATCCGGCGAGGTTCCCGAAGGTGAAGGCCCGGATTCGGAACAGCGAGAGGCGGAACATCGGATCCTGCACCTTCGTCTCGATGAAGATGAAGCCGACCACGAACAGCAGGCCGGCGGCGATCATCCCCAGGACGAACGGGTTCCCCCAGCCCGACTGAGAGGTGCCGTACGGTTCGATGCCGTAGGTCACGCCGATCAGCAGCATCGCCAGACCACCCGCGAAGGCGAGGTTGCCGGCCCAGTCGATGCGCGCCTTGATGCGCACCCCGATGTCCTTCAGCTTGAGGTAGGCCCAGATGGTCCCGAAGGCACCGACGGGGACGTTGGCGAGGAACACCCAGCGCCAGCCGAACTGGGAGAGGACGCCGCCCACGATGATTCCAAGGAAGGAGCCGACGATGGCCGCCACCATGTTGATCCCGAGGGCGAATCCCAGCTGATCGGAGGGGAAGGCGTCGGTGATGATGGCGGCCGAGTTGGCCATCAGGAGAGCGCCCCCCACCGCCTGGAACATCCGCAGGATGACCAGCTCCAGGGCCCCGTTGGAGCCGGTGCTCCACGTGAGTGACAGCAGGATCGCGCCGACGGTGAACCAGGCGAACCCCAGGTTGTACATCTTCACCCGGCCGAAGATGTCGCCGATGCGGCCGACGGTCACCACGATGGCGGCCGACATCAGCATGTAGCCCATCATGATCCACAGCAGATAGGACGAATTGGCGGGGACGAGTGGGTTCAGCTTGATGCCGCGGAATATCACCGGCAGGGCGATGATGAGGCCGGTGGCGGTCATCGACGAGAGCAGCACTCCGACGGTCGTGTTGGAGAGGACCACCCACTTGTAGTGGGGCCCCACGCGCGGCGAGCTGGCCGGTGCCACGACACTCATGCTTGCAGTTCCTCCGTTGCGCGAGGCTCGCCGCCCGACGGAGGGGCTGCGCCGGGACGATCGGATGCTAGGGACCTCAACACGGCCACGGCTCGCTCGAGCACTCTCTGGTCGGGCTCGCTCAGTGCGGCGAGGCGCTCAGCGAGCCATTCATTGCCGGCTCGGGCGTACCGCGCCAGAAGAGCCGCGCCGGCGACGGTCGCCACGACCTGGACACCGCGACGGTCCCCGGGGTTCGCCTGCCGCATGACGAGGCCGGCGGCTTCGAGCTTGTCGACCAGGCGCGTCGCCGCCGAGGACGGCAGGCTCTCGAGCTCGGCGAGCCGGCCAACGCCAAGGGGACCAGACTGCACCACGCTGGCAAGCCCGGACACCTGCGCGATGCTGAGGTCGGAGAGATCATGGCGCCGGAGCTGGCGGCTGAGGTGAATCATCGACAACCGGAGCCCCTCGGCCAGAGAGCACAACCCGATCGCCCCATCGGATCGGGCGCCGGGAAACTCACCGGTCGCGCCACTCGACACCGTCACCTTCTTCCTCTGTCGTCGGGGCTGATCTTAACTAACTAGGATAGTGTATACGTTAAATAATCGATCGGGGATGTCCATCCGGGGCGTTTCTGTCACGGACGGCTCGGAGCTCGCTGGCAGCGGGTGCGGTGACCATCTGGCGGGCTCTCCCCTGATTCTCAGGGTGGGCGGCTACGCGTCGCGACGCGTCAGCAACACCCCGGCCGCCAGCAGGGCAGCCGCGGCGTAAGCGCAGAACACCCCCAATGGGTCAGGCGACGGTGGAGCAGGCGGCCCTCGGGGCGAGCGGCCCGATCTGCCAGCGCCAGCGTGCTTCGTGCCACTCGTGGTAGGTGTGGGCGGGGACCTCGGGGTCCTCGGCCTCCAGGGGAGCGCTGACCGGGTCGGGCTGGGTCAGGGCCGGGAAGCTGTCCCGCGACGTTGTGTTCAGCGATGAGCCCGTCGACCGTCCGTCGTCCTACCTGGGCCGAGCCTCGTCGCCTCCGGGGGAGAACTGGAGGAGCGTCTGCGATAGCTGCACGTAGACGGTGGCGGGGTCAAGGCACTCCGGCGGCATCTTGCCTGCCCGGCGCGCTGCCTCGGCGAGCCGACGGAGAACCAGGGGCACCGCCTCCTCCGGAATGCCGCTGACGTGGGCGCCACGGTAGTTGGTAAGGACCGCCTGGATCGCCTTGGGCAGCCGGCTGTGGTCGATCTCACCCTCGGCGTTGAGGTACGGCAGTCGCCACGTGTGGGGGTGGGTGACCGAGCCGACGTAGGCGAAGCACGTCACCGGCAGCTGGTATTTGGGATGAAGGAGGCCGGGGGCATCACCTGGCTCAGGAGGCTTCTCGGTGGGAGTGGGTGCCCAGGCCGCCGGGTGTGGGAGGGGCACGGGCTCGCGGTACACACCGTCCGGGCTCAGCCACCAGAGGTTCTCGTCCACCGCGTCCATGGAGAGGTCTGCCTCGGCCCGGCTGCGGCGTCCCCCCGGGATGAGGTCACCGGCGAACAGGTGCGCCCCGTCGCTCACCCCGACCAGGCTCACTCGGAGCGTCTCCGCACATCCCTGGGCCTGGAGAAAGGCGGCCTCCACGGCGTGCTCCCCGCTGAGAGCGCCCGGGCGCTTGGTCTCGATGACCAGCCGGCGGATGCCGAGGTGGGTGACCAGGATGTCGCTGCGTGCCACCTGGTGGTTGAGGTCGGAGAGCGCCCAGCCGACCACGCCGGTGAGCACGTCCTCGATGATGTTCTCGGCCACCTTCTCAGGCGCTCCGGCGTATCGCCGACCCTCGGCCAGGCGCTCGACCCGCCGCGCCCGGAATGCCGGCCAGGCCGCCTCGGCGCTGGATCTCCAGACGTGGAAGCTGGCCAGGCCCGCTGGGCCCGTCGTGGTCATCGGAACGGTGGGGGAGGATACACCGCCATCGGCGCAATCCACCCGTTCAGCCCAGTGTGAGTCGGACGACCAGTGGTCGCCTCGGGCTCGCCCGGCGAGTCGCGGGCGATTCAATGGCGCTGACGCCGCGCGGAAGGGTGCGCTGGTCGCGGGGTGGCCGGGGGTTGGGGGTGGCCGCTTGAGGAGCTGGCTGGCGCCCCAGCAACCGCTGGAGGTGAGCCGGCGCGCCTCTCAGACGGCGCGACCAGGGGGGACTCTGGCCCTGCCCGCGTGGCCCAATAGAGTCCCAACGGAGCCGCCCAAGCCTGCCCTAGCCCGCCTGGCCAGACCGCCCGGCGAATTCAAAATGCCCGCCTGTACCCCCCTGCACCACCCCTTTCGGGGACCTGGAAATGCGGCAACGCGAACGCATCGCCCTCGGAATATGGCCGCTACCCTAGCGCCCCGGTGGCCGCTGTGCCGGCTGTGGCTGGAGCATCCTGCCGGCGGTGTCATCGTGTGACCGGGGCCGTGCAGGCCGGTTACCATCACCACGAGCCATGACCGTCGGAAGCGGCCAGCCGGCCGATATCGGCACCCCCATCGATCGCAACCTCGCCCTCGAGCTGGTCCGGGTGACCGAGGGGGCGGCGATCTCGGCCGCCCGTTTCATGGGTCGGAACCAGAAGGAGGAGGCTGACGCCGCCGCGGTCGACTCCATGCGCCGCAGCCTCGGCTACGTGGACATGGATGGTGTGGTTGTCATCGGCGAGGGCGAGAAGGACAAGGCGCCCATGCTCTACATCGGTGAGAGGGTGGGCAATGGCAACCCGCCCGAGGTGGACGTGGCGGTCGACCCCATAGATGGCACGCGCCTAGTCGCCCGCGGGCTGCCCGGAGGCATCGCCACCGTCGCCCTGGCGGAGCGGGGCTCCCTGTACTTCACCCACGTTCACTACATGGAGAAGCTGATCGTGGGCAAGGAGGCTCGCGAGGTGATCGACATCACCGACAGCGTGGCCAACAACCTGCGCCGGGTCGCGGAGGCGGAGGAGCGTGACGTCGACGACCTCACGGTTGTCGTGCTCGACCGTCCCCGCCACGAACGCCTGCTCGAGGAGATCCGCGCCGCCGGAGCTCGCGTCAAGTTGATCATGGACGGAGATGTTGCCGCCGGCCTGATGGCCGCGATGGAGCACCGCACCGGGATCGATGTGCTCATGGGCGTCGGTGGGGCTCCCGAAGCGGTGCTGGCCGCTTGCGCTGTCAAGTGCGTGGGCGGAGGCATGCAGACCCGGCTCTGGCTCAACGACGCCGAGGCCCGTGCTGTGGCTGAGCAGGAGGGCAAGGGCGACGGCGTGCTCACCCTCGAGGATCTCTGCGCCGGCCAGAACGTCTTCTTCGCAGCCACCGGGATCACCGACGGCGAGCTCTTGGAGGGGGTCCGGTTTCTCGAAGACGACCGCTGTCGCACCCAGAGCCTGGTGATGCGCTCGTACTCGGGCACAATCCGCTACATCGACGCCGAGCACTCGCTCGACAAGCTCCGGCACCGCGAAGCCGAGTCCGCCGCAGCACCCCATCGAGTACTGGCCTAGACGAGGACGCCGACTGGCAGACGTATGGCTCGCTCGGCGCGCCTGGGCAGTCCGAGATTCCCTGAAGGGCTGCCGGGCGGTTCCCCACCCCGAAGAGGGGGATCGAGCAGCCCGAAGCCGTGCCGCCATTCGCGCCGGCCCGCCTCTAGAGCTCCACTGTCGGGGGCGTACGGCGGAAGTGCGCCAGCCCGAGCAGACTGAGCACCAACATTATTCCTGCCAGCACGAAGGACACGATGGATGAGATGAGTGCGATTTGCCCGAACACCGAGAAGCCGTAGGCCTGCAGGAGCTCCGAGCGCAGCGTTGTGCCTTTGAAGACGGTGGCGACCAAGCCCGAGAGCGTGGTGTTCTTCGGCTGGGCCAGGGACTCGGCACTCAACTGAGAGTACGTCTTGCCGCCGCCGATCTTGTTCAAGTCCGGGAGGATCTTGCCATTGGCATAGGCCTCAGCTTGAACGCCGGTCAGAAGCTGCTCGCCAGCGTACGGGCGCGCGAGGGCATAGGCGGGGCCCTCGAGCGCGGACTTGGCGGGGAAGACGATCTTCTGGGCCGCCAGTTGACTCTGCACCTCGCTGTTGGTGAATACGGCCCCCCACATCAGAAGAGCACCGGCCACAATCAGGCCAGTGTCAGCACCACTCCCACCGCACTGAGGAGAGCATCGAAGGTCCTGCGTCGCATCTTTCTTCCTCCTGGATGTCCCTGGGGCGAGGGCATGAGCTTAGGGGAGGAGCGGTCCATCTAACAAGGAGCACGCGGGGCAGGACATTCCTAAGTTCACGAACGTTCAGCCGGTGCTCGAACTGGAAGCAGGGGTCTAAACGTCGGGCTGGGCTGCACCTGAACGCGGGCAATCCGAGATTCTCGTTACAGCGGCCTTGACTGAGCCTCGCCCCGGCCGATCCGGCGAAGCGTGGCTAGCCGAGGCTGGTTTCGTCGAAGCGGGAAAGCAGTGCAGATCGATCCCGAACCAGCGACCACGCGGATTGGGCGGTCGGTGGCATGCGACACCCGTCACGCGCATGAAGCATTGCCCAATCCTGCATCGATATCACGACGAACTCCCGCTGAGTCGCGCCACGATTGGGCGCTGGCCAAATTCCGGCTTCGCCCGAGCGCTGTTCTTCAGTTCGTAGAAGCCAGGAAATTGAGCGAGCATTGCGACAGAATCCCATAGCTGAAGCGCAGCGTCACCGTGCGGTGCCGGCGTCACCACCGGTCCGAAGTACGCGGTCTTCCGATCAAAGCTGATCAGCGGCACGCCGACATCCTCGCCGGCCAGTGCGATTCCCTCATCCATCGACGCCCGTATCGCCGTGTCCCACTTGGTGTCATCGGCGACGCTGACGATGTCGCGAGAGAGGCCGACGTTTCTGAGGACGGTTGCGAGTTCAATTTCGTCGGCTGGGACACGGTCATGGTGAATACGCGCACCAAGTTCTGTGTAGAACATTCCCACAGCACGCTCTCCTTCCTCGGCGCGCAGAGCCTCTGCTACGCGTAGCGCATTGTGCCCGGCGCTCACTCGGTCAAGATATTCGGCGGGCATTCTGTCTCGGTTCTTCTCGAGGAGACTGAACGTGCGCCAATGAACTTCGAGATCTCGCTGGGGTTCAACCTCGACGATCCACCGCGAGGTGATCCAGCACCACGGACACATCGGATCGAAGAAGAAGTCAATACGCATCTTGCTCTCAGCTACAACCTCATGTGTGCGGCCTCGACCGCAGCGACCGCGTCGTCGGGACCGCTCAGAGCGACCTCGGCCGCGGAGCGACGACCGCCCAGATAGAGCGCAAGTTCGGTGGCGCGGCCTGAGAGGACCGCTGCAGGTTCAGATCCGAATAGCCGGCGTTTGCCATCGGCGCGGACCAGCTGAAGACCGAAAGGCCGCGTCTTGCGTGCAGCGCGGCGGGTGAGAAACCCGCTCATTCGCCATGACAGCTCATCGAGATCCGGACGATCCGTGCGTGGCCCCATGCCGTTGGCTCGGCGCGCGTCCTCGTGATGGATGAAGTACTCGAATCCGTTGAACATGGTGCGGATGCCAGGAACCCGCCACGGGATCAAGGGCGCCCCCGCTCGCAGCCGGGCGACCAACTCTGTCCATCCCCTCGCCTTCTCTACTGCCCGGCGCTCGTCCGGCCAGCGATGGAAGTGCTCTCTGAGAACTAGGTGGGCGGCCAGGTCGGAGGTCGTCCACCCCTCACACAGCGTAGGTGCATCCGGGCCGAGTTCGATCAGGAGATCACAGAGTTCGCGACGCTCTCGGGCGTCGATCGGTTCAGCCACCTTTCCGACTATAACCCAACTGGTTGATTCGTCAACAATACTCGGCCGAGCCCAGACCCACCCCCGAGCGGCCTGGCACGCGGCGAATCCGGCCCCGGCCGAGGGATGACGGAGCGCCGGTGAAGGGCTCATGTCCCACCCCGTCCGCCTTTGCCCGGGAGAAAGCCGCGGACGCCACCGTGAGCGCCGCCCGGTGCTGAGCGACCAGCCGG
>Ga0187889_10004744_pt1 | contig 11034 bp, 9 predicted proteins | sample June2016WEW_7_10_2_FD_132992 | JGI IMG/M metagenome (GOLD analysis project Ga0187889, IMG submission 132992) | Peatland microbial communities from SPRUCE experiment site at the Marcell Experimental Forest, Minnesota, USA - June2016WEW_7_100 | ecosystem: Environmental > Terrestrial > Soil >... | reverse complement strand
CCTGCAACTTGGGCAGCATCAACGTGGCGGCGTTCGCCAAGGAGGACGACGATGGGAATTTCGTCATGGACTGGGAGGGCCTCAGGGCAACCATTGAGATGACGACGAGGTTCCTCGACAACGTCATCGACATCAACAAGTATCCGCTGCAGGCCATCGAAGACATGACGCTCAAGACCAGGAAGATTGGGCTCGGGGTGATGGGCACGGCCGACCTTTTCTTCGAGCTGGGCTTGGCCTACAACAGCGAAGAGGGGCTGAAGTTCATGGAGATGCTCATGGAGTTCGTCAACTACTATTCGAAGAAGGCCTCCATCAAGCTCGCTAGGGAGCGTGGAGTCCTTCCCTCTTTCGAAGAAAGTAGCTACAAGGAAGGTAAGCTGCCCTTTGGTGGCTTCGAAGACCAGGCTTCTTGGCACTTCGACTGGAAGGAGCTGGCCGAAGAGGTCAAACGCGATGGGTTGAGGAACGGCTACACCACCGTCATCGCCCCGACAGGGAGCATCTCCATGATAGCGGGTTGCAGCAGTGGTATAGAGCCAGTCTTCGCCTTGGTGTACGAGAAGAACGTCTCCATCGGGAGCTTCTACTATGTCGACGCGGCGTTCGAGAAGGCTATGAAGAAGGATGGCCTCTTCGACGACGACCTCATGAAGCAGATAGTCACCAGCCATGGCAGTCTAGGGGGCGTTTCCTACCTGCCCGAGAAGATGAAGCGCGTCTTCGTCACTGCCATGGACATCAACCCGGAGGACCATGTCAGGGCCATCGCGGCCTTCCAGAGGTGGGTCGACTCTAGCATCTCCAAGACGACTAACTTGCCCGTCGACGCCACCGTTGAGGACGTGAAGAGCATCTACATGCTGGCATACAAGCTGGGATGCAAGGACATCACGGTGTACAGGGACAAATCGATAACTAGCCAGGTTCTTCGCTCGCCGGCGACAGGGAAGGAGGAGAAGAGCCCGGCGCAGGCCATGCAGAGGACCGGGCCGGCCCCTCTGGCCGTGCAGGCTCCGGCTGTGTCGCCCCTCCAGACCTTCAACGCCCGCCTGAGCTTGGACGGCAAGAACGGCAGCTTGACTAACTGCCCTTCATGCAACACTAGGCTGGAGTTCAAGGAGGGCTGCGCTACGTGTCCTGGCTGCGGCTGGAGCCTGTGCGTCAGCGCCTAGGTCTACTGCAGTGGTGTAGTAGCCCCGCCGCAGACCCCGCAGCGCTCCGTCCCTGCGACCTCCTTGTTCCCGCATTTCTTGCATGTGACCAGGAGGGGCTGGACCGAGAAGAAGGGGAGCTTCGCGTTCGCCTTCTCGAGGAGCTTAGAGGCGTCGTTCAGGTCTGAGACCGGAAGCGACAGCCTTGCTAGCACGCCTCCGCCGATCTTCTCGTCCAGCTCGCTCAGCCGCGCTCCAGTGGAATCCGCGTCCAGCTCCTTGGCATCGATGGAGAAAGCCTGGCTGTAGCGCGACGAGTTAAGGTTCTTCATCTTGGCCCTTCCGAACCTTTCGACGTCCAGCTGGGGGAAGCGGGAGGCGCTGTCGTCGGTCGTGAGCACCAGAGAGAACTTCTCTTCGCCTTCCTTCCCAGCTGTCTCCAGGTACTGGTTGGCTGCGGCGATCGTCTTCTCCTGCAGATCCATCAACTCCTTGGTGGACAAATCGGGGCTCACGAGCTTGAGCGAATCCTCTAACCCTGTCAGGTTCACCCTCAGCAGAGGTGACTCGGAGTAAAGCAGGTTGCTCAAGATGTCCAAGCCCGGAAGGAGACCGTTCTTCACGTTGCTCTGGATTAGACGCCGCCGGACCCGCAAGGCGTTCACGGCATTCTCGAGCTGCATCGTCACCCGGGCGCGGAAATAGACCTCGTCGTTGTGGGTGTCCAGGGCGACGCGTGGGAGGTTGATGGATATCGAGTCCAAGACGACGGGCCCTCCCTTCTTGAAGTCGTCGACGCAGAGGCCCTGGAAGGTCCGCCGCTTGCCGCCTCCCTTGGAGAAGGATATCATGCCGTTGTTCCGGGCAATCTCGGCCAACGCCTTGTAGGCGGACTTCTCCAGTTTCTCGGAGTTCATGACGGCTAGGCCTATTGACGGTGATGGGGTCGCCTTGACATAGTCCAAGTAACCTTTCAGAAGGGAGGCCAAGAGACCGCCGGAAGCCTTGGTCGCGTCCACTTCCAACTCGACCTTTGGGCGCTCAGCTCCCTCGGGGAAGGCGTAGGCCATCATATAGAAGAGCGAGGAATAGCCCCTTGAGTCGAAATCGAGCTTCTGGGCCAGGTCAGTGAAGCCGGAGAGGAAGACCTCCCTCCCCGCCTCCCGAGTCAGCAGGTAGCTGAGGGAGAGGAGCTTCGTGAGCTTCTCCTCGTCAGTGTTTTCGAAGCCCTCCCTGGGCGTATGGGGGAACTTCGCTCCCAGACGTGATAGGGATAGCGATTGGTCGCTTATGTTGAGGAACAGGGCGTCAGGACGGAGACCCCAGTAGTTGACGTTGGCGATGTGCATGTCGCCCGAAAGGTGGGAGTCCACGACGTCCCTCGGAAGCTGAATCAGCATCAGGTACTCGGAAAGGACAGAGCCCGCCGTCTGGTTGAACACACCCTCCAGGCCGTAGGGGCCTTCGCCCAGCTTCTCGAGGTTCTCCGTGACGTCGTAGACGGGCATCCCGAGCCGGCTGAGGCGATGGCGGTACTCCTCCAAGCCCTCCTCAATGAGGATCGAATTGACCAGCTCTCTGATCAGGGGCGCAGTAAGGTATGCCGTCTGGAACTTGTATATCCTGGATTCGGCTTCGCTGGAGACCCTCTGGGCCAACTCGACGGGCATCCCGGCTTCGGTCACCAGGGAGTGGACGATCTTGTCCGTGGTGAACTCCTCCATGCGGTGACGGGAGCTCCTGACGAAGAGCCTGCCGCTCTCCAAGAGGGCCTGCTCCTCAATCTGTTTGGCAGCGTTCAGGACCAGGCGGCCCAGCGTAGTGAGCATGTACTTGCGCTCGGCGCGGTTCTGAGCGATCAGGTTCTGCCTGAGGAGCTTCCTCAGATGGTAGGCAAACTTGCCCGATTCCTTCTTGGACTTGAACCCCGCCAATGTCTTCAGCTCTGAGTATGTCATCGGCCCCTTGGCGTTGAGGATCTTCAGTATCTCAAGGCGGCTGGGAGATGCGATGACGGAGAATATCGTCTTGACGCGGCGAATCGAACCCTGAGTGCTCATAGAACCACTATTGACATCACTTGCTACATCTAGGTCTAAAAAGGTTTACCACGCGGTGGATGGACATGAAAGTTGGTGGGGCCGGGCGGATTTGAACCGCCGATCACCAGCGCCCGAGGCTGGTAGCGTAACCAAGCTAGCCCACGGCCCCAAGAGACGAAGCTGACGGCTTCCCGTCTGTGGCAGTTTCAACCGGCACTTTTAAGCTTGTATGAAGCGGCCAGCTCGAGTCTCCTGACAACCTTTAAGGACGAAGGGTCCCGACCAGATTATTTGAATGAAGGTCGTAGCCACGGGAATCAGCGGCGCGGGTCGAGGCTCTTACCTTTCACAGGTGGAGGCCCTCGCGCGGAAGGATGGCAGGCGCGTCAGGATCTTCGAAACGGGCGACATGATGTTCGAGACCGGGAGGAAGCTGGGCATCGACATCCCTGAGGACAAGATACTGGACCTGTCGCCTTCCACACTGAACTTCCTCAGGACCACCGTGTTCGAGCAGATAATCCGCGAATCCAAGGAGGTAGACGATGTAATAATCAGCACTCACGCATGCTTCCGATGGAAGAAGCACATAATCCAGGCCTTCGATTTCCACTACCTCGATCAGATTCGCCCTGACATCTACGTCTCCATCATCGACTCCATTACCTCGGTCAGGGCGCGTCAAGAGGCTCAGCCGCAATGGAGAGGGCAGCTCTCCATGAAGGACATCTTGGTGTGGAGGGACGAGGAGGTCTTCGTGACGAAGTCCATCGCGGACTTTCAGAGGAGGCCGTTCTACGTTGTCCCCAGCGACGAGCCGCCGGAGACCCTCTTCAGGCTGCTCTACAGGCCGGGGACAGCGAAGGCGTACCTGAGTTACCCGATGACCCATACGGGGACCGAAGGAGATGACGTAAGGAAGAAGGACGACTTCAGAGAGCGCTTGCGCAGGACGGGGATGATCGTGTTCGACCCCGTTGCCATAGGAGATGCTGAACTCCCTGCCTTCCTGGCCGATGCCAAGAAGAGGGGAGATGGTAAGGTCACCTATTCCAAGAGAGGGGTGGACGTGTCGTTCGACGTTAAGGAGGCCGAAGAAGTCGCCGATGACGTGAACGACCAAATCGTCGCCAGGGACTATCAGCTTATCGACCAGAGCGACATGATAGTAGTCTATTACTTCCTCCCGGTGATGTCGCCTGGGGTTCTCTCGGAGATGACCTATGGCTTCACGAACAAGAAGAACGTATACGCCATCTTCAAGGGGCCGGAGTCGCCATTCTTCAAGTACTATTCGACCAAGATATTCCAGGACGAGGATGCCCTGCTGGGCTATCTGAAGGAGAAGGCGGGAGGACCAGTGGGCGGCTCACAGAGGAAGGAGAGCTAGGTGAAGACGTCGATCTTCGTCGGAGGGCTGCTGATGCATGACGGAAGAATGTTGCTCAAGTCGGAAGGGGAAGCTGCCCAGTTATGGTACCGCACGCCTGGCAAGTACCTTGAAGGGGACGAGACCCTAGAGATGGCGGTATCAAGAGGCTTCAAGGAGGACACGGGGTGGATGTGCGCGGTGAAAGACCTGTCCTATGTCATCGAATCGTTCAAGGGCGACGGGGAGAGGGACCTGGGGCTCTATTTCCTGGTCAGCGTGCCATCGGCTAAGGCACGAGAGGGCCTCAGAAGCCGGCTGTCCTTCGTCCCGATGGAGGAGATGATAGAGATGGACGTGCGACCCGCGGTCTTGGCCGGAAAGGTCTTCGCAGACGAGAAGAGAGGCGCGAGAGGGTCCGCCACCTACCTGGTCAACTACAGGGAGTTCTGAACGAAGGGCCTAAGCATAACAAGAAACCCGACGACAGCGCGATTTGCAGGGCTGACGACGAATGGTTCGAGGGGATGCTCTTCAGCAGGCTCCGCGGCGAGCCCGCCTAGCGCGCATGCGGCCTGTGTTTATGAGCGGGTTCCACCATGAACACGGGGTCGGTCCGGGATCTCAGAAGGCCGAGCAGCCCTATCAACCCAAGAATGACGTAGGGTACCTCCAACAGGTAGATTCCAACTAGAGTCGTGCTGGACGCTACCAAGCTCAGCGGCTGCGCCATCAGGTCCGCCAGGGACGCGTAGATGGCGGCGAGAAAGAAGAGCCCCCTTCCGACCCTCATGGCCATGAAGACCACGACTATCGCGAAACAGTAGATGAACATGTTCGAAATCCTGTCGATGATTGGCGGGCCGATGATGGCGGCCCCGAGAGCGTATTGTGCCGAAAGGGCCTGCTGCACCGACGGCGGAAGCGTCCCCATCACGGCCGGATTCATCAGGATTTCAAGGATCCCTAAGATGCTGTTGAGCCCCAGTGCCAGCGATCCCACGCAGGCGAAACCCAGGCCGAAGCTCACGGCGTCGTTGAAGGATGCGTCGATGAGCCGGAATCGCCTGGCCCAGATCAAAGTGAATCCGGTTTCGAAGAAGCCGGTCCTCAGGCCTACGTACAACCCGAGGGCCAGGGCCGACGTCAGCGCGCTGGCGCCCTGAAGAGATGAGGGAAGGGCAGGCGAAATGAGTGCATCCATGACCACTTCCAATATCGTGACCGACAGCCAGGCGATGGCCCCCAGCCCGAAAATCTTCCATGATGTGTTATGTTTTCGTCTCCAGTAGATGACCGGTGCCAGACCTATCAGAATCATCGCGAGCCCGCTCAGAAGAAGGATGGGGCTTGGCTGCACCAGGGTGGCCAATGCAAAGGCCTAGATGGTTGCGACTTTAAGCCTTGTTGGATAGGCTCTTTGCGTAGGCGACTACAGCCCTGCAGACGTCGGCCATGAACGTATAGTTCAGCCTTTCGGGGGTATCGGCCGGCGCATGATAGCTGGAGTATCTGGAGCCTCCCGTGTCAGTCAGCAGCAGGGCAGGGTAACCTTCCGCCCAGAAGGTCGCCTGGTCACCCTTGAGGCTCTCAGGGATGGACTCGCCTTTTCCTGGAATCATGACGGGATAAGTCGTCAAATTGGGGACGGCCGCCTGGCAGGAGGCCGAGAAAGCATCGACCTGAGCCTTCGACGTGTCGCATCCGACGGCGGCCAAGAAGTCCCCCTTCGGGGGAAGGGTTGCAGGAAGGCCCTCGGGGGTGGACTGCTTCATCGTTCCCGCCATGCCTACGGAGTCGAGGCAGACGGCCGCGCTTACAGGGATGCCTCTAGACCTGAGTTTCGTCACCAGCGTCTCACTACCCCTCAGGGAGGACCCTTCCCAAAGCTCCTTCATGGAGACCGCTGCGAAGAAGACCCGGACCGGAATCCCCGAAGTCCCGATGAGCCGGCTAGCCTCCAGCATGACGGCCACGCCGCTGGCGTTGTCGCCTGCGCCCGGAGACTTATCCACGGTGTCATAGTGGGCCACTAGGACCAACGTAGGAGGGGTATGGAAACCTGCGGCCTTCTCGCCGAGGACGTTATGGAACACGAACTTCCCCGACCGCCAGCCCTCACCCACCATGTAGCAGCCGCTCTCTACCATCTGGTTCCAGATGTAGTCCCTTGCCTTCTCTAGGCCCTTAGGGTTGGAGTCGGGCTGTCGCACATAGCAGAGGTTGGCAACGTGAAACTTCAGGAGATCAAGGGAGACGTCCTCTGGCAAAATCGTTCAACAAAAACCTACAGAAGTGAAAAATAAAAACCTTGGCCAGAAACGCGACGCCAAGCGGCAAGGCCAATGCCCTATCTCTTGCTGGCGAGCTCGTCTTGGTGGACGGGGGTGTTCCTCAGGCGCTTACCGATGGCCTTCTCCAGCGCCCTGATGACCGCCGGCGGCAGGCCGGTCGTTGCTGCCTCCCCGACCCCTTTGATGTTGACGTTCTCCAAATCCAGATGTTTCGCTAACTTCACCACGACCGGAGGGATAGATGACGCCAGAGGGAGGCCCGTGTCGGCTATGGTTCCGGTGAGCAGCTGCCCGTCCTCGTCATACCAAGACTGTTCTGACAGCGCCTGTCCTATGCCCTGAGCCGAGGCTCCGATGACTTGGGCTATGGCGTTTTCCCTGTCGAGCACCCTGCCTATGTCGTAGTAGGCCAGGCATTCCTCCACCTTGGTCTCACCTGTCTCGTTCACGGAGACTCTGACGAAGTTGGCCCCCAGAGAGCTGACGGATTCGCGCATATAATGGAACACTCTGACGTCGAAGTCATGACAGAGAATTTCTTCGGGTGACGTGGCTCCCAGCTTCTTCGCTTCCTCCTTTATCTTCCCTGCAGCCTCGACCAGCGCGGCGCCGACCACTATCGCTGTCCGGCTACCCCACGTTCCCACTCCCTCGTCCAGCTCGTCCGTGTCGCCGGGCTGCAACTTCACCACCGATTCCGGGAATCCCAATTCGCGCTTCAATACGTTCCTTGCTATCCCTTCATGGCGCTGCCCACTTTGGCCCCCTCCAATCCAGACGCTGACGGCGCCATCCTTGATGGATATTCTGGCTGACTCGCCGGGCTGCACCGCCGACGGCATGATGAAACAGGAGAAGCCAGTCGCCTTCTCGTTCCTCCTGTTCCAGTACCCCAGCTGATCGGCAGCCGTCCTGAGGAACGGCTCGAATGGGTCGACCTTCAGGCCGAGAGGGGAGACGAATCGTTTCGGGCTAGCGTTCCTGAGCCTTATTTCGACAGGATCCTGCTTGAGCTCATCCGCCAGGAGATCCATCATCCTCTCTATGAAGAAGGCAGCCTCCGGCCTCCCGGCGCCCCTGTAGGGCCCCAATGGGACCTTGTTCGTGTAGACCGAAGCGGATGTGATGAACGCCTTCTTGATCGAGTAGGGGCCGGTCAGGAGAAACCCGATGAACATTGGCGCCGACGATCCGATGCCGACGGCGAACGCTCCGTTGTCGATGAGGAGGTCCGCCTTCAGGCCGCTGACGTGCCCTTCCCTGTCAGAGAATATCCGCATCCTTGCTCGGGCCCCCCTCCCCTGGCACGTCGCGAGAAGATGCTCTGACCTAGTCTCCACCCATTTTACGGGCTTCCGCGTCTTCATTGAAGCGTAGCAGGCCACGGCGTATTCTGGATAGAGAGAGCTCTTGGCACCGAAGGCGCCTCCGGTGTCCATCTGGATGACCCTCACCTTCTCCTTGGGGAGTTGCATTATGTCGCTGATGGCCTCCTGCCATGTATGGACGGACTGGGTCGAAGCCCACACGGTTAGCTTGGAGCCGTCATAGTGCGCCACCAAGCCACGGGGTTCCATCGGGTTGGGGGACACTCTGGCGTTGGCCAATTCGTCCTCCAGGACGATGGGGGAATCGTCGGTGAAGTCTTCGCCCAGCTGGACGGCGTTTACGATGTTGGACTTGATGCCAGGATGGATGGGTTCGAATGCGCTGGCCTCCTCCGGGTTGATGAGGGGCTTCATCGGCTCATAGTCGACCTCCACCTGCTCTAGGAGGTCCTCTGCCTCGTACACGTCCTTCCCCAAGACGCCAGCCACCGGCTGGCCCGCATAGCTGACGTATTCCTTCGGGAGGGCGGGATATGCGACGGATACAGGCCCTCCCCAGGCGCCTTCGCCGACCGAAACCAAGTTGGCCTTGAACTCTGATGCCGTTATGCCCCCTTTCACCTTCAGGATTCGCGCCCTAGCATAGGGGCTCCGCACCATCTTGAGGTGCAGCATCTCCTCCATCTTCAGGTCGTCGACGAACCTCCCCCTCCCCGACAGGAACCTGTCAGAGTCTTTCATGTCAAATGTAGCTCTCCCTTGCATGAGGCTGCAGGCAAGGCCCCCGGCTCATCAAAGGATCGAACGGAGGGAATCGCTCTGCCAATGTCTTTCCGTGATTGTTCGCTAGGGTAGTTAAGCGTTAGCGAGGTCTCGAAGCTCGACCGGCGTTCCCTGAAAGCCCCCGTTCGGAAAACCGTATTAGACAAGCTTTCGGAGAGCAGGAAGGTCCGCCTTGGAGTTCGAAGGGTCGGAGCTCATTCGTTCCCAGGCAAGGAAGGTTTTCGATTTCATCACCGATCCCCTGCACTTCTCCACGGGGATCCCCGACATCCAATCCGTGAGGGTCCTGAGCGCCGACAGGTTCAGCGTGACTGCCAAGCTAGGCGTTTCGGTGATCAGGTCGACCTTCACCATCGATTTCCAGGTTTCAGATAAGGTCGCCCCTTCGCATGTCCGGCTCACCGGCCATGGCATCAGCGCAGGCAGTGCCGTCGACCTCGAGATAACCATCGACCTCAAGGACGAAAGCCCGAACACGGCTCTCCGTTGGAGGACCGTGGCTAGGGTCTCCGGCACGTTGGCCGCCCTTGGACAGAGGGTGCTGGGCGCCGTAGCGGACAGGTTTGTGAAGGAAGTTTTCGATAGCATTCATGCCATGTTAGAGGCGCCCAATGCATAGATTTGAAAGTGGGAAATCCGGGTCAGGGAGCTCAGGGGACCGAAGGACCGCCGGAACGGTCTTCCCCGCCGGCCTTTGCTTTCGAGGCCATCAGTATCGCTTCCACTATGTAGGAATACCCAGTGCACCGGCATATGTTGCCGGAGATGGCCTCTCTCACGGTGGCGCCGTCCAGCTCGGACGACCTCGACAGAAGGTCATAGGAGGTCATCAGAAGTCCGGGCGTGCAGTACCCGCACTGGACGGCGAGGCAATCGGAGAAGGCCTTCTGCAACGGATGGAAGCCCTTCTGGCTTGCTAGGCCTTCCGACGTCAGGATGGATGAGCCGTCGGCCTGGACCCCCAGCACCAGACATGATTTCACGGCGTTACCGTCCAGTATCACGGTGCAGGCGCCGCATCTGCCCTCATCGCATCCCTGGTGCACGCTAAGATAACCGCTATCCCTAAGCAAGTCTACCAGCAGAATCCTCGGAGCCGCGTCCACTTCGCGGATCTTCCCGTTGACGGTGAGCTTAATTCGCATTCAGACGCCTCCGAATGCAGACAGCAGGGCTCGCTCGGCGGCGAGGGACGCCATGTCTCGCCTGTAGGGCGCTGGAATCCTCGGGTCCGCCAGCGGTCGTGGAAGATTTGAATGGACCGCCGCCGCGGCGTCAAGTAGGAGGGCCTCGGTCAGCGTCTTTCCATTCAGGACGTCCTCAGCCTCGGTCACCCGCACAGGGACCGGCGAGGTGGCGCCGATGACGATGGAGGCAGATTCGCAGACGGAAGCGTGCATCTTCAGGAGCACCGCGGCGATCGCCGTCGCGAAGCCTCCTCCTTGGCCATGGATGACTTCATAGCCCCAGCGGTCTTCATGCGTGAAAGGGATCCTGATTTCGGTGAGTATCTCGTCGGGGCGCAGGGCGGTAGTGAACATATCCCTAAAGAAATCGGCGGCCCGGATGACCCTCTCCCCGTCCGCCCCTCGGGCGACCAGTTCGGCGTCGAGGGCGACAACGGCGGGGACATAGTGGCCTGCGGGATCGGCATGACATAGGCTGCCACCAAGGGTGCCCCTGTTCCTGACTTGGTAATCTCCGACGTCCTGCGCGGCCTTCGCCAGCATCGGGCATCGCGCTCTGATGATTTCAGACGAATGGAGCCCATAGTGGGTCATGAGCGCTCCTATCGAGATGCCACCCCGACCCTCCCGGACGTAGGACAGCTCTCCCCCTAGATGCTTGCCGATGTCCACAAGGACCGTGGGGCTAGCCAGCCTGAACCTCATCAGCGGGAGGAGGCTCTGCCCCCCGGCAATGACCTTCACCTCCCCCTGATTCTTGGCTATGAGGCGGAAGGCGTCTTCGATGGTCGAGGGTGCGTAGTACTCGAAGGGTCTTGGGACGGGCATTTCCTGTACGACGACATGATTCAGGACAGCCCTTTAGACTTTGTCACGG
>Ga0187889_10004742_pt1 | contig 11036 bp, 8 predicted proteins | sample June2016WEW_7_10_2_FD_132992 | JGI IMG/M metagenome (GOLD analysis project Ga0187889, IMG submission 132992) | Peatland microbial communities from SPRUCE experiment site at the Marcell Experimental Forest, Minnesota, USA - June2016WEW_7_100 | ecosystem: Environmental > Terrestrial > Soil >... | reverse complement strand
CCGCGTTGCTATCGACTGGAAGTTCACCCGCAAGCAGGCCCGACACAAACTTCATTACACAATCAAGCGGTCGGGGTACTAGCGGTACGATTGAGAAAGAAACTACCCCACTCAAGCCAACAGAAGGCTTGAATGGGCCACCAAGCCACCAGTCCCGACTTCTATCCTTCCCACATTAGCCAAAACGGCGGCAAATATGGGCCACCAACAACTAGCGGTACGATTGAGAAAGAAACTACCCCACCCTAGCCAACAACGGGCTAGAGTGGGGCACCCGCTTAGCCCCGAGAACTGTCCCACTCAAGCAAAAGAAGCTTGAATGGGCCACCAGGCCAGGCCCGACGTTAGAGGAAACAGAGAATCCCCTCAGGGGCTAAAGCCTGTATTGTCGCTGGTTCCAGACGGCACGGCTTTAGCTGAAGCCGCGCCGTTTCCTGACCGCATATTCTCCGGCTTTAGCCGCCGAGGGACCGCCGTTGACTCCAGTCCGAAATGAGTTAGGAAACAGCCGTGTAGTGTTTCCTGCTCTGACTGTCGTAAAATCAACCAACACGACAACGACCTCATACCAACTACGAATTGAACGGCAAACTCATGCAATTAGACTTCCTAGGTGATCTGAAGCGCACTCATCGTTGCGGAGAACTCCGCGTCGCCGATGCCGGCAAAACCGTTACGCTCATGGGCTGGATTAACCGCCGCCGCGATCTGGGCAGCATCATTTTTGTCGATCTGCGCGACCGCACCGGAGTCACGCAGATTGTTTTCAACGAATCCAATCCCGGGCTGCATGCCAGGGCTGAAGACCTGCGCAGCGAATACGTCGTGGCCGTCACCGGGCTGGTGAAGTTGCGCGATGAAGACACCCGCAACCCTAACCTCGAGACCGGCGATGTCGAGCTCGTGGTCACCGCGATGCGCCTGCTGAACGAGAGCAAACTGCCTCCGTTCCTGCCCTCCGAGAAGGCCATCAGCAACGAGGAATTGCGGCTCAAGTACCGTTATGTCGATCTCCGCCGGCCGGAGATGCAGTTCAACATCGAGACCCGCCACAAGGTCGCGCTCGCCATTCGCAATCACCTGGCGGGCAAGGGATTCCTTGAGATCGAAACCCCGTTCATGACGCGCTCGACGCCGGAGGGCGCGCGTGACTACCTCGTGCCCTCCCGTGTGCATCGTGGCGAGTTCTATGCCTTGCCGCAGTCGCCGCAATTGTTCAAGCAGATCCTGATGATCTCCGGCTTCGACCGCTATTTCCAGATCGTTCGCTGCTTCCGCGACGAAGATTTGCGCGCCGACCGCCAGCCCGAGTTCACCCAGATCGACCTGGAAATGTCTTTCCCGCGGCAGGAGGACATTTTCGAGACCGTCGAGGGCTTTCTGATCGCGGCCTTCAATGCCGCCGGCATCCAGATCGAAACCCCTTTCCCGCAGATGACCTACGACCAGGCGATCCGTTTCTACGGCATTGATAAGCCCGACCTTCGCCTGCCCGCCATGGCCGATGCTTCCCACGCCTTCACCGCCGAGGACAAGCAGTCGCTCGCCATCGATCCGGCCATGCCGATTCTTGCCATACGCATTCCGGGCGTCGGCGAACTCTCGCGCAAGGAGCGCGACGATCTCCGGCTGCTGCTTCCGGAAAAGTCGAAAAACACCATCAAGGTGTTCGAAGATTTCAAGCGCGTCGAGCGCAACCTCCCCGCCGCCGCGGACAAAATTCGCCAGCTTGCAGAAGCCCAGCCGAGCGACCTCATTGTGATTGCCGCCGCACCTGGCGATGCCAAAGCGGAAGCCCCGGCCAAAGCCGATCTCGCCGCCGAGCGCAAGCAGCAACGTCGCGCCGCCGAGGTCTGCGCCGCCGCCGGCCAGCTCCGCCTGGCGCTGGCGCAGAAGTTTGCCGACCGTCACGGGCTGTTCGATCAGAAGAGCTTCCGATTCCTCTGGGTTACCGATTTCCCGATGTTCGAGTGGGATGAAACCGAGGGCCGTTGGAATGCCGCCCACCATCCATTCACCTCGCTGCACGAAGAGGACATGGGCAAGCTCACTGAAGGTTTGGATTCGGTACGCGACCCCAATTCGGTTCTCGGCGCTATCCGCTCCCGCGCCTACGACGTGGTGCTCAATGGCACCGAACTTGGCTCGGGATCCATCCGCATCCATCGCGAGGACGTTCAGGCCAAGATCTTTGCCGCGCTCGGCATGAGCCCCGAAGAGCAAAAGCAGCGCTTCGGCTTCTTCCTGGAGGCGCTGCAATACGGAACCCCGCCCCACGGCGGCATCGCCCTCGGGCTCGATCGCATCGTCATGATCCTGACCGGAGCACCCAGCCTGCGCGAAGTGATTCCGTTCCCCAAGACCGCCGGCGCCGTCGACCTGATGGTCGATGCGCCCACGCCAGTCTCGGACGCGCAACTGAAGGACCTGGGAATCCGCGTGAAGAAGTAACTGTCCAAGTCCCACATCTGCTGACTGCGGCAGATGTGGGGCACCGTCCTATCGAGGTCCCAGGCGAACATCGCTCGCCGCCTTCGGTTTGGTGCCCCAGGTTCGCCCGCTTTTGGCTAACCTGGGGTAGTTTCTTTGGACCGCCCGTCGATAAAAGTATTGATAATGTAGCTACAATGTAGCTACATTTAACAGCAGAAGGAGCAGAGCCATGTCGGAGGATCTCAAGATTCCGGACTTCAAGAATGAGACCGAAGAGGCTCAGTGGTGGGACTCGCACCAGAACGACATTGCCAGCGCTTTCGAACAAGCCGCAGCCAAGGGAACCCTCGGTCACGGCACGGTCAAGCGCAAGGAAGCCACCCCCTCAACGAGCATTCGACTCGATCAGGAAGACATTTCTCGAGCTCGAGTCCTGGCGGATCGCAAAGGTCTGCGCTACCAGACGTATCTCAAGATGCTGATCCGCGAAGCGCTCATTGCGGAAGAGAAGAAGCTGGCAGGATAACCCCGAACAATTTGTTGTCCTACCCCGGAGGCCACGTCAGGTCGCGCCCGCCCAGCAGATGCAGGTGCAGGTGGAACACCGACTGCCCCGCTTTCGGCCCCACGTTGTAGACCGTGCGATAGCCATCCTCAATGCCGTGCTCGCGGCCGATTTTCGCCGCCACCAGTTGGCAATAGCCGATGATCTCCGCGTCTTCCGCCTGGGCATGCTTCAGGTCGACGATGTGCTTCTTGGGAATGATCAGGACATGCGTCGGCGCACTCTTTCTGATGTCCTCGAACGCGTAGACACGGTCGTCTTCATAGACCTTCTTGGAAGGGATCTTTCCGGCAATAATGTCACAGAAGAGGCAATTGGACATGGTTGTTTCCCGGCAGCCCCGCGGACCTCTCTTTGTATCCACCGGGGCGGAGTTGCGAATCCACTCTGCTCACCTAACAACGTCAGTGATAGTAGCACCAGCCGGGAACCTACGGGCCGCTTGGCCTCCCGGGTTTCCGGCGGGGAATCCAGGGTGCCCCACGTCCCGCCCTTCTTTTGGGCTGACATGGGGTAGTTTTTTCCCCGCTTAAGTACCCACTCGCTATGTCACGATTGCCCCTAGTCCAGGCGCACCAGGAAGACCCCGCCTTCTTCGACCCGCAGCTTGCTCGCCAGTTCCTGGGCGCGACTCTTGTCGTCGTCTTTCACTCGCACGCGTACCCAGTAACCGGTTGAACCCGCGAACTCCAGCACGCGGGATGGGCTATAGCGCTGCGTCAGCATGTCTTTCATTCCCAGCGCATCAATCTGTTTGCGGAACGCCCCGATCTGTACGCACCAGCGCCCGCCTGTCTCGATCGGCAGAGGGGCCTCCACCACTTCCAGCTTCACTTTGGCCGTTCCGGCGCGCCAAATATCGAGAGCTTTAGCGGCTGCCACGGAAAGGTCGATGATTCGCCCTGCCACGAAAGGCCCGCGGTCGTTTATCCGAACGATGGCCTCGCTATGTGTGCTCAGGTTCGTAACCCGCACCAGGGTGTTGAGCGGAAGAGTGCAGTGAGCTGCCGTGAGCGCGGTCCGTTCGTAAGGCTCGCCGCTGGCAGTCTTGCGCCCGGCGGGTTCAGCGACGTACCAGCTTGCAATTCCAAGTTGTGTCCATTTCGCGGGCGCGGGTGGGCGCGGGGGTGGCGATTCGCGCTCCGTGCCGGCCGGAGGTTTGCTCTCGGGGGTGCCGGGCGCGGAGATCGGCGGCGGAACCGGCACTTTAGCCTGTGTTTGCTTTTTGCCGCAGCCGATGGGTGAAATCGCGATGATCAATATGCCCAGGCCGGCAAGAACCTTTCGGGAGAATCTCGGTATTTCGTCAACGCTCGATTCGCTATGGCCCTGGGACATAAGGCAACTCGCTTTGAATCTACACGTATTTTCACAAAACAAGTCAATTATCCGGGGCGGACTCAAATGGGTCAATGAGGTGGCATCAAACTTGCATCTAACCCCAAGAGAAAGACCGAGACTCTGGTTACTGGGCTGCCTGGATAACTTTCTCAAACCTCCATGCAGATCAGGAACTAAAAGCAAAGCACAAGAAACCGTGTGCTCGGATTTCGGTTCTTATTGACTGCGAATATTTTGCACGGTGTCGGAAGTTTGGATCGGACGGATTTTGGTGAAACTTAAATCGGCAGTTCGAGTGACGGGTTTTCTGCTACTGGTTGGTTGTTGTTCCTGGGCCCAGAACGAAGACGAAAACGTCCAAGACTCTATCCAAGCGCCCGGCACCGGCCTGTCGTTTCAGGGTTCTCCCCAATTGAAACGGCAGAAGCCCTTATCCGAATCCATGCTGCCAGATGCTCCCCTCCCGCAACCGGTAACCCAGGCCGACAAGTTTCGGGCCTTCGTCGAGGAGGCGAGGTCGCCTTTTATCTTCGGCGTGGCCGGTCTCAACGCGCTGGCCCTGCGCGAAGCCCAGGACCATGCCGCTCCCGGAATACAGTCCAGCTTCACCTCTCTCTACGAAGCCTCGGTCGTGCAGCGGGAATCCAACGCTTTTTTTGGCAAGTTTTTGTACCCTTCGCTGCTGAAGCAAGATCCGCGTTACTACCCGTCCACCAGTCAAAGCCTCGTGGGTCGAACGGCTTATGCCGCGTCGCGCCTTCTGATTACCCGCAATGATGAAGGCAAAGCAACCGTGAATACTTCGTATCTGCTGGCAGTGTTGACTTCGGCTGCCGTCGCCACGGCCTATCGCCCCTACTGGGCCCGGAGAAGTTCGGCCGTGTTTGCCGACTTCGGTTCCACCATCGGCAGCGACGCAGGCATGAACGTCTTCCACGAATTCTGGCCAGCTATCCGCAATAAACTCGATGGGCACTCCCCTAAATTCGTGCAGAAGATCGAAAAGTTCTCTGACCGCCTCACCGGCGAGCACGCTGCGTCAGAGTCTACGGACGTCCACTGATACTCGCGTAAAATTCCTCTACGTTTTCCGCGGCGCCCGTCGTTAAGCGCCTGTAGGTTTGCGACGCGGGATAGACGGTCGTACCGCCCGGCAGCCGTAGCCCGATTGTTTTCTCTCCGTCCACGCTTTCCAGCCGCCATTCTCCCCCAAGCTTCCTGCGCAGCACTTCGCCCACGTAAATCCCGTAGATCAATGCGATGTGCGCGATCTGCTCGGGCGAAGGCTGTTTCCTGATCAGCTTCTGCAACCGGCCATGCGGTATGGACTCGCTCAATCGCCCCAGGATGAGTTCCACGTCCTTGATGCTGCGCTCCGTAAAATCCAGTTGCGTGGAGTAAATGCGCTGGGCGTGCTCCTGTGCGGCCGTCAAAAAGCGCGCGATGTCGGCGCTCAGTTTGTCTGGGCTTTCATTGTCTGCCATGGAAAGTAGTTTCCTGCTTCCGGCAGCTTGTTTCAAGAGCTCGCGCCCAATCATCCCAGCGAGCAGGGCTCGCCGGGGACCCCGATGCCGCCGCAAAGGAAAGCCGCCGGGCGGAAATGAAGTACATTTACGGTGTGATCCACATCACCATTGGATGTGACTTCTCGCCAACTGACTGCAAATCCGCGCCGTTCGTGGTTTCCCGGTTGGGCCCGGCGCGCTTCCGCCCGTAGCATTTCATCAATAGCTCAAGGTGAGGGAGAACACAGGAATGAGTAAGCCGGTCAAATATCTCGAGAAGGCTTTTACCCTCGGAGCCAAAGCGGCGTGGTCCGTTTTTGAGAAGCTGAACAGCATTCATCCCCGCGAATCCTTCACCCCCAGGTGGAGCGACAAGCCTCTTCTCAAGTCGTACCAGAAGTCCAAGCCGCCGCTGGGATGGCCGCGCACTACCGACTCGCTTTGCCCCAAGTGCGTCCCGGAGATTCGCCGGCAGATCCTCGATGGAAAACTTCCTTACGAAATCCTGCTCAACGAGAAGGTCGGCGAGATCAAGGCGCAGGTCATCGAGCGCGATGGCAGAATCCTGATGGTGAAGGACTGCCCCCGGCACGGCCATTTTGAGGACGTGATGGCGATCGACCCCGAGTTCTTCCGCCATCTGGAACAAACATTTCCGGGGCGCGACATCCGCGCGCACAACGATGAGCGCCTGCACCGGCACGGCAGCTCCACGGTGAAGTATGGACGCGGTTCGGTGCTCACCGTTGACCTGACGAACCGCTGCAACATGATGTGCGATCCGTGCTTCATGGATGCAAACCAAGTGGGCTTTGTCCACGAACTGAGCTGGGAGGAGATCCAAAAGCTGCTCGACGACGCCATTTCGATCAAGCCCCGGCGCCAGATGAGCGTGCAATTTTCCGGTGGTGAACCGACCTTGTCGCCACATTTTCTCGCTGCCGTCGCCTACGCGCGCAAGGTTGGTTACAACTCCGTGCAGGCGGCGACCAACGGAATCGAATTTGCCAAGAGCCCTGAATTCTGCCGCCGGGCGGCGGAGGCCGGGCTGCGCTACGCTTACCTGCAATTCGACGGCATCGGCAATGCCGCCAACTCGCACCGCAAGGTTGGCAACCTGTTTGACGTGAAGCTGCGCGCCATTGAGAACCTGTACAACGCAGGGGTGGACATCGTGCCGGTGACGACCATCGTCAACGGCATCAACAACGAGCAGGTTGGACGCATCATTCAGTTCGCGCTGGATAATCCCAAAAAAATCTCGTTCCTTTCGTTCCAGCCCGTTTCCTTCACCGGCCGCGACGAAGAGATCACCGATGAGCGGCGCCAGGCGCAGCGTTACACGCTTTCGCACCTCGCCCACGACATCAAGAGCCAGGTTGGCCTCGGCGAGCCGGCGCGCGACTGGTTCCCCATCTCATTCATGTCCACCTTCAGCGACTGGGCCGACCTTGTGCACGGGCCTTCGGCTGACTGGGGTTCGCTTTGTTGCGGCTGCCATCCCAACTGCGGTGTAGGCATGGCCCTGATGATCGACAAGCAAACCGGCGAGACTGCTCCGGTGACCGCGTTCCTCAACGGAGACCGCATTGCCACCGATATCCAGAAGGTGAACGACGCCGCCCGCGGCCGCTTCCTTTCGGTGCTTGGAATGGCGCTGGCGCTGGCGCGGAACTATGATCCCTTCAAGGCGCCCACCCACTTCCGCTTCTTGGACCTGCTGAAAAAGTTCGACAAAACCTTCGGAGCCACGCCCGGCGCGGCTGAACGCTATGGACGCTCCGATCCGGGCCGGACGGGAACCGACATCCAGAAGCGCCGTGCCGATCGCTGGAACTTCCTGTTCATCGCGGGCATGTGGTTCCAGGACCTTTTCAACTACGATTTCCGCCGCACCGAACAGTGCATCATCCCTTATGCCACGCAGCAGGGCGAGATCAGTTTCTGCGCCTACAACACCGGCGTGGGCTGGCGCAACATCATCGAAAAAATGCACATGACGGCCACCCTCACCAAGTGGTACGAGGAGCACGGCCGGCACGAAATTTTTGCCGGCGGCAAGCAAGTCGCGCTCGCCTCGGTCGAGCACTCGCTCAAGCTGAACCCCGAGCACGTTCACGCCGCCGCCAACGATACGCTCGACAAACTCGGAATCGCCAAGACGGCGCGCGACGAGAAGTTCCGCGCCCGCGAAGCCCGACTCAAGCAGCAGGCCGAGCACGACCGCATGATGACGCTTTATCGCCAGCATGTGCTCGGCGAAAAGCCCGCCGCCGGCGACGGCTTTGTTCCGCTCAACTCAGTCGCGCCGGCTTCGTCTAAACCCGGCGAGCAAAAGCCGCACGTCCACGAAGAAGTGCTCGGCGACTAGGGCAGCTCCTTGATCGTGAGTGTTCTTTTGTCTTGGTGCCCCACGTTCGCCCGCGTCGGGGGCCCCGGCGAGGCTCGGCTCGCTGGGGTGATCGGGCTAACGTGGGGTAGTTCAACTGCTGCCCAAAGCCCACATCTGCTGACTGCGGCAGATGTGGGGCACCGTCCTACCGGGGTCCCGGCGAGCACCGCTCGCTGGGGTGGAGCAGCAAAGAACAGACTCTGTGCTGTCATGCTGAGCGGAGCGAAGCATCCCAGGACACCGTCCCACTCCGCGCCGTTCTGGGTCTTATGATTAAACCTTCTTGAGTGTCATCCTGAGCGAAGCCGGGGTCCCCGGCGACGGCCGCTTTTGCCGTTGCTGGGGTGGAGGAGCGAAGGATCTGCTGTTTCTCACCTCAAAACAAAAGCGGCCTGGTGCCCAAGTCCCACATCTGCTAACCACGGCAGATGTGGGGCACCGTCCTATTGGGGTGATCGGGCTAACGTGGGGTAGTTCCGATTGCACTGCCAGGTTCCGGGTTTAACACTCCGCCGTTTGACCGCCCGATACCGCCATTCGCGGGCGCTCCCTTCCGCTCGCTGTAAGTATGCATCACTGTCACAGGTGAGTGTGAGCACAGCCCTAAGTCACTCGAAAGATTGACAATAGAGTCAGGTTTCGAGCAGGGTGGCAGTCTATCTTCCGTCAGCGGCGGTAGCCGCCGGCCACACTACCTTTGCTCCGACCGTGAATTTTAAGGAGAGCGCACGTGAGCACCACCTTGGTTCCCCCCGTGACAAAGCGGCCCAATTTCAAAATCCTTCAGCCTGAGACGACGTTCACTGGTGCGCCCATTCTCAAGCCGCTGAAGGGGCTGCCCAAGACCACGCAATCGCTGTGTCCCGAGTGCAGGATCGTCATCGATGCCCGCATTTTCGAAGAGGACGGCAAGGTCATCATGCAAAAGGCCTGCCCCGAGCACGGTGAGTTCCGCGACTGTGTCTACTCTGACGTCAATCTCTACCTCAAGATGGAGGAGTGGGAGTTCGGCGACAACCGCGGCCTCTCGAATCCCGCCAGCAACAAGGGCGCCGAGACTGTCTGCCCGGATGACTGTGGCATGTGCTCGCTGCACACCTCCCACACCGCGCTCGCCAACGTCGACCTGACCAACCGCTGCAACCTGACGTGCCCTGTCTGTTTCGCCAACGCGAACGCCGCCGGGTATCTCTACGAGCCCGATCTCATCCAGGTGCACACCATGCTGAAGGCGTTGCGCGACGAGCGCCCGGTCGATACCCGTGTGGTGCAGTTCTCCGGCGGCGAGCCCACCATCCATCCCAACTTTATTGAGATTCTCGCCATGGCCCGCGATATGGGCTTCACCCACATCCAGGCGGCCACCAACGGTCTGCTGCTCAACGACCATGAGTTCGCCCGGCGCTCGAAGGAAGCCGGGCTGTCGACCATCTATTTGCAGTTTGACGGCGTTACCGATGACGTCTATCTCAAGACCCGGGGCGAGCCGCTGTTCGAGAAGAAGATGCAGACCATCGAGAGCTGCCGTCAGGCCGGCATCAAGATCGTCTTCGTCCCCACCATCGTCAAAGGGATCAACGACGATCAGCTCGGCGACATCCTGCGCGTGGCCATCAACAATGTCGACACCGTCAGCGGCATCAGCTTCCAGCCGGTAGCCTTCACCGGACGCATTTCGCGCCGCGAACTCGAGGCCAAGCGCTTCACCCTCACCGACCTCGCCTTCGGCCTCTCCGAGCAGAGCGGCATGTTCGACAAGTACGACGACTGGTTCCCGCTCTCCAGCATCACTCCGTTCTCCAAACTCATGGCCGCCATCCGCGGCAACGGCGTGCCGACCATCTCGTCGCACGCGCACTGCTCCATCGGCAACTACATGTTTGTCGACGAACGCAGCCGCAAGGCCGTGCCGGTAACCCAGTTCGTCGATATTCCTTCCATGTTGCAGGATATCGATGAGCTCTCGCGCAAAATGGGCAAGAGCCTCACCAAGTACTACCACGGCATCAAGGCCTGGACCCAGCTTCAGAAGCACTTCAAGTCCGAGCTTGCGCCTCCCGGGTTGACCTTCCAGAAGTTCCTCGACACCATCCAGGGCATGACCAACAAGAAGCTCGGCCGCGACGGCATGGACGGAACCTTCACCTACCGCACGCTGCTGGTGGCCGGCATGCACTTCATGGACAACTACAATTACGACATCGAGCGCGTCAAGCGCTGCGTCATTCACTACGCCGCGCCCGATGGCAAGCTCTATCCCTTCTGCACCTACAACTCCGGACCCACCTACCGCGAGAAGATTGAAAAACAGTTCTCCATCCCGTTTGAAAAGCAGTTGGAACGCTTCACCTTCGCCAAGTCCAAGTCGAATGGCAACGGCAACGGAAATGGCAACGGCAATGGGAATGGAAACGGGAATGGCCACGGAAAGTAGCTGGTGCCCCACATCTGCCGCAGTCAGCAGATGTGGGATTTTGGCTTCGAGTAACTGATGCGGGTCAGGTAGCCCACGTCGCCCGCTGTAACGGAAAAGCAATGGCCCGGTCGGCAGACCGGGCCTTATGTTTTAAGCGCTGTCATTGCAAGCGCTGCTATGCTGAGTGCTAATGAACAGATTCTGTGCTGTCATCCTGAGCAAAGCGAAGGATCCCAGGGGACTGTCCTAATCCGCGCTGCGTCAGGCTTTCCCATCCGAACCCTCGTTCGGCCCGAGCACCTGTCCCCAGCTCTCAGCCAGGTCCGCCCAGCGTGGATTCATTTCTTCAATCAGCGCGATCTTCTTGGCGCGCGTCCACCCTTT
>Ga0187889_10004741_pt1 | contig 11036 bp, 8 predicted proteins | sample June2016WEW_7_10_2_FD_132992 | JGI IMG/M metagenome (GOLD analysis project Ga0187889, IMG submission 132992) | Peatland microbial communities from SPRUCE experiment site at the Marcell Experimental Forest, Minnesota, USA - June2016WEW_7_100 | ecosystem: Environmental > Terrestrial > Soil >... | reverse complement strand
GAGTTTAACCATAGTCTCCAGCTTCCCGACGGGCATCTCTTCGTATCGCCCGTACCAGGCGATCCCAGCGTTATTGACGAGGACATGCACATCCGGCACGGCGGCCGTCACCTGGCCGTGAAGTCTTTCCGGGCCGTTTTCCGCAGCAAGATCCTCCAGGAAGAACCAGGTCCTGATGCCATACCTGTCCGCGAGATCCTTGGCCCAGCGCTCTGCTTCTTCCTTCCTTGAAGGATGGTCTGCAATGATGACGTTTGCCCCTCTCCTGACAAAACATTCGGAAAGGGCCTTCCCGATCCCCATGGATGCCCCTGTCACAAGTACCTTCTTATCTTTGAGGTTTATCTTCATGACGGTTCACCCCTCAACCTTTGCCGTGCCTGATAAGGAATTCAAAGCTCCATGCCAGGAGTGTGACCGCAGTTCTGGGAAATGCCCTTGCCACATAGTCGAGGGCCTTTGCCTCCGGACATACGATGATGCGTCTGTCATTGCGCTTGATGCCTGAAATAATCGTGTCTGCCGCATTGTCGGGAAATGTCCTGAAGACCTGCTTGTCAAGGATATCGCATGCCTTTTCAGGCGAGAGTCCGGACACGATGAGATGCCCCCATCTGGCGTTTTTTGCAATATTGGTCTTTATCCAGCCGGGATGGACGCAGCTCACGCGGATGTTCGTCTTTCTAAACTCCTGGTAAAGGGTCTCGGTGAAACCCTTTACAGCGAATTTGGAGGCATTGTAGCTGCTTTCGTTGGGGCTTGGTACGATCCCGTTAATGCTTGAAACATTTATGATGTGGGCCTCGGGCCTCTGTTTCAGGTAGGGGAGAAATTCCTTGGTTCCGTAGACGACCCCCCAGAAATTGATGCCCATGATCCACTCGAAATCCTCGTAGGATATCGTCTCGATCAGATCGGCAACGCATACGCCGGCATTGTTTATGACAAGGTCCACGCAGCCGTGATACTTCACCGCGTCTGCTGCAAAGGTGCGGACCTGGACCCTGTCCGACACATCTACCTTGTGGGTGGAGACGCGGACCTTGCTGCCAATCTGAACGGCGGTCTCTCCCAGGCCTTTTTCATCAATATCCGCAAGGGCCAGGGCGCACCCTTCATCTGCAAGCTTCAGTGCCAGGCATCTTCCTATGCCCGATGCCGCCCCGGTGAGTGCACATACTTTCCCTGATAGAGTTTTCATTCCATAGGCCCTCTCTTCTCGAACATGTCGACCGTGTCCCGAATGGTGGCAGGTCTGGCATCCGGGGCTTCGATCTTTTCCTTGATATAGGTGTTGTAGAATCCAAGGATCCTATTGGTCGGCATGGATGTGTAGCAATGTACGCTCTCTTCCAGTTCAATGCTCAGGCCTTGGCGGAGGCTGGTTTCGAAACCCTGGTGCACAGCTTGTTTAATGGCGTTGACCGCTATGGGGGGACGCTTGCTCAAGATATCTGCAAACTCCTGTACCTTTGCATGAAAATCCTTTTTCTTGAAACTGCCTGTTATCATGCCCATCCTTTCAGCCTCTTTCGGTGAGATGAGGTCCCCTTTGAGCATGAGCTCCAGGGCCCTGGCCTTACCAATTAGTCTGGGCCACCTCTGGGTGCCTCCCCCTCCCGGAGGTATGCCCAGGAGCACTTCCAGCTGCCCGATGGTGAAATCCTTGTCATTGATCATGAATCTGAAATCAAAGCAGGCGGACATCTCGGCGCCGCCGCCGTTGACAGAGCCGTTGATGGCTGCAATGGTGATCTTGTCCATCCTTTCGATGGCGAAATAAAGCCGATGCATCATGAACCACAGGTAAAGCCCGGAAGAGTAGCTGCTGAAGCTCTTCATCGCTTCCAGCAGCACCTTCTCGAGCCCGGGGACCCAGTCCATGAGCCAGTTCATCATGGTCGTCCCCCAGGAGGAAAGCCTTCCTGCAATCCTGGATGCAAAGACCTTGTCAAAGAAGATCTTCTTGAGGTCCCCGTCGAGCTTGGCGAGCTCCGGGATGGAGAAGTGCCTGATATAAGTATCCTCGATGCCGCCGGTGAGGATGAATACCCGTATGGACTGGTCTTTCTCCACTTCCCTTATGAGGGAGAAGAGCTCCTCCACCACCTTGGTGGTGAGGAAGTTAACCGGCGGGTTCACAATTTCGACCCATAGAGATGCATTTGCATTCCGTATTTTCAAATATGTGTACCCCATTGTTGACCCTCCATCCACACTGAATTGTTCTCAGTACAATATGATTTATCTCGTGGTGGATTGACAATGGGATCTAAAGACAAGTATATTGTGATTTGCTGCCACAGGTTGAAATATGAAGAATCCTGGTCCTGTAAGAATCAACATTGCATCGAGACCATCCCTGCCGATGTACCGCTCCATAAACAGCATCGATATCCTTGCCCGCTATGCCGCAGGGCGGGGCATCGATGTCGAGAAGCTGCTGGCAGGCAGTGGTATAAAACCCAGAGATCTGGATGATTCCGAGATGTTCGTAAGCCCTAAGCAGGAACTGTCAGTCATGCGCAGGCTGGCCGAACTGGTATCGGACCCCGAAGCAGGGCTGAAAACCGGGGAACATTACCACATCACAGCCCATGGGGTATTGGGCAATGCCTCGATGTGCTGCGAGACATTTCTGGATGCCATACGGTTGATGTTTTCCTTTATCGAGCTTACCTTGACATATTTCAGCTATGAACTGAGCGTGGTGGAGCCCCTTGCATATGTAACAATGAAAGAGCTCATCGACCTGAAAGATATCCGCCGCTTCATCTGTGAGAGGGAGTTTGTTTCAGTGCTGAGAATGATGTCTGATCTGATTGGAGAACCTCTTATGCTGAAAGAGGCGAGATTTGCATATCCGAGGCCTGAGTACGCCTCAAGCTATCGGGATACATTCAAGTGCCCGGTTTTCTTCAATACGGATGAGCATGTATTTATTTTTGACAGCAGATATCTTTCAAAGTATCTGCCCATGGCTAACCGTCTATCGAAAGATAAATATGAAAGAGAATGCAGGGAGCTGATACTCCGGATGAAAAAGTCCGGAACCACTTCCGAAAAGGTACGGCAGTTGATCTTATATCAAAAAGAAGGAATACCGACTTTTCAGCAGGTCACAAGGCGGATGAATGTATCTCCCAGGACCCTCCATCGGCGTTTATCCGTCGAGGGTACATCATATAAAGAGATCCTCGCGGAGATCAGAAAAACCAAGGCCATTGAACAGCTGACGGAGACGAGCACTCCTGTCGAAAGTATTGCCATGGACCTTGGATACAGTGATGTCGCCAATTTCTATCATGCCTTTAAGAGTTGGACGGGAACAACGCCCATCAGCTATCGGAAAAAATCACTTTGATACTTTTTAATGGGCCTATGAGACATTCAAAAAAATATCACAATATAATGGCTGCCATAGTGTATGGTATGACCTTAGTGAAGATTTCTTTCGCAGCTCTGTCCTGTCCAATGCCCAAACTGAATTGAATATAACTATGTGAATGTGCTTTAATCTTATAAAACTTTCGATATCTGTAATAAATCCTAATTGTTAGCTCAGCTTTAAAACTAATGATTTGATGAAGATATCTTTGCTTTCAACGAACGTGGAAAGGCCTATTGTAAGGTTATATTGTAGTCTTTCTTCCCTAATTGTCAGATCAAATTGCAACTAATGCAAATTTTCATATGAGAGCTTCAATCCCTTTGCGATCCAGGATGCTAAGCAGTTTAAGGGATGGTCCGCTTGGATGTTTTTCGCCGATCTCCCATTTCTGAACTGTTGAGAGACTGGTATTGAGCATGGATGCAAGCACCGCTTGGCTCAATCGGTAGCGATCTCGCAGCTTACGTATCTGTTCAGCGTTATATTGGGGGACCGGCTCAATGCAAAGCGCATCATAGGACCGCAAAGCCCGCTTGTCTATAAAACCAAGGGCACGTAGATCCTGAGCTGTTTCATGTACTGTTTCGAAAATTCTGCTTTTATGTTTCATCATGTACCTCCACCAGCGATCCTTGCCGAATTGCCTCAACCATCTGCTTGGCACTCAGTCGAAGCAAATCCGTGGCTAATGCTCGTAGTGCTTCCAGTTCCTTACTCGTGATGTTGTCCCTCTCATTCTTCTCGAAGCCGAAAACAAAGAACCATCGGTCGTCCCGATTGGTCGCCAGTAAAGTCCTTGTACTGCCTCTCTTTCCTCTGCCGGGAAGCGCAACCCTCTTTTTAATGATTCCGCCGTCCAGATCTGCATCAAATAGCCCTTCTTGTATTTCTCGAATAGCTGAGATCAATACTTTATCGCTTATTCCCGCCTTAGCAGCCCATCTTGAAAAATGCCTTGTTTTGCAATAAAATACCATTTGCTTTGATCTATAGCACTTGGTGATATAGAAGTCAAGAGCCTAAAACTGGAATGAATAATTGCTTGATTTAGGTTTCAAGGTCAAAATTACCTATACTTATAAATATCTATTGGTATTATTGTCCGTAGATCTAAAAGCGTGGGAGGTATGAAGATATCCATGTCCCTATGAATTACCTTGCAAATTAGTCATGCCATGACCAATTTGCAAAGTAAAATATCAGGCTCCGTTCATTGAGAATAGAGGCCTGGAGAAAGGAGTGTGACTATTCCGTGCCCACCGCGTCTAAAAACGTTCCAAGTCTACCCAATTCCTACCAACCAGCCAAATCTGCTAACCGGTTGAAATCCTTTGCTGGTGTGCCTTTGCAGTCTTGTAAAATCAATGACTTATAGCCCTTAGGATCCAGTGGGTAAAACCGTGGGGGTTCGAGTCCCTTCTCTCGCACCAATTTGATAATCAACAGGTTTTCTAGAATATTTTGAAGCGGCTTTCTTTGAAAAATCTGCGATTGTAACTGTTTTTGTAACCATTTGGCTTTGAAGGTAAGCTTCCTGCCTTGCTGCAGCCTGCTTTAAATCATGGGCATTCACTATGTTGTAACGGTCAAAGATGGTCCGTGTGCTTGTGTCCTGAGATCATCATTGCTACCCTCTCGGGGATGCCTGATCTGACCATATTACCGACCGGTGTGCGCCTGAAGTCGTGAAAGAGCCGCTTCCCGATCTGCGCATCTTCACATGCTTTGGCCCAGGCACAGTCCGGGTCATAACTCCGGACCTAGGCCATGTTGTGCTTACATGGGCCTTGAAAGGCTTATTGGATCAAGGTGTTACAGGGACACATCAGATGTTGAATCCACTGTTCTTATAGTAATTCAAACTTCCTCTGGTTCATCGATGAGTAAAGAATTATGGCAATGATAGAGAGTAAGTGCGTCCCTTCTTTGTCCTTATGACCGCTCCGTGCTCAGCCGCGAAGTACATAGCATAAGCGATATCCTCTTTGTTAAAGCCGTCAAGGACACTGTACAGATCAGTCTGCAAGATGTCAGGATGATCCTTAATCTTCTCTGTGACGGCTTCGCGTATCCGCAGATAAATAGGATCCGTTCTGACAAATTCACTATACTCCTTACGGGCCTCCTCGAGATCGTGCTGCAGCTGGCCATTGGTATTGATATTCTGCTGTCTGACTGACTCAACCCATTTAAAATAAGCTGAACGGGCACCGGTATGGTTCCCTTCGGCCACACACCTGCGGGCTGCTTCCTTGTGAAACTGGATCTCTCTTGATCTATCAGGAAACATCGATGAACCTCTTTAAGCAATAATAATCAGGAATATAGAAGTATCAAGTTTTTTAATTGTCCCGGATGAAGTTATACTTTTCTGAAATCTTAATCGTTGTGGTATAATAATTAATGGGGTTAGTAGAATGCGATGAGTAAAAGCGCGCTTGAATTACTCAAAACAATCGGTCTACTCGACAAAGATAATAAACCAATTAACCTGAAGAAACACGATGACAACTGGATCCAGTCTTGCCTGGATCATTACTATCATACAAGGATACAGAATATTGATGGTGAGTTAAAGGATATTCCTTCATCAGGTAAATCGTTCCAAGCTCTCATCAGCAGTGTTTCTGCAACCAATAAAGTCATGCCTCTATTACCCTCATTCCTTCTATATGATCATTTGATAACCGATGATCCTGTATTCCAAGAAGCAACCCCTGATCACCATCAGAGTAGAATACAAAAGCAAGCTTTGGGTGTGAAAGAAAAGCAGAGCATAAATAGGGATTCCCTGAAAAACAAGCTGAAATATTTCAGTGAATTATCCCTCCTTATAGAAGCAGGATTATTACATGTAATTCCTTTAAGCCTTTTACACTTGCCTCCAGATAAACTACCAATTTTCTTTTCAGAAGACAGATTCAGATCAGAAATTCCGGAGGGTATTCATAACTTTGTCCACTCAAAGGCAAAGATACAGGAAGTTTTGCTGGAAAAAGAATCTGGATCCCTTTTAATTTTAGATAAACCAAGGCCTGAGATAAGTCGTGCTATTTATATCTCATTCGAAGGAGACGGACCAAATCAGCACGGTATGATATACTTTTTAGACCCCTTCGATGTGTTGGAAACAGATCGGGAAACTAGTACAATGCATGTCGCAATTAAAAGTGATCTTAATTTGCCAATCTCAGAGGATCTCTATAGGAGTTGGGTTTATCAGTCAGTTAATCAAACTATCTTAGCGAGATTGCGAAACGTAGCTTCTGAGATTTCTCTTGCTAGAACCATGGGGTACACATATCTCACTGAATCACTTTTCGAGTCAAAACTGCTCGGGGCATCCACTACCCAAACCGATGCGGGGATGATGGTCGGTGCTGTAAATTTTTTACGGGCTAGTGAAACAATGATCGCCATTGACAAGGCCAGTAGCGTTTTAAAACTCCGTGAGAGGAATAAACAAGCATTTGAACGATTCAGATCGACTATCTTGGAGTTATCTGAGCAACTAACCGGGCTTTCTGATGATGAATTTAATATCAAAGCAAGACGGTTATTTCTCACGAATATCCAGCCACAGATTGACGAGATAAAAAAAGCGGCAGCATCAATAATCACCTCAGCTACTAAGGGAGATCTTGTTTCATTAGGTGGAATTGCATTGGTTTTGACAACAGGATCGACTATCCCTTTCATCAGTGCTGCATTATTCACAACAAGTGGAGTTTTTGCTGAAGCACTTCCTTCTATTTCGGAATATCTGCAGAAGAGAAGGGGCCCAGAATACATTTGGTCAGAGTTAGTGAAATAATCCAACCAGGTTAGGTGGCTTAGCTCTTTGGTTAGGAACAAAAAATAAAAAGACTGATTTGCCCAGCCAGCAATGGGAGACTAAATGATTTTATATGATTGGGATGTCTGGCATGTCTATTCTAGCTTTTTCGATACAGAAAAAGTAGATCTTGAAGCAGCTGCTTCAGTCCTTGTTAAGTCAGGTATCGCAGTATGTGCACTACATAGAGATGGTCGTACATGGTGGCAAACCGATACTGGAGTTCGTTCTGGATTAACGACCATTAAATTGGGCCCCGATCGGTCGGTGGCAGATATTAAGATAGAGGTTGATGGAGGAGGTGAGAGCGGCCTTGATGGTTATGTTGCCGAAGCCTGGTATCAGGCAAGCTACTTCCGTTTCAATGAACTAAGAGTATTTGCAGACGATTTTCGTGTTCCTCCTCCATACGTGAGAGCAGTGTTGGGGGAGTTTCACCTGACTTCCAGTGAAACGGGTTTAAACGCCGTGATATATCCAGTTATTAAACTATTTGAGAGTAGTGTTGTTATTGTGGAGTTTAGGACCATCGCACCGAATCGTGAAATTCCCCTTAATGAATTCATCGACCGATTTGTAAATCTTGCCTTTGTGCCATTTGATGAGGTGGAGGTGCCCCCACCAATCAGCGACCTTGCTACTAAAGCGTTCTACCATAGCGTCATATCCTGGCCACTCCGCCTTCGAACTAAACTGAGCCGGGTAGAGCGATCTCACGAGAAAGCTGTGAAGGAAAAATCTCGTGAGGTCCCAAGTGGTGACTTCGTTGCAAGACTAGCTCCTCTCACTCGGGCTGAGAAACAGATCGATACTCTCGCTTCACTGGCCGAAACCCTATTCTCGGTAATAGGCTTTGTCCTTAGCAATCCTCGACGGGGATTTGCATTTGTGCTTCTAGGACAGCGAAGATTGACTCTACGAGGAAATTGGTGGAATGGCCGGCCTCATGTGCACTTAATCGACTTTGAAGGTCAATGTTCATCGGCCAAAGAGAACATACAAATGTTTGGGGCAGAATTTGGATGGATACTCGGAAGAGTCGCTGGTGGTAAAAGTAAGACTGGCCTGCGTTATCTATCGAAGGACCTGAGGCATTTTGATGATTATTCAGTATTTATAACGGAATCGGCTTCGCTTTGGGTGTGGTCGAAAAAAGGGATAGACCGGCAAAGTGCATATGCAGATCCAAATCACGGGCACTTGATCTATGAACACCAGGCTATCATCGAATTGCTTGAATACGGTTACATCCTTCATCGGGCCCTGCTTGCGAAGACTAACATGACTCAAAACGCTAATGAAGTTCTTTCGGCTCGCTGGGCCATCAACCAGCTTAACTCCGATATGAATGATGTAAGTCACTTCGGGGAGCTTCGTGATCTTCTCCATCATGGATGGAAAGCAATGAGAATTGAAAATCTTCAAGCTAGAATCTCCGAGAGCCTGTCTATTAGGCAAGCAGAATCCTCCTTACGGGAGACAAGGGACAACGAACGTATGCGACGTTGGCTCACTGTTCTTTTTGGAGTGATTGCTACGCCAACCTTGGCTTCCAAAGTGCTCGATCCTATCTGGAAGTTACTTAATTGGTGGAGGCCGGCAGATCAGGGAGGTGGGGATCTTTTCTTTTTGTCGATTACTTTTTGTTCCATATTTTTTATCATTATCAGCCTTTCGTGGATAAGTAAAAAATTGGAACGGTGAACTTCGGTCTGTCGATGTGTCTGTCTAACCAAAATTTTAACTCAGAACTTTCAAATGACCGTTTTAATTGTGCACTTCCTGTGCACCAGACAAACAACACGGATGTAACCAAGACTGTAACCGTCAACCTCAAAAACTATCAAAAAAGACCTAAAATAATCAAACATACTAAATCTGAATAGAACCTCATGAAATCAGGTAATAACATGATAGAGAGCGGGTTTGCGGCCCGCCCCTATTAAGGTTTATTTGTACTTAGAATCCAGTGGAGTGATCCGTGGGGGTTCGAGTCCCTTCTCTCGCACCATTTTGATAATCAAACGGTTTTCTCGAGCCCGCCTACTTGGGCTTTCTTTAAAAAATCCGTGACTGTAGCTGTTTTTTATTACCCTTCGAAGCTATGGGTTTATCCCCATTTTTCCCCAGCCTGTCTCTCCTGTGCTGTCAGCTCGGGATTGACGGGCAACACACAGGCCTCGCCTTCGATCGGGGCAATGACCCTATCGCCCCAGATATCCTGGATACGCTCCTTTATCTTCAGAAGTTCGTTCCATCGCTTGAAGGTTCCGGCCATGACGATGATCATCATCGCCATGACAAGAATGGAAAGGATCGCCAGCAGATACAGCTTCTTTGGCAAATACACGGTTGTGATGTTCAGATAGCCCGCATACATCGTGATGAAGGCCAGAAAAATGCCGGGAGCCGCAGTCACCCAGGCGTATTTGGCCTTTCCCATACGGATCAGCATCGACGTGACGATGATCAGGGCGCTTGATGCCAGCAGTTGGTTGCTCATGCCGAAGAGGGGCCAAATGGTCGAGATATTCCCCGTATACACCAGATAGCCCCAGGCAAAACTGAACAGACCGCCGGTGATGATGATGCCCGGCACCCATTTCGTCTGGCTGAACTTGGGAATCACCTTGCCGAACATATCCTGCAGCAGGAATCTGCCCACCCGCGTGCCCGCATAGACGGCCGTGAGAATAAAGACCGCTTCGAACATAATCGCGAAGTGATACCAGTACTTCATCAAATTTTTCATGAAGGGAATCGAGTCAAAAATATAGGCCATACCCACGGCCAGCGAGACGGCGCCGCCCGGTCTGCCCTGTATCTTTTCATGAACCTCTGCGGCCAATCGGTTGAGTTCGACAGTCGGCATGCCGAGTTTGGCAAAGGCGGCGGGTGCGGAATTAATGGCGAAATAGTCGGACGGGATAAGAACACAGGCGGCAATCAGGGCCATAATGGCAACAAAGCCCTCCGTCAGCATGGCGCCGTAGCCCACGAACAGGATGTCCCGCTCGTTACTGATCATTTTCGGCGTGGTCCCCGTGGCAATGATGGCATGGAATCCGGACAGCGCGCCGCAGGCAATGGTGATGAAGACGAAGGGGAACGCGCTGCCGGGGATGATCGGTCCGCCGCCGCCTACAAATTGCGTCAACGACGGCATTTTAAGCTCGGGGTGAACAAATACGATGCCGACGGCTAGCGTGGTGATGGTCGCAATCTTCAGGTACGTCGAAAGATAGTCCCTCGGGGCAAGGAGGAACCAAACCGGCAGAACGGAAGCAATCATGGCATATAGGGGAATGGCTATAGCGAGCTGCTGCTTGCTGAGTTTCAGCGCATGGGCAAGCGCCGAATTGGGTTCTATGGCCCCACCGGCATAGATAGCGACAGCCAGCAGCAAAACGCCGATAATACTGGCCGACTTCACATCGCCGGGTCTGATTTTGTACATCCATATGCCCATGAATATCGCGATGGGGATGGTATCGACAACGACGAAGAGTCCCCAGAAGCTCTCAAAGAGCGCATTCAAAACGGCGATCGAAAGACCGGCCAGGGTGAGGATGAGAATAAACAGAAAGGCAAATGATGCGACAATGCCGACGGTCTTGCCCACCTCGCTCTCGGCGATCCGGGCAAGGCTCTGTCCCTTATGGCGCGTCGAGGCGAAAAGCACGACCATGTCGTGGACGCCACCGCCCAGGACACAACCAATAATGATCCAGAGGGCGCCGGGAAGGAAGCCGAACTGCGCAGCCAGCACGGGACCGAGCAGCGGCCCTGCGGCGGCGATTGCGGCAAAGT
>Ga0187889_10004735_pt1 | contig 11046 bp, 10 predicted proteins | sample June2016WEW_7_10_2_FD_132992 | JGI IMG/M metagenome (GOLD analysis project Ga0187889, IMG submission 132992) | Peatland microbial communities from SPRUCE experiment site at the Marcell Experimental Forest, Minnesota, USA - June2016WEW_7_100 | ecosystem: Environmental > Terrestrial > Soil >... | reverse complement strand
CGGACGATCTGGACCAGGCGAAACGGCGGGTCGGCGAAGGCCATGGAACCGCAAAGCCCGTTCTGAGATTCTACGATATCACTTACATCGAATTTGATCGGACCAATGCCCACAGCTATTTTGATGTGGAAATTGACCTTGGGACAAGGAATTGGTATGTCCCCCTCTGGAGTCCGGGGAAGTCCTATATTGCAGATCTGGGCTTCAAAAGGGCTGATGGGGAATATTTGGCGGTCACTCGATCGAATGTGGCCCATACTCCCCGTGCCTGGCCTTCTATGCGGGTAGAAACAAGGTACATGAGTGTCGGAGAAGAGTGCCGGGATGTCACCGTCCCCGATACGACCCAAACCGGCGACACGCAAGCCGATAGGGGAGATGTTTCGGTGAACCGCCAAGGGAAGGCGGGGGAACCCGAAGTTACGGCTGGACTTGGAAAACAATCGGACCTATCTGAAATTCCTCCGCCCATCGACGCTTCTAAACCCTTCGCCGGGAAACCTGATCTGCGTTATGGGCCCGGGAAAGGGGAGGGATTTCCATCGAAAACCGATGAACCCCTGGGATTTGACTTCACCGACCTGTGCGAACAGAAATTCACTATGGGCCTCTCTTCGAGCATGAAGGGAACAGACGGCAGGTGAGTCATCGAAATCCATGACCCAAGAACTTCTTGCAAAAATCGCATACTTCCCCGCGAAAGCCGGATTCCGGAATTGCTCTAAAATCCTGGATTCCGGGTCGCGCTTCGCTCGCCCGGAATGACGATTTCCTTATAGGCCGAGAGTTTTCAGGAGACTGGACGGTAACGAGAGCGGGCCTGGGTATTTTCCAACGATCACCTCTGTATTTCAAAAGGATAGGGAAGATGGAGAAAGGTTATCTGGCCATTATACTCCACGCCCACCTGCCCTTCGTCAGACACCCCGAATACGCTGATTCGCTCGAGGAGAACTGGCTTTACGAGGCCATCACTGAGACCTACATCCCTCTCCTTCTGGCTCTGGAAGATCTGCTGAACAGCGGGATCGATTTTCGTCTCACCTTTTCCCTGACGCCCACCCTTACCTCGATGTTTCAGGACCCCTTCCTTCAGTCGCGCTATCTGCGAAGAATCGAAAGCTTGATCGAACTGACCCGAAGGGAGATCAAACGGACTGAATCGCAGCCGGAATTTCATGACCTGGCCCGCTTTTACCATCAACGCTTGCGCCAGGTACGGGCCGCCTTTGTCCGCCATTACAAAAAAAATCTGATTGAGGCCTTCCGTGGGCTTCAGGAGTCGGGCAAGGTAGAGATCATCGCCAGCGCCGCCACCCATGGATATCTGCCGCTGCTATCCGCCAATGCATCGGCCGTGCGAGCCCAGATTCTTGTCGGAATCGATCACTATGAAAAGCTGTTCGGTCGAAAACCCAGGGGATTCTGGCTGCCGGAATGCGGGTATTATTGGGGGGTGGACGGGTTTCTCCGAGACCAGGGAATCCAATATACCATCGTGGAAACGCACGGGGTCACCCGGGCGGACCCGAGGCCGAGACACGGTGTTTACGCCCCGATTTGTTGTCCCACTGGGATAGCTGTTTTCGGGCGGGACCCTGAGGCAACAAAGCAAGTGTGGAGCTCCATTGAAGGCTACCCGGGAGACTATGACTATCGGGAATTTTACCGGGATATCGGCTACGACCTGGATCTGGAATATATCCGGCCTTATATCCACCCGGATGGCATCCGGATCGATACGGGTATCAAGTATTACCGGATCACGGGCCAAGGGGATCATAAAGAAGTCTATGTCCCGGAATGGGCCGAGAAGAAAGCCGAAATTCACGCTGGAAATTTTATGTTCAATCGTGAAAAACAGGCAGAATATCTGGCCCGGGGGATGGATCGAAGGCCGGTGATCGTAGCCCCTTACGATGCCGAACTTTTCGGTCACTGGTGGTACGAAGGTCCGCTCTGGCTCCATCACCTGATCCGCAAAATCGCCAGAGAGCAAGAGACGATCCGTCTTATCACCCTTTCCGAATACTTGGAGGAATTTCCTGTAAACCAGGTCTCCGTCCCCTGCCCGTCGAGCTGGGGGCATGAAGGTTTCAGTGACGTCTGGCTCTGCGGAAGGAATGACTGGATCTACCCTCATCTCCACTGGGCAGCGACAAAGATGGAGAGGCTGTCCCGGGAACCTCCGCGCGGCCACGAGTTGATGGAAAGGGCCCTCAAACAGGCCACTCGCGAATTAATGCTGGCCCAGGGAAGCGACTGGGCCTTCATGATGCATGGTGGGGCCATGACGGAATACGCCACCAAAAGAATAAAGACTCATCTGCTCCGGTTTTACCGCCTCTGCCAGGCCATTGACGAAGGAATGATCGATAAAGAGTGGTTGGCTCGAGTGGAGGACGTGGACAATATCTTTCCCCACATTAAGTACCAATCTTTCTGCTAGGGCGACTCTCCTGTTTTGTTCATCGATTCTCTCCCAGAAGTCTTTGTTTAAAAGAAAGCTCGCTGGTAAGAATAACCGAATGAGAGAATTAAGATCCGAATCCGAGAGAGGAAAGGATTGAGTAAAATTCAGAATTCTAGTATAAGAGGGAAGAGAGAGCTTTTGGATGATATCTCTGTGCCCTCTGTGGCTAATGTTTTTTGGCTGCGGCTAGGCCGCGCTGTGATCTATGAAACCTAATAGAATAAGCCAAGCCGGGATAAAAGATTACACCCGGGCCCGGGAAAAGATGGTTCGGGAGCAGATTCTAGGCCGGGGGATTAAAGACCCGCGGGTCATCGAGGCCATGCTGAAGGTTCCCCGGCACCTTTTTCTCCCTGAGGCCTTGCTCGGTCAGGCTTACGGGGATTCTGCCCTACCCATTGGAGAGGGACAGACTATCTCTCAACCCTACATGGTGGCGTATCTGAGCGAGGCTTTGGTCCTTCGGGGGAGAGAGAAGGTTTTGGAGATTGGAACCGGATCGGGATACCAGGCTGCGGTTCTGGCTTGCCTGGCGGAGCGGATATATTCGACGGAGAGGATTCGGTCCCTTCTGGAGAAGGCGAGAAAAGTTCTCGACCAGATTCGTTGCCACAATGTAGTCACCCACCTCTCTGACGGGAGTTACGGATGGGAGGAAGAGGCCCCCTTTGATGTGATCGTAGTTACGGCAGGAGCGCCGTCCCTTCCCCAGCCTTTGACGGACCAACTCAAAGTTGGGGGAACGATGGTGGTCCCCGTTGGGGACCGCGACTGCCAGAGGCTGATCCGCATCCGCAGAGATGCCAGCGGATTTGCCGAAGAGGAGTTAATCGAATGCAATTTTGTGGCTTTAGTGGGTGAATACGGGTGGAAGAAAAGAGAGAAATGGGCCCCCTACTAATTGCAGATAATTTCATTGCAGAATGCAGGCCTCGGATTGCAGATTTTAAGATACCAAAAAATCAGCGCTCTCCATCCCCAATCCGCAATCCACAATCCGAAATTCGCATCTGGTATTCCCGCACCTTGCGCAAGATTTCCTCTTCGTCGAGGGTGAGGAGCTTTCGGTTTTCCATGACCAGTTTTCCGTCGATGATCACATCCCGCACATCTGCACCCGTAGCCGAATAGACTAAGTGGGAAGGAAGGTTGTAGACCGGCTGAAGATGGGGCCGGTTCAACTCTAGGATGACGACATCCGCCTTCTTGCCCACCTCCAGAGACCCGATCTCCTTTTCCATACCCAAAACTCTGGCTCCTCCCAGGGTGGCCATCTCCAAGACCACATTCGCGGACATGACCGTGGGGTCCATACGGTGGACTTTGTGCAGCTTGGCCGCAGAATCCATTTCCTGGAAGAGGTCTAAATTATTGTTGCTGGCGCACCCGTCTGTTCCCAGCCCCACGGCAACTTTCCGGGCTAAAAGATCGGGGATTGGGGCCACCCCCGCGGCTAGTTTCATATTGGATTCAGGGTTGTGGACGACTCTTACGCCCCGGCGTGCCAGGAGGTCCATCTCCGCATCCATGAGCCAGACACAGTGGCAGGCGATGAGGTTTGGGGAGAGGAGTCCGAGGTTTTCCAGATGATCTACCGGCCTTCGCCCATATCTTTTAGAAACTTTCTCAACCTCACTCTGGGTCTCGGACAGGTGAATGATCAGGGGAACACCGAACCGGTCGGCTAGATGCCGGCATTTTTTTAAAAGCTCGGGTGCACAGGTGTAAGCTGAATGAGCAAAAAGGGTTGGGTGTATTAAAGTTGAGTCTGAATAAATTCTAATAAAGTCTTTAATTTTTAATAAAGTTTGTGATGGAGATGGGGAATCAGGAGTGGGAAAGTCCAGAATCCCCTCAGCGAGAAGAGCCCGCAATCCGGATTGACTAACCGCCTCTGCTACTCGCTCTTCAAAAAAATACCCGTCGGCAAAAGTTGTTGTTCCCGAGCGGATCATCTCGGCGCACGCCAGGAGAGTTCCCCAATAGACGAATTCTTCATCGACGCATTTGCCCTCGGCGGGGAAGATATAGTCTTCAAGCCAGGCAGTTAAGGGAAGGTCATCCGCCAGACCCCGAAAGAGGGACATGGGTGCATGGGTATGGGCATTGACCAATCCTGGCATGATCAACCCTTCCCGAGCATCGATGGTCTTTGAGGCCTCAAAACGCTTCTCTATTTCAGATTTAGGCCCCAGGGCAATGATCCTGTTCCCTGAGATGGCGACTGCCCCATTTAGAATCTGACCCGAACCTTGCGCCAAAGTCAGAAGAATACCGTTGGTCACGAGAAGATCTATCTTTTGCCCCTCGCTTTTATTCCTCATTCCGCACTCCACGTTCCCCAATCCTAATTCAAATTTTTCGACATACCCCTTCCACGACCTGGATCATCTTCTTCCCGCCCAGGGCGGCGTTGGCCAGGATTTTCTCCAGAGTGTCGGTCTCCATGCACTCCGGTGGATTGACATTTGAAATGGCCGAAAAGCCCAGGATGCGAAGGCCGCAATGGACCCCCACGATCACTTCCGGGATGGTGGACATCCCAACGGCATCCGCCCCGATCAAACGCAAGAAGCGTCTTTCTGCCGGGGTCTCCAGACTCGGACCCGTTACCCCTGCGTAAACCCCTTTCTGGAGTTTGATCTTTTTTTCCACGGCCGCCTCTTCGGCCAAGCGGATCAACTCCCGGTCATAGGCTTCAGTCATATCCGGGAACCGGAGGCCAAAAGAATTGAAGTTGGGCCCGATGAGAGGGTTTTGACCGGTCAAGTTAATATGATCGCTAATGACCATCACATCGCCGGGAGTAAAACGAGAATCCAGCCCTCCGGCAGCATTGGAGATGATCAAAATTTCTATTCCCATCCTTTTCATAACCCTCACCGGAAAGGTTATCCGGTCGAGGGAATAGCCTTCGTAATAATGAACCCTCCCCTGCATGATAACCGCCTTCTTCCCAGCCAGAAGACCAAAAAGGAGGCGGCTCGCATGCCCCTCTACCGTGCTCACGGGAAAATGGGGGATATCCTCGTAGGGCAGGGATTCTCTTACGGAGACCTTATCCACCAGATTCCCCAGGCCGGTTCCCAGGATGATCCCTACCCCCGGTTTCATCTTTACCCGCTTGGAGATGGAGAGATAAGACTCTTCGATTTCTTTCAAGGTTTGGTCCATCAAAGAGCTCCTTTCGGGTGCTTAAGTATGGCCGGAATATTATCACAAAAGAGAGTATAGGTGGCAGGATAAATAAACGTTTATGGAGGTGTGTAGCTATGTTGTTTCCCCTTTTTTTCTTGACAATGGACTAACAATATAATAAAAGAGCAATATTCCAATCCAGAAGCAAGGAAGTAAAAAGCATATGTTTAAATCGGTACGTACGGATCGCATTTCCCAGGCGATCATTGATCAGATCAAAGAGGTGATCTTTCAAAAGAAGCTTACCATCGGAGATAAGCTACCTTCCGAGCGGCAATTGATGGAACAATTTGAAACCAGCCGGGTAACGGTCCGCGAAGCTTTGAGGACATTAGAGTATTCCGGTATTTTAGAAATTAAACGGGGAAACCAAGGGGGTGCATTCGTTCGGGACCCGAATATTAAATTTGTCAACAATTTCCTTCAAGATATGTTTTCCATGGGAAATATTAAGGTTGGCGATTTAACCGAAGCCAGGATGGCTGTCGAGCCATACTCAGTCAAGCTGGCCAGTGAACGGATAAAGGAAGGTTCTCTGGAACAAATAAAGCAGAATATACGTGAGACCAAAGAATATTTGAAGAGGAATCATCCCAACGATGCCAGGCTTCTGAACCTTGAATTTCATCGAATCATCGCCCAGGCATCCGAGAACCCGGTCATCCTGTTCATGATTGATTCGATCATGGATATCATGGAAAATAACATTTCTTCCATACTCCTCTCCGCTGAACCCGTGGAGAGCACGCTTCATTTTCATGAAGAAATTTATCACGCGATCAAGAATCACCATCCAGAAAAGGCCCAGGATTTGATGCTGAGACACATTCAGGAGATTCAAAGAACCTTGGAGGTGAGACAAAGAAGCTCGGCGAAAGATTCCCGAAAGGAAAGAAGTAAAAAAATATTTAAAGAGGGGGTTTTAGATGGTTGATCTTTCAGCAGAAATTGGAGGCGTCCGATTCAAAAATCCTATCGTTGTAGGTTCCGCCACGCCCACCATGAATGCCGTATGCATGAGGAAAGGCATCGAGGGGGGCGCCGGCTCCGTGATCGCCAAGTCCTGCTTCGCCGAATCCGGCAAGCTGGGGAGAAAATTCCCCCGGCCGAGGTTCAAGCTCTTCGATTATCGGGAATACCCCGGGTACCCGGAGAAGCTTCCCCATGCCTTCACCCTGCGGTCTCTGGAGGAATGCTCCAACTTAGATTACGAGAGTTACATGAAAGACATCAACCAAGCTAAAGACTTGGTTGGAGACAAAGGGGTGATCATCGCGAGCCTGTCCGGGGCGAAGATCGATGAATGGATCACCATGTGCCAGATGGTCAATGAGACCAAGGCCGATTTTGTGGAGCTGAACAATTCCTGCCCGTTTGCGGCCGACATGGGCGTGGTCATGGGGGCGGGGGCGGTCGATTTGACTTATCAGTTTGTGAGTTCCTGCAAGAATGTCCTCAAAAAGCCCTTCAGCGTCAAGATTACACCCCAGACCAATGATCCCGTCTCGGTGGCCAAGCAGGCCGAAAAAGCCGGGGCCTACGCCGTGAATATGTCGGCTAGGCTCTCGGGAATCATGCTGGACATCGAGACGGCCAAGACTTTCCCGTTTGGATCGCAGGGCGGCTATGGCGGACCCTACCTAATCGGCTATGGACTGAAGATGGTGGCCCAGGCGGCCAAAGAGCTGAAGATCCCCATCATCGCCGGGCTGGGCACCTGGGATTGGCAGGATATCGTGCGATATATCATGGTGGGGGCGACTCTGGTCCAGTCGGCGGTGGGCATCATGCTCCAGGGATACAAGATCTCCAAGAAGTGGGAAGAGCAGATGGCAGCCTGGATGGAAGGGAAAGGATATAAAAGTATTGACGAGATCCGGGGCATGGCTCTGAAAAACGTGCTGAAAACCTCGGAAGTGCCCCGCAAGCCAGAAAATGTCGCCATGGCGGTGGATACTGCGAAATGCACTCGTTGCGGTGTCTGTCTTAGAAGTTGCTTCTACGATGCGATTACCCTGACCAAAGCGGGCGCGGTAATCAACGCGAGGAAATGTGACGTATGTGGAATGTGTGCCGAGGTCTGCCCATCCTATGCGCCACAGCTCTTCTATAAATGAGAAGCCATTGGCAGAGGTTTGATGTTGCCGGTTGATCTGATGGGCTATCCGTCGCTGGGTCTGGTACGGTTGATGGTCAAGAACGTTGTTGGCGTTGCGCCGGTTGATGGAACGAAGGGTTTCTGCCTAAGGTTGGAACAAATCCATATAAAGGATGCGGAAGAAATATGAATGCTGAAATCTTCGAACGTAGTTATCGGAGTCGCTTCGAGAAACTTTCTACGACCAATCTAGCCGATGCTTTAGATAAGGTTGGGTTGCGGGGAGCGGTCATCGGTATTCGGCCCCTTTTTGGTATGCCCAAGGTGATCGGTCGGGCGGTCACGATCAAGATCACGGCTGCCGGGATGATGAAATCCAAAAGGCACCTGGGCATTGATGCCATTGCTTCCGCCAGCCCGGGAGACGTCATCGTCATCGATAATCGGGGCGACACCTATAACAACTGCTGGGGAGAGATTCTTTCCTGTGCCGCGCAGAAAAAAGGGGTCTCCGGGGTGTTCATCGACGGCGCTGCCCGGGACGTGGATTTTTGTCAGGAGATTGGATTTCCCGTTTTCGCGCGGGGGATCGTTCCTATTACGGCCCGGGGAAGGATCATGCAGGAGGATTTCAACTGCCCGATCCGCCTGGGAGACGTCCAGGTTCGACCCGGGGATATCCTGGTCGGGGACGTGAACGGGATTGTGGTGATTCCTCCCGAGAAAGCGGAAGAAGTGCTTTCCGCGGCGGAGATGATCCTCGAAAACGAGGAACGCATGAAAGCCGATATCCTCTCCGGGATGGACATTCTCGAAGTGGACAGCAAATATAACTACGAACAGATGCTCAAGAAATAGAGGGAGAACTCCCATGGAAATCTTGCGGCCGGATAAAAAATTAATCGAGGGTTTCTTACCCCTTTCCACTTCCACAATTTCTGACGCCCTGGACCGGTTCGGGTTACGGGCTGGGTGTGAAGGTATCTTCCCTATTGTCTCGGGGGTCAAAATGGCTGGGCCGGCCTTCACGCTTCGGTATGTGCCCGTAGGGCAGGTCAAAGGGACCGTCGGAGATTATATCGATATTGCCCAGGCTGGAGATGTCATCGTCCTGGATAATAACGGGCGGACGGACTGTACGGTTTGGGGCGATATCCTCACTGTAGTAGCTAAGCGAAAAGGGATCAGTGGAACGGTGATCGAGGGCGTCTGCCGGGACGTCCCCAACATCTTGAAGGAACAGTATCCGATCTTTACCCGGGGCCGATTTATGATGACGGGGAAAGATCGAGTTATGGTAGAGGCGATGAACGTGACGGTTTCCATCGGGAGGACTCAGGTGAAGCCAGGGGATATCATGATCGGGGACGACAGCGGGGTTGTGGTTGTCCCTCGGGAAAGGGCAGAGGAAGTCTTGAAGTTAGCCCTGGAAATCGAAACGGCCGAAAACCAGATCGAAGAAGCCGTCCGCAGCGGCATTTCCCTGAAAGAAGCAAGAGAGAAGTATCGTTATCACTCCCTTCAGTCCAAAAAATAGATCCGAGGGCATGCCTTCGATAAGGTTGTTATGACAGATTTTGCTTTAAAGGAGACAGTCGAGAAATTGCTTCCCTGCTTCAGTTCTGACCCGGGGAATCCTTATACGCTGAGTGAGTTGATCCAGATGGCCGAAGCCCGGGGGGCGGCCTTGAGCCATCTGGTTGTCGCTCAGGCCATGGCTCAGGAAAAACTCAGCTATGAAGCCCTGCTCAAAAGCGTCATCGATGCTTTCCAGCATAATCTCAGGGTTTGCGAACTGGGCCTTACCGAGGGGAAAAGTTTTCTTTTGGGAAAGGTGGCCTCTGATCTGGCCCGGGAGAATCGCCATGGGCTGACGCTGATCCAGGATGAATTCATCAACCGGGCTATGACCTATACCCTGGCGACGGAGGTAGGGAATCACGAGGTAGGCCTACAGCCCTGCGCGGGCACGGGGGACTCCTGTCCTTACACCGGGCTCATACGGGCGCTCCAAGAACATCCCTATCCCTGGGAACGCATTGCCCTGGCAACCGCCCTCATCTTGAAGATAGGCAGCATCTTCCGGGCGGGGAAGGAAACCACTGGGTGCAACATGGAGGGGCTGGGAGCAGGAGCTGCCGTCACCGCGGCGGTCTTGACCGAACTCAGGGGCGGGACCCCTTCCCAGGTTGGCAAGGCCATAGTCCTGGCGCTATCTCCGACCATCGCCGTACCCTGCACTCCTCGCGTCATGGTGCCAGGGCTATGCGCCCTGCACATCAGTGGGGCCATCCTTCTCGGTAACCAGGCGGCTAATCTGGTTCTCCGCACCTCGCTTCCAATGCCGGTGGATGTGGACGTAATGCTGGCAATGGCAGCGCGGATTCACAAGGAGGCCGCTCCAGCCATTACTCCAATCAATATCCGTTATTTGCGACCGTTTTTTGAAAAGAATGTCGAGGTGGAGAAACTGATCTCTAAGGACATCCTCAGCCAGGAAGCGCAAGAGCGAGAGAAAGTTTTAGAGGAAGCTCGGGACGAAGTGCGCAAGATGGTCATCCAGAGCAGTTCGATCACCCGGACCTTGGGCGATGTTGTTTTCGGTGGTAGCAGCATGGCTGTCGGTTCGCCCACGAACATGGGTAGGGTCTGCCACGAGATGGTAAAAGGTGAGATCACGCATATCCGGATAGAATTGACCATCGACCTCTTTTCGCGCCGGGCGATCAATGTTCCCGGGATTCTGATGGGGGCACTCTACGGTGCGAATACGGAGGATATTGAGAACTACCGCAAGGTAGTGGCCGATGTACTTCAGAGGGGAATCCCGGTTGAGCTGATCCAAGTTGCCGAACCGGAGGTCCAGCGGATTTGGCTTCAAACGAAAGAGGGAAGTGCGATGGTTGATTCCCGCAATCGGGGGGGAGGCAGATTGGCGATCGTTGATGCCCTCCCCTCGCGTGAGGAGGCGTTGGTTGCGGCGAAACGCCTGGGGATTGTTGTTGCCCTGTGAGAGGATGGAGGAAAAGAAATGGAGGCCCACGTCATTAGAAATATTTCACGCCCCCCGCAGAATCTAATCAAGGAGATCGGCTCCTTTGAGGCCGCCACCGTTCACGAAGCATACGGTGGGAAAGGGGCTTTGGCAAGCGATATAAAGCCAATTGACTCCCTGAGTCGGCTTTGCGGCCCAGCGGTTACCGTGGCCTGCAGGCCCGGGGATAACCTTATGCTCCATAAGGCCATCTATGTGGCCGAACCGGGGGATGTGCTGGTG
>Ga0187889_10004732_pt1 | contig 11052 bp, 5 predicted proteins | sample June2016WEW_7_10_2_FD_132992 | JGI IMG/M metagenome (GOLD analysis project Ga0187889, IMG submission 132992) | Peatland microbial communities from SPRUCE experiment site at the Marcell Experimental Forest, Minnesota, USA - June2016WEW_7_100 | ecosystem: Environmental > Terrestrial > Soil >... | reverse complement strand
TCCAGATAAGGAACTTGTCCATAGCCGGGCACCTCGTAGGAAGGCCCGGGTTCCACCAAAACGTCCAGCACGGCGCCGCGGGCGTATTGCAGCGCCCAGTTGTAAGGGTAGTAGATGGTCTGACGGTAGAAGCCATTTGAATTCGTCATGATCGGCGCGATGACGTTGACTAGTTGCGCGAGGCACGCAACGCGCACACGGTTGGAGTTGCGCAACAACGAATTGAGCAGGCCACCAACCAGGAGTGCGTCTTCGAGGTTGTACACTTCCTCGAGCAAATGCGGCGCTTCCTTGCGGTCGCCGTCCATGGCAGGGCCACTGCGGGCACGGTACCAGACATTCCATTCGTCGAAGGACAGCCAAAGCTTCTTCGGTGAACGCTTGCGGCCTTGCACGTAGTCGCAAACGGCGGCAACTTCCGCAATTTGCCGCTCCATGCTGAGATTGAGGGCCAGAAATTTCGCGGAGTCTCCGCCGGTTTCGGAAGTGTTATCGAAGTAGCGATGCAGCGAGATGGCATCCACATAGTCGTAGCACTGTTCGAGAACTTCGCGATCCCATTCCAGGTAGGTGGGCATGGTCGGTCCGCTGGAGCCGCAGGCGATGAGTTTGAGGGAAGGGTCCACATAGTGCATCTGGCGGCCGGCATCGGCGGCCTTTTCGCCGTACTCGGCAGCAGACATGTGGCCGATCTGCCAGGGACCATCCATCTCGTTGCCAAGACACCAGTGCTTGACCTTGTGGGGATCGGCGATGCCGTGCTTCCGCCGCAAGTCACTCCACTTCGTGCCCTTTTCAATATTGCAGTACTCCACGAGCGCGGCGGCTGACTCCGGAGTCCCGGTGCCGAGATTCAGGCCGAGTAGCGGCTGCGTTCCGGCAATCTTGCACCACGCTAGAAACTCGTTGATTCCGAATTGATTGGTCTCAAGCGTGTTCCAGGCCTTATCCAGCACTTTGGGACGATCCTGCTTGGGGCCCACGCCGTCCAGCCAGTGGTACCCCGAGACGAAATTCCCTCCCGGATAGCGGATAATGGGGACTTGCAGCTTCTGAATTTCCTCCAGCACATCCTTGCGGAATCCATTGGTATCGGCGAATTTGGAATTCGGGTCGTAAATCCCTTCGTAGATGGCGCGCCCCAGGTGCTCCAGAAAGGAACCGAAGATGTTGCGATCGAGGGCCGGAAGGGTTCGCCGCGAATCGAGATCCACGCGAAATATGGCACTGGCCGGACCGCCAGTCTGAGCTCGCAGGAACGGCGCCAACAGATGATTGGCAGAGATAGCAATGCCGGCAGCCGAAGCGCGTTTCAGGAAGCCACGTCTTGAGTCAGAAGCCATCTTTGTTCTCCTCTTGCCTGCGGCAGGTTCTGTGTGAATGGAAGCGTTATCCCGAGAATGCTACGAAAAATGCCTTAAAGAAACGTTTACTGTAACGCATATTAGCACGGCATCCTGAAATGTCTTGGCAAATTATGGTTCGTTAATTGGGGACCCGCTGGCGAAACCTGTTCGCGTTTCTCATACGTGGGCCATCCCGTTTTCCGCGCCGCATGCTACTATCACCGCAAACCCATGAAAACACCACGCACCATCCTAGCCTTCGTTCTGACGCTCATCTCCTGCGCACCACTCGCTGCGCAATCGACACAGCCCAAACCTGGGCCAAGCGCGCACGCAATCGTCCTCCACGCTGCGCGCCTGCTCGACGTCGAATCCGGCCACATCACGGCCCCCGGCGAAATCCTGATCTCTGGCAATGCCATAGTCGAAGTCGGCGCGAAAGTTACGCGCCCCTCCGGCGCTGAGATCATTGACCTCGGCGATACCACGCTTCTTCCCGGCCTTATCGACGCGCACGTCCACCTCTTCCTTCACCCCGGAGCGGAGGATCTTCAAACCGTTCAGGAATCCGTTCCCCAGCGCACCATCGCGGCGACCCTCGCTGCTCGTGACGACCTCATGGCAGGATTCACTGCGGAGCGCGACATGGGCACCGAAGGCGCAGGCTCCGCCGACACGGCAGTCCGCAATGCCATAGATCAGGGCCAGATTCCCGGCCCGCGCCTGCGCATCAGCGGCAATGCTGTCAATATTCTCGGCGGCCATGAAGACGCCATCGGCTACAACCCTGAGCAGCACGTGCTTCCCAATGCCACGTACGCCAACAACGCCGCCGAACTCGTCACCGTCATCCGCGAACAAATCAAGGAGGGCGCAGACTTCATCAAGATTTACGAGACCGGGGCGGATTCGCTCGTGAATGGCCGTCTCTCTACTCCTTTCCAGTACACCGAGGACGAACTCGTCGCCGCCGTGCGCGAGGCCGCGCGTACAGGCAATCGAATCGCAGTCCACGCCACCGGTGAGCCCGGAGCCCTCTACGCAGCTCGCGCTGGCGTCGAATCCATCGACCATGCCTACGAACTGAGCGATGAAACCATGCGCATCATGCGCGATAAACAAATCTTCGCTGTCCCCACTTTTGCCATAACCGAATATTTCGCGGACCACGCCGCCACTCCCGAAGCTGCCAAACGCGAACGCCAGTTGCTCGACCTGCACGTCAGCGAATTCAAAAGGCAGCTCGCTACGGGTGTTTCCATAGCAATGGGCTCTGATGTCGGCCCATTTCCGCACGGCACGCAAGCCCGCGAGTTTGTCTTGATGGTCAAATTCGGAATGTCGCCGCTGGCAGCCATCCAGGCCGGCACCTTGAATGGTGCAAAATTACTGGGCTGGCAAGATCGGATCGGCGTCCTCAAACCCGGCTACGCTGCCGATGTAGTTGCCGTCCCTGGCAACCCCCTGGACGACATCACCACCCTGCATAAAGTCTCTTTCGTGATGAAAAACGGCGTCATCTATCGGAAGTAACCGGCCCCCTTGTCCCCCCGAATTGGTACCGAAAGTGTCACAAATTGGCCGCTAACTCATGGAGTACGCTAGAATTGGAAGCGGAGGAGTGGGTGAGCGGTTGAAACCGGCGGTCTTGAAAACCGTTGGGCTCGAAAGGGCCTCGGGGGTTCGAATCCCTCCTCCTCCGCCAGAAAAACTCCTTTCCTTCTAAGAATAAACCTGTTCGCTTCTCGCAAAAATGCGGTCACGGAAACCAAGTAACAGCATCGCCCGACTCAAGATGCGCGGCGTGCTCGATTCCTTGGACCGTCTGCAAGCCAGCGAAGTGCACGGCACGAGCATCGCGGATGCTGAAATACGAAAGAGAAATGGCAAGCGCGAAGGCAGCGCAAAGTATTCCACGGCGCACGAAGTTGGAGATATGCAGGGTCATTCCTCGGCATGCTGCCCAGACTGATTGGGGGTTGCAAAGTGAGACTCCGCGGATCTGGCGAAAGCCGCGTTGCTGAGAGAACCCACGGATTTCCCTGCGGAAGATTGCGAGATTCGGTCAGCATGACGCGGTTGCCGCTGGCGAGAAGCCCCAGTAGAATGGGGTTCCAGCCAAGCAGCGATTCGAAGCGGAGTTCCGGATAACGGTGAACACAACCGGGGCGCGGATGACGGCGCCCAGCACCCCGTTGCGGGATTCGAAGCAGCAACCCTTAGACAGAGAGGCAAACGGATTGAGCGGCATCGCCGGTATTTTCCATCGGAACGGTAAGCCGATTGAGCGTGCGCTGTTGCAGTCGTTCGCAGATTTTCTCATCTACCGAGGTCCGGATGCACAAGCCATCTGGATGGATGGTCCGACGGGAATGGCGCATGCGCTGCTGCGGACCACACACGAATCGCTGAGCGAGCAGCAGCCGGCCAGCCTCGAGGAGCAGTACTGGATTGTCGCGGACGCGCGACTCGATAGCCGGGCGGAACTCCTCGCCGAACTGCAGCGTTCCCGGCGGGCGGTCCGGGGCAATCTGCCAGACTCGGAATTGCTTCTGCATGCCTATGCGGCCTGGGGCACAGAGTGCGTCGATCACCTGAGGGGCGATTTCTCGTTTGCGCTGTGGGACGCGAAAAACAAACTACTTTTCTGCGCGCGCGATCATTTCGGAATCAAGCCGTTCTACTACGCGCATCTGGGCAACCCCTTTATTTTCAGTAATACGTTGAATTGTATCCGGCAGCATCCGGGTGTCTCGAACGACTTGAATGAAGCGGCCATCGGAGATTTTTTGCTCTTCGGATTGAACTACGATAACGCAACGACGAGTTTCCGTGATATTCAACGGCTGCCGCCAGCTCATTCCCTGACGTTTTCGACGGATGGTTTACGAATCAAGCGCTTCTGGACGCTGCCCACCGACGGGCGAATTCGCTATGAGAAGCCCGAAGAATATGTCGAACATTTTCAGACGCTTTTTGAAAGCGCGGTTGCAGACCGCCTGCGCACAGATCGGCTGGGAATCCTCTTAAGCGGGGGGCTGGATTCCTCCTCGGTGGCAGCAGTGGCCAAAGAGGTGTCCGCAAAGCGCGCTCAAAACACTGATATTAGAAGCTATACGTGTGTTGATGCGTCCCAGATTCCCGATCCGGAAAGTGGATTTGCTAACGCGGTCGGGGAGTTTCTGCGCATTCCGATCAAGCTTCTGCCGATGGATCGGGCGGAGCTCTTCGCTGGCTGGGACGATCCCGAGTTGAGCTGGCCGGAACCGGTCGACAACCCCCTGATCGCCAACTTTCTTGAATCCTGCCGCATCATGTCCCTGGATTGCCGGGTTCTATTGTCAGGCGAGGGCAGCGACAACTTGATGGACTTCCAGATGTGGCCGTATGCGAAGGCGTTGTGGCGAAACCGGGAATGGCAGCGCCTGTTCACGGAGATGGCAAACTTTTTGTGGGTTCGGCCGTTTCCGTGGCGGGGTCTCCAAGCGCGTGTTAGGAGAGTTCTAGGCAGAGATGCCGATGCACCGGTGTTCCCACAGTGGCTGATGGCGGAGTTCGTATGCCGCGCCAACCTGAAAGCGCGGTGGAAGGACGGGTGCGAGCATCCCGCAGGTTCCTTTAGGCATCCCATTCGGCCTAGAGCCCACGCCTCCATGTCCCTGCCCCACTGGACGCACATGTTCGAGCAGGAAAACGCAGGCGCGACGCATTTCCCTCTGGAAACGCGCTACCCGTTCCTGGACTTGAGAATCGTAAATTATCTTTTGGCACTGCCGCCGTTTCCCTGGTGCTTTGATAAGATGCTGCTGCGAGAGGCCATGGTGGGGCGGCTGCCGGAGATGGTTCGTGTGCGTCCAAAGACACCTGCGCAGGGGGTTGTGCTCTCTGAACAATTCAAACGAACTGGCGCCGAGAGGCTGAAACAGATGCCCTGGAGCTCCGATGCGGACCGTTATATTAAGCGCTCCGCGCTGGTACCGCTGCATGGTAAGATGAGCGCCGAGCAGATTGATGGTAGCTTCCGGCCCTACTGCCTCAACATCTGGTTGCAGTCTATGCAGAGAGTTCGATATAACAAGCATGTGGAGGCTGGTAATGGCTGAGTCCGTTAAACGGGAACCGAAAAAGCCATATGCAGAACCCCATTTGACCGTCTACGGGACGATAAGGGAACTTACGCAGACGGTCGGACCCAGGGGCAGAGCGGATCGCCCGCCGGGGGGGAACCCAACCAGAAATAAGACTTCTTTCTAGAATCGGTTATCAGACCCCGATCCCTGGCATAGCCTCTCAAGATTTCAGCGAGTGGAAGAAAAAGATAATTCGGTAAAGTAGCGAACGGACACAATTCCCAACAAGCGAATTAGGGATTTATTCCTGCGTTGCATTTCCATTACTCCGTTTTCGGTTTGCTCCTTCACTCCAATCTGGCCCTCCCTGGAGTGGTGCCGATTATTTCAACGGCAAGCTGCCCAGATATTGAACTCCACCTGGGAAGTTCACCGTATCCCGAGGAAGGAGACTTGTCTGCTGAGGAAGAGCTGGTGTACGTGGGCTCTTCTTCCGATGAGACCGGCGAACCGGGTCTGCGGGTTTGGCGCGTAGCGAAGGGAGCATTTCTGCGCATCGCCTATTCCGATGGCACGCAATTTTGGTTGGACCGCAAACGGGAAACACTCTGGGCGGTGTGGCCTGGGACGTTGTCTCTCGAAGACACTGCTTCCTATCTTTTGGGGCCGATCCTCGGACTTCTGCTGCGGCTGCGTGGCCTTACCTGTTTGCATGCCAGCGCAGTGGCTTTCAAAGATCGCAGTGTAGTCTTCGTCGGCTCAGAGGGGGCCGGAAAATCGACAATTGCAGCAGCCTTTGCGCGAAAGGGTTATGGAGTTCTTTCTGATGACATCGCCGCGCTCGTAGAGCGAGAAGACACGTTTTACGTCATGCCTGCCTATCCTCATCTTTCTCTCTGGCCCCATTCGGTGAAAATGCTCTATGGATCTTCGGAGGCGCTTCCCCGGTTCATCCCGAATTGGGATAAGCGGCGCCTCGTCCTCGGGAACCAGGGGACACGGTTCGAAAGCCGCCCTCTTCCGCTCGGGGCCATCTATCTTCTGGGCGAGCGCCGTCCTGATCCGGCGCCCTACTTGGAAAGAATGCGGCCGCAGAGTGTTCTTCTGTCGCTGGTGGCCGACACTTACGCCAATAAGATCCTCGACCGAGAGATGCGCGCGAGCGAGTTTGCGGTGCTTGGCCGACTGGTGACGACGATTCCAATCCGTCAAGTCCATCCCCACAAAGATCCAAATCGGCTTGAGGAACTCTGCAAAATCATCCGCGAGGATTTTGCAAAGCTGAAATTTCCGACGGCTTAGCGGCCCTGATTGGGCCCTGGCCCACTCCGAATCAGCGGTGGAAGTATGCACTTTATCTGGTAGGATAAGGCGGTGATTCCTGCCTTGGTAGGGGCCTTCTCGATTTGGGGCACTATGTTAACTGCGCGCGTAATGCTGTTTCCGTCTCCAAAAGAAGCCATCTCGTTTCTTTGCCAGAACAGTCCTGTTTGTTCTACGTTGGGGTCAGTGGGGGTGTGGGTTGAAGGGGAAGGTGCGTTCTGGAGCGGCGAGGTGTGAGGACAATCAGTGACGCAAAGATTTAGGAGGATTGTCACCATGAAGACGCGAACTTGTTGGGTTGCGGTTGCGAAATTCGCTAGTGTGAGCATTCTTGTTTCAAGTTTCCTGTTGCTTGGCGTTTTGCGGAGCACAGGAAAGCGCCCATATCCAAACGTGGTAGGACTGTCTCCGGTCGCGGCAAGCGCGACAGCAAATCTTCCCCGAGCGAAAAACATTCCTACGTGGAGCGAGGCCTACGGCAAGCTGCCTCTGAGCTTTGAAGAAAACTTGGGACAGACGGCCCAGGAAGTACGTTTCGTATCCCACGGAACCGGATATGCACTGTTTTTAACGCCTCAAGAAGTAATCATTTCCTTACAGCAGTCGATGCCGAAGGATCTGTCGGCGCTACACCGGATGGCTTATTTTCGAGCTTTGCGCAAGGTCCGTCGGGCTGGGAGAATGACGGTCCTGCGAATGCGCCTCGCGGGAGCCAATCCCGCGGCTCAAATCGCCGGGGTCGATTTGCTGCCAGGGAAAGTGAACTATTTTATTGGGAATAATCCCAAGGACTGGCGCACAAACGTCCCCTCCTATGCGAGGGTGAAGTATGCGGGGATTTACCCTGGCGTGGATCTTATGTTCTACGGCAATCAACGTCGCCTCGAATATGATTTTCTGGTTGCGCCAGGAGCCGATCCAAAGGTCATCGAACTGAGTCTGAAAGGTGCGCAGAAACTGGGGGTTAATTCGAACGGCGACTTAGTTTTGAGCGTTTCCGGGGGTCAAGTGGCACTCCAAAAGCCAGTGATCTACCAGAATGTGAGAGGCGGCCGACATGAGATCCAAGGAAGGTATGTACTTGCTGGAGATCGCCGGGTCACCTTTGCCGTCGCAAATTATGATAGAAACGCACCTCTTATCATAGACCCGGTGCTGAACTATTCGACTTATCTTGGAGGCAGCGCCCTCGGCGATACTGGTTCGGCGATTGCTGTGGACTCGCTGGGAGATGCATTTGTCACGGGGACAACTTTCTCAACGACCTTCCCATCGACTCCTGGCGGATTCGGTGCCGGGAATGCCACTGGGGTTGCTTTTGTAACAGAGGTAAATCCCTCCGGTACGGCACTACTCTACACCACCTATCTAGGGGGAACGGGTGGCGATTTTGGCCTCGGGATCGCTTTGGATAATTCCGGTAATAACGCGAATCCTGCCGGAAATATCTATGTGACGGGAGGAACATTTTCGACCGACTTCCCGACCACGGCTGTAAATGCCCTCAAGCCTGGCCCAAATGCTGGCGCCTTCCTGGGAACCAGCTTCATTTCTAAGATTGATCCGACGGCGAGTGGCATAGGCTCGCTGGTTTACTCTTCGTATCTGGGCGGAACCGACGGAACCTCAGGGAATCCCGATATCGGAAGTGCTGTCGCAGCTGACGTAAACGGCAATGCCTATGTGACTGGATTGACGGCCTCGTCGCCCGGGTCAGGGCTGGCCAACTTTCCTGTTACGGCCGCAAGCGCCTTTCAGACAACGCTGGGAAGCAGCGATGGTAATGCGTTCCTCACCCGGATTGACACGACCCAAGCCGGAACCGCGTCTCTCGCCTACTCGACGTATCTGGGTGGTAGTGGGGTTAATGCAGTAAGTTCAGGTCTGTTGTTCGGCGAGTATCCGGATGGCGTGGCGGTCGATTCATCCGAAAATGCATACATTGTTGGCATGACTACCTCCACAGACTTTCCGACGACGAACACGAATGCGTTTCAGCCGAATACCGCTCCTCCCGCAGCCGTTGCCAACGGAACTGTATTCGTCTCGCGCATCGACACGTCAACCACAAAAACGCCGACTGCATCCTTGGTTTACTCGACATATTTGGGAGGCGAAAGCCAGGATTTGAGCACGGCGATTGCACTAAAGCCGAACAGTGGGGTGGTCTATGTCACCGGGACGACCAACTCGCTCCTGTTTCCTACATTTCCTACAGCCCCTCCCGGGCCGTATCAGACAACAGGCTCAGCGGGAGGCTGTGCCTTTGTCAGCCTCATAGACACTGGGCGGATCGGAAGCGCTTCACTCACGTACTCTACATTCCTCGGTGGACCCGTTACCACCGGATTTGGCATCGCGGCTGACGTGGCAGGCAACGCCTATGTCGTCGGGGGGACTAACTTCTCTAGTTTTCCCGTGACCCCAGGTGCATTTCAGCCGGCGTTCGCGCCGGGAGCAGGGAGTGAGGGGTTCATCTCGAAGCTTAATCCAGCGGGCGATGGTGCGGCAGACTTAGTTTATTCGAGTTTCTTTGGTGGAAGTGGAAGCGACGGTGTCTATGCCATTGCCGCGGATAACATGAATAACGTCTATCTCACAGGGGCAACATACTCCTCATCGGCGACTTTCCCCGTTTTTCCCCCGACAGCGTTTCAGACGAGCCTGATTGGTTTGTCCGATGCTTTCATCGCAAAGCTCACTCTGATCCCAACGCTGGACGTGTCGCCGACGAGCCTCAATTTTGGCATTCAGCCCCTTGGTGTCACGAGTGGGCAGCAGTTGGTAACGCTGACAAATAACACCTCTGACGCAATACCATTCCCGGGGACTAGCGTTTCTTTCAGCGGGAGCAATGCTGCCGATTTCGGTTCGCCATCCAACACTTGTGGCGCGAGCATAGCAGCCGGAGCTTCTTGCACAGTCAGTGTGGCGTTTACTCCTTCGGTTGCGTCCGCGGAGTCCGCTACGCTAGTAATAACAGCAGTGATTACGGATGGCGGTCTGTCCAGTTCTCAATCGTTCGACGTAAGCCTGAGCGGCACAGGATCGGCCACCGCTCCGGCTGTGGGGCTCGCGCCGACAAGCCTGCCTTTCGGTGGCCAGATGCTGACCACGACCAGCGCGGCGATCCCCGTGAAGCTTACCAACACTGGTATGGGGCCCTTGACGATCATCTCGATCGCGGCTTCCGGCGATTTCGCCGCGACAAGCACCGGCGCCACCGCTTGCCCGATTGGCCCGGCGACGTTGCCAGCCGGTGGAAATTGCACGATCAACGTGACGTTTGCACCGACAGTGGTGGGTGCGCGGGCGGGAACGTTGACGGTCACGGACAATGCCAACGGGAGCCCACAAACTGTTCCGCTGACCGGAACCGGGTGGGACTTCCAAGTTACGGCGACATCGCCACAATCAGGCACAAGCCCGCTCATCTTCAACGCCACCATGACGCCGCTGGGGGGGTTTAATCAAAGTGTTGGGTTTACTTGCACGGGAGCACCCGCGGGCTCAACCTGCACCATTGCAACACCGGTCACAGCTGCCGACGGAAAGACCGCACAGCCGGTGCAAGTGACGCTAACGAGAACGAGCAGCGCTTTGCCTGTGCCAACACCGCCGGCGCGTACTCCGCCGATTTTGATACCGCAGCTCGTGCCCCTGATTCTGGCGTTGCTGTTGCTCTTCCTGCTGCCGAAAGCCAAGGGACTTCGCTTGCGGCTAGGGTTGGCAACAGCAGTGTTGCTTCTCATGGCCTTGGCTGGCTGCGGGGGGCCAAGCAAGCCTAAGACAATTACGGGGAGTCTAACGATCACCGGAACATCCACCGGCACAGCGGGCGGTGTAAGCCACTCGGCCACGGTGGCAGTGACGCTCAATTAAGAGCCAAAGATAGGAAAAGAGATCGCGCGCTCTGCCCCTTGCAGCGCGCGCGATTTTGTTTGCCGAGCACCGAAGCGCCTGACTTCAATCCTCTGCACGCATGCTAAGAAGACCAAGGGCGCAGGCTCAGGATTTGCCCCCGCGGCCGTATTTGCGTGCAAGGCGAAAGGGACGGCGCAGCGCATCGAGGAAGCCGTGCCGGTTTTCTGTAGCGCCTGGTTTCCAATCTTCCTCGGTGGGAGAAAGAGAAAGTCTGAGCAGATAGGCCGGAGCTGAGAACCCCCCGCCGCGCATGCGCAGACGAAACGCTGCGCGTTGGAACAGGCCCGGTGGCGCATAACCCGCGGCAGGCAGCCAGCGGAGAATTGCCGCGACGAGTTTCGCAGCCACGGCATCCTGTCGCACGAGCGCGGAAACATCTTCGGGGAGAT
>Ga0187889_10004725_pt1 | contig 11060 bp, 7 predicted proteins | sample June2016WEW_7_10_2_FD_132992 | JGI IMG/M metagenome (GOLD analysis project Ga0187889, IMG submission 132992) | Peatland microbial communities from SPRUCE experiment site at the Marcell Experimental Forest, Minnesota, USA - June2016WEW_7_100 | ecosystem: Environmental > Terrestrial > Soil >... | reverse complement strand
CGGCCGCATGTCGTGCGACATATACGAGCGCTGCCCGTACAATTGCTCCGTGGCATCCGCCACTGATGCCACTTCCACCATGCGAAAGCCCTCGACGACAGGATCGCCGGAAGGTTGTGCCATCACCCAACCGGCGAGGACCAGTACAGGGAGGCCTGCCAGATAATATTTTCGACTCATATTTCAGATCCTTTCTACGAACTTCCCAAGCAGTGTGCGCTCGGGATTCACCGCCAGCCAAACCAGAGATCCCATCACGCCCAGGCCGGCGGCTACCAGGAACGCGGCCGGCCAGCCAAAGTGCGCGGCAATCAACGGAGTGAGCGAAGGGGCCACGACGCCGCCAAATTGCCCGAGCATATTCATGACGCCGGAAACGGTTCCGGCTGATGGGCCGGCGATGTCGGCCGTCACCGACCAGAAGGAACTCTGGGAAAGATACAAGGCGCCGGCACCGGCCGCCAGCACGATGCTTGCCAGCCGCGCGTCCGCCACCAGCGTCCCCAGCGCGATGAACAGCGCCGACAGCCCGATGCACGCCACCGCGATCCCACAGCGGCCCGTGCGTCTCCCGTAGTGCTTCGTCAGGAGGTCGCTGATCCAACCGCCCAGGGGTGAGCAGATGGCCATGGCCAAGAACGGAAGCATCCCGAAAAAGGCGCTCGACTTGAGATCCAGGTGGCGCACCGTGGTCAGGTAAATGAAGAACCAAGTGAAGAAAATGTTGGCGGCATAGCAAAAAGAGAAATAACTCAACGAAACCAACATCACCTCTTTGCTTCCCAGAATCGTCCCCCATGGGAGGGCCTTGGTGGATGCTCCCGCCGGCTGTTGCGGCAATCCGGTTCGAATGTGCTCGGCCTCCGGCGGAGTCATCCATGGGTGTTGCTCGGGGCGGTCCCGCGCCACCATATACCAGACCAGGCCCGCGGCCAGCCCGATGGCCGCGCAGACCCAGAAGGACCAGCGCCAGCCGCCGTGCAGCAGAAGATAGGTGATGAGGGGCGGCGCAATGCCGGCGCCCACGCCCACTCCGGCGAAGATCCATCCGCTGGCCAACCCGCGTTCCGGGGAAGGGATCCAGCCTGCCACCACGCGGTTGGCGGCGGGATAAATCGCGGCTACGCCCATTCCCAGAGCGAAGCGCAGCGCCAGCAGAAGGACCAACGCGAAAGAAATGCTCGAGGGCGCCATGGCCGTCAGGCCTATGAGCACGCCCCACCAGATGGTTGCCAGCGCGAGAACCCGCCGCGGCCCAAAACGGTCGGCCAGGCGGCCGGTGGGCGCTTGGAACAGGGCATACCCCAACGTGAAGGCGCTGAAGACCCAGCCGAGCTGGATCTGGCTCAGATGGAACTCCTTGATGATGGCGCTGCCAGAAACCGACATGTTGACGCGATTCAGATAGCCGATGGCGCTGAGCACAAAGAGCCATGCGATGAGGACCCACCGGGTTCGGCCGTGAGCGGGATTAGTCATGGATCTCATATGATAGCGCGCGTCTCAAGATCGTTCTCACTGCTTGATCACGGTGCCGTCGCGGCGCCGGACCTCTCCCCAGCCGCCATTCAGGTTGTTTCGCCCGACGGTGAAGGGGAACTTGGAGGCCGCCTTCTCATCCACCTCGATGCCCCATCCGGGCTTCTCGCTGACCCACAGGTAGCCGTCCTTCATCACCGGGCAGCCCTGGAAGATCTCCTGCGTGTGGTCGTTGAACGGCGAATACTCCTGGATGCCGAAGTTGTGGCAGGCCACGTCGAGTGTGACGTTGGCCATGTGGCCCACCGGAGAGACGTCGCCCGGACCGTGCCACGCAGTCTTGACGCCGAACGTCTCGGCAAGCACCGCGATTTTGCGGGCCGGCGTGAATCCGCCGGTTTGGGAAAGGTGCACGCGGATGTAGTCGATGAGGCGTTCCGAAATCAACGGAATCCACTCGTGCGGGCTGTTGAAGAGTTCGCCCATGGCAATAGGCGTAGCGCAATTCTGCCGGATCTGCCGGAAATGGCCGAGGTCCTCCGGTGAGAGCGGGTCCTCCATGAAGAACAACTTGAACTTCTCGGCGTCCTTGCAGAATTGCACGGCCTGGTTGGGCGACACACGTTCATGCATGTCGTGAAGCAACTCCACCTCTTCGCCCAGCTCCTGCCGGCACACCTCCAGAAGTTTCAGCGCGCGGCGAATGTAAACCGCCGGTTCAAAGACCGGTTGATTGTGCAGCGCTTTGACCGCCGCCGCGCCGCCGGCCCCGGCGCCATAGCCGGCCATTCCGGGAATGCCCACCTGGACGCGCACATTACGGAACCCCTGCGCCAGATAGCGCTTGGCCGCCTCGACCACGTCCTTGTATTCGGGGCCATCCGCATGGGCGTAGGTATCGGCGGCCTCGCGGCACTTGCCGCCCACCAACTGATAGACCGGCATGCCCGCCTGGCGGCCCTTGATATCCCAGAGCGCCATGTCGATGCCGCTGATGGCGTTATTCAGCACCGGACCGTTCTTCCAGTACGAGCTGTCGTAGCAGGATTGCCAGATATCCTCGATCCGATCCGTGGTCTTGCCGAGCAGGAACGGCTTCAGGTACTTCTCCACGGCGGGTTTGACCAGGTCGGCCCGCTGGGTGAATGTGGCGCAGCCGTATCCGTAAAGGCCGTCCTGGTCGGTGGTGATCTTGACTACCGTGAGCCGGACACCGGCGGGTTGGGACTCAATCACGCCGATGTCTTTGATGCGCGGCGCGCCCATGCCGCGCGTGGCGCGGGCCACCGCCTCTTGCGCCTGTTGTTTGCGGGCGCCGGCCAGGCCTAGCAGCCCGGCAGCGCCGATGGATTGGAGCAGATTGCGACGTGGGAGGTTCATTGCGGTCTCCTTCGAGTACGGCACGTAGCCAGGAAATGACGAAACGAAGCCAATTTCGAGTTAATGCCAATTGAATCAGAAGATTGGCGCACGGCAAGCGGGAGTGTGGCCGCAACCGGCGCGGGCCTGCGCCGGCTGGCGGACGGGGCTGGAGTGCGGCGGCGATGGGAAATGACGAAACGAAGCCAATCGGGAGAGAATGACGAAACGAAGCCAATTCCAGTTCCGAAACGGCGTGCCAGGGGGTATCTTTCACCACCTACAGTGTAGCGCGGGGCGGATAGGAATTTCGATCAAGTTGTTGATTCTATGTGGGAAATTGGCTGTCAACGGAAAAGTAGAGTATTGGGTTTCGCGGGGAGGGAAGGGCGATGAGCAGGGGTGGCGGTGGTGTTCCTGGCGGCGCGTGCGTGTGCGTAAAATCGGGCGCATCCGTGCGTCGGCGGACTGGACGGAGGGGAAAGAGCAATCGGTTTGCCGGGGCGGGTTCGCCGGAAGCGGGCAGTTCCATAGGACGGCGGACGCTCAGCCGGAAGACGGATCTCCAGACGCGAGGGCGTTTCTCGTTCCTAATATCGGCAACGCCTCGGTGCAGCCAGTCACTTCAGCGGCTTGGGCGTCTCTTGGTCGTGTGGCTTCGACAGCGGCCGGTACTCCCAATTGAGACGATGACGATGGGAGTCGTGCAAGCTGCCGAGACTAAACGAATCGGAGCGGCGCGCCGAGCTGGTTGTGGAAGCAGTTATACCCGGCTCGACTACGGTTTGCCAAAGAATAGCGCTTGGCAAGACAGTTCACTGGGAAACCAACAGGTCTCTGCCCTGATGTGGTATCCTTCCTGTTGGAAACCCAATGAGGAGGATTGCATGCCAAAATCCGACGTGCCGCAGGGCACGTTAGCGCTCATGGTCCTCAAGACCCTCGAAGTTCTGGAGCCGCTGCACGGCTACGGGATCGCCCGCCGGATCGAGCAGATCAGCGGGGATCTTCTCGCCGTGAATCAAGGCACGCTCTATCCGGTGTTATTGAAGCTGGAGCAGGAGGGAACGATCGCGTCGGAGTTACGCGCATCCGAAAACAACCGGCGGGCTCGCTACTATCGCATGACCCGGGCCGGACGAAAGCGGCTGCGCGCCGAGGCCCGTCACTGGGAGCAAACCGCGACCATCATCGGAAGGTTTTTTGCTGCGAAAGCGGAGGACCTGTCATGAGCTGGCTTCGGCGGTTCCTCCTCCGCGTGCGCAACACCGTCGCCGGGCGTAACGATTATGAGGAACGCTTGCGGGAGGAGATCGAACAGCACCTCGCCTTGCAGACGGCTGAGAATCTTCGCGCCGGGTTGTCTCGGGCCGAGGCGCGCCGACGGGCCGCTCTGAAGTTTGGATCGGTCGAAGCTGTCAAAGAAGATCACCGCGCGGAGCAAGCCATGACGTTTGTTCAAACCTTCTTCCGGGACATTCGCTACGGCCTCCGCTATATGCGCAGATCTCCAGGCTTCACCGCCGTCGCCCTCCTCACCTTGGCTCTTGGAATCGGCGCCAACGTTTCCATCTTCTCGGCGATCAATGGAATCCTCATTGAGCATCTGCCTTATGCACACTCCTCCCGGCTTCTCACCATCGAGCGGGAGCAGGTCGCCTGGGGAATTACCCTCGCCGAGGTTCACGCCATTCAGGAACAGTGCCCGGCCTTCCAGCGAATCGCTGTCGCCGACGACCTTTACTCGACCCTGACCGTTGGGGACGGGCTCCCGATGCGCCGCTGGTCCTCGCAGGTCTCAGGCGACTTCTTTCCCATGCTGGATGTAAAACCCCTGCTCGGGAGATTCCTCGCTCCGTCGGACGCGCAGGCGGGAAGCGCCCCGGTCGCCGTCCTGAGTTACGGCCTTTGGAGGGATGGTTTCGGTAGAGACCAGAGAGTGGTAGGACGCGATATTGTGGCCGACAAGGTTCACTATTCCATCGTCGGCGTTATGCCGGAGAGGTTTGAGCTGGGAGTTAGCTGGGCGAGCGCCAAGGAGGAGGGACTTTGGACTCCCCTGACAGATACCCGGCCGAACCGGCGGAACAGCATGGTCATTGGGCGGGTGAAGGAGGGAGTAGACCTGCCCGTGGCAAGAGCCCAAATCGGGATGATTTCCCCACGCCTGGCGGAGAGGTTTCCGAAGGGCACTGAACACGTGGCGCTGGTCGCGAAAACGCCCGGAATCTTCGTCGAACCGGACGTGCGAAAGGGCCTCCTTATCCTTCAAGGCGCCGTCGCGCTCGTGCTGCTGCTGGCAAGCGTGAACCTCAGTGCGCTCCTGATCGCCAGGGCTTCGTCGCGCCATAGGGAACTGGCCATTCGCAAGGCGCTGGGTGCGAGCCGTTCGAGGCTTGTCCGGCAGCTACTCTCGGAGAGCCTCGTGCTGGCCTTGTCGGGTGGCGCGCTCGGATTGCTGCTGTCGGTCTGGGGAATCCGCATTCTGCGCGCAATCGCGCCTTCGGGCACGCCCCGGCTGGATCGCATGCGACTCGATCCGAACGTCCTATGGTTCACATTCGCGATTTCGGTTTTCTCGGCGATCTTGTTCGGCCTGTTTCCAGCGCTGCAGGCGTCGGTCAGCCGCAGGGGCGATGTTCTCGAGGGCGGTCTGAGCGCCATGTTCATAGGCGCGGCGGCCCACAAGCGGCGTTTCTCCCGAAACTGCCTCCTGATCGTGGAAATCGCGCTTGCCGCCGTGCTGGTGGTAGGAGGCGCGCTCATGGGGCGCAGTTTCTACCGGCTGATGCGCGTGGATACCGGGGTGCGCGCGGACCACGCGCTCACGATGAATGTGGAACTGAGCGAGTCATCCTGCCGGCCGGCCTGCGGGTTGACCACACAAACCATACTCGCGGGGATCAACTCGTTGCCGGGCGTCGAGCGCGCCGCGCTCTCCTTTGGCGGACCCCTGGGAGGAGGTATGAGCTGGCGTTCCGGGATCCTGCTCGAAGGTTCGCAAGACGAGCGGCCCTTCGATGGCGTGGAGAGAGCGTCCACTCCGGGCTTCTTTCAGGCGGCTGGAATCCGCCTTCTGCGAGGCCGCGATTTCGTGACCACGGATCGGAAAGACGTGGCCATCGTCAGCAAAGAATTTGCGGACAGGTACATCGGGGGAGATCCTCTGGGGAAGCGCTTCAGTGCGCACAAAGACGCTGGCGGCCGGCCCGTCTGGGTGGATATCGCCGGCGTGGTGAATGACACACGCGATCGGGCCGTCGCCCGATTCCACTCGGGTCCGCCCTATTACACGCCTTTTGGCATCGAGGGGAGCCGCTCGTGGCAGGTAATTGCCCGAACCTCCGCGGACCCAATGTCCTTGGCCTCCCCGATCGGGCGTGTTGTCCGGTCAGCGGACAAGGCGGCGATCATTACGGACGTCAAGAGCCTGGAGCAGTCGCTCTTCGATTCGGCGGCTCTGCCGAGATTCCACACAAGCCTGTTCGGGATGTTCGGCCTGCTCGCGCTGATCTTGGCGGTAATTGGAGTCTACGGAGTGACTTCGTATTCGGTCCTCCAGCGCACGCAAGAGATCGCGATCCGGATGGCGCTGGGAGCGCGCGCCGAGGACGTCACGCAGCGCATTGTAGCCGAGGGGGGAGCGGTGGCGCTCGTCGGTATCGCGCTCGGAATGGGGGTCGCGCTGGCGTTGACGCGATCCATCCAAAAGATGCTTTTCGAGACCCAGCCGATGGACTTCGCGACGTATGCCGGCGTTGCCGCGCTGCTACTGGTTGCAGCGTTGGCCGCCTGCTATCTTCCGGCTCGAACTGCAACGCGAGTCGACCCTATCACGATCCTCCGTCACGAATAGGAAAGCGGCAGACGCCGACCGGGCCATTTTCGCGAGGCCGGAGACGACGATCTTGACCTGCGCAAGATCCGATTCCATGAAGTAGTGCGCCGGAAGGCTGCTCTGAACGGCTTATTGAGGGCACCTGATGGTCACGAACGGGCCGATGGAGTCAGCCGTTCCTTCGTGGAGACGTGCTCAGCCGCGGTTTACAGTCGGCGGTAAGACTCGTCACTTGGACGCATCGTCGGACTCGGAGAAGTGCCCGCTCCGGATTAGTACCCATAAGTCGTTAGCGCCCTATCGGGAGTGCCGCGGCTGGAAGTCCCTCGCAGAACGGAACAAGGTTCGGGCCGCGGCACTTTCGATAGGGACGACTTGAAGGAAGTGGCCGATTCGATCCGCTATGGAGCTACTATCGATTCCCTTTGCAATGAGGGACTTGCAGGAGGGCTGATGACTCTCCGCGAGCCGAATTCCGAACTGCACTGGGCTTCCACTCGACCAGAGGATAACACGCCCGCGACAGCCGTGGCCGTAGGCCACTTCGTTCAAGTCGGCTTGGGTTCGCTGATGCCATCGCAGCCGCATGGTCGCCAGGCCTGTTGTCCGGGCTTCCTCATTCCTGCGGAGTTACGCGCAGATTCGCGAAGTAGCCGTCTGTGCCTGGACCCGTCCAGAGTCCAATCGCGCCTTTCGCTGGCAGCAGTTTCAAATCGTTGACGATCAAGCATGGCTGCTCGGCGCCGTGAACATAGAGCCGGGCCTTCGCCCCGGCCAGGACGATTTTCACCTTGGTCCACACGCCCGGCTCGAGGTCCGTGTAGGATTCATAGAGGCCGGGTGTTTCCTTCCGCGTGCGCTGCCAGGGCCAGTCCGGAAACGAGATGTACTGGGTGGAGTGGTTCCGGCGAAGCTGGTCTTCCGCGCGGCCGTTGGTCGGGCGCAGGTAAAGCAATTCGAACTTCGCGGCATTGGGCTGAACCCGAAATGCCACGCCGATGAAGCCGCGCGCGTCGCCGAAGGCGCCGGGGGCCGGCGCGCCGGCCAGGTCCACTTCAATCGCGCCATCCTGTAGCGCAGGCCCGGCGATGATGGCGAGCGTGTCCTCCCCTTGCGCGTCGGGCATTTGCGTGAGGTGGATCGCCTTGCTCCCGCGGTACTCGGCCGCTACGGCGCGCACTTTGTGGAGCTGGAGCTTGTCGAGAGTCTGGCCGGCGGCGGGAGACGGGCCCGCCAGAAGCGTGAGAATCGCTGCGGCTGCGAACAACGTTGCGTTTGCCATGTAGAAGGTATACGGACCGTAAAGTTCAGAAGTTCCAAGAAGGCTGCATGCCTTGGTACGGATCGGGAACGAGAAGCCGGCTGCGGTCCGCCGGCGCCGTTGAGCACCACGCCCATGAAGATTCGGTGGTCCGGTAGTCGGTCGCCCCGAATGGTACGACGGACGCGCGACAAACTGATGGTCGCGGATGACAGGTTTCTTCGACCTGACGGCCTGAGCCGAGCGCTATCATTAACGTTTCAAGAATATGGAAGAGGCGATCTCACCGGCCGACCGGCTTTCCGTACCAGTGCACGTCATCGAGCGCCGTATCTACCTCGTCCGTGGCCAGCGGGTGATGCTCGACAGCGACTTGGCCGAGCTTTATCGGGTTGAGACCCGCGTCCTCGTGCAGTCCGTCAAACGCAACATCGAGCGATTCCCCGAGGATTTCATGTTCCAGCTCACCACAGAGGAGGCCGAATCCATGCGATCACAAACTGTGATCGCATCCAAGAGGAACATCCGCTATCAGCCCTACGCCTTCACCGAACACGGCGTAGCCATGCTCTCAGCCGTGCTGAAGAGCGACCGCGCCGTGCGCATGAGCATCTTCATCGTTCGTGCCTTTGTTCAACTGCGCGAACTGCTGGCCACCAACAAAGAGCTGGCCCGCAAAGTCGAGCAGTTGGAAGCAGCCCAGAAGCAGCAGGCCCGTACCCAGCAGCAACACGCCGCTATCCTGGTTTCCGTCGTTCAGGACATCCAGAAATTGAAGAACCCGCCTGTCACCCGTGCCATAGGTTTCATTGCCCGCAGCCCCAAGAAGAAGTGATTCCACCCTCATTTTGTCGCCCTTCCGCAAGCTCAGAGTTCGCCGATTACCCCTCGCAAGCCGGCATCGCTCTGCCGACTTCCGGCGCGACGCACCAGCCGGGTGCGGCCAGGAGCCGGACCGTCTGGGCGAGCGGCCGGGGGTGTATGACCGCAAATGGCGTACCGGTCCCGCCGGCCGCGAGGCATTCCTGGGCGTGTGGCGGACGCTGTTCCGCTGCGCGCTACGCCGCTTCGGCCGGCGGCAAGCCGCGGCAGCCAGGCTTCGATCGCTCTGGTAAATTAAGGACTCACGGAGAAAGTCGATGACGAAGAGCACCCTCACGATGGCCTCGATCGCGTTCCTGGCTATCACCTCCGGCGCCGTGGAGGCCCAGAGCGAACCCCCGAACCAGATTGAAGGCTGGGTAACCAATCCGGACCGATCCTCATTGTTCCAGAAACTTCCCCAGCCGCTGGTCTTTGGCGCTGGAAACAACGCCAGAGGACCGGCGATCGTGATCGATCCCGCGCAGCAAATGCAGTCAGTGGATGGATTTGGGTTCGCGCTGACCGGAGGAAGCGCCGAACTCCTGATGAGAATGAGCGCAGAGGCGCGCTCCAAAATACTGAAACAGTTATTCGCGCGGGACGGAAACAACCTTGGCGTCAGCTACTTGCGCGTCAGCATTGGCTCCTCGGATATGAACAGTTTCGTGTTTTCCTACGACGACCTCGCACCAGGCGAAACCGATCACGAGTTAACGAAGTTCGACCTTGGACAGGACAGGAAGGACGTCATTCCGGTCTTGAAGGAGATCCTCCGGATTTCTCCAGACATCAAGATACTGGGTTCGCCGTGGTCGGCTCCGGCCTGGATGAAGACCAACAATAACGTCAGGGGCGGCGCTCTCAAGGAGGAGTGCTACCCGGCATATGCGCTGTACCTGGCGAAGTACGTTCAGGAAATGAAGAAGGAAGGCATCGCCATTGACGCAATCACCATCCAGAACGAACCGCTGAACTCGAAGAACACTCCGAGCATGCAGTGGCAGTTGAACCAGCAGATGGTCTTTCTGAGAGACCATCTCCACGCGGCCTTCACGAAAGCGGGATTGAAAACCAAGGTGCTGCTTTTCGATCACAACACCGACCGGCCCGACTATCCGTTGGCCCTGTTGAGCGATCCGGCGATCTCGCGCTTCGCCGATGGCGCGGCCTTTCACAACTACGGCGGCGACATGGGCGCCATGAGCACGGTTCATATGGCCCGGCCGGACAAGAACGTCTATTTCACCGAGCAGATGATCACCGAAGCGCCCGGCAGCCCAACCATCCAGATCGCGCCGGCCGTCAAACGGATGCTGATCGACACGACTCGCAACTGGAGCAGGAACGTCATTCTATGGAACCTGGCCGCCGATCCGCAGAACCGACCGCACACCGATAACGGCGGGTGCTCGATGTGCCAGGGGGCGATCACCATCGACAAGGACGCAGTGTCGCTCAATCTCGCGTACTACACGATCGCCCACGCATCGAAGTTCGTACGCCCGGGTTCGGTGCGCATCGGTTCGACCAGCCGCGGCGACCAAACCGTTGCCCTTACCGAAGACGAGGAGCGCCCTGGACTGAAGCGTATCGCAATCGTCGAAAACACGCAGGTATTGCCCAACGTGGCTTTCCGAACGCCCGAAGGGAAGACGGTGCTCATCGTGGCCAACGATACCGCGTCGGTAAGCTCCTTTGGGGTTCAATACGGAGGACAGTTCGCCAGTATCAGGCTGAACCCAGGGGCCGCCGGAACGTACGTCTGGTAGGCCAGCCTGGGGCGCGGGATATCATGGTATGCTGACGTTGGCCGCGAGGCCAAAAAGGAAATTGTGGATGAGACCGGCGCGAGCCGGTTTCCGCGGGAGGATCTGTAGGCTGTAGGAGACAATCGTGAAATCAGGAACTCTGTTTTGCTCCACTTTAGTGTTCGCTTTCGCCCTCACCGCCGCTCCTTCGGACATCCCCCACTTGCGGAAGCAGGGCACGGCCACCCAACTGATCGTGGACGGCCAGCCGTTCCTGGCGCTGGCGGGGGAACTGAGCAACAGCAGCCCCTCGAGCGTCGAGTACACGAAGCCGATTTGGCCGATGCTCGCGGCGGCAAAACTCAACACGGTCCTGGCGGGCGTTTACTGGTCCCAGGTCGAACCACAGGAAGGGAAGTTCGACTTCAGCGTACCGGACGGCCTGATCCGGGAAGCCAAGAGCCACAACCTGCGTCTCGTGTTTCTATGGTTCGGCAGTTGGAAGAACGGT
>Ga0187889_10004724_pt1 | contig 11064 bp, 10 predicted proteins | sample June2016WEW_7_10_2_FD_132992 | JGI IMG/M metagenome (GOLD analysis project Ga0187889, IMG submission 132992) | Peatland microbial communities from SPRUCE experiment site at the Marcell Experimental Forest, Minnesota, USA - June2016WEW_7_100 | ecosystem: Environmental > Terrestrial > Soil >... | reverse complement strand
TAAATCTGAAAACGTTTAAAGTAACGGAAGTTCCCAAAGAAGGCGAGTTTAAGTAGGCCTGTCCGATCAGGCAGAAAGAGAGTCGCTGACGATCAGAGTCTAAGCAGACTCAGGTAACTTGGCAACCGAATAACCCAAACGCTGCAATAATTTAACCGCATGCTCTTCAGACGAGGCCACAAAGCCGGGTTTGCACTTGGCCTGCTCGTAGATCGCCGGATTAAACAGTTCACCGGTTGAAAGCATGCAATAGATTGCCGTCAACATCATGCGAGCGATAGCGATGAGCGCCCTCTTGTGGCCGCGGCGGAGCTTGATCGCTTCGTAGCGGACGCGGTAGTGCGGAAAGCTTTTGTCCTTGACGGCAGCATTGGCGCATTGGACGAGTATGGGCTTGATGTAAGCGCCGGCGCGACTGATGCGGACAGATTTCTTCTTGCCGGCGCTCTGATCATTGGATGGAGCGAGTCCCGCCCAGGAGCAGAGATGCTTGGCCGAATGAAACATAGACATATCGGCGCCGATTTCCGAGAGAATGACGAGCGCCGCCAGCCAGCTGATACCAGGAGTTGACTCGATAATCCGTAGGGCGCCGGAGTAAGGGGCAGCCAAATGCAGGGCGGTTGCTTCGATCTGAGCGATATAACCTTCAATCCCGTTCATGTGACGCAGGCACAGAGTGATCTTGCCGGCCTGAATCTCGTTGATGGCGCCGTCGATGGCCAAAGCGATTTCGTCTTGTTTCTTTAGCATCGAGCCGTGCAGTAGCGGCCGAAAATCAAAATCCTGATCACCAGGATGTTTCAACAGATGCTGAAGAATGGCCGAGGCGCTTTTGCCGAAGGTATTGGACACCACGCTGGAAAGCATGATATTGGAGACTGTCAGGGAGTTTTGCACCCGGTTCTTCTCGCTGGACGCAAAGGAGACCAGCTTGGAGCGGTAGCGCAGGAGGTCGCGGATCTCGCGAATATCTGCCGGAGGGATGAAGCTGCCGGGAACCAGCCCATGCTTGTGGAGGTCCGCAATCCAGATGGAATCCTTTTTGTCAGTCTTCTTGCCGCGGATCGCCTTGACATATTTCGGGTGCGCCAAGTTGATCCGGCAGGAAGGCTCCAGGATGTTGTAGACGGGAATCCAATACTTGCCGGTGGACTCCATGCAGACATCCACGCACTGGTTATCCGAGAGCCACTGCGCTAAGGATCTCAGATCCCGCGTGAAGGTGGAAAAGCGTTTAGTTTGGTAGGTTGTGATGTTTTTACGGTCGGTGGATGCAATGGTGGCAACGACGAAGGTCTTGTGAACATCGATGCCAGAGCAGACGGGGTAGATAATCTTGAGCATAGACACTCCCTCTCCCGATTAGTATGGTGGTCGCGCAGGCATTGACTGCTCGCCCGCAATAAACAAGGTAGTTGTTATACAAAGATAAATCTGCGTGGTCGATGCCACACTTATTTGTGCTTGAAAGGGCAGAGCGGCACATATAATTATGCGGCCTCCCCAAGGGGGCACGCTCACGCTTACGTGCTCTGTAGTTTACCTGCACGACCAAATACAGAATAGCGCACAGACAGCCGTTTTCATAGCGTTTTGTGCCTGAGCGTAGCGAAAGGAATGGCTAGTAATTATGTCTATAGCACTAAACCGCTGCGCGGTGGTTTTTTCGTTACCCGGATGCCGCTCTTTCTTCTCGTACCGTCTCCTTTATACTGAAGGTGGCAACGCCTAATTCAGTACGAGGAGATGGTAGCAATGACACAGGAAGAAGTCATCGAAAAGGTCCACTTCTACGCCAAACTGCGAGGACTAAGCAAGAATACCGAGGAAGAATACGTTACCAAAGCCCGGGCATTCCAAAAACACTACAGTAAGCCGGCCACGGAGTTGGGTCTGGCAGATATCCAAAACTACCTCTACTATCTGCTGACAGAGCGCAAACTGTGCGCCGGGTCCATCAATACCTACAACAGCGGCCTTCGGTTTCTCTATCAAATCGTTCTGGACAGGCCGCTTGAGACCACGAAAATCCCCTGCCATAAAAATAATCGCTCGATACCGGATATCCTGACCAAGGAAGAAGTCGCCAAATTACTGCAAGTCACGAAAAGTCTGCGGGATAAAGCGCTGCTCGCTACGATTTACGGCGCAGGCCTGCGAATCAGCGAAGCCGTTTCTCTGAAGGTCTCAGACATCGATAGTACCCATATGCAGCTCTTCATCCGCAATGGAAAGGGCGGCAAAGACCGGTTTGCCATTCTCTCCGGCAACGACCTGGATCTGCTCAGAGCTTATTGGAAAGAGTACCGGCCGAAAGACTGGCTTTTCACAAGCGTCAGCCGCAACAAAACCGGATCACATCTGACACCACGCGGAGCGATGAACATCTTTCATGAGGCCGTTGCCGCAGCGGGAATCACCAAGCAGGTCACGGTTCATACGCTGCGCCACTCCTTTGCCACGCACCTTTTGGAGGACGGAACAGACCTCTTTCACATCAAGCAACTGCTGGGCCACTCGGACATCAGCACTACCTGCTTCTATCTGCACTTGGTGAAGATCAGCGAGATGCATGTCAAAAGCCCGCTGGACAGTGTTAATATGAGCGGCCCTCATGCCTGAAATCCAGGAGATCTTTGATGAGTACGGCGCCGAGTATTGCCAGAGCCATGCGCTCTCTCCGGAGCAGGGTAAAGCGATGCGAGCCATTACCGATTGCCGTACTGCAAGGCTGGGTGGTCATATTGACGTTTGCCCCGCCTGCGGTTACATCAGGCCCTCTTATAACTCCTGTCGCAATCGTCACTGTCCCAAGTGTCAGGCTTTTGCGAAAGAACGATGGATTGAAAACCAGAAGTACGATTTGCTGGGCGTGGTGTACTTCCACGTGGTGTTCACCGTCCCAGCCGAATTGCATTCGCTGTTTTTCTGCTGCGACAGAGCGATGTACAATCTGTTGTTTCGGGCAGTCGCCGAAACGCTGTCCCAGCTTGCTTCAGATCGGAAGTACCTGGGAGCCAGAATCGGGTTTACTTCTGTCTTGCACACCTGGGGCCAGAATCTCAGCTTCCACCCTCATATTCACAGTATCGTTCCGGCCGGCGGTCTTACACAAGTTATGCAGTGGAGGAACTCCCGCAAGAAATTCTTCATTCCAGTGAAGGCTCTGTCACGAAAATTTCGGGGCAAGTTTCTCGCGCTTTTGCGGCAGGCTCCGGAGTTCGCCGGAAAACTGGAGCAGGCTGTCATAGATTCTTGCTATCGCAAGGAGTGGGTTGTTTATTGCAAGCCGCCTTTTAAAGATGCTGCCTGTGTCGTAGAATACCTCGGTCGATACACACACCGCGTTGCTATTTCAAACAGCCGGATTCTCTCCGTCTCAGACGGCAAAGTCTCATTCAAATGGCGGGATTACAAAGACGGCAGCAGATGGAAGATCATGTCGCTCACTGCCGGGGAGTTTATCCGACGCTTCCTGCTGCATGCCCTGCCTAAGGGCTTTATGAAGATTCGTCATTATGGTATTCTCGGGAACCGCGATAAGGTCAAGCGTCTCAAGTTCTGCAAACTGCTCACAGGTACCAGGATTACCGAAAAACTGGTTCTATCTGCAAATGATTTGCTTTTCAAAATCTGTGGTCATGATCCGTGCCTATGTCCAGCATGTGGCCAGGGCAAAATTGAATTTTACATAAATCTCCCGCCACCAGTAGGCGTCTAACTGCATATTGGCCTGCGTGTTTTATGGGGAGGGGGAAATTATGCTCTGATGCAAATATTCACGCTGGATTCAGCGGAAATCCTTTGCTATTCTTCGTTTGTTGTCTTAAAATGAACTGGATGAGAGCGTTACTTTTCCCATAGTTCACCGCGGTTTCGTGCTATACGAATTATCTCAAAGTTGTGTTGCATAATTGCAGTGAACTGTCCTATTCATTCGCTCGTCATCCATCAGCGGTGGCGAGTTTTTCATACTCCCAACTTCGAATAATTCACTTACTATAATGTGAAGCCCTGCACACCTTCAAAAATCAGCACATCTAGCAAATGTGAGTAAATGTCCTGCATATCAGCCCATAGTCGCCGGTTGATATGGAAAAGCAAAGTATAAAAGAGGGCCAATGAGATGTGCAAGTCCGCTAAAGCGTGGGTAAATGGCCAAATAAAGTGTGCACACCAAACCAACTGTGAAACGGTACTGCCTGAAGGAGTAAAAATATGAAGGATGCAGAAAGAATATATCAAGAATTAGTAAATGAAAATACTTCAATCTGGTATGTGGCGGATAACTTTGGTTCAAAAATTATGATAAAGGCTCCTTCAAGTACAGTTAAGGCAATAATAAGTGGATGTAATGTCGTTTTTTTGTTTGGCAAAGATTCACAAATGGATAAAATATATTTTCATACAGGCGTAAAAATTTATGATGATATAATTAATTATCTGCTAATTACTGGTACGCATCGTTTTGTACAAGAGCATGAATCGTTAAGAGCGATAATGGAGGAAAATACAACTGTTATTGAATTATATAATGAACTTGATGTATGTGTCGCTATAGCTCATGTTTCATTTAATAAAAATGATAGAGAAAGTATTTTAAGAATGATTGGAAATACGCAGGAACTATATGTTGGTGATTTTACAAAGGAAGCAGCTTCTTCATTAGATTCTTTCGATTATTCTCTTGATAAATCGCGCGATTATCTAGAAGTTCGAGATATTAAAATTTCATCAATTGAAGGTCATTTCTCGGAATGGAAAATCATGAAGTCCATTTTTGTTGGTTTCAATGAAGTGAATGAAATCCAGATTGATGACATAGAAGAAGGGAGAACTCTCGAAAAACAAATATGGGTTTCCTTGGAAAGCCTTTTTAATTATAATTTATATAAAAATCCTAAAATTAAACATAAAAAGAGAGAAAGAGAATTCACTGATATATTGGCATTTTATGATAAGGGGATATTTTTAATTGAGTCAAAAGCATTAGCTGTTATTTCGTCAACAAACGAAAAGTCTATTGATAGAAAAGTTGCAAATATTAAAAAACAAATTAGAACAGGAATTAAACAACTGGTCGGTGCAAAGAAAAACCTTGATAATAATGTTGATGTTTACGATTATGATGTTTCCTCCCGGATTGTTTAACCAGGCTTAGCTCACAATCACTGGCCGATTAGAGGGTTTGGTCCTTCCCTGGAGAAAAGAGAGAGCAACACCAGGGAAAGGACAGAAAAGAGAAAGCCTTCCAAACAAGGTAAACGAGCTGCAACTCATCCCTGTCTGAAGGCTTCCTCAACCCAACAACTGCCTTGATTGTAGCTCATTTGGGTGATTCCGTAAATGATTATCTTGTTCATTTCTGGCTCTATCTCGCCCGGGTAGAGTGGCACTGCCCGATCTGCGGGGCAAAAATGGTGCTGCATGCCAAGTACCTGCGGAAATTGAAAGTACCCGACGCGGTCCTGATCGTGATCATCACCATCATCCGGTACCGCTGCACCGGCTGTGGCAAAACCCACGCCATCCTGCCCGACTTTCTGGCTCCCTACCGGCGCTACGCCATGACCGTCATCGAGACGGCCGTGACGGCGGTGGTAGAGAACGGGGTCCCCCTGGAAAGGGCGCCGGGGGATCAGGATTCTGCCACCACCAGGCGCTGGGTGCGGCGGTTTTTGGGCCTGTCGGAGCAGGCGACAAGTCTCCTTGGCAGCATCCTGGTCAGGCTGAAACAAGAACTCCTCTCTCTGGTGGCGGGCGACGAAAGCCCCTGCAAGAGCCTGCAGCGGGTCCTCGGGGAACTGCCGGAGAGACCGGCCACCTCCAATTTTAGCAGGGCAAACATCTGGCTGACCCTGGACGGTGCCCCGCTCTGGCTCTGACGAAGATCCACACACCTTGATCTGTTAGCCGCCTCCTGATTTCTGGTAAGGTGAGGAAAATCACCCAGCAGATGAAGGAGGTTGCGGGCAAGATGCAAGAAAAAGACAGACAGGACGGCAGGGACCGGGCGCTGGAACGCTACGATCTGATCGCCCCGCTCCTAGACCCGGGCCTGGAAGCGGCGGAGAAGCGGTACCGGCGGCGAGAGATCCTTACCAAGGCAGGGGTTAACGAGAGAACCATCCGCAAATGGCTGGAGACATACCGCAAGGAAGGGTTCAACGGCCTGATTCCCCGGCGGCGCAGCGACCTGGGAAAGGTACGATCCCTGCCGGAGGGCCTCCTGAAGGAGGCCATCACCATCAAGGAGGAGTTGCCGGAACGTAGCGTCTCCCGGGTGATCGAGATCCTGGAGGGAGAAAAGAAGGTGGTGGTGGGCAAGATTGCCCGCTCCACCCTAACCCGGCACCTGGCCAAGGAGGGACTGAGCAGCCGGAGACGCAAGAAACACCTGCGGGGCAGCCGCCGGTTCCAGAAGGAACACCGGAATCAACTCTGGGAAGCAGATGTGAAGTACGGACCGTATCTGCCCCGCCCCGGGAATCCCAAGAAGAAGTTCCGCACCTACCTGCTGGCGATCATTGACGATAGTACGCGCCTGTGCTGCGCGGCGAGGTTTTACGAAGACCAAAGGCTGCCCATCCTTGAGGACTGTTTCCGCCGGGCGGTTTTGCGGTGCGGGGTGGTCGATGCCGTGTACGTCGACAACGGCAAGATCTTTATCTCCCGCTGGTTCCGGATGGCCTGCGCCCGCCTGGGCATCCGGCACATCCATACTCAGCCCTTTGCGCCGGAGGCGAAAGGCAAGATCGAGATCTGGAATAAAAATGCAGATTCCTTCCTGGCGGAGGTCGCCCTGCAGAACCCGCAAACCGTGGAAGACCTCAATCATTTTCTGTCCGTCTGGGTGGAGGAGGGCTACAACCACCGCCCCCACAGCGCCCTTGATGGCAAGACGCCGGCACAGCGGTTCCAGGAGGATGAGCGGCGCATCCGCTTCGCCAATGTTGAAGAGTGTCGGGAGGCCTTCCTCTGGGAGGAGAGTCGCCGGGTGGACAAGGCCGGCTGCATCAAGCTCTCGGGCACGCTCTACGAGGTGGGTATCAATCTGATCGGCAAGACGGTGGATGTCCGCTTCGACCCGTTCGATCTCTCCCTGGTGGAGGTGTGGCAAAACGGCAAGATGGCGGGAACAGCGTCACCCCTGGTGATCAGGGAATTTAACGACAACCAGAGAGATGAAACGGTGGAAACAAAGCCGGCGCCGAACGGCTCCCGCCTGCTCAGAGTCCTGGAGGAAAAGAGTAAAAATCGTTTGAGGCAGCGGTTCGGGGCGATTTCCTTCCGCAGCCTGGAGGGTGGTGACAAGGATGTTTGAGCCCTTCTTCGGCTTCGAGCGCACCCCCTTCCAGAGGGATTTTCCGGTAGAGAACTGCTTCTCCACCCCAGGTTTCGAGGAACTGGTCTCCCGGCTCAAGTACGCTGCCGAGAAGCGTTTCTTCGTCCTGGCGACCGGTGACGTGGGCTCCGGTAAGACCACCGCCCTGCGTAAGCTAGTGACCCTGCTCAATCCCAACCGCTACCTGGTGATCTACATCAGTGAATCCGCCCTGACGCCGCGCAACTTCTACTGGGATACCCTGAAGCAACTCGGCTGCGCCCCCCGCTTTTTGCGGAGCGACGCCAAACGGCAACTGCACCAGGTCATCCTGAACCTGGCAGAGACAGACCACAAGATCCCGGTAGTGGTAGTGGATGAGGCCCACCTCCTTTGCAGGGAGATGCTGGAGGAATTCCGCTTCTTGTTGAATTTTCGTTTCGACTCCTACAACCCGATGAGCTTGATTCTGGTCGGGCAGCCGGAACTGAAGCGCGTCCTGCAACTGCAGGTTTACGAGGCGATCTCCCAGCGACTGAACCTGCGCTACCACTTGCCTCCCATGGACCGGGAGGAGACGGGATGTTACGTGGTCCACCATCTGAAAATAGCGGGGGTGACCGCAGCAATCTTCACCGAGGATGCTCTGGACGTGATCTTCGAGTTCGCCGGGGGGATCTCCCGCAAGGTGAACAACATCTGCCTGGCCTGTCTGCTCGATGCCGCCATCAAGCAGAAGAGGCTGATCGACGATCACATGGTCAAAGTGGTGATCGCCAACGAGTTTTCAGCAAAACCGGACTGAATCAGGGTGGCCGGGTGATGATCATTCATTGCCCGGCCAAATAAAGCGAGATAAATTGTCGGCAAGAGAGTGTGGTCAAGCTGCGGCAAGAGAGTGTGAGCAGCAACATTATGATAGTAATATTATTCAATTCAACAAGAGTATAATACCGCATTGTATTGTATTGCTGTCGGAATTATTGCCATTTGGAGATTGGAGTGAAATAGTTAATGAAATAATAAATGTAATGATGAATGAAAATATCTTTTTGCATGTATTGGATTTATTGGAGTTTATGAAATACATAAAAATGAGTGCAGGGAAAAAGGAATATTTTGATTATTATCTTATGCAAAGAGCAAAGGCCTTCATCGAGAATAAAAATATATTTCTTGTAGCAACAATAAAAAGCGAATAAGTAACCACTACAACGCCGTAAATCTGAACATTTATGAATGTCAAATCTGCGAATCGGCATAACTAGCTAACGTGGTAAAAGAATAAGGCTTATCAATATACCTGTTTGGCTAATAATAGGAAGATTGATATATACAAGAGTGCCTACAAGTTGGAATGGAGCAAATAATATATGGCTATGGAAGCAACTGGAGCATTTTTTAAACAAAAAGGGCACCATCCCGTTTTCCCATATTCTATTTTTAAAGTTGAATAATCACTACTGGTTCAGGCTGCATTCAGCCATCTGATATGAGAGTCCGAAAACTATCGAAAAACTAAGTAATAATGTAAAAGGCCAAAGTACAGTTTGGAAGTTGGATGATAGCGTTTAAAACTAATGTAAGAGAGGGCCCGGGTAAAATGAAGGTAGTAGATGTTAATGTTCTTGAGTCGGAAGGTGTCATTTCTGAAATCATTGCAAATCATCCTGTGGTTCTGGTGGGAAGCGCTATTTCAATTTGGGATCCAACTTGCCTCCCTGGAGGTTTAGAAATCATGAAAGACATGTTTTATCTATTTATATCGGCACAGTTTCCCGGAATTGACTCAAGTTCAATGGGACTCTTACACAACCTCTGGGCAACACTTCCCTTTGAACATATGCTGGAAAAGTGCCCTAATAGGAAGAAACTTACTCAAATTATTAAGAAAAATTTCATGGTGGAAAATTATAATCCTATCCATGAAGCAATAGCTAATGGTTTGGTTGATGGGAAATTTAGAGGAGTAATTACTACTAATTACGATCTTTGTTTAGATAATATATTATTACCATATAAAGATATTCAACGTGTAGTTGCGGATAATGATTTTCAACCTGAGTTATCTGCAAATAAAAGGTATTATTTTAAGATTCACGGAAGTGCTGATGATTCTGACGGTAAAACTCTGCGATATGCGCTTATTCATGAGACATATCTAGAAGACTGGAAGCGTAAACTGCTTTCTCATATGGTTAATGGCCAGTCTCTTCTAATTATAGGGTACTCAGGCATGGACTTTGAAATATGTCCAGAAATACGAAATATATCAGTGAAGAATATTTATTGGAATATTATGGATCAGGATTCAATGACACAAAATGCACATCGCTTTTTAAAGACACAGGAAGGATATTTCCTGTGTGGCGATATGAGGAGATTATTAAGCTTATTAATCGATAATAATGTTAATGCAACAAGATGCAAGGGATTTTCCGATGGTCTCGTAGGTTCAATTAAGAAAGAATTTAGCGAAAAAGAAATTGCTATATGGGGGACACGTCTTCTAAATAGTATCGGGTGTGCATCGTTGGCTTTCAGGTCAAGTCAACAGGCAATCGTAAGTTATGAGACCGACTTAACAAGTTCGGAAGTAGCAGTTTTAAAAAGAGAAAAAGCACAGGCATTGTTTCACATGGGAAAGTATCTTCAAGCCGCAAAAGGGTTCCATAAAACTGCAGAGGCAATTAGCTTGGAATCAGATCGTCCTACGCGAGCGTCTCTATTGCTGGACTCTTGTAATGCTTACAGATGTTATGGCAGTTACTTCAAGGCTAAATCATGTCTAAATGAAGCGAAAAAGGAACTTCAGAATATTCGAGAAATACCTGGTGATAAAAGTTTAGCAGAGCTTAATGCCGTGTGCTCCTTTTCAGAGCTTAGTTTTTGGCAGGGCAGATATAGACTTGCCAAAAGGTTCAAGATAAGGCCTTTGACGGATTGTATTAAAAATATAATCAAAGATCTTCTTAAAACAGCTGCTGATGATTCATTAAGGGCAGCTAATAGGTTTGCTTTTCAGCAAGTGTTGCTTATAGCTGAGCGAATGAATATCAATCATCCGGTATTAGATCAGATGCCATATAAATCCTTGACGGCAAGAGAAGAATATGATCATCTATGCTATTATGTTGCTCAGGCGATGATTATACGAGATGAGCTTGGTAAAACTAAAGGAAGATTGACCATCGAAGAACAAAAAATGCTAGATAAGTCTATAAAATATTGTGAGACATTCGAAAACTTTTCAGAGCTTTGGAAGTTATGTTACATAGGTTATACACGAACTACGGCGGGAAATACCTATTATAGTAAATACCGTAGATCCTTCTTGTTATGTGAATACAGTATGGTATCTAAAATATACAAGAGAATATTTAGGAATTAATTAGGGATTGCTGAATAATGAAAAAACTAGTCATAACAAGGGATAGACGGTACTTTTGTCGAATATATCTTCAAGGAAAACAAGCTAAAACACGCAAAAAGCTTGCACTTGGAGGGGCAAAAGATGTACGACGTACAACTGGTCAAATATAAACTTCCCATTATCCTAAGTGAATTATCCGAAGTTGGGAGCATGAAAAACTCGCCACCACTGACGGATGCCGAGCGAATGGATAGGGCAGTTCTCTGCAATCTTGAGACCCAACTTTGAGATAATTCGGATAGCACGAAACCGCGGAAACAGAAGCAACGTCTATGGGATTAGTAATTCTTCACTACCATTATAT
>Ga0187889_10004721_pt1 | contig 11069 bp, 10 predicted proteins | sample June2016WEW_7_10_2_FD_132992 | JGI IMG/M metagenome (GOLD analysis project Ga0187889, IMG submission 132992) | Peatland microbial communities from SPRUCE experiment site at the Marcell Experimental Forest, Minnesota, USA - June2016WEW_7_100 | ecosystem: Environmental > Terrestrial > Soil >... | reverse complement strand
TGCGGCGCCCCCCGGAGGGCCTCTGCCCCTCCCATGCAGACCAGCAACACCAGCGCCAACCGCAGCGCGGCAAGCCGCAAGGCCCTCGCCCTATCGCTGCCCGTCAAAATCTGTCCAAGCTGCTGCGATCCTCTGCGCCACTGCACAAAGAGTTTCCTCATAAATCCTCCACCCCGCGCCTGGGGCGCGTCCGACACGTTCGACGGGTCATTCTATAACCAGACCAGTTTGATTTCGCAATGTTCAAGTTTGCAGCTATAGACCGGTGCGCCGCCCGAGCCTCACGCCAAACCGAACCCGTCCGACTGCCGGATTACAGAACCCCGACTGCGTTTTCCAGCGCAACCCGGTGCTCGATGCCGAGCGGGCTTAGGAGCGAGCTGTGGACAGCGGCGACAAGACCGGGTTCCTCGGCGCCTACCAGGCGCTGAAGGATTTCAGGAAAGCCAATGCCGATTACGACAACTCCAACTTCCTGGGCCTCGGCGGCCGTGGAACGGCCTGGGAGAAAGCGACCCGTTGAGCAAGTGGGGCGAAGATCGATCGGCGAAGGCTAGGCACCGGGGTCCGATTTCAAATGCTGTTCGACGATCTCTTTGACATAGCCCCAATGCCTTTCGGAAACTCCGAGCCTGTGCGGGCCCTTTGTCCCTCAGCCTCAGGATGAGTCAGAACGCGGCGGGAAACTCCAACCCCAACGGGGTTGTGGAGCAAAGCCCAGGGTTGGCGCGGTGCCAACCCTGGGTAATCGTGCGGCAATGCCCGTCAACCCCAACGGGGTTGCGGCGCCGCGGCCAAAAAACCAGTCGCCTGTGAACCCCGCTGGCCACAACCCCGTTGGGGTTGAGGGCTCCTCCATCGCCGCTACCCAGGGTTGTCCCTGCGGTCCAACCCTGGGCTTTGCTCCACAACCGCGTCGCGGTTGAAGTCACGCACGCGAGTTTGGGCTGGAAGTCCCGCAGACTCATGGGCATTCTGCTCTCCATGCCACACTCACTGTCCGCCGTTTACATTCACCTCGTTTTCTCCACCAAGAATCGCGAACCCACTTTTCGCGACAAACAATTGCGACAGCAAGTACATGCCTATCTGGGCGGCGTTTCCAGGGAATTGTAGTGCTCGCCACTCTTAGTGGGCGGCGTCGAGGACCATGTCCACATCCTCGCCCGGTTCGGACGAACGATCACGCAAGCGACCTGGATAAAGGAGCTAAAACGCGTCTCCAATGCGTGGATTCAACGACAAGGCCGAGAATTCCGGCGGTTCCACTGGCAAGACGGCTATTCGAACTTTTCGGTCAGCCACTCGAACCTGGATCGCGTCCAAGCCTACATCGCCCGACAGGAGGAGCACCACAGAAAGCGCGATTTCCAGGACGAGCTACGGGCCCTGCTGCGCAGGCACCAAATTCCATACGACGAGAAGCACCTGTGGGATTGAGTCGCCTCTCCCAAGGGGGGGCAGCGCCTCTATGAGTTTCCGAAAGGCATTGAGGCTACGCTGGATGGATTGCATTTTGGATTGGCATGATCCAACATCCGATGCGTCGGCTGGATGATTAGGTTAGCAAAAAGAGTCTATGGCCGAAATTAACGCCTTCCAAAAGAAACTGATCGAAGCGCTGCAGGCCAAAAAGGTCAGTGCGCTTTGTCCATGCTGCGGACAGAACAATTGGACGATCGTGGACACAGGGTCGTGTCGCTGCCGGTTGCTGAGGCCGAGAGCGTCTACCGCATACCACCTCCATTTGTCCCGTCCGGCGGGCTGGTCTGCAACAACTGTGGCTTCGTTAGGTTACACGCTTTGCTTCCATTGAGCATCGACCCGAAGGAGAAAGGTGGCGTGCCATGAGTAGCGACATTAATTTCTCCTCTGGCGCAAGCTTCATCCACTATGACCCAGAGCGAGTCGACTATTCCATTTCTGAGTCTGAACTGGAGCAGTTGCGCCAGTGTGCCGACAATCTCTGGAAGGACTTTTGCTTGGCATGTAGCGGCGTGGGCATTCCATGTCTCATCAATGCCATGAGCTTAGCAAAAAAGGCTACGCCTTTCGTTCCTACGCTCGAGTTCAATCTGAATCTTGTTGTTGGCATCCTCGGCATTACGCTCGGCATCGCGTTTGGAATTGTGTGGTTCAAGACGAAGAGGAGTTCGAAGGGCATTATCGATCTCATCAAAGCCAAGCCTGAAATAAAAATAAAGTGAGTTGTTGGCTGCAAAGCAGAGGGATCCCGGGCAGCTGAATCTGGCTTTGACAGCCGGGCGGCTTGAGCGCAGCCCTGGCGCGGGTGGCCCCAGAGGTGGGCCTTGTCCACCGCCTCGTCGGCCGTCAACGGTTTTTGAAACCGGCGCGGGTCGGTGACGACGTGGATGAATTCGGCGAGCACCTGGGGAGCGAGCGCGAGGGAGACTTGGGGCTGGAGAATGTCGCGTTGCAGGAGCACGCGAGCGGCCTCGTGAGCTGGCAACTCGACGAGCTCGAGCTGCACCAGGAAGGTGGTGTCAGCCCCGATCATTGCCGCGCGTCGAGCATTTCACCCAGCGTATCGTCCTCAGGGCAGGGAAAGGGGCGCAGCACTGCGCCAACGGAGTTTGGCTTGAGGTCGCGCAAGGATGGGCGCTCGGTCACCGACGACAGCTTGGCGACGGGTTTCTCCGCATCGGTGATGAGCAGTTCGCCTTCGCGCCCAAGCTGGCGCACGAGTTCCGCCAGGTGTTCTTGCGCTTCGCCCAATGTGACCGTTTGCATGAAGTGATTATCGTATGAATCAGGCCAAATGCCAGTACGCGAGTTCGAGCCTGACAACAAGGCCTGACAATAAAGTCTTGATCCCGGAACGGATTTGCGCCCTGCTGTGGGGCATGAGCAAACGAGTCGCCTTGAGCCTGCAAGCCGCCACCCGCCGCGAGTTCCTCCACGCCGCCGCCCTCTGCGCAATGGCGGGCATCGGCAGGCCGCTCCAAGCCCTGGCTGGCGCAGGCAGCGGCTACCAACTCGGGTGCTACACGCGCCCGTGGGACCAGTTCGATTATCGCGTGGCCCTGGACGGCATCGCCGAGGCCGGCTTCAAGTACGCCGGCATCATGACGGCCAAGGGCAAGTCCTGGGTCGTCATCACCGTTGACTCCACACCCGAAGAAGTCGCGGCCATTGCGGGCGAAGTCAAGCAGCGCGGACTAAAGACGCTCTCCATCTATGGCGGCGATTTTCCGGTGGCCAAGTCGGTCGAGGCCGGGGCCGCCGGGCTGAGAAGGCTCATCGATGATTGCGTCCTGTGCTCGTGCCCGAACCTCCTCCTCGGGGGCACCACCGACCCAAAGCTCGTCGGGCCCTACTACGAAGTCGTCGCGCAATGCTGCGATTACGCCGCCTCCAGGGGCGTCGGCCTGAGCATCAAACCGCACGGCGGCCAGAACGCCACCGGCCCGCAGTGCCGCAAGCTCATCGAACAGGTCGGCCACAAAAACTTCCGCCTCTGGTACGACCCCGGCAACATCTTCTATTACTCGGAGGGCAAACTCGACCCGGTGGCGGACAGCGCGACGGTGGACGGCCTGGTCGTCGGGATGAGCGTCAAGGATTTCAAGCCGCCCAAAGAAGTCGAGGTGACGCCGGGCACGGGCCAGGTCAACTTCCGCCAAGTCCTGGCACATCTCAATAAAGGCGGGTTTCGGAGCGGCCCTATGATTGTCGAATGCCTGGCGCGCGGCGACACCCCCTCCAAGGTCACCGCCGAGGCGAAGAAGGCGCGGCAGTTCCTGGAGGAACTCACCGGTCTTTAGAGGCAGGGCCCGGTCCCGGAAAGCTGAATTGGGTGGGCCTTGCTAAAAGGACGGCTTGACAGCAGCATGGTCGCCCATGGCCACGTTGGATTTGGCCGCTCCCGGTATCTCCTTGAACGTGAGTGGGACGAGGATCGATCCTCGAAGGCTAAGCATCGGGCTCCGACTTCAAATGCTGTTCGACGATCTCTTTAACATATCCCGGAATGTTCTTCTGGAGACGGAGGGTCCGTTCTCTCAGCTTTTCGTAAACTTCGACCTCGGGTCCCATCCACAGGATGTCGGCACGCCGGACCTCTCGCATGGCAATATGCGTGTAGTGATCAGGGTACGCCCAGTAACAGTTTCGGCAGATTTCCGGCTGCTTTAGTTCCAGCCAGTTGACGCAGTGCTCACACGACCAGGACTTGGCCCGGTTGGCCGAGCCGCACAGCAGCATGTAGTGTTCAGTCTTTGCCACGGCACCCGGGGTGTCGCCAAGCACTTCAAAGGGGATGCGGTGATCGATCTGCAGCTCCCGTTCGGCGAAAGGCTCCAGGTAAATCGCGCAGCGCGCGCCGTGCAACGCAATGAGCCCTGCCTTTAGCTCCTTGCCCAAGACCGTCCGCCCGGCCTGCTTGCCCACCCTCGTCCGGCCCGGATCACCAAAGCGATAGGCGGCGATCTTCCGTCCATCGCTGCCTTCGACCCGGAACATCTCGATAGGGATGCCGTGCTCTTTCACGTCGCGGACAGCCCGGGGCGGGTGATTGTAGCCGTACTTGTCCTTGAGATCCTGTGTGGTGATAAAGCCATGCCGGAGGATGTGGTCGATCACTGTCTTGGGACGTTTCGCCGTGATGGCCTCGCAGAGCTTGACGAACTCGGGCGGCAGCTTGCGTTTGGTCACCGCTTTGCCTCCAGGAGGGCCAACTGCTCCGCTGCCCGGCGAGGATAGCGGCGACGCGGGCGCAGCGACTCATCGAGGGCAGGCGAGAGGTAGAGCGATTCCACCGTGACCTCAGCCCGCCCCAGGAGGGTGGCCTGCGAGGAGCGGCCCGCGTCCAGTTCGATCAGGCACAGCCGCAGGTTCTCGGGCAGCTTGCGCCCGTGGACCCGCCCGCCTGTCCGCCCGTCGTAGCTCACCAAATACCTGATGTCGCGGTAATTGAGCGATTCGAGGACTTGGACGAATTCATCGTACAGCACGCCCTGGAGGTAACGCGGGTCGCGCTCACCGCAGACACCCTGGTACGGCGGATCCATGTAGATCAGGTCATCCGGCGTCGCCTCAGCCACCACTTCTCGGTAGCCGAGCGACAGGCACTTGGTCCTGCCCTGCAGCAGGTGGGAGGCGCCCAGAATGTGTGCCCGCATCGTTGCCGGCAGGGCGCCCATCCGGCGGTTATCCGGGCTTTGATTGAACTCCCCATCGGCGTTGTATCGCACCGAGGCCTTCACGCAACGGGCCAGCAGGTAGAGCAGGTAGTCCGGCCGGCCGGTGCGATTGAAGTCGTCGCGAACCTCATCGTAGTACCGCCGCCGATTCTCGTGCTGCGCCCGCCAGATCGTCTCATACTGGCGTGCGAGCTTCTCCGGCGACTCGATTATGGCCAGCCAGAGTTGAACCAGTGGCCGGTTGAGGTCGTTGATGACGAATCGCTCAGCCAATCCTCGCGCCGCCGCAGCCAGGGTCACCGCTGCCGACCCAGCGAACGGCTCGATTAGGGCCGCGACTCCCGGCGGGATATAGCTAAGAATGGCCGACGCCAGGTTGCGCTTGCTGCCCTGGTAAGGAATTGGATGCGGGACTCTCATGACTTCACCAGCGACGAAAGGGCGCAACGGGAAGCTGCCCCAAAACCCTGCGAGCTATCATTGCGGTTCCGGTCGTGCATAGGTCACTGACGCGACGATAGAGCAGTCCCCGTTGCTCAGCAAGCCTGGATCGCTATGTGCAGCGGTCTTTGCCAATAAAGTCTTGATTCCTGGGCCAATTTGCGCCCTCCTACCCGTCATGAGCGAACGCCTCGTCTCGAGCCTGCAAGCCGGTGCCCGCCGCGAGTTCCTGTGCTCCGCCGGCCTGCTCAGACCGGCCGGCTCGATCAGGCCGCTCCAAACTTCAGCAACCGCACCTGTTGCTCGATTTGCATCGCTGGCTCTTCTTGCCTCGCTTTGGCTGGCGGCTGCCCTTGCGGCCACGGCCGAAACCACGGCCGCACAGGACTGGCGAGAGAAAGTCGAAGCGGATTGGCTCCTCCAGGACCGCAAGCGGGTTCTGCCGCCGGCTGCCGGGCAAAAGGTGCGCCCCGAGGAAGATGCCATCGGCGGCTGTGACGGCGTCAAGAACGGCCAATGGGGCTTCCATACCGAAGCTCAAGACAATCCGTGGTGGCAGGTCGATTTGCAGGGGCGGCTCAATCTCGAGCGCGTAGTCCTCTTTAACCGCTGCGACGGCTACGCCGAGCGCAACTCCCGCATCCGGGTGCTCGTTTCGGAAGACGGCCAGAACTTCCGCAAGGTCTATGAGCATGACGGCACGGTGTTCTATGGTTATGCCGATCAAAAGCCGCTGGTCGTAAAGCTGGACGGCGTTGCCGCCCGGTTTGTCCGCCTGGCCCTGGCAGGCCACAGCTACTTTCACCTCGATGAAGTCGAAGTCTATGCCTTTGGCGCGCCGGAGAATGTGGCGTTGGGCAAGCCCGCCACCCAAAGCAGCACCAGCCAATGGTCCACGCCTCATGCGGCATCCCCCTCGGCTGGTTCGACGGTTTATCCCATCGCCACAGTCTTGGAGCGCGGTTTCAAATTGGCCGAGAGCCAGCGCCGTCTCGGGGCCCAAGTGGAGAACGAGGCCGCCCTGCTCCGCCAACTCAAGCGGCAGGCGGAGGACCTCCCGCCCGAGGCCTCCGCCCAGGCCAGGCGCGAACTCTATTTCCGCGCTCATTGGGCCGTGCGCGCCATGGCCCTGCGCAACCCCCTGCTGAATTTCGACACTCTCCTCTTTGTCAAACGCGCCCCGACCATGTTCCCCCACATGTCCGACCAGCACTACGGCTGGTGGTCGCGTCCCGGGGGCGGCATCTGCCTGCTGGAAGATTTCAAGACCGGCCAGCCTCGCGCGCGCTGCCTCACGTCGGACTTGCCTCCGGGCAGCTTCATCGGCCCGGAGCTTTCCTACGATGGCCGCAAGGTCCTCTTCGCCTACTGCAGGTTCTATCCCCAAGTGGCCGACATGGAGAAAGTGGACAAAGAAAAGCTGCCGGCCGACTGCTTTTACAATCTCTACGAAATGAATCTCGACGGCACCGGGCGTCGCCGGCTCACGCAGGGCCGCTATGATGATTTCGACGCCCGCTATCTGCCCAATGGCGAAATCCTCTTCCTTTCCACGCGCAAGGGCCTGGCCCTCCAGGCCAGCCGGACCTTCTCGGATGCCACCCGCTCGGCGGACCTGCCTGACAGCTACGTCCGTTGCGGGGGCGACAGCCACAGGCCGGTCCCCGTCTTTACGCTCCACGTCATGGGGGCCGACGGCCGGAACATCCGCCCGCTCTCCGCCTTCGAGAATTTCGAATGGACCCCCTCGGTCGCCGCCGACGGGCGAATCCTCTATACCCGGTGGGATTACATCGACCGGTTCAACGGCAACTTTTTCAGCCTGTGGTCCGCGGGCCAGGACGGCGCCAATCCCCAGCTTGTCTATGGCAACTACACCGTGAGGCCGCAGGTCAAATGCGAGGCCCGTTCCATTCCCGGCTCCGCCAAACTGGTCATCACCGCCGGCGCGCACCATTCCATTACCGGCGGCTCGCTCTGCCTCCTGGACCGCGCCCAGGGCACCGAGTTCGCCCCGCCCCTCACCCGGTTGACGCCCGAGGTCTGTTTCCCCGAAACCGAGGGCTGGCCCGAGCATTATTATGCAAACCCGTGGCCGCTCTCGGAGGAGTACTTCCTGGTCAGTTGGTCGGCACACAAGCTGCCGCCCCATGCGCGCGTTGTCGATGAGCGCAACCCGGTCAACGCCATGGGCCTTTACCTCTACGACGCCTTCGGCAACCAGGAGTTGCTGCATCGCGACCCGGCCATCTCGAGCATGTACCCCATCCCGGCAACTCCGCGCCCCAAACCGCCCGTCCAAGCGACCCTCGCCCAATGGGACGGCGCCCAGGAAGGCCGGTTCCTGGTGCAGGACGTCGGCCAGGGATTGACCGGCCTCGACCGGGCAACCATCAAGCAACTCCGCATCATCGGCGTGCCTCCAAAAGAACAGCCGTTCATGAACGACCCGGTCCTCGGGGTCTCGGCAGAAGACCCCGGCAAATACGTTCTGGGCACCGTGCCGGTCGAGCCCGATGGCTCGGCCTGTTTTCGGGCGCCCTCGGGCATTCCGTTGTTCTTCCAGGCCCTCGATGCCACGGGCGTGGCGGTGCAGACCATGCGCTCGCTCACCTACCTCCAGCCCGGCCAGATGCTCTCCTGCATCGGCTGCCATGAATCACGCGAAGCCGCCCCGCGCGTTGCCCGGCCCCTCCTGGCGGCCCGCCGCGCCCCCTCTCTCATTACCCGCGGCCCCGAAGGCTCCTGGCCCCTCCGCTACGAGCAACTGGTGCAACCCGTCCTGGATCGGCTTTGCGTCCACTGTCACCGCCCGGACAGCCGCGGCCCCCAGGCGTCAAAACTGGACCTGACCGCCAGCCATTCTTACGACGCCCTGCTCTCCTTTGGCGGGGGCGACCTCAGGAAACTGGCCTTCGAGCGAGACCGCTCGATCCCCGGCCAAGGCGTCTGCGCCAAAAGCCGGCTCTGGAGCTTGCTCACCGCCCAAGAGCCCCACTACCAAACTCCATTGGATGCCGACAGCCTGGCCCGCCTGGCGACCTGGATGGACACCTACGCCCAACGCGTCGGCCATTTCACCAAGGCCCAGGAGGAGCGGCTCCTCCAACTGCGCTCCACGCTGGCGGGGTTGTTCGAGGAACGTTGAACTACTTCCCGTAAAACTGCCCGATCGCGTCGCACACCCGGTCGGCGGCGTCCAGGCTCATCTGGCCATGAATGGGCAGGGAGAGGATTTCTTTGACGGCCTGCTCGGTGCGGGGCAGCCTGGGCACATAAGGGAACCGGCCGGTCACGGCGGGCTGCAGGTGGTTGGGTTTGGGGTAATGGATGCCGGTCTCGATGTTCTGTTCCTTGAGGAATTTCTGCAGGTCGTCGCGGCGGTCGCACCGGACGACATACATGTGATACACCGCCTTGGCCCACTGGCGCTCCGGGGGCGTCCGCACCACGCCTTTCAGACGCTCGTTGTAACGGGCCGCTATCTGGCGCCGGTTCTCGTTAAAGGCGTCCAAGTGCTTGAGCATGACGCGGCCGATGGCGGCGTTGATCTCGTTGAACCTCACGTTATAGCCGGCAAATTCGTGGTCATATTTCCCCTGGCGGCCATGGTTGCGCAGCATCCGCAACCGCTCCGCCATCTGCGTGTGGTTGGTCGTCACGCAGCCGCCGTCACCCAGCACCGTCAGGTTCTTGGAAGGAAAGAAGCTGAACGCCCCGAAATCCGCGAGGCCCCCGACCGTCTTGCCCTTGTACTGGGCGCCCTGGGCCTGGGCGCAGTCCTCGATGACCCACAAGTGATGGCGGGCGGCGATGGCCAGCAGCCGATCCACGTCCACCGGATGACCGTAGAGATAGACCGGAATGATGCCCACGGTGCGCGGGGTGATGGCGGCCTCGACCTGGTCCAGGTCCATCACGCAGGTGTCGTCGATGTCCACGAACGCCGGCCGTGCCCCCAGGTGGATGAGCGGTTCCATGGTTGGAAACGCCGTGTGGCTCGGCACGATGATTTCGTCGCCCGGCCCAACCCCTTGCAGTTGGTGCAGCAGATAAACAATGAGCGTCCAGGACGAGCCCAGCACGCACTGCCGCACCCCGGTATAGGCGGCCAGCTCCGCCTCGAAGGCCTGGCATTCCTTGCCCAGAATATATTGCCCCGAGCGCAGCGCGCGCAACGCCGCCTCTTCGACTTCCGGGTCCACGAAACATTTGGCTAATGGGATCTTTTGCATGAGACCAGAGGTGTCCGCGAATTACGCGAATTACGCGAATTGGACGAATTATTCGTTGTTCTTAGGTTGCGGCAGCAGGTGGGCCTGCTTGGCCCCGGCTTTTGGTCAGCACCAGGCGTTTCCATTCGAGGCTTTCTGCGCCAAAATTGATGAGCAGAGCAACTTCAACGCCGGAGGCCTTGAGGTAATTGATAACCTGGGCTTCCTCGCGCGACGTAAGCTTGTCCAGCGCTTTAAGCTCTACGATGATCTTGCCACCCGCAACGAGGTCCGCGATGTAAGTCTTCTTGAGCCGGCGCCCCTTGTAAAGCACGGGCAGTTCTTGTTGGGGGACGGCAGGGATGCCCCGGTCAGCCAATTCCATCTCCAGGCACTCCTGATAAACCGCTTCCAGAAAACCGGACCCCATGTCTCGATGCACCGCCATCGCCGCGCCGATGACCGCATATGCTTCCTCCTTCAAAACCAGTTCTGCCATATTAATTCTCCTTCGTCTTGCGTGTTATCGTTTCTTCTGCAATTCGCGACAATTCGCGAAATTCGCGGATGAGCTCAACTCTATCACTTTTCCCCCCTTGGCGGACTCAAGGGCCGCCTCCAGAACGCGCACCGAATCACAGCCGGCCCAGCCGTCGGCCAGGGGCGCCTTGCGGGTCTGGACCGAGTCAACAAAGGCCCGCAGCTCGGCCAGCAGCGGTTCCTCGGGCGGGCTCTCGACCTGGTGCAGCGCGCCTTCCAGGGCCCTGAACTCGTTGCCTTCCTGGACGTGCCGGTTGGCAAAAGTCCTGATCTTGTACTGCGCCGCGTTGTAATCGCACATCGCGCTCAATTTGTCGCCGACGACTGTCACCTCTCGGAACTTGCCCGGCAGAAAGTAATTCGTCTCGACCGTGCCCCACGTGACCCCCTGGCCGGAGGGGTATTCGAGCGACAGCAGGCAGGCGTCTTCCATCCCGCGGCCCAGGAAGTCCTGGACCACGGCAAAAACGCGGGCGGGCGTCCGGCCCATCAAATAATTGAACAGGTCCACAAAATGAATGGCATCGGCAAACAGCGCGCCGCTGTCATTGCGGGGGCGTTTGAAGCCGCTGAAGTTGCTCCGCAACAACCGCACCCGTCCAAACTCCCCGGCCTGGATCGTCTCGCGCAGCCATTGCGAGGCCGGATCGAAGCGGAAAATGTGGCCCACTTGCAGGATGCGGCCACGCTCTTGGGCCAGCTCGGCCAGTTG
>Ga0187889_10004720_pt1 | contig 11073 bp, 5 predicted proteins | sample June2016WEW_7_10_2_FD_132992 | JGI IMG/M metagenome (GOLD analysis project Ga0187889, IMG submission 132992) | Peatland microbial communities from SPRUCE experiment site at the Marcell Experimental Forest, Minnesota, USA - June2016WEW_7_100 | ecosystem: Environmental > Terrestrial > Soil >... | reverse complement strand
TTGATGGACGCGCAGCAGACCAAGGGGTCGAGCAGTTATCACGCGTGGCTGACGCCGGAACAATTTGGGAAGCAATATGGTCCGGCGGACGCCGATGTGCAGGCGGTGACAGACTGGCTGACGGGGCAAGGGTTTCAGGTGGCAAAAGTGGCCGCGGGGCGCACGGTGATTGAGTTCAGCGGAAACGTGGCGCAGGTGCGGAACGCGTTTCACACGGAGATTCACAAGTATGCGGCAAAGGGCGAAGAGCACTTCGCGAACACGCGCGATCCGGCGATCCCGGAAGCGTTGGCTCCGGTGGTCAAGGGAGTGGTGGCGCTGCACAATTTCAGGAGCAAGGCCGCCATCCACCGCGTGGGGACTTTTCGCCGAAACGCCGCGACGGGGCAAGTTTCACCGCTTTTTACCTTTAACGATGTGAACGGAACGTTTTATGCAGTGGGTCCGGGGGACTTCGCCACGATCTACAACGTTCCTGCAACAGCCACGGGGAGTGGACAGTCGATTGCGATCGTCGGGCGGTCTAACATCAACATTCAGGATGTCCGTGATTTCCGCAGCATCTTCGGTTTGCCCGCAAATGATCCGCAGATTATCTTGAATGGCCCGGACCCTGGACTTGTCTCCGGCGACGAGGGCGAATCGGATCTGGATGTGGAATGGGCCGGCGCGGTTGCGCCTGCAGCGCAGATTATTTTCGTGACCACGCAAGGCACGCAGACGGACTTCGTGGACGGAATCGACGCGTCCGCAATCTACATTGTGGATAACAATGTTGCGCCCGTCTTGAGCGAGAGCTACGGCTCTTGTGAATCGAACCTGGGAGCAAACGGCAATGCGTTTTACAGCGCGCTGTGGCAGCAAGCAGCGGCCGAGGGTATTACGGTCGTCGTCGCCGCGGGTGACAACGGTTCGGCAGGATGTGATGACGCGTCCACACAGACGTCAGCAACCAGCGGACTCGCGGTGAGCGGTATAGCGTCAACCCCATACAACATCGCTATGGGCGGCACGGACTTTAACTACGCGGCCGGCGTAGGAACCTACTGGGACACCACGGCTGGCACGGTGAATTCCGCGAAGAGTTACATCCCGGAAACGACGTGGAATGACTCCTGCGCGGCAGCCGGGTTGAGCGGATGCTCTTTGGTGACGAGCGGCTCGTCAGCCCTCAACATCGCGGCTGGGAGCGGCGGACCGAGCAACTGTGGAGTGTGGAACCCAGCTGGGACGGCGTGCACTGGTTATCCGAAGCCAAAGTGGCAGACCGGTTTCGGGGACGCCAACCGGGACCTTCCCGATGTCTCTTTATTTTCCGGCGATGGACTGAACGGATCGTTTTTCATTGTCTGTGAATCCGATCAAGACATTGCGGGCGATACGGGATGCAATCTCACGAAATTCACCAGCACCTCGCCATACCACGATTTTCAGGCGGTCGGCGGGACCTCCGCCGCAACGCCGACGTTCGCGGCGATTATCGCGCTGATCAATGCAAAGACCGGACAGCGTCAGGGGATAGCCAACTACGAGCTGTATAGCCTGGCGAACACGAGCGGGGTGTTCCACGACATCACCACGGGGAACAATTCCGTGCCCTGTCCAGGCGCCTCAACCGATTGCAGCAAGACATCTTCCGGCGGGTTCGGTGTGATAACTACGACACCGGGGGGGAACACCATCGCCTATGCGGCTGGCACGGGCTACGACCTGGCGACGGGGTTGGGTAGCGTAAATGTCACCAACCTGCTGGCCCACTGGGCGAGCGCGATCTTTACCGGGACCACAACTAGCTTGAATCCCATATCTTCCCCGCCCACGCTGGATGTCAGCGTGAGCGTTAGTGGGTCAGTGACGAAGAGCGCAGGGTCGGGCACTCCCACGGGGGTGGTGACCTTGGAAAATGCCGCGACAAACGCGCCAATTGACAGCTTCACTTTGGATGGGAGCGGAAACTTTAGCGGTTCGACAACGTTTCTTCCGGCAGGAAATTACAGTGTGAAGGCCCACTATGGGGGCGATGGGACGTTTGGGCCTAGTGACTCAGGTGCCGTGGCTGTGACGGTGGCCAAGCAAGCCGGTAAGCCGATCGTAAGCTGGGTAACCTTCAATGGGACGACGCCCGTTCTATCGACTTCTGCGCAAACAGTAGCGTACGGATCACCCTATATTTTGCGTGTAGACGTGGCAAACGGAAGTGGGACAACCTGCCAGAATGTCTCAACGGGCGCGGTCAATTTCGTTTGCCCGACAGGGACAGTTCAACTGTTTAACCATAATGCACCTTTACCCGATTTCGCGAATGTGAATGGCACGCCAAATCCGACAAGCGTCGCCGCGCTGAATGATCGCGGCTTCGCCGAAGATCAGGCAATCCAACTTGCACCTGGGACGTATGCGATCACGGCTACGTATGCTGCTGCCGCGAACAGCAGCTATAACTCGAGCAATTCGAGCAACACACTCTCGGTGACAATCAGCAAGGCGACTCCGACGGGCGTTGCGGTGACCAGCAATTTATCCTCGATCACCTCCGGGGCGAGCGTAGTGTTGACGGCGCAGGTGCAGACTAATAGCAACGGCGCCGGACCATCGGGCTCGGTTTCCTTCACGAACGGGAGCACCAGCCTGGGCTCCGCAACGTGCGTGCAGACAAGCGGCGCACAGAACACTACGAACGGCACGGCGTATTGCACGGCCACGCTATCCACGGCCATTTCGGGGCTGTACCCGCCGCCAGCGGGTGGGCCTAGGGGTCCAGGTCTGCCGGTGATACCGATGATTCTGGCGCTGGCGAGCCTGCTGCTGTTTGCCTTGGGTCTGCGCTGGGTGCCAGCGCGGAGGCGAAGGGCCTTTGCTGTGGCCTCGCTGGTGGCGTTCGTGGTACTGGCTGGGGTAATCGCTGGCTGCGGCGGGGGGAGCAGTGGAGGAGGCGGAGGTGGCGGGGGTGGAGGCACAAGGACGATCAACGCGACCTATCCGGGCGACTCGAACTATTCATCGTCGAGCGGAAGCGTATCGATTACAGTGAATTAGATCAGTTTTCAGGGACGAATCGGACATATCATCGAACAGAAGAAGGGCGCGCCGGGCAGACGGCGCGCCTTTTTTTGCGTGGGGGGCGTGGTCGGGTGACCCTAGGGGCGTGACGCGCGAGATGGTGGAGGGGTGACGCCGGGCCTACGTCATTATCTCGACAGAGGCAAGACGAGGTGCTAAGCTCCGCACCAGATTGGTACGGTCGGCTGGCCGAAGAAAATTCCAGGCACGTGGAGACGGAGTATGAGCCCTCGTCTGCGTTTCCTCTCGAGTGGTCTTCTGTTTGTTAGTTCCCTTTTGGTACTGAATCCAGCGCGTGCGCAGGGGCAGGCACAGCCGCGCGTGGTGGAGGCCGTGGACAACGCGAGGCGCGTGACCTTGGCAGGAAACGTCCACCCCCTGGCGCGCGCGGAGTTTGATCGCGGGGCGGCATCGGAAAGCCTGCCGATGACGAGAATGTTGATGCTGCTGAAGCGCAGCGATGAGCAGGAATCGGCGCTGCAGGATTATCTGGAAAAGCAGCAGGACAAAGGCTCGCCGAACTACCATCAATGGCTGACACCGCAGGAATTTGGGGCGCAGTACGGGCCAGCGGATGCGGACATCCAGTCGGTGACGCAATGGTTGTCTGGCCAGGGCTTCACGGTCGAAAAGGTGTACAGCGGGAAAACGGTGATTGAGTTTTCGGGGAGCGCGGCGCAGGTGCGCGCGGCGTTCGGGACGGAGATCCGCCAGTACCAGGTGGAAGGGAAAACGTACACGGCAAACGCGAGTGATCCGCAGATTCCCGCGGCGCTGGCGCCAGTGGTGGCGGGGGTTGTGTCACTGAATAGTTTTCCGCGGCAGACCATGTATCGCGCTGTCGGGGTATTCACGAGATCGAAGGAAACGGGCAAGGCCAAGTTAACCCAGCCTGAAAACCCCGAATTCACGTATCAGTGCGGCATTAACTCGAACACCGGCCAGGCGATCTACTGCAACGCGGTCGTGCCATATGATTTTGCGACCATTTACAACGTGCTGCCACTGTGGAACGCTACGCCAGCGATTGATGGCACGGGACAAACGATCGCGATTGTCGCGGAGTCAAACATAAGCCTGGATGACGTTCACAATTTTCGTTCATCTTTCGGGTTGCCTGCCAATGACCCGGTCATCGTTCTGAATGGTCTGGATCCGGGTTTGGTACCGGGCCCCGAAACCGAAGCTGACCTTGACGTGGAATGGTCCGGAGCAGTGGCCAAGGGTGCAACCATCAAGCTGGTGGTTTCACAATCCACAGAGACAAGCTCAGGCGTGGATCTTTCGGCCGTATACACTGTTGACAACAATCTGGCCCCTGTCATGAGCATGAGCTTTGGAAACTGCGAGCTCTATCTCGGAACAGCGGGCAATCAATTCTTCAATAATCTCTGGGAGCAAGCTGCCGCGCAGGGCATCTCGGTGTTTGTCGCATCGGGAGATAATGGCTCGGCGGGCTGTGATTTCAATCGGGGGACTGAACCTCAGCCGGCAAATAACGGTTTGCAGGTGAGCGGGATTGCCTCCACGCCCTTCAACATCGCAGTTGGAGGGACGGATTTCAATGACATTTTCAGCGAGTCGCCCTACTGGAGCATCACCAACGATCCGGCAACGCAGAAATCTGCACTCAGGTACATCCCCGAAACCACCTGGAACGATTCATGTACCAACGCGGTCTTTGGCGATCCTCGCATCGGCTTCAGCACAAACCCCGAGACGAACTGCAATAATTCTCAATTGGTGAACTGGGTCTTCACCATCGGAGGGAGCGGCGGCCAGAGCAATTGCACGACTCCATCAGGCCAAACTCCGGCGAGCTGTGCAGGTGGCTACGCCAAGCCGTCATGGCAAACGGGAGTGGGCGTTCCTCTCAATGGGGGTCGTGCTGTCCCCGACGTGTCTCTATTTTCCGGAGATGGATTTACCGGAACTGCTTATGCCGTATGCGAGGCCGACAGAGCATTTGGTACATGCACTTCGAGTTTTCTAACAGTCGGCGGGACATCGGCATCGTCCCCGGCGTTCGCCGGTATCATGGCGCTGGTTAACCAAAAGACGCAATCCCGACAAGGCAGCGCGAACGTAGTCTTTTATAAACTTGCGGCGAAACAAACTCCCGCAAATTGCAACTCCAGCACAGGTCCGGCGAGCACCTGCGTATTCAACGATGTGACCTCGGGAACCATTGCGATGCCCTGCACCAAGGGCAGCCTGAATTGCACAACATCGAGCTCCAAGGATCAATATGGCATCCTTTCCGGCTATAGCGCAGGTGCCGGATATGACTTGGCTACTGGCCTGGGCTCGGTGAACGCACAGAACCTGGTGAACAATTGGTCCTCGATCACTTTTCTGCCTTCCACGACCACATTGAGCGCTACTGTTAACGGGAGCCCCGTTAGCTCGATCAGCGTCGCGCACGGTGCCACGGTTGGTGTGACCAGTGATGTGAGCGCGGGCAGCGGGGCAACAGGAACTCCCACGGGGCAGGTGGCTCTAATGGCCACGCCGAATCCGACTCCCGCGAACCCGAGCGGACCTCTGAGCGCATCACTCGGTATTCAGGCTCTTGCTCTGTCGAGCGGTGCCGCCAGCAGCACGAGTGTCATTCTTCCGGGAGGGTCCTATAACCTCACAGCGCATTATCAAGGCGACGCAGCATTCGGAAGCAGCGATTCAAGTCCGATTGCAGTCTCGATTACGGCGGAAACTAGCAAGACCTTGATGAGTATTCCGACCTTTGATCCCACCTCGGGTCGAGAGACGGGAAACAATCCAACCTCGATCGTGTACGGCTCTCCCTACATCGCCAGGATTGACGTGGGCAATGCACAGGCGACTTTGTCCTACCCCCCTAAGCCGGTATGCACGCCGCCCAGCTGCCCCACAGGAACGGTAGCGTGGACCGATGCTATTAACGGTGGGGCTGCCACGCCTCTCGATAGCGGGACATTCGCGCTTAACAGCGAGGGCTTTACCGAGGACCAAACGATTCAGTTGTCTGGTGGCAGCCACGTGCTCACTGCCACCTACAGCGGCGATAATAGCTTTAAGTCCAGCGTCGGCAGTTATTCGCTTACGGTTGCACCCGCTCCTACATCGATCACCGAGCAAGTACTGGTCGCCAATCCGACCGAGGGCGTCACATTTGGAGTTAGTATTACTGGAGGCACGCAAACCCAGTCCGGCGTGGCGCCGACAGGCACAATTACCTTCTCTGATGGAGCGACGCAGCTTGGTAGCCCAGTTCCCGTGACCGGCGGAGCAGGGCAGAACGGCTCGGCACCCTGGTTCTCGGTCAATCAGACGGATGTGACGATCGCTACCGCGGGTTCACATACCCTCTCCGCTCAATATAGCGGTGATTCGAATTACGCCGCCTCAACCACTTCGGCTCCGGTCAACGTGCTCCACGGTGCAGCAGCCAGCATCAGCTTTAGCCCGTCAACGGTAAATTACGGTAGCACTGTGACGATAACGGGCATCATAGACACATCCGTTCCAATGTCGAACACGGCCCTAAAACCGACGGGAACGGTTTCTTTGTATGGCAGCGCAGACGGCCAAATCACGAGCGGCGTGTCAACAACAATTGCGGATGCGAGCGGAAATTGGGAAATCCACTTGACCGCCACCATCACGCCGTCAGACAGCGAAGGCTTCAACATCATCTATAGCGGCGACAGCAATTACGGCGTTGTTTCGGCGACCAGTGCTTTCCTGACAGTCGTTCTCCCGGATTTCTCGCTGACGCCGAACCCCGGGGCTTTGACCATCACAGCCGGTCAAACCGGTTCCATGACGGTTACCATCGCACCTACGACCAGCTTAAGCAGCACCGTCACTTTGTCCTGTGCTGCTCCTGTCATGATTGGGATCACGTGTTCGGTAAGCCCTGCTTCTGTAAATCTGTCAAATAACAATTCCGCGACGACGACGGTAAGTTTTGCCACGATCGGTCCATCCAACGCCACGACGGCCGCCGTGCGCCAGAAGCACTCTGCGCTGATATGGCCCTTCTGGATGAGCGGCGGGCGGTTGTGTCTTGGCTGTATTGGGATTGCCACCTTGTTGATGTTGCTCATACCGAGTCGTAGACGCCATCACCGTGTTGCCTTTGGTGCGGCAGCTACGTGTCTCGTGGTTTGGGCTCTTGGCTGTGGCGGGGGAAGTGGTGGCGGAGGTGGTGGCCTTGTGCCAACCTCGGTGGCGATCACTGCCTCGGCCACCAAGGTGCCTGCGGGCATCTCGTCCATTGCCCTTACAGCAAAGGTGAGTTCTTCGAAAACCGTAACTGGCACGATCACTTTCTGGGAGAACGGGAGCGACGGCGCCCTCACTCCGCCACTCAATATCGTAGGCGGTGCAGTAACAGCGCAGGTTGCCTTGCCACTTGTGGGAACGCATCAAATTTATGCGCAGTACAGTGGAGACTCTCAGAACCAGGGCTCGCAGTCTTCGACGGTCAACGTCGTGGCGACGGGGACCAGTTATGCTCAGGTGTCAGGCGAAACGGGTCCTGTGTCTCACTATTCGACTGTCTGGCTCACGATTCAGTAGTCGCGCCCGAGCGTCATCCTGCAACCGGCGGGGTTCGCTTCTCTGCCACAGCCGATCACCAAATCCTGATAAGGCACGATCAGTGTGGGTGGGTGTGTCGGCCACGGACACTCTTCAGGGAATGTCAGTGGCGAACGGACCCGGGAGGGTTCCGCGTGGCAAGTTCAGTTGGCGGCGGGCGGGAAGAAGATATTCCAGAACTGCGGGGAGGGCGCGGTGAACTCGATGGGGACGAGTGAGCCTTCGGCGCTCATCACGGGCGGGCGCACGACGTGGGCCTCGACGGTTTTCTGAGTCTTGGGATTCTCAACGGAAACCTTTGTGCCTGTGGGCAAGCCCTGGGGCAGAATGAGCATCGCGCCGCTGGCGCTGACGGTGTGCGTGGTGCCGTGAATGGGATTGGGTTTGCCCTCGAGGTGCACGGTGACGGGCATCCTGAGGAACACACGTTGAGCGCGGCGGCGCTCTTCATTGGTTTGCGGGCGAACCGTGTTGGCGCTGCGCTTCACGTTTGGAGCAGCCGCACCGGGCGTCGGCGGCGTCGCTTTATGCATAGGCGTCACAGTTCCAACCCCCAGAAGTCCATATCCGGCGCAACGAGCTCAATGCCGTACTCCCAGCCTTCGGGTTGTTGATTCCCTTTCCAGACAATCACAGCGGCGTTGCTGGCACCGGTCGCGAGATTGGTCAGGGCCAGGCGATGGTCCAGCTCCAGCGACTCCGAAATCATGACCATGCAGCCGTAAGGATTCACAACCCGCGTAAAGGCCTCGACGCGTTGGCGAGTGCTGGTGGAAGCATCCCATTCCAGGCGGATGGGGACGCGGGAGTTCATGCGGCGTCCGCGGCGCTTTTCGCGGTAGCGTATTCCTACCTGCTTCAATTCCTGCAACTTGACATGCATCATGGCCTCGAGAGCCAGCGGAGAAACAGAGCGTGCTGGCCGGCTGCAGAGAAAGCCGCATAGAACGCGCGCAGGTCGCGGCCGAACAAGAGCCGCGGCGCGACCGAGAGCAGCGCTGTTCCACAATCTGTCTTGTTGATCATGCTAGAGTTACAACAAAGAAGGGTCAATGGTACGGAAGCCTAAGAGTAGCTGTCCGAAAGGACAGGGGTTTTGACGCTTAGGACAGGCCCTTTGAGGCTCCCCTCGCGACTCCCCTCGAAGCTCCCTTCGAGGGTGAACGCAAGCATGGCAGGCCCTTCGAGGCTCCCCTCGCTGCTCGGGGTAAGCAGGGTAAATGAAAGGCAAAAGTGCGGAATCTGATCGTCAATGCGGATGACCTTGGATGGACGGAAGGGGTGAACCGGGGGATCGTGGAGGCCCACCGCAAGGGCCTGGTGACCAGCACAACGCTGCTGGCCAACGGGCGGGCGTTCGATTCGGGGATTGACGCGGCACGGAAGAATCCGGAGCTGGGAATTGGCGTGCATTTGAACCTGAGCGTTGGGCCGCCGGCTGCTCCCGCCGATCAGGTACCGGGTCTTTTGAATGCGGCAGGCGAATTGCACGGTGGGCCGGAGAGCCTGCTGCTGCGTATTGCCAGCCGCAGCTTGTCACTAGATGAAGTGGAGCGGGAGTGGGACGCGCAGATTCGAAAGATTCGCGAGGCCGGGATTTCGCCCACGCACCTGGACGGGCATAAGCACGTGCATATGCTGCCGGGGCTATTTGAACTGGCGTTGCGGCTGGCAAAGAAGCATGGGATCAGGGCAATTCGCGTGGCGCATGAGGAATCGAGGTTGCGCTCGGCGTTATCGGCAGGGGCGTCACACAACGCGAGCATGGTTTTGAAACAGGGGGTGCAGGCGCGCGGGCTGAAGCTTCTGGCGCGGGATGCCCGGGAATTGGCGGACCGCGAAGGGGTCGCCACAAGCGACTACTTCTGCGGGATCGCACAGACCGGCCAATTGACCCGCGAAGGGATCGAGAAGTTATTGGAGAATTTACCGGAGGGCACGACGGAACTGATGTGCCACCCGGGCTATGTGGACGAGGAGCTGCGGTTAACGGCCACCCGGCTGCAGGATTCGAGGAAGACCGAGCTGGACATTCTGACCGACCCAGGGGTCAGAAAAATTGTCGCCAAGCGAGGGATACGCCTGATAAACTACGGTTTTAGTGGCGCGTTGGGATAAAGTTGCGCGTGACAGCAGGCAGGGTTCCAGCCAGTCGGCGTGAGGGGCGCCGGGCAAGTCATTCGAGAGAGGTTCAAGAGCAGCCTTATGGGAATTGAGTCGCCGATCCGCTACTCGATTGTGGTTCCGTTCTACAACGAACAGGAAAACATTCCGGATTTGTACATGAAGCTGACGGAAGTGATGGATTCGCTCGGCGAGCCGTACGAGATGGTGTTCGTGGATGATGGAAGCAAAGATAGCTCGTACAAGGTGCTATCGGAGATTTACGAGCACGATCGGCGCGTGAACGTGGTCCGGCTGCGGCGCAACTTTGGACAAACGCCGGCGCTGAAGGCCGGGTTCGACTTTGCGCGGGGCGACATCGTGATCTCCATGGACGGAGACCAGCAACACGATCCCGCGGAGATTCCGCGATTCCTGGAAAAAATCGAGGAAGGCTACGACCTGGTCAGCGGCTGGAGGCGCTCCCGCAACGACCACTGGCTGATGCGCCAAGTGCCGAGCCGCATCGCGAACTGGTTGATGGCCAAGCTTTCCGGAATCGAACTGCACGATTTCGGCACGACATTCAAGGCCTACCGCCGCGAGATTTTGCAGGAAATCCAGCTCTATGGAGAACTCCACCGGTTCATACCTGCGCTGGCAAGTTCCTTGGGTGCGCGCATCACGGAAGTGCCGATTTCCAATCCGCAGCGCACTAGCGGGCGTTCGAACTACGGGATCGGGCGGAGTATCCGCGTCTTTTTTGACTTGATCATGGTGAAATTCCTGCTGGATTATTCCACGCGGCCGCTGCAGTTTTTTGGGCTGCTGGGGTTGGCGGGGACGGGATCGGGATTCATCCTGGGATCCGTCCTGGTCGCGAAGAAAATCTTCCTCAACGAAAACATCATGACGCAGCACGGGCCGCTGCTGCTGCTGGCGATTGCCCTGTTTGTCAGCGGGATTCAGTTTATCTCCATGGGCCTGCTGGGAGAGATCGGTTCCCGCACCTATTACGAATCACAGAACAAAGCGATCTACGCGCTGCGGGAAGTGAAGAGTCACCGGAAAGAGCAGGGCGATTCGGCGGAATCCGCGCAGCCGTTTGGAAGCTCGGAACGCTAAGCGCACTGTCCCTCAGATAGACAAGCGGCCAGAGGTCGGCTGCTCATCACTAACACTAACCTGATAACCGAAGTTGGGGGGCGATTCCTCCACTCCGTGACGGCCAAAACCGCCGTCCCTCCGGTCGGAATGACAAATCTTGAGTGGTGGATGATGCGTCAGGGCTGAAGAGCGCGGTAGTGGCCGCGGTAGTAAAGCAGC
>Ga0187889_10004713_pt1 | contig 11087 bp, 7 predicted proteins | sample June2016WEW_7_10_2_FD_132992 | JGI IMG/M metagenome (GOLD analysis project Ga0187889, IMG submission 132992) | Peatland microbial communities from SPRUCE experiment site at the Marcell Experimental Forest, Minnesota, USA - June2016WEW_7_100 | ecosystem: Environmental > Terrestrial > Soil >... | reverse complement strand
TGAAATATTCCTTGCGAATCGCATCCGGCGGAAAATACTGATTCCCCTCCACCTCGACTGTCGCACCGCTTTCGGCCAGCACCACGCCTTCCCACATTGCTTTTGCCATAATGCCCATATAGATTCCTAACTGCCACAAGCGCTTCAGAACGTTATGAGGGACAGATGCTAGAGGCGATAACGAAAGCGCACTTCAACGGACACTCGATGGTCAGCACCCTGAAGCGCGTCATGGTCTGTTCCCCGCACACCGGAGGCTGGAACCAGCCCGACCGTGCAACTCGCTGGCAAGAGCTAGGCTTTCACCACGCACCCGATTTCGCCAAAGCCCAATCCCAACATGAAGCTATCTGCCGCGAGTTGCATGAAGCGGGAGCCGAGGTCGTCGAAATGCTCCCCGCGCCCGATCTATCCCTCGACGCCGTCTACGCCCACGACGCCTCTCTTCCCACCGACCACGGTTTAATCGTTATGCGTCCCGGCAAGCCGAACCGCGTGACCGAAGGCCCTCACCACCGCTCGTTCTGCAAAACTCTCGATATCCCCACGCTCGGCACCATCACCCCTCCCGGCACCACCGAAGCCGGAGACATCGTCTGGCTTGACACAAAAACCCTCCTCATCGGCCACGGCTACCGCACCAACGCCGCAGGCATTCAGCAGATCCGCGCCCTGGTCGCAGCCAAAGGCGTAGAGGTTCTTTCCGCTCCTCTGCCCTACGGCCCAGGCCCGTCCGCTTGTCTGCATCTGATGTCTCTGATCAGCCTGCTCGACGACCACACGGCATTGGTCGATCTGCCCTGGCTCGCGGTCGAGACCGTCGAACTGCTCCAGTCTCGCGGATTCCAGTTCATCGAAATCGACCCCTCCGAGCGCGACACGCTCGCCTGCAACGTCCTCGCGCTAGGAAGTAATCGCCTGCTGGCGATCGAAGACAATCGCAACACGAACGCCCGCCTGCGCCAAGCCGGATTCGACGTCCGCACCTTCCCCGGCAGCGAACTCTGCATCAACGGCAGCGGCGGCCCCACCTGCCTCACCCGCCCTCTGCTGCGTCAGTAATCAGCACGTCTCATGTGGAGACAGCCACCTCGGCTGTCCCGGCAGAGCGAAGCTCGCCGGTCTTCCCTCCGGCCTCGTGGCCCGCCGTTCTTACCGCTCCTGCTAAAATAACCATGCATGCTTCTTCCCTTCGTCCGCGAACTCTTCGTGGACGTAGAAAAGCTTCCCGCTTTCGCGCGTGTAGCCTCCCACCTCAAGGAGGGCACGGGGCGCATTCGTGTCTCCGGCCTCGCCCCCACCGCAAAAGCCTTGCTGCTCGTGCTGTTTCAACGCGCCGCCGGACGCCCGCTCATCTTTGTCGTCAACGATAACCGCACTGTCGAAGACTTTCTTCCTGTCCTCCGCGGTTTCTGTGAACTCACTTCCGCCTGCGATCCGGAGTCGATCATCTCCCTCCCGGCACGCGACGTCCTTCCCTTCCAGAATCTGTCTCCGCATCCTGAACTCCAGGAAGAACGCGCCACCGCTTTGTGGAAGATCGCCACCGGCGCGGTGTCGATTGTGGTTTCCCCGGTCGCGGCCACCGCCATCCGCCTGCGCTCCAGCGATTATTACGCCGATCTGGCCCGCACCATCCGGAAAGGCGAATCCTTCGATCTTGATTCCCTTCTCGCGCACCTCAACACCGTCGGCTATACCTCCACCGACGTGGTCGAAATGCCCGGCCAATATGCTGTCCGCGGCGGCATTCTCGACGTTTACTCGCCCGAGGCCGACCGCCCCCTGCGCATCGAGTTCTTCGGCGATGAAGCCGACTCCATTCGCAAGTTCGATCCCGCCTCGCAACGTTCTTCGAATCCCGTCGACGAGGCGCTGCTGCTTCCGCTCACCGAAACACCAGTCAACGAACATCTTCTCGCCGCAATTCATACGCGCCTCAGCGGCAAGCGCATTTCCGGTTCCGAAGAGATCGTCGAAGCTGCTGTTCGCGCCGGTGGCCTCAACGTCTTCCCCGGCTGGGAGTTCTACACTCCCGTCGCCGGAGCCAACAGCAGCATCTTCGATCTCATCCCGCAAGCCGCGGTTCTCCTCGACGAAACCGATCAACTCAAGCAGGAATTCGACCGCTTCTGGACCCGCGTCGCCGAAGTCCACGAGCGCAGCGGCGTCGGCAATCTTGTCCGCCCCGAGGATCTCTACCTGCAGCCCGATGCTTGGTGGCAGAAAACATCGTCGCTTCCCGGCGCCGACATCGAACACCTCGGCATCAGTCGCGGCTTGCCTGAAGAAGATGCTTCCGAAATTTCATTCCTCACTCAGCCCTCGCCTCGCTTCCATGGCGCAGTTCCCGCCATGCTGGAAGAAGTGCAGAAGCTCAACGCCGAAGGCAAGCGCGTCCTCTTCGCCGTCCCCAATACTGGCGAAGTCGAGCGCCTTGCCGATGTCTTCACCGAGTACAACGTCTCATTTCGCCTGGGAAGCCGCACCCGTGGCGGCGAGAGCTACGCCGACGAGACCAGCTACTTCGCCGGCGAAGTCCTCACCACCACGCTCGCCACGGCTTACGTCCCCGATGGAGTCCTGCTGCCTGAAGCGAATCTCGCCGTCTTCGGCTCGCGCGATCTCTTCGACGAATCCGACACAGTAACCTCGCGTCCTCAGCGGTCCAAGTCAAAAGTTTCCGCCTTCCTCTCCGACTTCCGCGACCTCCAAGTCGGAGATTACGTCGTCCACGTCGAACATGGCATCGGCCAGTATCAAGGCTTGAAAGAAATCAACCACGGCGATGGACCCGCCGAATTCATGCTGCTCGAATTCGCCGAAGGCGCTCGCCTCTACGTCCCGCTGACCCGCCTCGATCTGGTGCAGAAGTACCGCTCCTCGGAAGGCGCCAAGCCGGTGTTGAGCCATCTCGGCACCGCAGCCTGGACGAAGGCAAAAGCCCGCGTGCGCAAAGCCATGAAAGACATGGCCGACGAACTCCTCAAACTCTACGCCGAGCGCAAAACTGCCGTTGGACACGCCTTCCCGTCGGGCAACGAATGGTTCCGCGAGTTCGAAGACGCCTTCGAGTTCAACGAAACTGAAGACCAGGCCCAAGCCATCAAAGACGTCATTCGCGACATGGAATCCTCTCAGCCCATGGATCGCCTGCTCTGCGGCGATGTCGGCTATGGAAAAACCGAAGTCGCCATGCGCGCCGCCTTCAAAGCCATCGCCGATAACAAACAAGTAGCCGTTCTGGCGCCGACCACCGTGCTCGCCTTCCAGCACTTCGAAACTTTCAAACAGCGCTTCGCCCCGTTCCCCATCACCATCGAAATGATCAGCCGCTTCCGCACCTCAAAGCAGCAGAAAGAAATCCTGCAGAAAACCGAAGCCGGCAAGATCGACGTCCTCATCGGAACGCACCGTATCCTTTCCAAAGACATCAAATTCTCCGATCTCGGCCTGCTCATCGTCGACGAGGAGCAGCGCTTCGGCGTCCGCCACAAAGAGCGCATCAAGCAAATGCGCAAGCAAGTGGACGTTCTCACTATGTCGGCCACGCCCATCCCGCGCACTCTGCACATGTCGCTCGTCGGCCTGCGCGACATGAGCGTGATCGAAACGCCCCCGAAAGATCGTTTGGCGATCCAAACCGTCGTAGCCAGTTGGGACGAGAAGCTGATCCAGTCCGCCATTGAGCAGGAACTCGAGCGCGGGGGCCAAGTCTATTTCGTCCATAACCGCGTCGACACAATCTGGGAAATCGCCGCCAAAATTCAGGCGCTCGTTCCTACGGCACGAATCACAGTCGGCCACGGTCAAATGTCGGAAGGTGAACTCGAAAAAGTGATGCTGAAGTTTATGCATCACGAAGCCGACATTCTGGTTTCCACCACAATCATCGAAAACGGTCTCGACATCCCGCTCTGCAACACGATTCTCATCAACCGCGCCGACCGCCTTGGCCTTTCAGAGCTTTATCAACTACGCGGTCGCGTAGGACGATCCAGCCGTCGTGCCTACGCCTATCTCATGCTCCCGCCAGAAATCGAACTCACGCCCATCGCGCGCCGCCGTCTCGCCGCCCTCAAGGAATTTTCCGACCTCGGCGCCGGATTCAAAATCGCTGCCCTCGACCTCGAACTCCGCGGCGCAGGCAACATGCTGGGCGGCGAGCAAAGCGGACACATCGAAGCCGTCGGCTTCGAACTCTACACTCAGATGCTCGAGCGTGCTGTCCGTGAGATGAAAGGCGAAGCCGCGCCCGAAGAAGCCGAAACCCAACTCAATCTCGGCCTCAACATTCGCATTCCCGCAGACTATGTTCCCGAAGAAAACCAGCGCCTGCAGATGTATAAACGCGTCGCCCGTGTCGAAACTGAATCGCAGTTAACCGAAGTAGCCGCCGAGTTGCAAGACCGTTACGGCCCGCCGCCGGCCGCAGTACGCAACCTGCTCGACTACGCTTCCCTCAAACTTTTGTGCATGAAGATCGGTGTCAATGCCATCGAGCGCAAACGTGACTTCATCACGCTAAAATTCCAGCAAAACGCCGCTGTGGACCCGGAGCAGTTGGCCCGCTTCGTCTCCGCCCAGCGCGGCACACAGTTCACCCCAGACGGCATGCTGAAATTTGTCTTGAAAGCCGCGGCCGCGGAAGAAGTACTGCGCACACTTCGGTCAGTATTAGAGGAATTGGCGAGCACCGAAACCGCATCAGAAGTACGATCCGATTAAGTGATTCATTTGCAAACGAAGTCATGCCTTTACTGGCTGTTGCAGAACTCGGGAATGCCGGCAGTAACGTGGAAGAGCGGCGCTTCAGCGCCGCGTAACGCGCACAGAACTAATGTGGGCTTCAGCCTAGGTTCAAGTTCCACCTAGGTCGATCTCCGAACCGTAAGATAGAATCAGCAGTTCGTTACAGAACAACTGACAGCGCACGACCGCCTCTATGACCATGAAAGTCCGCAAAGCCGTATTCCCCGCCGCTGGCCTCGGCACTCGCTTCCTGCCCGCAACCAAAGCCCAGCCCAAAGAGATGCTCCCTCTGGTCGATAAGCCCATCATCCAGTACGGAGTCGAAGAAGCCATGGCCTCCGGCTGCGACCAGATTCTCATCATCACCGGCCGCGGCAAGCAGGCGATCGAAGACCATTTCGACGTCAGCTACGAGTTGGAAACAATGCTCGAGCAGCGCAAGAAAACTGACCTGCTCAAGATCGTGCGTTCCATCTCCGACATGATTCACGTTGCCTATGTCCGCCAGAAGGAAGCTCTCGGCCTCGGCCACGCCGTCCTGATGGCCCGCGAACTCGTCGGCAACGAACCCTTCGCCGTGCTCCTCGCTGATGACGTCATCGACGCCAAGGTCCCATGCCTCAAGCAGATGGTCGAAGTCTTCGATCAGACCCAGTGCTCGGTACTCGCGACTCAGATCATCGAAGGCAAAATGATTTCTTCCTACGGCGTCCTCGACGTGAAGCCCGTCGACAGCCGCTTCGGCGATCGCCTGTTCGAAATCAAGAACATGGTGGAGAAGCCCAAGCCCGAAGAGGCGCCCTCAAATCTAGCCATCATCGGCCGCTACATCCTCACTCCGGGAATTTTCGACTGCCTCGCCAACACCCCCACCGGCACGGGCGGAGAACTCCAACTCACCGACGGCATGCGCCTGCTCCTGCAGAAAGAAAAAATGTACGCCTACGTCTACGAAGGCCGCCGCCACGACACCGGAGACAAACTGGGCTTCCTGAAAGCCACGGTAGAGTTCGCCCTCAAGCGGGAAGATTTAGGGGAACCATTTCGCGAGTATCTAAAGGGACTCCAGCTTTAAATGGCCGCGCCTCTTTAGCACCCTTGCGTACCTTATGCACGCAAACTTTGGATTGTTGAGAAGTTTTCCAACACTCGCTATTCTGTATTCAACCGGTTGATCCTCAAACCTCCTCTTACCATGAACATAACGGAGGTTGCTGGTACTGATGGGCAGGCGTAGCCAGCCCCGAAAGCAAATCGCAGTCCCGGTACGCATTTTCGGCACCGACAACCGCGGTCAGGTCTTTTCAGAGAAGGTCCTCACTGCCAACATCAGCCGGAACGGGACAGACTTGGCCGACGTTCGCCCCGAACTTCCCCTCGACGAGATTATCGGTCTCACTTACGGCAAGAATCGAGTGCACTTCCGGGTGAAGTGGATCGGTCGACCCGGAACTCCAAAAGCCCGCCACGTAGGCTTGCTCAACATCGCCCCGGAAAAATCACTCTGGGACTTCCCTCTGCCCCCGGACGCCGTCGATGACTACCAGCTGGCAAGTATCGAACTCCGCAAGAGTCCCCGCTTCCGTTGCCAAAATTCGATCGAGGTCCATGTGAACGGGGGTGCCTCTTTTTGGGGTACCGTAGCGGATCTCAGCCTTACCGGCTGCTACGTTGAGATGCCGATCCCTCTGGAACCAGGAACGAAGCTAAAGGTTGGCATCTGGCTCGGACAAACCAAGGCTTGGGCCACTGCCCAGGTTGCACATCAAACGCCGGGCATGGGAATCGGATTGCACTTCCTCGAGATTTCTGAGCCGGACCGTGATCAGATTCGGCGATTCCTTGAAAATCTCTCACCTTTCGCGAGAAAACCGATGCGGTCGGTCCGTTCGCCCCAAATAAAAACCTAGCTAGCCGCCCACTGAAGTCCTCAACTTCTTCGACTTCTCCTCCACACCCCGTGCCAGCTTTTCCTTGTGAACCTCCAACTTCTTCGCGATCGCCGCATCACCCAACGCAATAATCTGCGTCGCCAGAATGCCGGCATTGATCGCCCCGGGCTTTCCGATGGCCACCGTCGCCACCGGAATACCCGCCGGCATCTGCACCGTTGCCAGCAACGAATCCATCCCCTGCAACGACGTCGAAGGGATCGGCACTCCGATCACCGGCAGCGTAGTGTGCGCCGCAATCGCGCCCGCCAGATGCGCCGCCCCTCCAGCTCCCGCAATGATCACCCGAATCCCGCGCCCCGCAGCCTTCCGCGCGAAATCTGCTGTACGCTCCGGCGACCGGTGCGCCGAAGTAACGTCGATCTCATAAGCAATCCCAAATTCATCCAGCGCTTTCCCGGCCTCGCGCATGATCTCGAGATCAGAATCACTCCCCATCACGATGGAAACCTGCACCTTACTCATGTACCCCCTTAGAGACAATTTCCGTGTCACTTGTCATCCTGAGCGGAGGTTGTGCTTCGTGAAACGAAGCATAACCGCAGTCGCAGGATCCCTATTCGCTCAACGGAAGCTACGGCCCTGATAGGAATTTTTTACCGCGATCCCTCAGATGCAATATCCCGCACTCCCGCAAACACTACCTCTTCATCGCCCTACCCGCAATGTCCCTGCGATAATGCGCCCCGTCGAACCCGATCTTCCCACAGGCCTGGTACACCCGCTGCAGCGCCGTCTCCAACTCCGTCGCCCGCGCCGACACCCCGAGCACTCGCCCGCCAGCGGTATAAAATTCCCCGTCTCGCTTCGACGTCCCCGCGTGAAACACCTTCACTCCATCAACCGCCGCAGCCTCGTCAAGTCCCGAAATCTTCTTCCCCATCTCAAACGTCCCCGGATATCCTCCCGAAGCCATCACCACGCACACCGACGCATCCGTTGACCACTTGAAGTCGCCTTCGCTCACCCGCCCCTCAATCGACGCCTCCAGCGCGTCCACCAGATCGCTCTCCAGCCGCATCAGAATCGGTTGCGTCTCCGGATCCCCAAATCTGCAATTAAACTCCAGCACCATCGGACCGCGCGCCGTCATCATCAGCCCGCAATAAAGAATGCCCTTATATTCCGCGCCCTCCGCCTTCATGCCCTCCACCACCGGCTTCGCAATGTGATGCACCAGCCAATCTCGCATCGTGTCATCGACAATGTCGGCAGTCGAATAAGCGCCCATGCCGCCCGTATTCGGCCCGGTGTCGCCGGCGCCTACGCGCTTGTGATCCTGCGCTGCCACCAGCGGCGCAACCCGCTCCCCATCGCTCAACACCAGAAAAGAAAGTTCGTCGCCTTTCAAACATTCTTCCAGCACCACCCGCGCGCCAGCGTCGCCCACCATCTTGCCACTGAACATCTCGGCCGCAACGCTTGCAGCTTCCTCTTTGCTCGCCGCGATCACCACACCCTTGCCCGCCGCCAATCCATCAGCCTTCACCACCACCGGCAAGTGAAAATGGGATAATGCTTCGCGAACCTCATCCACCGAATCGCAGATCGCATACGCAGCTGTCGGTATCCGATGCCGCTGCAGGAATTCTTTCGCGAAGCTCTTGCTCGATTCCAGCTGCGCCGCCGCCTTCGTCGGCCCGAACACCGGCCACCCTCGTCGCGTGAATTCGTCTACCACGCCCAACATAAGCGGCAACTCAGGACCAACCACCGTAAGATCGGGCCGCACTTGCTGCCCCAAAGTCAAGATCGAATCGAGACTCTTCAAGTCGACCGGCAGGCACTCTGCCTCGTCCGCAATCCCTCCATTACCCGGTGCGCAGTACAGCTTCGAAACGCGCGGCGACTGCCGCAGCTTCCATACCAGCGCGTGCTCGCGTCCACCGTTACCCAGAACCAGAATTCTCATAGCCGGAGAAAGTCAAGGTTAGGGTAGACCAGGAATGCTGTCAAACGCACCTCATGTCACCATGGAGACACAGAGAAGAACTCCCATCATGCCGTTAACCGCGCTTAACCTCGTCGTATAATCTCCCCAATGATCACCGTCTCTAAGGAAGACTATCTCAAAGCCATCCTCGAGGCCGAAAGCGAAGGAGAATCCGTCATCTCCGCCCGCCTCGCCGACTGGCTGAAGGTTTCAGCCCCCGCTGTCACCATGGCGGTGCGCCGCTTGAAGAAAGACGCCCTCGTTCGCGTCCAGAGCGACGGCCACGTCGGCCTCACCGCCGCTGGCCGCAAGATCGCGCGGAAACTGACACTCCGTCATCACCTCATCGAACGCATGCTGGCCGAGCTTTTTGGCATGGAATGGTGGAAGGTACACGACGAAGCCGAGCGCCTTGAGCACGCCGTCTCCCCCGACTTCGAAGCCAAGCTCCTCGCCAAACTCGGCAAGGGAGGCGTCTGCCCTCATGGCAATATGAGCGAGATGGAAAGCCCCGCCAGTCGCCGTCACCGCGGACTGCTCCTGCTCGCCGATGCTCAACCTGGAGCCGCCTATACCGTCAGCGGAATTTATGAGCGCGACCGCCGCCTGCTCGAGTTCCTCGAAGCCCGCGGCATCCGTCCCGCCGCAAAGCTGCGCATCCTCGAACGCAACTATGACCAGACCCTCACTCTCTCCACCACCTCCGGCAGCGTGTCCCTCGGCCGTGCGGCAGCCGAACGCGTCTGGCTCTCCCAGTCGGACGCCCGCAGCGCCAAATAATCCCTGTCATCCTGAGCGAAGCAGATGGGACGCGGAGCTACCCATCTGCGAAGTCGAAGGATCCCTACCCCAGCGGTGCTATCTGCGTGGACGGGATTTTCAGCACCACACATCCAGGGCACGAGCAGCCCACGGCTTCACGTATCCGGCCCAACTCCGCCCAAGACGCCTGCGCAACCGTGGAAGAGCGGCCCTTTAGTTAGGGCCGCGTCAGATTCGCATAAGGATTGCGGGCTTTAGCCCCTGAGGTCGATGTCCCATCGCAAAACTCCTTAACTATAGTTTATTTCTTCGTGTATACTTGCGCTAATCTCTGCTGGGGGCTACCCGCCGAACCACATCGGAGGAGATTAACTGCACACTGCAAGTTCCAACCGATGAAGCCGGTCGCCACCCAAAACGGAGACGAAGTCGTCGTAATTACTCACGAGGATATCGACCGCGCCCATGATCGTGTCCGCGTCTCCGCTGCCCGCGCCCAGCGCGGCTTTTCTTCCAAGGCCCGTCTTCTGTGGTTACTCGTCGGCCCCGGCGTACTCGTCATGCTCGGAGAGAATGACGGACCCAGCATGCTCGCCTACGCCGCTACCGGTGCCAAGTTCGGTATCGGATTCTTTATTCCCTTCGTCGTCCTGACCTTCTGCATGGCCATCGTCGTCCAGGAGATGACCGTTCGCCTTGGTGCCGCTACCCATCGCGGCCACGCCGAACTCATCTTCGATCGCTTCGGCCCCTTCTGGGGATGGTTCTCCATGATCGACCTGGGCGTCGGCAACTTCCTCACCCTCATCACGGAGTTCATCGCTATCCGCGCCGGCCTCGGTTTCTTCGGCGTCCGCCCTTGGATCGCAATCCTCATCGCCCTAGTCATCCTCTACGCCGCCCTGATGAGTCACCGCTATTGGACCTGGGAACGCATCACTCTCGCCGCCGCTGCCTTCAACCTGGTCTTCATTCCCGTCGCGCTCATGACTCACCCCAGTTGGCACTCGGTGGGCCGCGCATTCATTACCTGGCAACCGCTCCCCGGTTTCAACAAAGACACTCTCCTGATCCTCCTCGCCAATATCGGCGCCACCGTTACTCCCTGGATGCTTTTCTTCCAGCAGAGCGCCACCGTCGACAAGGGCATGACCACCAAAGACATCCGCTTCGGCCGTGCCGACACCGTGATCGGAGCTACATTGGCAACCGCCGCTGCTATCGCAACCATTCTGGCGACCGCCCCGTTGTTCGCTCATCAAATGACCGCCGACAATTTCCAGGCAGCCGAATTCGCGCAGGCTCTTCAACCGCTGATCGGCCGCTTCGGCGCGTCCCTCTTCGCCCTCGGCATGGTCGAAGCCGGCATCGTCGCCGCCATCACCATCTCCACATCTTCGGCGTACGCCTACGGAGAGGTCACCCACAAACCACACAGCCTCAATGTCCCCATGGGAGAAGGCAAGTCGTTCTACGCCGTGCTCACTCTATGCGCCATGGCTGCCGCGGCCATCGTTCTAGTCCCAGGCCTGCCGTTGGTCTATGTAGTTCTGCTCGTAAACGTAGTCGCGGTTCTCGCCATGCCCCCGGCACTGGTCTTTCTGTTCATGCTGGTGAACGATAAAGAAATTATGGGCGACCTGGTCAGTCCGCTCTGGGCAAACATCCTGTCCACCGGAGTCGTATTC
>Ga0187889_10004709_pt1 | contig 11097 bp, 5 predicted proteins | sample June2016WEW_7_10_2_FD_132992 | JGI IMG/M metagenome (GOLD analysis project Ga0187889, IMG submission 132992) | Peatland microbial communities from SPRUCE experiment site at the Marcell Experimental Forest, Minnesota, USA - June2016WEW_7_100 | ecosystem: Environmental > Terrestrial > Soil >... | reverse complement strand
TCTGCAAGTGCCTATCACCATTACGTTCACTCCGGCTTTGCCCGTTTCCGAGAGCGTGACCATCAGCTCGAGCGATTCGTCGAAAATCCTGCTCGGAAGCTCAGGTGCTGTGGGCAGCGGCTCCATTACATCGAACCAGGGCCCGACTAGCAGCATAGGGACGTTCGTGCAGGCAGTGGGGACACCGGGGTCCGTGGTCACGATCACGGTCACCGCCGGGGGTTACGCAAATGGTGTAGGGACGGTAACGATAGGCAACTCGGGATTCGTGCTTTCCGGGCCGAATGGCATTGGCGGAGCCTTCAATACCTATCTGGGAGTAACCACCCCCCTTAAAATCTATGCGGCCCTGTTGGACTCCAGCAACTTCTTCGTTGAAAGCGAAGAGGTTCGCTACGGGTATTCGTATAACGTGCCGCTCACCAGTTCGGCAACCAGCGTGGGTAACGTGTCGGCTTCCACGGTGGTAGTTAGCGGTGCCGCTTCCAGCGCGGCGGTGAACTTCGTCGCGAGCCAGACGACCACTGGATCTTCGACCGTTTCCGTGGTTTACCCGTTAGCCCAATCCACGCAGCCCGCGGTCGGAGCCTCCATCTCCGTGACCGTTCAGCCCAGTGGGCTGATACCATTCAGCGCCACCATCGGCAATAACTTGCAGGCCGACGTCACCGTTTCTCGTGTTGGCGACACGGCGACTGCGGCGACAATGACGATAACCAGCCTGGACTCGACGCATCTGCTGTTCTCGACGACGCCGACCGGCAACGCTGTAAGCACGATCACCGTAACCTTTCCTGCGAACCAGGCTATCAGCCCCGACTTCTACGCCCATGCATACGGCAGTACGGGGACGGTGTCGTATACTATTTCAGCCAATACTTACGGGAGTGTAACTTCCAACGTAACGCTGGCGCCCTCGGGGCTTGTGATCCAGGTACCGGGTGGCGGTGACACGAGCTTCATCATGCCGCTCGGCCCGACTCCCGCGACCCTCGTCATCGAGACCGCGTCGCTGGATTCATCGGGTAACCCGCTCGCATTGCAAGCGGTTGCCTATGGTGTTTCCATAAGCGCGGCCGTTGCGGCTGCCAACTCAGCGGTCGGCGCGGTCACCGTGTCGCCGGTCGCGATCAACACCGGCGCGTCCAGCGCTTCCACGACTTTCCTTGCCGCGGCCGTGGGTACCACGTCGATTACGGCGAGCGCAGGCGGCTATGCGTCATGGACCGTCAGTGTAACCGTCCGGAACACTTCGTTCATGATTTTCTCGGACGGCGATGCGTCCATCGGACAGTTCCTGGAAACCACTGGCATGGTGTACCTGAATCCGACTCCGGCTGTAGGCTTGCAGGTCACCCTGCAGAGCAACTCGAATCTGCTGCAGCTTGCGACCAGCAGCAATGGAATCGATTGCAGTAGTCCCGGGCCCTGGTCGGCTCAGATCGTCCTCACCGTGGTCGCAGGACCGAAAGTGCCGCTGTATTGCATAGAGTCCCTGGGTTCGTCGGGCGCGCCGACATATACTGTTAGCGCGCCGGGCTATAACACGACTACCGACACAACACTCAGCCTGGCGCCTTCAGCGATCGTGTTTTATCCGACCAGCAGCACTCAAGTGAGCCTCAAGGGGGGCTCTCAGCAATTCGTCCTCGAGAGCGTGCAGCTCGATTCTTCGGGCAATGTGAATTATGGTTATTGGCAGAGCCTCGCCACGCCACAGACGGTAACATTCAGCAATACCAACCAGTCGGCGGGAACCTTCACCACAGTAAACTTCCCGGCCGGAACGTATTCCACGAATGCCACCTTCACGCCGAGCGCGACCGGCAGTAATACAATCACCATAGTCCAGCCCAATGGCTTTACGGTGCCCACCAGCGGCTGGGCATCTTCAACGATTGCCATTACGGTGACACCGTGAGGGGCCAGATAGCGGGGCTATCCGAACCCGGCGGCTCGATGGCGAAGGAACGAGGACGATAAGATGAGACATATCTCTAAAGTGGCTGCCGCCTTCATCTTCGCCGGTGCGCCAGCGGTGATGTTCTCCGCGTCGGCTCTGGCCGTGCCAGACGTGACCGTTGGCCGCAACCTTCAAATGTCAGCCAGCGTAAAGTTGCCGGAAGCTGCGCCCCGGGCTGGGCTGTCGCTGACGGTGACCAGCGACGATCCAACACGCTTGCTTTTGTCGAAGGCGCCGGACCAAGCGGGCTCGGCAAGCATTACATTGACCATGAACTCGGGTTTTGTCTACAGCCCGGATTTCTGGGTGCAGGGACTAGCGGACAATGGCACCGTCACCTACAACGTGAACGCGGACGGTGTCGGCACCGCCAAGGGTAAGGTAACGTTGGTTCCGTCCGCTATCGTCATCATCGGACCCTCTAAGGCTCCCATCTTCCAAACAACCCCCAGGGGCAGGCCGTCGAAGCTCGTGTTGATTTCCGCAGCGCTCGATTCGTCGATGAAGGTCTCGCAAGAGCAGTTGGTCGCCGGCGGCACCCGCGTGACAGTGCGCCTCGAGAACTCCCATACCGAATTCGGCACGCTGCGCGAATCGGCGGTGACTCTCATGGGGGGCGAGGGCGAAGCAACCACGTATTTCGAGCCGGCTGCGGAGGGCCAGGCTACGCTGACGCCCGTCCCACCGCCAGGGTTCCGCGCCTCTGCCGATTACGCCAGCGTTGTAGCGACGGTCCAGAAACCCGGTATAGCGGTCGCGGAAGGCCTCATTATAGGGAAAGACCTGCAGGTGTTGGGAAGTATTGCCCTGGGTGAACCTGCCGGCCCGGAGGGTGTGAAGGTCACGCTAACCAGCAGCGACGCCAGCAAACTGCTGCTATCGACCGCGGATGACAAGTTGGGCAGCGGAACGATCACGTTAACCGTGCCGCCGGGCCAATTCGCTGCGATCTATTTCCTGCAGGCGCTCAGCGACACGGGAATCGTAACCCACCAGGCTACCGCGCCTGGTTTCCGGACTCGGATAGGCCATACGCAACTGGCTCCCTCGGGTGTGATCGTAGGCTACTCAAACTATGGGCCGCCGGACGAGGCCGCCGTCAAACGGAGAATCGGAGCCAGCGAAGAGCGCAGTTTTTATGTGTCTCTGGCGGATTCCAAGAAGAATCCGATTCATGTCACAGTCTGGTCGGCTTACCTCGATTCTGGCCTGGCGGCCGATTTTACGGTTGAGGCGTTGCGCCCAGGTGTCTCTGCAACTGTGATGTTGAAGAGTAGCGATCCAGCAGTCGGCACGGTGGAATCGCCGGTGACTATCAACTCGAATTCCAGCCGTGCCGCAAGCCGGTTCACTCCGATGAAGCCGGGTAAGACCGTAATTTCAATAGATACACCGTCGGGTTTTGCAACGCCGAAAAATGCGGTCTACGTACCGGCCTTTGTGAGGGATTGAGCCTGTCGGCCATTCTGGACGCCGCGTGCCTACCGAGGCGGGTGGTGTCTCGTCTTCCGGCCATTCCGGCCCCATAGCGCCCGGCTAGCGGTCGGCCGGGGGTAATCCCCGGTGGCGGAACATCTTTTCGATACCTTCTCGACCTCTCAGTTATTTTTCCAGACCTGTGCGGCCTTGTGCCGACGCCTGCTACCGCTCATTCTGTGACCTTTTAGTCCGAAGTTCCAGCCAGATTTTGGCGCAAGTGATTGAATAATGGGTAGTTGACTAGAAATGTGGGGTGCGTTTACTGACTACGCGCTGGGGGGCTTGAGGGGTACCCGGAGGAGGTCGAGGGCGCGCTGCTGGAGACCAGTAGGGGTGGTGATGATATCGAATGCCGGGATGGTGGCATCCTTGGGCTGCACGCGGTTGGTGACGATGGTGGCCAAATCGCTCAGCAGAGTTTGAAAACTGTGCACCGGTAGATCGTCTTCAGTCCGCCTGCTGTGGGCCTTGTGTTGAGCGGAGGTAGACCGTTGCGCCGGCGCCACCACCGAGGTGCGCAGTTGCGCCGCGGTGGCTTGGTCGTCATCGTCAAACAGAAGTGGGGCCAGATCTTGGCGCATGTGCCACTCCACGTAGTAAGCCAGCATGCACAGGAAGATGTGTGCGCGCACGCGATCGGGTTCGCGATGGTGGATGGGGCGCACGTGCAGATCCACGGTTTTCAAGCTGCGGAAAGCGCGCTCCACACCAGACAGGCTTTTGTAGTTGCGCACCGCTTGCTCGCTGGAGAACACATCCGCGGGGACGTTGGTACGAATCACATGGATGCCATCCAAGGATTCTTCCTGCTCAATGTTGGTTTGCTTGCGTTGGTAGGAGAAGCTGTCGTCTTGGATTTGAATCTGAAAGTGCTTTCCCATTTTGTAACGGTTCAGCACTTTGCCCGCGCGTAGGCCGATACTTTGCTTGCCGCGCAGGGGGCGCTTCTTGCGGCGCGTGGCCACGGCGATTTTCTCCAGCTCTTTTTCCGTGGCGGCCAGCAGTTCGGGTCGCTTGCGTGCCCGCTCCTCGGCCAGCAGGGGATTGTAGCAGGCGATCAGACGTTCGCCGGGAAAGTCCGGGTGGGTGATCTCCGCCAGATCCCGGCTGTCGAATAGCGAGAGTTGCAGCACGCCATCGGAGGCCAACTTCTTGATGGCGGGTGCGCGCAACGCCGTGATCCATTCGATGCCCGGTGCGGGTTGGAGATTCTCGCGAATGCGCGCACTGGTGATCATGCCGCGGTCGCCCACCAAAATCACACGTTGTAGTCCGAAACGGATGCGCAGTTTGGTCACCTGATCGGACACGGTCTTGGGATCGGATGTATTGCCGGCGTAGACCTCCACCGCCGCCGGACAACCTTCGGCATTGGTCATCAGGCCGAAGACAACCTGCAGTTTGCCCTTCTTATCGTTGCGCGGGTGGCCCAGTTTCGCGAGCGGGCAGTGGCGTCCCTCGAAGTAGGCAGAGGTCAAATCGTAGAGCACCAGGGCGCCTTCGGCCAAGTGGCGTTTGGCCAAAGCTTGTTCGATGCGGGCCTGCTGGGGCAGCAACCAATCCATCGCCCGATAGAGTTCATCCTCAGTAGTAGTGGAGTCGAGATGGAGGAGTTCACCGAGAGTGCTGCTGAGAGTATCGGGGTGAAGAGCGCGAGAGGTGGCGAGTTTGGAGGCGGATTCCAGAACGCGGGCCACGATCATGGCCACGACCAAATCGAGTTCGCGGCTGGCATGTTGGTCGATGAGTCGGTCGAGCTGCAACTGGTGGAGGGTGCCGAGGACCGCGGCCACGTGGCCATGAGGACGGGAGCGGACGATGTCGAAAGCTTGAGGAAGAGGAGGGCCGATGGAAGTGGCGCCTTTCAGGACGCAGCGGAGAGCATCGACTTGGGCGGACGGCCAATGAGAGAGGTTGGCGAGGGTGCGGTTGCGGACCTTGCCGTTGAGACGAAAGGACTCGCGGAGGAGGATAGCGGGCGGGGAGTTGCGGTTGGGGACGTTGGCGATGTACATGCCTACATAGTATCATATAAATACATTATAGTAAAATACAATAATATCTATTACATGACTACATAAACCGAGGCAAATCCAGCCACTCGCAACAAAACAAACGAGTTCACCCTTTTGCGCCTCGAAACTTCGGTTTACTGACATGCATCGGACTAGGGTAATAACCCCGTACTGGGGTAACGACCTAATTACTTACCTTCTAGTACCGGTCATCACCCGGTTACCTATCACTCAGTACTATTACCTTGCGCCCTCTTTACAAGAATAAGTACTGCAATCTTGTCACGAATCGAGCATGCAATACGCTTGTAAGACTGTGTGCAATCCGCTTGTAACAGGGTTTCTATTTGTAAGACTGTCTCTATTCAGATGTCATCACAAGTGACGCGAAATCGAGATATGCGGACTTCAATTATCCTTGACATTGCTGTTTGGCGGGTGTATCCTGGCTACGATGACATTGGTGGTAGACGATTGAGGGCATCGCTTCCTGGAGAGCAAGACCGGCAGGAACATTCGGACTGGCACAGGGGGTCCGCGTCGCGTCTTCAGTTTGTATGGGGGTTGTGCGCTTGATTGTAGACCTTGCAATCGGAGGTTGCGTGAGTGTACTTCGAATCGGGAAGCTCGTCGGTTCCTTTCGGGCGGGAGGGCGTAGCTGTCTTCCGTTTTTCTACGCCTTGACGCTTATCTGCGCCCTTGCTCACCAAGCAACGGCAGGCCTTATTAACCTCGCGGATTTCACCCTCACGAACAGCACGTTTACGGACGGCAGCGCGGTCTCTCCCGACGGCGGCCGGTCACTTGTGATTACGGGGCCGAACGATGGCAGTGGAGAACCGGGGACCACTGATCTCACAGCTATCGTGGAACAAAATGGAGTCTTCCAGTTCGACTACCTGTATTCCTCGTTGGACCAGCAGGGTTATGATTGGGCCGGATATCTTTTGAACGGAGCCTTCTACTGGTTGGCCGACCTTAACGGTGAATCGGGGACGGTCACCCTACCGGTGCTTGCAGGCAATACCGTCGGCTTCGAAGTCGACAGCGTCGACAATCAGGGCGAACCGGGAATACTGACGGTCTTGAACTTCAGTTCCCCGCCTTTGGCGCCCGCCTCAGACGGCGCTCCAGAGCCCGGGTGTTGCTGGTTGACGCTAATCGGGCTGACACTTGGAATCGCGGTCAAACTGCCAAGGAGGTTGCTGCGTCTCGTCCGAATGCGGAATGGCCCCTGGGTCGCTGTGGCAGTCGCGGTAGTAGTGACGCTGCCGCTGGCGGCTCAACCCCCGGCTCAGTACACCGGCGCCAATGTCACCGGAAGTCTGGTCTTTACCGGGACCGTAAATCTGACGCAGCAAGGACAGATGCTGCAGGCACTTGCACTGCATGCGAGCCTTCCGGAAACGCAACCGAAGGCTCCCCCGAAGTTCTTGCGAGCACCGGGCCTTCCGGAAACGCAACCGAAGGCTCCCCCGAAGTTCTTGCGAGCACCGGTCAACTCCAGGTCATTGCTCTCCACGTCTTCTGCGATGATCGCTGCGGCGACGCACAGTCTGACAATTACGGGGAATTCCGGGATCGCGGGGTTCAACGCTCTGTCCCACCTGGACCAGAGGTCAGCCAACCACGGCAATCAGTTCAGCATTGAACCGCCCTCGCAGAGCATTGCCGCCTCGACGAACTATGTATTGGAAGGTGTGAATGATGCCATTGAGGTTTATTATCCGTCCGGCGTTCCGGCCCTACCTGCCGTCCTGGCGTCAAATCAGGTGTTCGGGTTGGGGCCGGCCATAGACCGGAACACCGGAGTGAACGGCGTGTATTTGACTGATATGCGTGTTTACTTCGACCTCGGCATCAACCGGTGGTTTATCATAGAGCGCGACTTGGACAATGATGCCGAAGGCAATCCACTCGCCACTTCGCACCTCTATCTTGCAGTGAGCCAAACAGCCGACCCAACTGCGGGCTACAACGTCTATGTCATGGCAACCACGAACGCGGCGCATCCGGGATGCCCCTGCCTCGCCGACTATCCGCAAATCGGAGCCGATCAGTATGGATTCCACATAGCCTGGAACGAATTCAACTCAGTTTCGTCCGCCTTTGTGGACGCATCCATATTAAGCCTTTCGAAGGCGGCCCTGGCCGGAGGCGCCACGGCACCTACGGCCTACCAGTTCCTAATACCGCATACGACCGGCTACGAATTTGCGATTCAGCCGGCTACTACGCCGCCGGGCGCCAGCAATTTCGTCGCAAGCGGCGGCCTCGAGTATTTCGCCAGCACCTTGTCTGAGTCCGGGTATACCGGCGGCGTTGCCCTTTGGGCGATGACCAATACCAGTTCCCTGGCCGCTGGGACTCCCAATCCCCTTCTGAGCCGGGTTGTCATACCGACCCTATCCTATATAGGTCCAGACGTGGCGACTCAACGTCCGGGCATACTGGTATACGGGTCAACTCTGACTCCGCCAGGCCAGCTTGCCTATCTTGATGGCGGCGATTGCCGGGTCCAGGCGCTCTCTTATGCCGGGGGGCGGCTATATTTGACCTTTTCTACGGGCATCACCGATCAAACGGGACGGTTCAAAGTGGGGGCCGAGTATGTAGTACTCTCCCCAACATACCGTGGCGGAGTGCTGGCCGGGACGGTTCTCAACCAGGGATATCTGCTGATCAACAATAACCACCTGCTGCGCCCGGCAATAGCAGTGAATGCCCAGGGCGCTGGCACGATTACGGCGACACTGGTCGGGCCAGACTGGTATCCAAGCGTCGCGGTGATTCCCTTCAATACATTTTCTACTCCGTCGACCCTGCAGGTCGGTGTCGTCGGAACTCAACCGGAGGACGGCTTTACAGGTTACCCTGGGGGAGGCGAGGTCGGCGTTGCCCGCTGGGGCGATTACAACTCGGCGGTTGCGACGAGCGACGGCGCGATATGGATGGTTGTGCAATACATAGGAAGCTATCCCAGGACTCAGTTCGCTAACTGGAATACCTATATCATGCGCATGCAGCCCTAACGCCTGTGCGGCGGTTGTAGCCGGTTGCTGGGAGGATCGGATCGACCTGCCGCGCTGTTCGGGCTAGCTAGGTGAGGAGATTTGGAAGGTTGTGATGAGAAGGAATGGGGTAGGGCCCGCTCATTCTGAGGTCCTTAGCATCCCACTAACTCTGGCTGATGAGGGCGTGATCGTCGCCGATCTGCAGTTCAGAATTATAGGCATGGATCACGGGGCGGAAGCCATCCTAAGCGGCTGTAGTGGCTATGATCTGAAGGAGGACGCAGTCAGCCTGCCCGGCGAACTCCGCGGCATGCTGGGCACTTGGCCTCCTTTCGGTAATGGATTCTTGAAGGCGCACATCAACATCGGAAACGTGGAGTACAGTTGCCGTGTGTTTCAAGTACAGCCGCTGAGCGACGTTATCCCACAAGCCGTTTTCGCACTTCACTTAATCAAGGCGGTCTCTGTGAGTAATTCGCTGAGCAAGGTGACCGGCAATTATCGTCTCACCGAACGGGAAGCCGAGGTGCTCGAGGGTATTTCGCTAGGGCTCACCAGCAAGATGCTCGCAGATCGAATGAATATTAGCCCCAACACGGTGAACGCATTCCTACGGATGATCATGATCAAATTGGGCGTCACCACCAGAGCGGGCATAGTGGGCAAGTTATTGGAAGACGATCATGTAGAAAACGGCGGAGGAGCTCGTTTGATGCGCCGGGGAGGCGGCAATGCTTAACGAAAAGAATATTCGCCTCGTCAGCAGAATCTGTGGGTTGATTCTGGCTCCGGGAGTCGTCCCAAGTTGTGATAAAGGGCAATTTCCATGGCCCCATAGGTGCGAAAGCCGTAGGATCGTCTGGTAACCACTCGGATTTTGGGCTCGTTGGGGGAATTCGTGGGTGAACTCTTGGGGGTAAACCCTCCTGCACCCAGTGGGGGCTACGCCCCAGCGAGCCTCTGAAGAACCAAAACCTTTCTAAGAAGGAAAAACAAGGGGCATTCTGCGCCCTACCGCTGGTCGGAACCGAGCAGGACGCATCAGACGGAGACTGAACAGCGAACTGGCATCGGTGCGGCAAGACAATTGCCTGGTCTGGGCGCGGCTTCGTTGGCCGGTTCTGAGGTGATCACCGAGGGGCTACCGGTCGCCAGCCAAGCGCCGCCCCCAACGGCCTTCAAAACGAGGACCGACGTAACCTTGGAATCCCGGCCGGTTCTGCGGGGTATCAAAGTGCGGGTTTTAACATGTTAAGAGCAACCTGGAATCCATTGAAACAGTGGGACTTACCAATGCGATCGCTATAATTCCCGTATCTCTGGGAAACCGGCGGCACCCACGGATTCTCCGGACGATGCATAAATCGCGTATCAAAGGATGGCGGGTGGGTGTATACTGAACAGGGGCCGGGGGTCCAAAATGGAAATGCCGGATGGAAACCCACGGGCATGCTGCTGCTTGGCCTAGGAGTTCAGAATGGGAATTCGGTCTCGGATGCGCTGGTGCCGCCTGATTGCAGTCGTTCCTTTGTATCTGATTGTGTTGGCACTTCCCGAATTGGGACTCGCCCAATACTCCGTTCCGTTCGAGTATCAAATCGGCGGTACTTTGCCATTGCCGGTGAAGTACTCGGTTTTCAGCTCAGCGCCTGTTGGACTGACTCTGCAGACGGATGGTGCAACCTGGTTGTTGGCTTCTCTGAGCAGCAACACCACGCCGGCGGTCCTGACGCTTTCCGTGGATCCTACAGGTCTCGCGGTTGGCACGTACACTAGCATCGTCACGGTCACCTCAGGAACAGACAGCCTAACGTGGACTGTCAGCCTTACCGTCACCGGTTTGCCGACGATCAGCGTAAGTTCCAGTCTGCTCAGCTACACCTATCAGAGCGGAGGCAACCTGCCACAGGCTCTGGCGGTGACGGTGACGGCCAGTTCGGCGGTGGCATTCACGGCGGCGGCCTCGGGTGGCGGTTGGTTGTCGGTGAGTCCGGCCAGTGGCACTACACCGGCCAGCTTGAGCGTGTCGGTAAACCCTACGGGCTTGAGTCCCGGAAGCTATAACGGCACGATCACCATCACCGCTCCGGGGGCAAGCAACAGTCCGCAGACCGTGTCCGTCAGCCTTACGGTCACCAGCATCGGCAGCATCGGCACGGCAACGATGAGCGTCAACCCCAGTGTGCTCAACTACGCCTATCAGAGCGGAGGCAACCTGCTACCGCCTCAAGCGGTGACGGTGGCGGCAACTTCGGCTGTGGCATTCACGGCCTCGGCAGCGGGTAGCAGTTGGTTATCGGTGAGTCCGGCCAGCGGCACCACACCGTTTAGCTTGAGCGTGTCGGTGAACCCTGCGGCCTTGAGTCCCGGAGTTTATAGCGGCACGATCACCATCACCGCTCTGGGGGCAAGCAATAGCCCGCAAACCGTGTCCGTCAGCCTTGTGGTCAGCAGCATCGGCACGGCAACGATCGACGTCAACCCCAGTGTGCTCAACTACGCTTATCAGAGCGGAGGCAACCTGCCACAGCCTCAAGCGGTGACGGTGGCGGCCAGTTGGGCGGCGGCATTCACGGCGGCGGCCTCGGGTGGCACTTGGTTGTCGGTGAGTCCGGCCAGCGGCACC